>BNJS01001924.1_pt1 | contig 122573 bp, 174 predicted proteins | sample 8540461 | NCBI WGS metagenome assembly BNJS01 (sample SAMD00202454, study PRJDB9452) | human saliva metagenome | isolation source: human saliva | place: Japan | reverse complement strand
CAGGCAAGGATAGCGGCCGTCTGGCCCGGGCAGGGCAGCGCCCTGCCAGCATCACGCTGGGCAATCGCCAGCGGCAGGCAGCCACTTTGCATATTCCTACAGAATACGCGGGGCTGAGGCACAGTGTCCCCTTCCTGTGGGGCGCGCGAGCTCGAACCAGGTCAGGTTTCTGTTGGCAGTTTGGAACGCGTCATGGGCTCCAGTCATCCCCGCCGTTAAAGATCAACCAGACTGACAAGGTATCTTGGCTGCCTTCTGCCAGTCTCTTTCTCTCTCTCATTCCTCCTGCCCGCTTACCCTGTTTCCATTGAGGCCGTACCGGGCCTCAGCTAACTCATCCGACACAGGCGCGGATGAAAGTGCGGGCCATGCCACGGCGCCACGGCGGAACGTATCCATGCATTACCAGCCACGTCCGGGCGTACCCGTCAAAACCCCATATTCTCCCCAACTCCTCCCCTGTATCCGGCGGCGCCATTGCGCAGCCCGGTACATCCAGACCGGGCTGGAAACGCTTGTTTAATCTTTTAAACAACCTTTTTCCAGCAGGTCGGCGGTACACTCCTGCGTGCGCGCGCTGATTGACATTGACCACCACCCGCCCACCGCCGAATGGCCTTCCAGTGGTCACCGGCGCAACTTCTGTACGCGAACAGGGACCGCTTAAGACCGCCAGCTTCACGCTGCCGATCACCGGCGCCTGCTCGAAAAGCCGGCGCAGGGCCGCCGTGGGCGTCCCGCTGCTGCCTGATCTCACGCCGACGCGCGCGGCTGACGGCGGTGTCGAATGGTGAGCTGCTTTAATCGCCCATCCGTTTCGGTGCTGATCGCTTCGCGGCGTGAGCATCAATCCGCAGGTCGGCGCGCGGTGGGAACTTCTGGTGGCCACGCCGGGCGGCTGCTCGACCATGTGGCGGGCGTTGGACCTGTCAGACATCGAGATCTTCGTGCTGGACGAGGCCGACCGCATGCTGGACATGTGGAGCTTCATCGACATCCGCCGTGTCATTATGAGCTACCGCCGGCAAAACGCGCCAGAACCTGCTGTTTTGCGCGCAGCGAAAATCACTCGTTGGCCCATGGCCTGCTCGACAGCCGGCGGCCGGGTGGACGCTGCTGGCTGCCGCCTCGTTTGATGACCCATCTGGTACCCAGGACGCAGCGCTGATCATCGCGCCGCTGGAGCGCGAGTGCTGGTCTTCACCGGACCGGCATGGCATAACCGCCTGGCCGAGCAGCTGGAAGCGGGGCGGCATCGAGGCCTGGCCATCCACGGCGCAACAAAACCGGGCTTGCGGGCACTGTCGCGCCTTCAGAGACGGCTCTGCTGCGTGCGGTACCGTAACGGCTTTCTGGACGTCGACAGGCTGCCACGGTAGTCAATTTTAACGTGCGAGAACTACGTGCCACGCATCGGCCACGTACCGGCCGGGCGGACGTGAAAGGCTGTTGTCGCTGGTCGACCGCGGGAAGTAAACTGCTGACCGGCATCGAACGGCTGATCAAGCGCCAGATCCCGTGGTGGGCTTCTGCGGCGGCCAGCCGGGCGATTCGACCGACGACATCGGCGACCGATCCCGCTGCCCCGGGCCAGCGGGGTGTCCGACTACGGGCCGGCGGGCCAACCCGTCCAGCCACGGGTGCCGGCGCGGCCCACAGCGCTGCTGCGGCTGTGCCACCGCGGCAGGCCTCCAGGGGTGAGGCCACGCGCCTTTGCAGGTGCTGCAGCCTTCCAGAGGCGAGGCCGGGCGGGCGGCCTCTGGCGGCCGGCCGACATCAAGCCGCTCAGCAATGGCGCCGCCGTCGCAGCCGCGGCGGCCGGGAGTGGGCGTGCCGAAGGGCAATCTGGGGGCAGCGCAGGACTGATCCCCGGGGCACGGGCGCACCCGTCGCTGGGCGCTGCCAGATGTACCTACAACAAAAACCCCACGTTCCCTCCACCGTTGAGAAACGCGGGGTGTTGCGACAGCCTTCGCCGCTGTGACCAGGAACCGCGCCAGTAAAATTGCCTCCTTCCGCCTGCATGGAAGGATAGCAAGACTGATAACAACGCCAGGCGCAGCCGTCAGGAGCTCATCCTGCAGGTCCGGGTCCTGAACGCAATAACATGCGGGCGAACCAGCACCAGCATGAGCGGGCATTTCGGGGCTGACCCGGATGCGATGTTCAATACGGCCAGCGGTTTCAGTTTGTCGGACTCCGAGCATTTAACACCTTCGCTGCGCCAGCCGGATCGGCCTTGTCGGCACGCCGCCAGCGCCATCGTCGATGGCTGCCAGCATGCAGTCCTGGAAGCGCTCGCCCGAAGCTTCCGTATTCTCGTGGGTGTGCTGCAGCGGTGAAACTTCGCGTACAAGCGGGCCAGTTTCGTGTTTTCACATAGCCGATGATGAAACCGCCGCGCATGTTGACGCAGCCAGCGTGATCGTGTCGCCTTCCGCTGCCACGCGCGCAGCAGACCGGAGCACGCCGCGCTGCCCGCATCTGCGGTGCGTGCTCGCGCGACAGGGTTGTCGACGGTGATGCGTGCCATTACGCCGCTCTGGTCGGTACCGCCGCGTACCTGGGCCAGCGGGAAGCTGCGGGCAATCTCGCGGTTGATGGCCGCCTCGCTGGCGTTGACCATTGCCGCTTCAGGCGCGGTTTCTTCCTGCCGGCGTCCGGCTGGCGCCAGCTGTACACCGTGGCGCGGCCTCGGCACTCCGCTGCGCGCCACCGTTTCTTCGATGGCAGCCAGCTCGGCAGCCAGACGATCGGCTTCGGCCTTCGCGGCCGCGCTACTCTTCAGCGGCTTTCTGTGCGGCTTCCTTTTCGGCGTCGGCCCGCAGTGCCACCTCGTTTCACTCGGCGGCAACTTTTGGTGCTTCGGCAACCTTGCATTTCCTGCTCCGTCCGGCGGCGGGCGTCGTCAACCTCCTGCACGGCGGCATTTCTTCGCCGCCAGCACGCGCCGCTGTCGAACTGCGCGAGCGAACAGCCCCACGAAGTTGCCCGCTGGTTGAGCATGCCGGCCTGCCAGCCCACAGCGGCAGCAGGACCCGCCGCCGCGGCGGCCACGGCCAGCCAGAAGGTCAGGGCAGAGGAAGGTTTGGAGTCCTTTGGGAAAACCGCCTTCGCTGATTTTAAAGCCAGCCGCCCGCAGCCCACCGGCAGCCAGCCAGACCCTTGCACCCACGATGAGGTCGGAAGGAAGACAGGAACATCCGCGACGGGCGCGGGTGTCCCCATACACACCAGTCCGGCTGACACCATTCCAGAAGTCTCCCGCAAATGCCTGCGTCACGCTTCAGTTTCCATGTCGGGCGATCCGTGTGTTGTCATTGCCGTGTGGCCTGCCATTGCCGGTAAATGGTGTCTTCAGGTTCATCCCGATCCTGGGTTAACACTCTGGTGAACTTTTGCAGGGCCCTCAATGGTACCCGCTGCGCCCATGACAGCCGATGCCCCTGCGTGCGGGAACCGCCCGGTCGGGATGGTCATCACGACACGCACGACGGGTCATCCTGGAGCGTCATGGTCTCGCCCCACGGGAATGCGCGAGGATCAGGTGACATCGGCTGCGACATCAACCAGTCCTTGCACGAGGACGCACGGGTCCATGTCGACCATAACGCTCCTGGCACCCTGCAGGCCGACACAGACGGGACAAAGGACAGAACAGGACAGGACAGGACGGGAAGAGCTGACACACCGGCGCGCACGGATTCGGGATCAGCAGCGGGCAGGAGCAGCACATCCAGCCGGGCGGCCCCTGAACGAGGGGCAGACAGCCAACACCACCGCAAACAGCCACGCACCCGATACGGTTGCAGCCCGGTCTGGGCCTATGCCCCCCTTTCGGTCTGCGTGTCCCGCGGCGACCGGCATGCCTGCCGGCCCGTTCGCGCCGGGCGAGCACGCCCGCCGAGCTCACCCTTTCGCTTTCCGCCCTGCCATGAAACTCGCCACCCGCAGAGACGATTCCCATGACAGCTGAGGTGGTGTCGTCTCCCTGACTTCCAGCACGCCGTGATGGCCGACCAGATCACCGGCACCTGCAGCGCTGCACTCGACGACTGGGCGCCCCATGGCCCCCAGCTGCAGGACCTGCGACGCCCTCAACCACGGCGGGCGGCCCAGCGGCCCCCTTCGGCCGGCCGATACGGCAGCACCGCTGCCGCGCGCCTTCCAGCGGGTGGAGGCGCAGGCCTGGCCCAGCCGAGAGCGCCTGCAAGCCGCTGTTAGCCAGACCGGGCCTGCCCGACGACGTAGTGCCCCTGCGCGTGGCGCCCTCGCACGTGCGCATTGCCCGGCACGGCATGGTGTCGCTGCGCTTTCGCTGGGGCAGCCCGCCACCCAGCCGGACGAGGACGAAGCCGGCGAACAGGAAGGCTTCGCCACGGCGGTGAAAACCCCATCCGGCACCAACGCGCAGCCGCCAAAGCGTCAGCGGGACTGCCACAGGCACTGGCGCACCGACGCCCCTGATGCAGCAGCACGTGGGCCGCAGCCGCCGCCGCGGCCGCCCGAGTGGACTGGTTCGGTGCACAACTGGTGGCCATCTGCGGTGATCTGCCCATCGACCTGGAAGAAGACGGCGACGCCGACCGCCACCTGCTGCTGCTCGGTCTGGCCTGCGCATCCATCCCGACAGCAGGCCGAGACCGCGAACAGCCGCGACCGGGGTCTGCACTGGCCGGTGCGTCCCACCTGGGACGAGCTGGGCGGGCTGGCGTGATGGCCGCATCCGCGGCCGCTGCGCTGCCGCCTCAACGGACGTTCAGGACGGATCGACTGCGGGGCCGACATGCGCCAGTTCCGGCAGCACGGCGGCGCTGACGCCAGACGATGAGCGCCGGCTGCCTGCCACCTCCGGCAGTCGCAACGCCGCCCCGACGGCAGCTGGACCTCGGTGCTGAGCCCGCGCCCGTCGCCGTCTACGGAAAACCCAGTACCCAGCCCGAGCCCGGCCTTCACCTGCTGGCCCGGCGACCGTGGTATCCGGCACCGGCGATGCCGTTAAGCCGGAAATCCGCTGTTGGCCTCCATCGACAGCAAGACCGTGGCCCTGAGAGCGCTGCAAATCCAGCGGGTTCGTGCAGGGGCCTTGAACCCTGTGCAGGCTCCTGATCCGGGCTGACAGGACATTCATGCGCAGGCAGAACTGACCTGTGCATCTATCCGCCCCGATCGCCCAGCTTCGCCCGGCGGCACCGACCGGCCGGGGCTGCCCCCACTGACAATGAAGAATCGAAACGCAGGAAATTCGCCATGGCAGCCCTCGAGCGGGTGTTTCAGCAGCAACCGTTCGGTTGCCATGCGCAGAACCGGCACCGGTGGAACAGTGTCAAGCATTGCCCTTCAGCTTGACCCCATCCCCCCCTGCCCCTCGACGCCGAGAGCTGGTTTTCATCTACCTGCACAGTTCCTGCATGCCCATGCGAAACCGGCCTTATGCCCTGCGCACCGTCACCGGTGTCAGCGCTGGTCGCGCAGCCTCACCCGGGGTGATTACCGGCCACGCTGCATACGAGGATGTGCCGGCATCGCCGTGGTCTCGGTACCTTCGAACGGCGGCATCCCGCGCTAACTTCTCCAGTGTCACCTGCCGCGACAGACCTGCTCGACCGGAGCACGCCCTGGTGGACGGCACTGAAGGTGATGACCGTGCTGGGCCGCACCGAGGCACGCGAGACCCTGCGCCGCATCTCGGCACTGCTGAACAGCAGGTTCCCTGTTCGAGGTCTGACCGGTTGCCCAGCACCCCAGCCGGGTGATGCCGTATTCACCGGCCAGGAATCGAATGCCGCCGGCCTGCTGGGCCAGCGTGGCCTTTCAGGTGGACGATGGTTCCCGCGTGCATGCGCATGGCCACCGCCTTCCAGCGATGGGTGAACCGCAGATCACCGAGACGCACGACAACGTAATCATGGAGCTGGACGGCAAGGGCGCAGAGTCCGTACTCGACAGCAACTATCTGGTCAAACCGGGCAACCGTCCCGCCGAGCTGCTGCAGGCACTCAACAACGCACCGGAGATGCTGGTGAACGCGTGGCCGCAGAGCCGAGTCCCGGGTGGCCATCAGCCAGAACGCCGGCGGCAGATGGACAATCCGGCGACTTCGGCTGACTTCACTGGAAGACGTGAGCCGCTCAGTGGCGCCGCGCGCAAACTGGAAGAAGGCGCCGAGCTGCCCCGTACCGGCGGGTCGCTTCACCCTGACCCGGAACACGCCGCGGGGAACTGGACGCGATGCTGGGCCTGCTGTGCGAGGACATCCTGCGCGAAGGACGGAACGTGCGCGATTGCGCTGTACATCAACAGCCGTCACCGTGTGCCGGCAATTTTCCCCGAGTCGTCTGGCAGACGAGCTGTTCCGTGCCGCCAGGCGCTGACCGCTGGGCGCCTTCCCGATGGTGAGCACAGAGCGAGGCGAGCTGTTCGACTTCCATCATCACCACGCCGGCATGGGCGACTGTTCACCGACTGAGCGTCAGCGCGCGCCAGGCCCAGCGCCGGTCCCGGCAACCGGGCATCTGCGCCGGTCACCCTCCTGCCCGGCGGCCGGCGGCACCTTCACCGCCAGCGTCGATCTGACGCTCCAGCCCGGCGGATCGGGCTGATCACCGAACAGCGGCAGCACGCCCAGCAACGACAGCATCAAACACGTTAACAGCACCAGCGCGGGCAGCAGGTGGTGGCCCAGGGTGCGCCGGCGGGCGGAAGAGATCTTCGAGCAGGGAACATGGGTCGGTGTGATAAGATCATCGCAACAGCGGATCACCCGGCGCTGACCCGCCGACCGGGGTGTGCGCATTGACGCTGCGCGCCAGCGCCCGTGCAGAGGCCGGAGCACCCGGGCGCAGCCGCGGGGCCCATCACCCCGCGGCCGGATGCTGACCTGCCGGCGTCGGCGTGGCAGACTTTCCGCCCAGCCCCGTCCTCGCTGGCGCACCTGCAGGCCGCGGCTACCTGTCGATGCCAGCGCCACCAGCTACCATCGGCACAGTGCACGCAAGCCGCCAGCCCAGCACATCGCTGCTGCCAGCGTGACATGAAAGGCTCAGGAAACCGCCGGTGACAGCTGTTCCACCCCGGCCAGCAGTGCCTGCCCCGCCCAGCATCACCCGGGCCAGCGGGGCATCGTCTTGGAACCGGCACCCGCTCGGTCAGCCGCTGGCCGAACACCGCACCAACCGGCTGGTGCGGGATCCAGCCACTTCCGGCGTGAACAGGTTCGGCCACCGGCGATCACCAGCCAGCTGCCTGATGCTGACTGCGCATCTCGCACAGAATCCCGCCCACCTTGACCAGCGGTCGGGCCGGATCGTCCTGCAGCAGGCGGGGTCGTTCAGGCCACTTGATCTTCACCGACGCGCCCAGCATGCCCAGAAACTCGGCAACCCGGTACCAGCGGCGCCAGCCCGGGCGACATCCAGCTGGCCAGCCGCCAACTCACCCGAACACCAGAGGCCGTCGCTGTCGGGCCGCGAGCACCAGACGCCCCGGCGCCCGCAGCCCTGCGTCTGCTCGCCCGGCCATCAGCCAGACGGCCGCAGCCCCCGTGGTTGCCGGCCACATCCGGCGCCGTATCGCCCTCCGGCACCAGCACGCCACGCTGCATCAGCGTCTGGTTGGTGGAACCGATGCTGTCACCACTCCACCACAGGTGCCCATCACCGCCCCCCGCGTATTCATCCTGCCGGCGATGTATCATGGCCTTCTCTGAAAAACCTTCTGCCGCACCGACCTGCCGTATCAGTCCGCTGCAGCCTGTTGCGCGGGCCTGGCGCACGCCCGCCCGCCAGACTGACCTGCCACCCATCTGCCACCTGCCGTGCTCACACCTGCCAGACCCGTAACCACTTTTACTGGTCGCGCGCCTGCGGACAGGCACGGTAGCCGCCTGCACCGGCCCTGGCACGTTGATGAAAGCGGTACCGGCAGGTCCGCCGCACAACGCTTCCATGTTATAACCTTCCCCCATGCCCAGACCCTGCCAGCCGGGCCACCCGGGCCACGGCTGCCCATGCTCTGGCTGATGGCCTTCGTTGCCATTCTACCTGTCCTCCGTTTGGCGAATGGGCCTGCGCCGGCCGGGCATTCTCGTGGCATTTTGCGTACCACCGGCTCAACTATTCGTGGGGGCTGATCGTAACATCGGCGCCTACGCCGGCTTTAGCTATCTCACCGCCCGGCGGCTGCGGGGCGCTTCACGCTGCCATGGTGGTGGTGATCCCATCCATCGGCTGCACGCTGCTCTCCCCTTCATCATGGGTCGCTGCAGTCGCGGCACCACGGTTCCTCGCTGGTCGATCTGGCCACCAGCGGTTCAGCGGCATCCTGGGCGCCCTGGTAGTCGTGCTGGTCACCACCTGCGCACCGCTGCGCGCGCTGCGCGACCGGCGGCCTCTCGTCTTCGGTCGAGAAAGGCTGGCTTTGCCGCTGTCGCCGTACTCCTCGTGTATACTCTGGCTGGCTAGCCAGGCCGTGCCCCAACCCCTGCTGCAGCGCATTACCTCACCCCTGGCCCGGGCGAGGCTGCTGTCCGTCTTCCTGCCCTTCGAGCGCCTCACCCACCACCACCTGGCGCATCCTGCCGGTAGCCAGCGCCCTGCTCACCTGCGCCTCCAGGTGCTGCTGCTGGCGCTGCTGGTCATGCCGCTGCGTCGGCTGCCACAGCCGCCTGTTTCCTGTGGCTGGGCCTGCTGCTGGCCGCGCCGCGCCTCGTGCTGCGCATCACGGCGGCCCTGCACATCTACATCGAGCCGACCAGTTTGCGCAGCCGCCCGTACCTGCTGGCCGGCCCGGCGCTGGCAGCCCTGCTGCTGCGCGCGCGGATGCGCTGCAGTGACACCCGCCAGCGCCAGCTCGCTCATCGTGCTGGTCGTGCTCATCTGCTGCCTGGCCCTGCTCATCCCGGTCGATCCCGACCTGCAGCCGCTGCTGGCACGGCGCACCCTCACCACCCTGGATGCGCATGGCCACAGATTCCGGGGGCTGCTGCGTACCATCGCCGCGCATGGCTGCCGCTGGCGGTGCTGTACTGTCATCGAAGCCCCACCTCATCGGCCAGACGCCCCCGGCGGCGGCCGGCGTGAACGGTCCACTGCACAGACTCACACAATGAGTTTCCACGGGGCGGCCTTCAACCACGCACCACCATCACCCTGTTTGCCATGCAGACTGTCCACCCGCGTCCTGCCCATCCCCGGTCCCGTCGGCCCCATCGAGTGCTCGCTCGGCTGTGCCGGCACAGCCGCGACTGCTGGCGCGATTGCGCATCCGGCACCTCGCCGCAGCTACGCATGATTCAAGGTGGCCCCAGACCATTGCCCGGGCGCTGCTGCGGCAGGTGCCATCTGCTGGCGGCAACTTCCGAGGCGTGAGGCGAAAGCGCAGGTGAATTCGATCGTCGCGACTGGCGAAACCGATGACATGGAAGCCGTTTCTGGCATTACGTGCTGGCCCACGAGAGTGCCGCCGCGCTGCCGCGCGGTACCCCTGGTAGCGCGGCTGGGTTCTCGTTCGGCACCTTCGTGCAGTCCGCGCCTCATGCCACGGCGCCTGGCCAGCCATCCGGTCCGAACACCGGCCGATGGTGCTCGATCGCCCGGCCGTCTCGCGCTTCGACGTACAGGCCGTGCCGGCCGACCGCGCTGGTCGTGCAGGGCGAGGAGGACGACGTGCGTGCCGCTCGCCGCGTGCTGGACTGGGCCCGTCCGCACCTTGGCTCCGTCGTCGTCGTTTCCGGGCGTCGGCCGCGCTTCCGCGGCCGCCGCCTGGCACACTGAAATCGCGCTGATTCTGCGACACCCGGCAGGACACATGTCTGACACCACCGCTGATCGAGACGTCCGGCTACCGCCAGCGACGCCCTCTTTCGAGCGCTGCTGTCCAGGCAGCTTCCAGGCTGCCGCGCCAGGGGCCGCTCACGGCCGCCACCGCACGGCCCGATGCTGCCGGCAAATCACGCGTCACACACGCGTCCGGCCGCAGGAAGACTCAGCGGACCGAGTGTTCCTGCTGCGGGCAAGCCCGCTCGTCGCAGCCTGGCATGCCTGCAACGGCCAAACCTGCCTCCATCGCGGCGGCGCTGCCCCGCAACGGGCCAGCCACCACTGCCCCTGCCGGCGCCTGCGCACGGCAGCCATTGCGCCTGCCACCCGCACCGTGCTCCGCTTTCGAACGCACCGCGGCCGGCAGCGGCCCAGCTGCGCGCCCCCGGCGTCGTACCGTCAGCCAACGCCACCCGCCTGCACGGTGCTCTTCCGAAGGCCGCGGACCATCGACGGCCTGCGCAGCGCCGGTCGGCGAAGCCTGGCTGCCCGAGGCTCATCGAGCTGGAGCGCCGCAATAGTGCGCCGCTCCGCTCGTTCGATCGAGTGCCCGTCCAGCCGCTGCCCAGCCGGTGCCAAGCCGCCATCGGTCGTCCGAGACCCGTGTCGGGGAAGCCCCCGCAAATGCAACACGCGACCGCGGCCGCCGCACGTAGCGCAGCAGGCCGCGCTACGGCGAGACAGCATCGCAGCCAAGCGCTTTCCCAGCGCCACGGCGCCCCCACGGCGCAGCAGGCCACGACATGCGCGAGCGGCATCGCAACAAGGTCACACCACGGCAGACCACACCCGGGCAGACCACACTCGACAGATCCGCACAGCCGGGACACGTACGGCTCGAAGCACACAATCGCCAGGCCCTGATGCCGGCGAGAGACCTCGCATCGATCCGCCAAAGAGGCCGCCGTCCGTCTGGCTCCGCCAGCGCGCCCAGGCCCGCATCCTGTTCCTGCAGCAGATCGGCCGCCTCAGCACGCTGACGATCGACCGCATCGAATCCCGCCGGTCGGAGGCCGAACTGCAGCGTTCACGGCCTTTAAGCCGACCTGTCGCCGGCCGAAACCACCCGGGCGGGCTCCGCGCTGCCTGAACGGATCGTCTCGATTTACGAGACCGCGGTTTTGTAAGCAAATAGAAACCAATTTACGGCAAACCATACGATGAATCAACGGCGCGGGCACGTTATCGTTATTGGCATAACGTAGCTCAAATCTGCGCAATGCGCAGAGAGGGGCGCTTTCCGGCCCGGTGAGTGACGATGCCCGCGCCCAAAATCGCCGAGACTTGAACCGGTCCGCCACACGGACCCCCGACAGCCGAGCCGCCCGCTCCTGGACGGCGTCACCGCATCCCCTCGGCGCGCCTGCGCGCCATTCATTCAATGACCCTGGGTGACGGGCGAGACGTGCCCAACCCGCGCATGGTATTCTCCCCTCACCGAAACCGGCGTGCGGACGATCAGACCCGCGCCGCATCATGTCCACGCCGGCGCGGCGGCTGCTCATCCAGCCTGACGGCGGCGGCGCTCGCTGGGCCCGAAATGCCCGCCATCGTCCGCCCGGCCGACCTGCCCGAGGCACTCAGAAGGAACCTCATCTCGCGTGACATGATCGCGCCTTCACCGGCATCCGCCCGGCACGACGCCGCTCGCCCACCGACCCGCAGAGACCGAACTCAGCTGCGGGCCGTCAAGCGTGCCCTGCGCTGGCACGCCTTTCGAAGCCGAACTGCGCCCGGACGCCTCCGTGCTCGAGGCTCGTGTCCAGGGACTGCGTCCAACCTGCACGTCCTGCGCCACGTCCTGCGCGAACTCATCAACCTGGTCGGCCCAGCGCAAGAGAACCCGCGGCTGCGCCCGTCGCATCGCCACCCGCGTGCAGCCGCCACGGCCCGCTCTGCCTTTCCCGTCCGTGCCCACCTTCGTCCTCCCCTGCGGTACAGCTGCAGCGCCAGCCTCCTGTTCCCGCCGCACCAGCGAACGGCATGCACTGTCCACCGGCCAAGCACCGAATCCATGCGCCTGACATCCCACCCATGTGCAGCCGCTTCGTCACTCCGGCCCATGCTGCTGCCGTAAAGCCCTGTCGAGTTCTGCTGCTGGGCACCCAGCCTGGGCTGGCACGCCCTTCTGACGGGCCCAGCCGTTTGCCCAGGAGCGCCAGTGTGCCCTTAACGCCCGACATCGCCGCCCGTTCGTGGTTTCGTTCGATGTCACCACCAACACGGTGCTCTCTACAGCCAGACCCCGACGAGCGCGTCGAGCCGGCGTCGCTGACCAAGCTGATGACCGCCACGCGGGTGTTTCGAGAGCCCCGCGCGACGGCGCACCCTCAAGCCCGACGCCCGGCCGCCGGTATCCAACCGCGCCCACAAGTCGGCCGGCTTCGCGACATGTGCGTCGACCCGCGCAGTCCCGCCACCGTCGATGAACTGCTGCATCGGCCCGATCATCCAGTCCGGCAACGGCGCCGCCATCATCCTCGCGCCGAAGCCGTGGCCGGCAGCGAGGAGCAGTTTGCCGAACAGGATGAACGCCGAGGCCCGCCGCCTTCGCGCATGAAGAACTCGCACTTCGTCAGCGCTCTTCTGGCCTGCCCGCCCCCGACCGCCTCGATCGGCGCGCGATATGGCCGTACTGGCCACCCGCATCATCAAGGGAGTTTCCGCAATACTACCGGCTGTACTCGAACGTGGTACACAGCGGCGATGCGCCAGCCCAACTGCAACCGCCTGCTGGCCATCGACCCCTCCGTCGACGGCATGAAGACCGGCTTCACCGACGCCGCCGGCTACCGTCTGGTGGCCTCCGCCCACCGCGAGCAGAAAAACGCCACCGACCCGCAGGGCAGCCAGTTCTCGCGCCGCATCCTGTCCGTGCTGCTGGGCGCCAGCTCCGCTACACCGCGCACACCGAATCGCAGAAGCTGCTCGACTACGGCTTCCAGAGCTTGGAAGCCCTGCAGCTCTCACCGCAAGAACCCAGCCCGTCGGCAACCACCCCGTCTGGAAGGCAGCAGCCCACCGTCTCCGGCCGTGTGCTGGACGACGTGCGATCACCGCCCCGCGCGCCCAGATCGCAACATCACGGCAGAAACTCGAGCGCACCGAACCCCTGATCGCCCCCATCCGCGCAGCGGCGCACGTCGGCACCCTGCGCATCCGCCCTGGGCGAAACCGTCATCGCCGCAGGCGTCACGCTCATCGCGCGCTGGAAACCGTCGAAACGGGTCGCGGCTGGTTCAAGAGCACCCAGGACGCCATCCGGCTCTGGGTCAAGTAAGCAGCGCCCCGCACGCGCCACACCTCGCGCCCGTGCGTCCGTACGCCGCGAGGTTTTCTGTCCGTCGCGGCACGCAAGCGACGTGCCAGCGCCCCTGCCCCGTCAAAGGAGCGAGTCCTGACGGCGTACGACGTGCCGTTCTGTTCAAGGCTTCCAGGCCGGCGCTGAAGCGAACGACAAACTACACGCGGCGCTCTAGAATCATCCCTTTCTCCGCCACAGCGAGCCAGAGCGCCGCCGTGAAAGAACAGACCGTCTATCTCAATGGTGAATGCCACCACGCTGCTGTCCGAAGCGCGGCGTCCGGTACGCTCGACCGTTTGTCATCTCGATGACGGCATCTATGATGTCGTCCCCGGTTCACGAAGGTCACCCCTTCACGCCTGTTGCCCAGCACCTCACCCGCCTCAAAGCGCCGCTCGACCCAGATCCGGCATCGACCCGCCGATGGACGCGAGCCGAAGCTGGAGCGCCCTCGTGCTGCCGAACTGGTCGAACGCCATTCAGTGGCCTGCTAACCAGATGGTCTACCTGTACGTCACCCGCGGCGTGGCGGCGCGACCGCGGCTTCCTACGCAGGGCATCACGCTCACCGTGTCTGCCGCGGCCCAACCCCTTCGTGCCCCACCGCCCGCAGCACAACGGCGCCAACGGCATGAGCGCACAAAGCCCGCCCGACGAACGCCGGGCTGCACTGCGACATCAAGTCCATCTCGCTGCTGGGGCAACATCCTGGCCCGCCAGAGCGCACTCGATGCCCACGCTGCAAAGCGCCATCCTGTCCGCGACGTGCTCATCACCGAAGGCGCGCCTCCAGCATCTGCGTCGTCCGCGACACACGCTCATCGACCCGCCGCACGACAACGCACCTGTCCTCGAAAGGCGTGCGCTACGCGCTGATAGGCGACCTGCCGCCCGGTGCGGCATCCTTCGACATCCGCCGCATTCCTGAACTCGAAGTCCGTCACGCGACGAACTGCCGCTCACTGCCGCCACCAAGGAAGTCCAGCCCATCACCCGCTGGATGGCAAACGCTCGACAGTGGCACCCGGCATCTTCCAGGTAAACTGCTTCATTTTGCGTCACCAGCGGGCCAAAGGCCGGGTCCCGTCAGATTACCACCGCCTGGCAGTCGTGCGGGCTGCTTCCATGCTTTCGAACCCGCATGACCGATCACACCCATCCCCAGCCCCCACCAATTCTTCGGCCACCTCCACCAACGAGGGTGAGCGACCGTGAACCCAGTGCCGTCGACGATGGAATTTCATGGGTTCCCATCACGGGTGATGGGCAAGAACGAGTTGCCGACTTCACCCCTCGTCGCTCGGCATCGCTCGCCAGACATCTTCCGCTGACCCGTCCAGCCTGAGGCCCGCGAATCGAAGGGAGCGCGCTCATCTGTCGCCGGACCGCCGCACCTGCACCGCCCGTCGCGCGAGCAGCTCGATGTCCTATCGCTGAAACGTCACGTGGCGAAGGTTTCATTACCTCATTTGATCCAGCGCAGGAACCCACGCGGGTCGCGCGCATCACGCCGCGCACCGACGCACCGTTCCCGACGGGCGCGTTCGCGCCGGTGCAAAACAGGCACTGCCACGGCCGCGCGGCGGCCACGCGTCAGGGCTTTCCCTCACTGTGGCTGGTGACTGAACCTGATACGCTGCCCGGCTGGCCCGCGAAACGGGTTCGTTGTACCGGCTATCGCGGCTATCCCGGTTTCTTATCCACACGCCCTGCCGTCCTGACGGAAGCAGCCCTGTTTCACGGCCCATTTCAATCAATGACTGCTGCCCTCATCCGCCTGCAGCCTGCTGGGCACCGTGCCCTATGCGAAGCCCCTCACCCGCATGCGCCAATGGACGGCCGCCGCCAGGCGCCCGGCACTGCGTAGTACCGGCACGCCGCGCGGGCAGCGCCACCCGGCGCAGGCAGACGCGCCACCCTCGTGGGCTCCAGGCGCTCGTGGTCGCATGCGTGCTCACTGCGGCGCGGCACGCTGCAGGAACAGCACCAGCCCTCACCCGCCCGGCACTGTGCCTCAACTGGCCCGGACTCGCACGACGCCGCCACCGCCGGTGACGAAATCGCTGGATGCAGCACCCGCCCGTCTTCACCACTGGGCGGGCATAGCCAGCCCGGGCACCTCCCGATCCCGGCGACATCGTCGTCCCTGCACCGAACAGCGAGCAGATCACACCTACCACGGCCCGGGCCAGATCGCATGCCTACCTGATGCTGGACCTGCGCACCACGCAAAGTCCGGGCATCCGTGTCACGTTGGTCGAACGCATCGAGAATGCTCCCTCGGCCAGTGCCTGACGCACTACGGCAGTGTCACCGCCAGCCGCCAGGCTGGCGCCCGGCATCTCACGTCCTGCGCTCATCCGGCAGGCCTGTCTCGTCCAGCCGTCGAGGCCCTGCAGCAGGCCCAGTACGGGCAACGCGCGGGCCCGGGCCGCGGCAGACCCTGGCACAGGTGGCCAGCACTGCGGCAGCTCTGCACCGGCAGCGCCACCAGCTCAAACGGTGCACATTTGCGGCAGCGGAGCCAGCACGATCACCGGCATGACGTGGCGGCCGCGCCGGTGAAGCCGGCGCAGCGCCCGCACACCCTCTTCGCACCCACTGCCGCATCGAGAGCGGCCCTCCCGCCGGACGACGATCTTCCACCGCAGCCGCACAGGCCACCAATCCCATCTCGGCCGTGACGCCCCCACCTGGTCTCGCGCCCTCATGCCCGCCACGCCCGACCCGCCCGGCGTGCCAGATTGCCCTCCATCGGCCTCAGGGCCAAGGCCACGGTTTTCTCCCACCACGGCCTGGCCTCAGCGCTCCAGATGGATCTGGCCCGTTCTCGCGCATCAGCCCGGCTTCCAGAACCTGCAGATGACCGCATCCACCGCGAATCGGCTAGCCGCAAGACGCTCGATCTCGACGCTGGCGCGCTCGGTGATCTGGGGCCACGCGCTTCATCTCAAGCCATTGGCTGATAATACGATGAACCTGACCGACAGCTGACTGCCAGCAAGCCACGCAGCGTCCGCCCGTCGTTCCTGTCACCCTCGAACCCGACAGCACGCCGCACGTGCCACGGCGCTCACGCCCGCAGCCAGCCGGCACCGGCGCCAGGACACGTCCGGCCTGCGTGCCGCCATCACCCGCCGGCACGCCCGGCCGCCACCGGCAATGGCTCGCAACGGCAACGGCAACAGCGTCACCAGCAGCGCAGCGCGCGCGGGCCCGACACTCGCGACCGTTGCGCTCGAACGTCCGGCCGCGGCCACAACCACCCCGGCCGCTACCCAGGAGCGGCACGGCTCGCCGCCAGCGCCGCGTCGGCTAGTGCCCATGTCTACGGCCAATCAGGCCGCCGCCGCCCGGTGGCCGATCCCCACCGGGCTAGAAGGGCGAAGCCAAGACCGCACGTATTCCCATCAAGATCATCCCGATCAAGGACATGCTGCGCAAAGCGAGGATCCGCAAACAGGCATTTCGCTCGGCAGCCGCTGCTACGAAATGAAGGAGAGTCCTGCGGGATCACAAACTGCACACGTCTGCGAGGAAGCTCGCCCAACATCGCCGAATGACTTCGGCAAGGGCACCGCCTTTCACTGCATCATCGCCGTGACGAAATGCACCCGCCGCGCTGCAATCCCGTTCGTGACGTGTACACGGCCGCGGACCCGCTGGAGCCAGGAAGAACCCCACAACCTCGCAGAGCGTCAAGGCGCTGCGCCTGGAAGTGCATCGTCGTCGCCGGTCGACCGCGACGACCTGCGCGACGGGGGCGCTGGCCACTACGCCAACTGCATCCGCGAAATCCGCCGCCAGTCGCCGCTCACCCAGATCGAGATTCTGGTACCCGCTGCGCGGCCGTCTGGGTGCAAGGCACTGGACATTCTGGACGCCATGCCGCCTGACGGCCGATGAACCACAGCCTCGAGCCGTGCGCCTGTACAAACAGGCCCGCAGCGCCAGCTACATGAACACTCGCCTCAAGCTGTCGTTGAGGACTCTCAAGATCCGCCGCCGGCATTGTGCGCGAAATCGGGCTCTCGATGGCGGCTCTGGGCGAAACGGACGAGGAAACTCCACTGCAGGTCATGCGCGACATGCGCGGAACACGACATCGACCGCCTCACCATCGGTTGTGCTGGCAGCCCCACCCGCCACCACCTCGATCAGCGCTGCTGTCACAAGAAACGATTCATAGGATAGTTTCGAGGAAAAGGCCTACATGAAATGGGCTTCAACGTCTAATGCCGCCGTCGTGGTGCCAAGGTGCGCAGATTCGTGCCACGCGGACGCTGCATGGAAGAAGCTGTGCGCAACAGCGAACAGAAAACCGCCTGAGTCCTCTTTTCGCGCGGCAATGTCTGCCCGGCAGGTACCTATGCACCCTTTTATGCAGAGAGTATACGCATGTATAGCCGCGTATATCTCACGGCTCACGCTCCCGCGATAGCTCGCGTGGCCAATGATCGCTGATTTTTCGATTGTTCTATCAATTTTGCCAACCCCGCCAGTTTCCTAACTCACCGCAGAGTCTGCTCCGCGCAGAATGCGATTCCGTCGACAGCAGCGACGCTGCCGCACCGATGCAGAACACCCGGGCCAGCACAACCGCTCGAAAACCGTCCCACGACCACCCGAAGCGTGCTCCCTGCGCCGCCAACTTCTCTCAGACTCAAAGGAAACGACCATGAACAACGCACGTCGCTCTCCCTGCTGGCGCCTCCGCTATCGCCTGCTGGCGCTGCCGCTTCCGTTTTTGCGCCGATGCGCAGGACGTCGCTGCCCTCGGTCGTGGCCAGGGTGACCCTGCAGCGAGGCCATCACCGCGGCTCCAGCAGAAACACGCCGGCGCTCGAGTCATCGACGCCTGACTTCGATGTCTACGAACGGCACCGCCGCGCAAGAGATCAAGCTTCCGTGCACTGCCGACAACCCAGGTCGCCAAGGTCATCTCGTCGATCCGCAGGCGTGCGCTAACGTCACCGCCGACCGCGCCCACGGCCAGCGCAACAAGCCGAGTGCCCAACCCCCACCATCAGCCTCTGAACAGGCGCTGGAGACCGCCACGCAGCAGCATCACCGGGTGTGCAAGGTGCTCCCAGGCCGAGCTGGAAGGCCTGCGCGATGGCACCGCCGACTCACGAGCTCGACATCGCCACGGCGCACAACCAGGTCCACAAGGGTCCGCATCGACGGCCAGAGTGGCAAGGTCGTGGCCAACTACCTGGACGACTGATCGGGCGGCCCGTCGTGCCTGGTTCCGCCGCTTCACGGGAAGGGCTCGCTGCACGCATCGTGGCTCGCGGACGCAGCCGGGTTGAACTGGCCGGACGGGCGTGGCCATCCCCTTTGCGCATGTCCGGAGCTCATTTCGACCCGCGCCGGCCCCAGCTATGCGCTGCAGCAGGCGCCACGCAGACACGGGACGGCCACCGGTCCGCTGTCAGCGCCGTTCACCAGCTCGCTACATCGTTGCCGGATCTGCGTGCACATGCGCCTCTGGGTAGGTTCTTGGAACTTTTTGCCGATTCGGCTTGCGCGATCGTGATCCTGTTCGTGACACGCTCCGGACGAACCTGTTTCAGCATTTTCCCAGCGGGAGTCATGAACCGTAACGCCTCGCACGCGCTGGACGCTGCGGCCCTGCTGGCTGGCGCCGGCACCAGGCCTTTTGCTGCCGAGCATCCGTGAGCATCGCCGCATCCGGAAGCGCGTGCAAGGTCAGCGCGAGACAGGCCATCGACACCGCGCTCCAAGGTCCATCGCGCAGCATCGCCCTCGATGCCGATCCTCGACGGCCACAAGGACGACACCATTGCTGACCACGACGTGCGGGTCGTCACCACCAGCAACCATGTGCTTCAAGGTACGCATCGATCCCATCACGGGCGAGGTCATCACGCGACAAGGCTCAGGGGCCCACGTGTCACTCAGCATCCCTGCAGATCTCCCTGAAACAGGCCATCATCACCGCCCAGCAGCAGCATCCGGGCAGCAAGGCGCTGAATGCCGACTTCGACGGCGCACGCGGCACAATTCGTTACGTCATCGAAACCTTCGCGCCCACGGCGAACTGCGCGAGACTCACCATCGACGCCCAGAGCGGCCAGGTCAAGTGAGGATCATCCTGACCGCCGATACTGAGCCGCTCCGGACACAGGCAAGCCCTGTCCGCGCAACCATGGTGCAAACCGCAGGCCATCCTGCCTGCCGCGCTGACGCGCGCGTACGTCTGCTCCGACCCCAAATCTCTGCACCATGCTGTCCTCCGTCGATCGAGACATGATCGCAACGCCGCCCACGGCGCCTGAACGATGCCTCCTGGGCGAGCCGACTGCGTGAAGGATGGCAACAGCGCCCTCACGGCCCGCCCTGCGCACTCAGCACTACGACCTCGTCACCGCTGGACCTCGGCCTGCCCGGCCGCGACGGCCTGGAGGTATTGCGCAGCATCCGGCAGCCAGCCCACCGCTCCCGCGCCGGACGACTCATCGTCACCGCCTGCGACGCCCTGGACGACCGCATCTGCCGGACTGGGCGCCGGCGCCGATGACTACATCCTCAAGCCCTTCGGAGATCCGGCGAACTGTCGCCCGCATGCCACGCCGTACCCGCGTCGCGCCAGGGCGGCCGGGCCACGCCCATCCTCGGCAGCGCCCCGCTCACCCGAACCCGGCCACGCGACGAGGCCAGCCGCCAGGGGCAACCGCGTGCGCCCGTCCAGCGCGCGCGAGTTCGCCCTGCTGCACGCTCCTCATGCAGCGCGCGCGCTTTTCATCCTCTCGCGCGCCGGGACGCTCGAAGACCGCATCTACGGCTGCGGGCCAGGAGGTGGAAAGCACCGCCATCGAATTCCTCATCCATGGCTCGCGCAAGAAGCTCGGCAGCGACGCTGTCCGCAACATCCGCGGTGCCGGCTGGATGGTCACGAAGCAGGACCGATCACCCACCATGCCCGGCCCCACCGGCACCACGACGGCAGCCCCCAAAGGGCGCTCTGTCCCTCCTCTGCATTCCCTGCGCTTTCAGCCTCGGCCGGGGCATCTCGCTGGCCGTCCTTCAGTGGGCACCGGTGCCCGGCGTCCTGTCGCTGGCACGCCACCCTCGACGAAAGTCCATGACTTCCAGGATGAAGTGCTCGGAACAGGCGGCCTCGCTCCAGTCGCAGCGGCACCCCGCTCATCAACCTGCCCGCCCAGGGCTGCGCCTCACCGACGACCATCGAAGAAGGCCTGATCGTCCAGCGCCTGCCCTCCAGCACCGATCACTGCGGCTGGCGGCGAGGCGCACGCACGCTGAACACGCGCAGAACCGCGACCGGGAAACGCGATGACGATGACGATGACGATGACGATGATGATGATGCTGACACCAGCCATCCCCCAGCCCCATACCACGGATGCCGCAAATACCCCCAGCCGACGCCGCACCGGCCAGCCGCCTGCTGCCTGGACAAGAAGCCCTCGTCACCGGCAGAACGCCAGCAGCACGGCGACACCTCTGCCTGCCACTGTCCGGCGATCCCGAAGAACGGCTACCACCTCCTCATCAGCCACCGGGGCAACGGATACCGCGTCTCACATTCACGGCAAGCGCAGCCAGCGCGTGTCGTTGCGCAGGACACCCGCATCCGTGACGCCTGAAATCGCCCGCAACAGCGCCTCTACGCCGCCCTGCCCGCCGTCTCTGCTCGTGCCCTGCTGCTGGGCCTGGTCCCGTGCTCATCCGCTGCACCTGATGCTGCGTCCGCGGCTGCGCTTGCCCGCACGGTAGACCAGCGCCCTGACAACGACCTGCAGCCCCTGCCCCATCAGAACCCGCCCAGTGGGCTGCCGCCTGTCACGCCGCCATCAACCGCCCGCTGGGCCGCACCGAAGCCGCCGCTGACCCGGCGGCGCACTGTCAGGCCGACGCCGCCCACGAACCGCAGCTCCTCGCCCCTGGCCACCGCCCTGTCGCTGCAGGCCGAACGCCTGCAGGCGCTCATGTCGGCGCAGGCCGCCGAACGCTCCTCGGCACCCTGCGCGCGCGGCGCCGACCGCAACCGCCGCCACCTGCTCGACGCTGCAGAGCCCGCCCGCGCCCAGGCACGTGCAGCATGCCAGGAGTACCCGCACGATCCCGACACGGCACACGCCAGACGGCGCAACCGTCCGGCGACGGCACGCCGACTTGCGCACGCCCGCGTCGTCCCGTCCTGCACCGCATCCTGGAAGACCCTGCTCGGCCGCACCGCAGCAGATCAACCTCGGCCTCCTCGAAAACGCCAGCGCATGGCAGCGTTTCCGGAGAGCGCACACGCCGCCTCTCCTCCCTTCCCCTGGCAAGCCCACCCACCACGCCGGCCGCGCGCCAGCACGGACGATCTCCGACGGGCCAGCCCGCTGCCAGACCGGGATGCCCTGCGTCCAGGCCGACACGACCTCAGCCTCTGCACCTGCTGCACGCGCAACGCCGTCGACAACGCCATCCGCTACACCCCCGAAGGCGGCCAGATCGACCTCTGGACCGAGGTCCAGCGCCGGCCGCCTCGCCATCGCATGTCGGGCAGCCGAAACGCTCTCGGCACGCGTCGACAGACACGCGCTACGTCATCGACTGTCACCGCGTGCTCGGCGCGGCCAGCAGGGAGCTCGGCCTGGGGCTCTCCATCGTCCGGACCCTCATCCAGAACACTCGAGTGGGACCAGCAGCTGCGTCGACGCCCGGCACTTCCCCTGGCCTGTAAGCGTCGAGGTCACGCTGCCCGCGGCAGATGCCCAGACGGGGACAACGCCTCCGGGCACCTGAGACAGACGTGTCAAGCGCTCAGGTCGTCCTGCACTGCGAATCACGGGCTCATCATTCGCCGCCGCGCGCTGCAACCGGCCATATGCGCCGATGAGCTCCCCTGCGCAGGTGCCCGGGCACGATGTAACCGGCCCCGGCAGCCGCAGCATGGCCCCTGTCGCTTTCCGGCGCACTCCCTGCCGTCGGAAACCCACACACCGTGTTGCCATCACACAACAGAACGCACCATCCATCGAGCCGCTCAAACCACCCGTCGGCCCGTGGCGGAAGCCATCCAGCGCGCAACGTTTCGACGCCCGCCACCACAAAAGCTGTCCTGCCAACGGCGAAAGCCCTGCGCCTTTCTATACGGGCCAACGTCGCTGGAGAGACGCAATGAGCCAGCCCAGCGCCCTTTCCGCGACATCTCGTATCTGCCGCCGTGCTCGCCGCCACCTCAGCCTCAGTGGCTGTTTCGGTCTGTGCGTCACCGGCGCCGCCATCGGCACTGCCGCCGCCCTGGACCGCCGCCGCATCGGCGCCCAGACCGAAGACGAAACTAGCGAGTTGCGGGCGCCCGCGTGCTCAACGAAACCGTCAACAAAGGATCCGATGGTTTCAGTGGGCATCACTGGCTTCAACTGCCGCGTACCGCTCACCGGCCACGGTGCTCGATTCCGAAGAAACGCGCCAGGTTGCCGTAATAGTCGTCCGCTCGCGTCACAACATCAAGGACATCTGCGGCGAAATCGAGATCAGCCGGTGGAGGACACGCCGCCCGGCACCCGCGACTCTCCCTCACTGCGCTCAGGGCCGGGCGTCGGTTTGCAGTGGACGCACCTCACCGCCAGCGCCATCAAGGTCGTCACCGAGCGCACCGTGAGAGACTGATGGGCGGGTCGCGCGAGGGAGGGCCAGCGCGCCGCCATCGTCGCCTCGCGAGTACTCGGGGTTCCCCAAGGCGGTCACGCTGTTCGAGGTATGTTTCCGACGCCGAGTCCTCGCGCATCCTGAAACCGACCGGCTTGACGCAAGCAGCCGCATACCAGCGGTGCTGCGCAGTAAAACTTTGCACTAGCTCAGCACGAGCCGCAGGATCGAAATATCCGCAGGCTGTTTCTGGTCGTCATGATCAGCGGCCGTTCTGACCGTTGTTCGACGTATCGCCAGCCGGCTGAACGGGCTGCGCCGTGCCACCGCTGGATGTGCGGAATCTGCCGTCGCGGCAGGATTGCCCACCTGATCGCACGCAGGTGCTGTTCATCCCGTCACCTGTGGCCGGATCGCTGTCGGTGTTCTGTGGAAAAATTTCGATGTTGTCGCGATCCGCTTGCATCCGAACACCCACGCGCTGGCCAGCCCACTTCATCCTTCACGGTATAGGACTTGCGGCTGTTGAACACCAGCGCCATGTTGCCGCCACGTCAGCCGTACGGAACTCCAGTGGCTGATTGTTGGTAAAGGCCGTCACCACCTTGTTGCCGGACACATGGCGAATTTCGCCGTCCAGCTTGATGGACGTATGGCAAAACTTCACCTTCGGCCCGTTTTGCCGTAATACAGGCCCGCCACGCAGCGGTAGACAGCACTCTGTCCTGACCATTCTCGATGGGGCACGTACTCCGGTAGATCATAAACCGTATCCCGTACAGGGACGCGCACCTTTGATCTCGGGTGCGGCTTCAACAACGTCGCATCATCCAGGCCCACCACGACCATCTTCAGCTCTTCCTTCTTGTTCGGATCAGTCACGGTGGGGAAGCTGGCGCGGTAATTGTTCACCGCCAGCTCCAGCGCTTCCTTGCGGATCTTTGCCAGCTCTTCCTCCGACAACTTGCTGGATTCCTGCGCAGAGGGGCTCACGGCAATCGGCTGGTTGACGCCAACCCTGATTACCGGACTGCTGCCCCTGCTCTCGTCGGGCGCACTCTGGCCGTCGCCATTCTGTGCCACCTGGTTCTTGCTGTTGCTGTACCCTGGCGGCAGGGAGGCATGATTCATAGCCTTCCGGTGAACCGCTGCCGCAGGCTGCCAGCAGGGGAGACGAACAGTGCCGACACGGCCAGCGCGCCCGCTTTTTTCGAGAAATGATGTGATTGCTTGATGGTCATGAGAACACTCGCGTGTGACATGCTGCCCTGTGCGACGCTGCGCAAGGAGCAACATGGATTGTTGGATGGGTGAAGAAAAATGGGGGAGCAGATCATCCGGCGAGTTTTCTGTAGCCTGTATCGGAGATGACAGAAAACGCGCAGACAGGAACAAACTCAGAAGGTGATACGGCAGGTCGCGTCCAGGTCCGAGCCGTAAACGGGGTCCGTGTTCTTCTGAATGATGTCGAGATAGCGGCCATACCGTGTATCGACATCCATGCTACGATCTTGAGCCTCCGACTCATGATGGGCTCTTTGTTCTTGCCTTCCAGATGGAAGACCCATGGACCACTCTTGGTCTTGTCCATGTGATAGGCAAAATCAGCGACCAGATCGAAGGTCCTGATCGTCTTGGCGCCGTTGATGAACGACACCTGACCCGTTTCGGTCAAAACGGTGGTGCACTCAGCACCAGTCCGCACATCCGTGCCCTTGTAGGTTCCTGCCGCGCATGACAGGAAACTGATTTGCGTGCTGTTATGTACTTCAGGGCAGCTTTCGTACAGTTTTCGTACGGATTCGGAATTGATTTTTTTCGCTACTGAATGGGATCCGGAGCCGTCATCAGTCCCCCCCCCCGCAGGCGGAGATCGAGGCCGTAACGACCGCTAGGCCTGCAAAGGCCATTTTCGAAGCAGGATGTCTGGACATGATTGCCATGGTGTATCCGAAAGGTGGAAACGGATGTCCAGCCATCCTATGCAAGGCCGTTTTGCATGACCAACGCCTCCTCCCGTACGGCATGTGACAGCCGCCAACCGGCTACTTTCACTCCCGGCAATTTCAAACGTCCGTATCATGCGGCCACGCTGGGAGTCTGCCCCTCTGCCGCCCGTATCGCTCCCTCTGGCAGTACCGTTACAGGGCATAAGGATCGTCACAGGCAGAAGCGTGTTAATGTCCAAATGCCCCCTGCTGTTCAACAGACAGCATGGCCAGCGCGCATCGTGGACCTGTTTGCCCTCACCCATCCAGCATCCGCATCCTTCTTCCGCCACACTGATCCACCGCCCCCACCCACGAAAATCCTCCTCTTCGGCGCCACCGGCATGGTCGGCCAGGGCGTCCTCACCGAATGCCTGAAGGCAAAGGATGTGACCCACATCGTTGCCGTTGGCCGCACAGCCCCGCCCCAGCAGGACCCGCGTCTGCACACCCTGCAGGTACCCGACATGGCGCTGGCCGACCTGTCGTCGCTGTCGGACTTCGACGCCTGCTTCTACTGCCTGGGCGCCAGCTCCAGCGGCAAGACCGAGGCCCAGTACACCGCCCTCATGACGACCTGCCCCTGTCGGTGGCCCGTAAGCTGAAGGACGCCAACCCGCACCTCACCTTTTTCGTGTTCATCACACCGGCGCCGGGGCCGACCTCAACAGCGACACCATGTGGAAGCGTGTGCTGGCATGGCCGAACACGACATCCAGGCGACTCAGGTTGCATCGTTTCTTCTCTTCCGCCCGGGCATCATCCAGCCGCTCGGTGGCATCCGCCCCCAAACAGGGCAACTATCAGCTGTTCTACACGCTGATGAGCGCCTCTTCCCCTGGTGCCCTGTTTCCTCAATCATCCTGACCACGGCTGGTCGGCCAGGCCATGCTCAACGCAGCCGGCAGGGCTTTCCCGCGGCCGGTGCTAGAATCCGTGACATCCGGACGCTGACCGATCACAGGCCCTGAACGATCCGCCCCTCTCGCGAACATCTCCTTTTGCACAACGATCAGCGCAGGTCAGGGCCGCCGTCACCCCGGCGCGCCCGGCGTGCCGAAAAGGCAGACAGTCTGTTTTCATCCTTTCGTACCCGGCTGCGCATCCATTTCCGGCGGGGCCTCCATAATCCTGCGTGCGTCGCGGTCCGGCAATCCGCCTGCTCTGAGGCTCTCCCGTTTTCCAGAGCCACCGACCATGAGCTCCGCCCCTGCCACCCAGCCCTGCTGCTGCGTCCACGTGGCCCTGCTGATGAGCCACCCGCTGGCCGCCGCGCTTCCTCTCACCGTTCACGCCGGTACCACCCGGCAGCGGCCCCGAGCCCACCACACCATGCAGCCTGCCGGCGTCCGGAACGCCCAGGCCACCACCCTTGCCACTGCCACCACCCGCAGCCGCTCGCCGCCACATCCCGCGACACCAGCCCTGCCCGCCGCCCTGACCGACAGCCCCTCCCAGCGCTGCACGGAACTCAAGAGCATGCGCACTGCCGGCACCCGCATCACCAGCACCAGCAGGTCCACGGGCGGCATCGAAGCCGACTGGCATGGCCGCCTTCACCGGCGGACGGGCCGCATCCAACAAGTGGGCGCTCACTGTGTCATCGAGGGCGAGATCGGTGCCCGCACCGGAGCCGACGGCAGCACCACGGCACGCGCGTTCCAGCTGCGCCTGCCGGAACAATGGAACAGGCCTCTCTTCCAGGGCGGCGGTGGCGTCGACGGCAGCCGTGGCACCCTGCCGTGCGCAACATCGCTTCCAGCAGACCACGTACCCCGGCGCTCCAGCGCGGCTATGCCCGTCGTGTCCATGGACGGCCACCCACCCACCCACACCCGACTTCGGCGCCGGACCCGGCAAGCGCGGCTGGACTTCTGCCTACCAGTCCACCGGCAAAGTCACGGCCGTGGCCAAGAAGCTGGTCATGCAGTTCTATCAGGCCAGCCCCGCCACAGCTATTATGCGGGCAGCTCCAACGGCGGCCGTGAAGCCATGATCGCTGCCAGCGCTACCCGCTGGAGTTCGACGCGTCATCGCCGCCAACCCGCTTTCGCCTCTCACGCGCCGCGGTGGCGAAGTGTGGGACACCCAGCAGCTAATGGGCTCATCGCCCGCCGAATGCCCACACGGCCAGAAGATCCTCGCCAACGCGCTGACCCAGCAGGACTGGACCTCGTCTCCAAAGGCCGTCACCGAACGCTGTGATGCCGGGGACGGCCTGAAGGATGGCGTCATCAACGCCTGGAGCGCTGTGATTTCGGCCCGGCGTGCTGCGGTGCGCGGACGACAACGCCACCGGCGGCCTCGCTGACAACCCTAAAGACCGCACCAGCACCCAGGCGGCCGGAAAGGCACACGCCTCCCGCGCGGCGGCACCGCCGCGCTCAAAAACCACGCCAGCCAGCACAACGGCAGCACGGCGGGCTCCAGCGCAGGCGCATCGAAAGTGAGCGCAGACTCACAAACTGCAGCCAACGACGCGCCGCTGCCGCGGTGCCTGCCCGCCGCGAGTGAAAGCCCTGAAAACCATCTTCGGCGGTGCAAAGAACAGCCACGGCGAACCCATCTACAGCGGCTGGTTCACGACAGCGGCATCAACCAGCCCAACTGGCGCCAGTGGAAGCTGGGTGACCTGCAAACGGCCACCCAACGCCAACAACGTCATCCTGGCGGCGGCTCGCTTTACCCAGTATTTCATGAGCGCCATTCAACCCGGCCTTCGATCTCACGGTTCGACTTTGACCGCGACACCCCAAAACCCTACCAGACCGGCGCCCTCGCGACGCATCAGCACCGACCTCCACCTTCCGCAAGAATGGTGGCCCGGCTGATCATCATCACCGGCGTGTCCGATCCGGTCTTCTCCGCCATGGACCAGCGCGACTGGTTCAAGCAGATGCAGGCCGACACCCCCGAAGGCGCAGGACTTCTCCCGGATGTTCATGGTACCGGGCATGAACCACTGCGGCGGCGGCAACGCCTTCAATGACTTCGACCGCTCACCGCACTGGAACTGCGCAACCAGGACCGTGCCCCATCCCTCTCGCTGTGGGGCGAGCTTTCCGCCGAACAGATGCCTCTGCGCCTGGCCGGTGGCTACGTACCGGTGGCATTCCGGGCAAGCTGAACAACTTTTACCTGCCGATAGGTTCACAGTACGCCCCCTGCCCTGCTGCAACGCAGGCACTCGCCCGTCCGGAAATGTGTTTTCGGGGCGGGCGATTTTTCTGCACCGGTTCGCAGCACCTCAACAGCTGCGCCCGAATGTCTGCCGCACAGCGCCAGATCCACCGTCACAAAAACGGATCGCGTGCCCTGAATCTACCACCATCTCGTCCCGCATCTCACCCACGGCCGGGTGCAGCATCACCCGTGGCCGTATCGGCCATGGCATCTCCCTGTCCCACCTGTAGCGCACCGGGTAGGCATAGATCTGATATACGTAGCCACTGCTCAGCGTCTCACCACCGTATTGCCCTAACGTACGATGGACGTGAACTTGGTATCCATCACGATACGCCGTCCGCTGGATGGATGGTCAGCACGATATCGGCTTTTCATCCTCGGCAGAATGCTCTTCATGCCCGGCGTGGCAGCTTCGATCTGCCAGCCCAGCCTCGTCCGCACCGGACCACGCCAGCCGCGTGGAACCGCGCGGTACGATAGAAACCACCACCGCCTGCTCGAAGAGCTTCCCTCACCCAGACCTCATCGGTCACACACGGGCGAGCGACATCGTGCCCCATGCTCGGCCGGCAGCAACATCCAGAGCAACAGCCCGCGACGCTCACCATCAGCCTGTCTTCGCCATCATTTGCGCCCAGGGCTGCTACCCATCCAGCTGCATCCTGCGCTGCAGCAATACCCGGCGCCACACCAACACCCATTTCCGCATGCAGCCCGCCAGCATCCGGCAACGGGTAGCCAGTCCAGCGTGGCGCTCTGTGGTGATACTTCGCGGCTGACCCCAATGTCCACTGCGCAGCAGCCTCTGTCGGGGCACGCATGCATCAGCAGCCGCGCGGCGTGCTCCAGCGCCAGCCGCACCGCGCGGTTATGCACGTATCCACCGTCAGCTCATCGAAACGGCAGGCGATCTGTCCCCGCGCCATCAGCTGATGGCTTTCCGTCACCAGCACGTCGATGCGCCCACGTACCCGGCTGGCAGCGCCGCCCGTTGCCGGTAGCCAACGCCCAGCGCTCGCCGGATCCGCTTCTCCACGAGCATCAGCCAGCAACCCCACAACCAGGGCCGGAAAGATCATCCGGGCTGTTTTCCTGCCATCTCGGCTGCCGCAGACATGCGACAGATCCGAGGCGTAGAACATCAGCAACCACAGATTGCGCACCGGGATCCGGCCCACAAAACCGGACTTTTCACGGCTGGCGTCGCCTCCATGGCTCACCACCCACCCTGCAGCAGCTTCTTCACGGCGTCTTCGACTTCACCGCATCGAGACCAGTATTCCAGTCCAACGGGCGTGATCTCTGTGTCCCGCCACATCCCGAAACCAGCGAGCTTTCGTCAGAACGCTGCAGCATCATGTACACCGCCATCACCTCGGGTTCCCGCAAAGCCCAGCCGGCGTGACGTCACATAGCTGCGTCCTATCAGAAACCGCTCGGCTCGGTCGAGGATCGTCACCAATCTCTGCCGATTAAGCGCGTTTCGATGCGCCGTTCGATTATCCGCCGCCAGCGCAGCCCATCCACCTCATTGGCCAACCACACCCACCGACGCCATGCCATCTCCAGCGCGGTTCCAGCGCCACAGCGCGAGCGCACCGCCGGGAAAGCCATATCCACGAAGCGCCAGCGAACGGTCCGCCAGGTCCGCGGGTACCGATCACGTACAGGTTCTCGGGCACATGCACGCTGCCGGGTGCCATCCGCAGCCGGCTAAGCTGAGTTCGAGGGCCTCGGAAGGGTTGCGCTTGCTGGCCTCGATCAGCGTCCAGCAGCTCTCCAAAGATTCATGCCGGATTGCCCGTTGATCTCGATCAGCACCACACCGGGCGTCGGGCCGCATCTGTGCCGCTGCGGTGGCCTGCGTGAGCCACCATCGGCCAGCCAGCAGCCTGCCATCCCGGCTGGGCGCCAGCCACGCACGAAATCTTCTGTACGAGGTTGGGGTGAGACCGCACGGCCTCGAGACCCGGCGCTTCATCCTCCTGCCCCATCAGCGCGAACAATGCCAGCCGCTTTGGCACAGCCAGGTTCTTGCCGGTGCCGGCGGTCCCTGCAGGATCAGATTTTCGCTTCTCGCGCAGTACGCTTCAGCATGCGCTCGACGGCCGCCTCGTCCCAGAAAGCAGCCATCATCCAGAATGTCCTGAACTGCATATGCCAGCGCTGGTCCTCGAGCTGAACCGCGTTTCCATCCGCACCATCCGTGAAAACTGCACCTGGCAGCCGGCATCATCGGTGCCAGCAGAGCTGCTCCTGCTCACCGTCAGCCATGCACCGTCCAGTGCCCGTCCTGTTGCACTACCTGCCGTCAGGGCGAGCATGTCGCCCACCTCCAGCGAAAGTGCCGGAAAGCTGATAATACCGGATAACTCTCCCCGAGAGGATCATGTCAGTTGCTCCTGCAGCGCCAGATGGGTGACTCACGTCGTCATTGGCTGCATCTTTGCCTGGCAGCACCTCTACGCCCCAGTCGTTCCTCCTGGATGTCAGGCGGAATGACTATCCAAAGAGAAATCGAGATGCGCCCAGAAAAGCTGTCGTCGGGTTCCAGGCCGTACCCCAGATCTCCCTTGGCCTCCATCATATGTCCTGACCAGACGTATCTGGGCAGACCGTACACCACCATCGGGCGTCACCTGTCCTGTACGGCAGCCTGCCGCAGACCGGTCGTCATCCGTGAACGCAGCGGCCTTCCAGGCGCGAAACCAGTCTGGCGGCAGCGCGAACACTCTACAGCCGGTCGATATCTCCCGACTCTGCGACACGCAGCGTAATTGAAGACCACCGACCGCTGGTTGTTGAAAGCACCGGAATACCTTCGAACGAAGACGGCACGAACTCCGTCACCCCAGGGCCCGGCAGGATTTCGCGCGGCAATGGCCTGACGGTTTTCATCCCTTCTCAGCTGCTTAGTGAACGTCCCGAACGCGGTAAACGGGCGAGATGTCACCAGTGAGCGCTTGCGCCCTTCCGAAAAACGGTCATTCAGAGTGGCCCATCCCCGGCACGCGCGAAGCAATCTCATGTACGTGCCCTCGGACGCGCCTCGATCATTAGCGCATAATCCAGCAGCTTCGCCCACGGCCTCATAGAACGCCATCCACCGGAAACGGACCGAGTTCATCCTGTCTGGCCACGATACGCATCCACTATCGTATTCGTAGCCAGCGGATCCATGTCCAATTCTGAGCCTGGATGCGCGCGCATCGCCTCAACTGCGCTATGCGACCTTATTCAGGACGCCACAGCGGCCGATACGCATTGTTGCGCGGCGCGGGACGATCCTGTCTTTGCGTGCCTTGATTCGGGCGATGTGTTCGCGCATCCCGGCCATCCACCTGCTCGTGCGGGATCGATGGGGCGCAGATCAATTCGGCGCTGCCTGGTTACGCGGCCAGGCGGGCGCACACGCTTCTCCCTCTGCGCTGCCGGGCGAGCGAGCGCGGATCGAATCTGGTCTGCGTAGGACCACCACGGCATGCCCTGCACACCTGCCGAGCCTGATACATCATCCAATGTCGCATTTTCGCACAAACGGCCGCGCGTCGCGCATGGGTCTGGTTCGCGAACGGAAAGTGCCGTTTCGGTGCGGGTTGACGGGGCGGGAAATGGGCCCTGAGCGTGTACGATCATCCCTCGCTTCGCCGGCAGATCGATCAGCACCTGAAACCCTGCCGCTGCTTTGCTGGCATGCTGCAGATGATGCAGAGTACACCCCGCATGGGTCTTCCACCACGGCTCCAGCACCGTGGCAGACACACTCCGCTTCATGCGAGCGCGCGGATGGGTCTCGGAAAATCCGCCCGGTGCCCGCAGCTATCCCGGATGCCGTTGTCGGCCATCACCTCGATGACCGCTGCTCATCGCTGGAAGCGCATCTCCACCGTCGCGGTCTCTCCTTCATCCTGCTGCAGGATCAGCGGCAGGATGCGGCTGGTCGTGATGCAGCCAGTAACCGATCAGCACATGCCGGTGCAGGTCTTCCGGCTGCTGCGGCACTCCTGTACCGGTTCACGCTACGTCTGCGACACATACAGCCCCTCCCGGAACGGTGCCGAAGCTGCCGCCACCACGCCCTCTTCCAGCGAGTCGCCGAGCGGATGCCCGGGTCGAACTCGTCCAGACAGGATGGTGCCGTCAGACGGACGGCTCAGCTGCGTTCTGCGGATGCAGCGGCAGGCACTCCGCCATCGCCGGAGACGCTGGTAGGCAAACGTGACGCCGGTCACCCGCACCAGCCCCGATGGCGCCACATTGCTGCTGCGCACACCTCTCCACCGCCCACTGCAGCGACTGCACCGCGTCCGTCGTGCGTTCCAGCAGCGCCCGGCCGGCGATCGGTCCAGCTCCACCCGCCGAGTCGAACGCAGAAACAGCGGGCAGCCACCACACCGCTCCAGCGGCTTGAGCGCCTTGCTCACCGAGGGCGGCGTGATCTCGTTTGCGCGCCGCCGGCATGTGATGCCGTCACTTCACTGCGCGGCGGCCCGAAGATGCGGATCTGGTCATAGAGTGGGCATTGTTCATGGCAAGTAGGGCGAACGCACGATCAGAAAAGGCGGAGTCTCGGAGCACGTCGAGGGACCTGTTCCCCTCAGAGCGCGGTGCACATTAACGCGCTTGCTGAAAGGCAGAACAAACTAGGAGTTGGCGCATTCCCGGACCGGCCAGGGAAACAGAAATTCACGATTTCCGAAGGAAACAACAGCCAGCCTTCGTCGCATGCGCCGGACGGAGCAGATCCCGTCAGGGGGCTGGACAAGAACCATCCATCATTTCTCTGCGGCTAACGGTGTTTCTAAGCCGAGCATTGGTTTTGGTAATCGAATGCCCATAATCCCCATCCCCTGCGCCATCCTCCTGGCGCATGGCCTGTGCCAGTATTCTCAATCCCCGCCGCCACACAAGCGCACGAACTTCCCGCTTCCAGTGGCCACAGGAAACGCATGCAGGGCCAGACCGGCCTCGGCACAGCAGGCCAGCGCCTGCTGCCCCGGCTCGCACGATGGCCGGCCTGCCTCTGCATGATGGCCGACATCCACCCCTGCATGAAGGCCAGTGCCAGTCCTCACTCCACCATCATCACACGGAATACTCATGGAAAACGGGCATGAATAGTCGTCATCATCACCGGTGCCTCGTCGCCCTGGCGCCGAAACCGCCCGTCACCTGGTCAAGGCCGGGCAGTCATTCTGGTGCCGCCGGCTGGACCGCCTGCATGCGCTGGTCGACGAGCTGGCATCAGCCACGACCACTGCGTGCAGACCGACGTGGCCGACCCTCAAACAGGTGCAGGCCCTGGCCGACCGGGCGCTGAAGCTCGACGTCCGCATCGACGTGCTGCTCAGCAACGCCGGCGTCATGCCGCTGTCGCTGCTGGAAGAGCTGAAGGTCGACGAGTGGAACCAGATGATCGACATCAACATCCGCGGCGCTCAACGGCATCGCCGCCGTGCCGCCACCATGAAGGAACAAAAAGAGCGGTCAGGTCATCAACGTCTCTTCCGTGGCCGGCCATGTCTGGGGGCCGCTGGTGCGCCGTGCTACTGGCCACCAAAACAGCCGTGCGCGCCATTTCCGAAGCCTTCCGCAAGGAAGTCAAGCCCTGCCACATCCGCTCCACCATCCTGTCACCGAAAACGCCGTGGCCAGCGAACTGAAGCACGGTTCCTTCGAAATGGCCTCGGGCGCCATGCAGAATTTCTACGCCAACAACGAAATCCCGGCCTCAGCTTCGCCCGCTGGCGCTGTTCTGCCATCACAGCCTCGAAGACGTGGATGTGAACGAGATCATCTTCCGCCTGACCCGGCAGGAAGTCTGACCAGCGTCTGCAAGACAGCCTCGTCCGGCTGCCTTTTTCTCCGGCGTCCCTGAGCGTGTCATGGGCTCATCCGTGCCCATGCCCCTTGAGCGTGCGGGGATCGCCCATGGCAATGCGTTGGGCGGCTGCCAGCTCTGATTTCATTGCCCGCACGCAGCCACGCCTGCCGACGGCCTCCAGCCATTTCTGATTCCCTGATGAACCTTCTCAAGAAGGGCCTGCTGGCCTCTCGCGGGCGGATAACCATGAACATCCAGGCAGCCTCCGCACCCGACGCCTCCCACACATCCGCTGGCGAGCCCTCACGGCCGGCGCGACGCCCATCTTCAACATCTCGAACTGGGCACCAGCCGGGGAAGACCGCCGATTACGACAGGGTTGGCGAGCACAACATCACCACCTCGGTCGGCCACGAACCTGGGCACGCTGGCCATGTATTCGGTCAAACAGAAGGCCAACCCGAACATGGCATACATGGTGGAGGGTCTACGCCGATCAGTCTCGCCTCCGAGGCGCATCGCGCCTCGAGCCTAAGGCATTCCTGAAGGCATCCCACCCTTCTCACTGACCACAAGAAGCCCTACCGGCTCACACCACACCCAGTGCTGGGTGACCGCCGGGTGAAAACAGACGCCGAAAAACGCGCACCAATTTCGTCAGCGCGTCACCGCTCAAAGCCCGGCCAGAACGACTGACCACCTTCAGGGCCGTGGTCATGCCCTGAAATGGCCCGAGTCGATGAAGGTCGAACCTGGCGGTACTGGCTCATCTATGCCGCCACGGCACAGAACAACCCCAGCCAGCGGTAGTGTTTCTTCGAGCACGCCGCTGAGCGCGTCAGGCCCATACGCCAGCCCGCACTTTCAGGACTACCACGCAAGCGCACGAGTGAGCTGCTGCGGGACAGCTTTCACCGACATCACCCCCACGCTGCTGATGAACAAGGGCGGACTCGCCTTTTCGGTCACCCTGAACATTGGCCTGTTGCTCACTGCGGGTCGGCTGCGTCGGGCCGCACAGCACGTCCGGCATCGCCCCGCGTTTCCAGCTACCGCGCACCCGCGATTTCCATCTCCGCCCTGACCATGGTAGCCTCTTCAAAACTGCTGCACTCTGGTTCCCGCTGACCTGCGGCAGAAATCCGGATGTCAGTACCACGGGAAATCTACTCTCCGCCAGGATCGCCCCGGCATCGTGATCATCCTGGAAGCCGACAGCGTCGACGCCGCACGCGATGTCATGAGCCAGATGCCCCTGAAAAAGGCCGGCCTGCTCGACTTCGAATACATCCCGTTCGCCAACTACACCCTTCTGGGAAAACCTGTTTGCCCCGGAACACAAGGAAGGCGGGAAGTAATTTCGTTTCACCACGGAACCGCACATACCCCCAGGAAACAGAACATGACCAAACCCATCCTCTGCGTCACCACCAGCCACCCCATCAAGGGCAAGGCCGGTATCCCCACCGGTTTCTTTCTGGCCGAACTGACCCACCCGCTGGAAGTCTTCGAAAAGGCCGGCTACAAAACCACCCTCGCCAGCGTGCGTGGCGGACAGCCCCCCATTGATGGTTTCGACCTGAAAGACCCCGTCAACGCCTACTACTGGAACGAAACCGACTTTGCCGACCGTCCGCCAAAACCCCGGCGCTCAGCGAACTGAAGGGCAGCGACTACGCCGCCACTGCCTGTCGCCGGCGGCCACGGCACCATGTGGGACTTTGCCGACAGCCCGGACGTGCAGCGCATCATCCGCAGAAGTGTACGAAAGCGGCGGGAGTGGTCTCGGCCGTCTGCCACGGTCCGGCCGCCCTGGTAAACGCCAAACTTTCCAACGGCATATATCTGGTGAAAGGCAAAAAAGTGGCCGCCTTCACCAACAAGGAAGAAGAAGAGTGCAGTCCACGCACATCGTTCCTCCTGCTGGAAACCGCCCTGAAAGAACACGGCGCCAACCACATCGAAGCCCCCAACTGGTCCAGCCACGTCGAAGTGGATGGCCGCCTGGTCACCGGCCAGAACCCGGCCTCGGCCAAATCGGTGGGTGAGAAAGTGGTGGAAATCCTGAAGGGCTGAACAATCCGGGGAGCGGCTATAGGGTGTTGGACTGATGCCGAAATGGAGCCAGTTCTGCCATTGTCCCGTTGTGCGATTCACATCATCTCAATCGCAACATCTGGTCAGTTCGGCGTCGCTTCCGCAGAACTGACGGTAGACTTCCCATTCCTTTAACGTACTACGGTTCGCTCGCTCCACAACATCATGAAAAACTCCTCACCGTTACAGTCCTGGCCGCCGGCCTGGTGAGCTTCTCCGCCCATGCCGCCGGGGCATCGAGAAGCGCCTCGCTGGATGAACTGCACAAGGCCGCCCTGAAAGAGGGCGGCACCCTGGTGGTCTATGCCGGCGGTGACACCCCGACCAGCAGAATGGCATCAAGGAAGCCTTCGACGCTTCCTGGCATGACGCTGGATGTGGTGGTCGACTACAGCAAGGTACACGATGCCCGTCTGGACCAGCAGTTTGCCCAGAAGCAGGTCGTGGCCGACGTGGTGCAGCTCCAGACGCTGCAGGACTTCCCGCGCTGGAGCAAGGAAGGCCGCCTGCTGCCCTACAAACCTCGCGGCTGGGACAAGGTCTACACCCACTTCAAGGACAAAAACGGCGCCTGGACCGGCGTGTTCGTCGATGCGCTTCAGCAACCTGGCCAACACCCAGGCCCTGGGCGGCGTGAAACCCCGCTCGATGCGCCCGACTATCTGAACCCCGAGCTGAAGGGCAAGATCGTCTCCACCTATCCCAACGACGATGACGCCGTGCTGTTCTGGTGCAAGCAGGCCATCGACCGCCACGGCTGGGCCTGGATGGAAAACTTCATGAAGCAGGAGCCACACTTCGTGCGCGGCACCCAGGCCCCGTCCGATGAGGTGACTGCCGGCAACTATGCCGTCACCTTCTCGTCCGACGGCGCTCTGAAGCCCGACGCTTCCAGCCCCGTGCGCTTCACCCCTGCCCAGCAACGACGGATTCGTGGCCTGGGCACAGGCGTGCCGCCATCCTCAAGGGCGCACGTCACCCGGAATCGGCCCGCCTGTACCTGGGCTGGCTGCTGGACAGGCGACACCCAGCAAAACGTCTGGTACATGTGGTCGGTGCGCACCGACAGTGCCGGCGCCGGCTGGCTATCAGCCCATCTGGAAATACCGCCACGCTGAATCTGGCCCGGCTTCGAGCGCTTCGCGGCCGACCGTGATGCCGTCGAGCGCTTCCGCTCCCGCATCCGCCTGTATGTGGGCGACGTGAAGGGTCCGTCCTCGGCCGGCGAACTGGGCCTGACCCCGACCAAGGCCATCGATCCGGCTTCTGTGAGCAAGAACTGAATTTTCTCACAACTGTTGGCATCGTCTGCCCAGATGCACCGCCAGCCCGCGTGCCATAATGCGTGGCCACTGGGCATGTCGCGGACTCATTCGTGGCCAGTGCAGGAACGAATGAGTCCTCGACACGCCCCAATGGAACTGTAGCGCTCCCTCGCCCGCGCGCATGACTGACAACCGAATTTTCAACGATCCTCACGCCTTCACCCAGGGTCATCCGGCAGGGGTAACTACAGCCGCCGCCCGGGTGCTGAACGTCCAGCCCTCGGCACTCCAGCCACCGCATGGCCGAGCTGGAAAAACGGCTGGGCATCCGGGCTGATCAACCGCACGACACGGGCCATGTGTCCCCACCGAGGCGGGGCAGCAGCTGTTCGAACACATCGCGCCCATGTTCGACAGCATCCAGCGCGGCGTCGATGCGCTGGATGATTTTCAGCCAGACCGTCAGCGGCCGGTTGCGCATCAACAGCGCAGAAAACCCGGCCTGGCACTTTCTGTATCCCGCCATGCGAGCAGTTTTCATGATCACCCGATGTGAACATCGAGGGTGATCATCGACAACAACATGGTGGACATGGTCACCGAAGGTTTTCGACTTCGGTGTACGGCCCATCAACCACGTCGCCCAGGACGCGGGTGGCCCTCCAGCTGTCCGGCGAACGCCCGATGGCCGTGGTGGCATCCGACGACTCACTTCAGCCGCTTCGGGCTGCCAACTTCTGCGCAGGGGCTGACCCGCCACCGCTGCATCGTGCCGGCCTTCGACGCCTTCAGTCGCATCATCACCGCATGGGGAGTTCATCCAGGAGGGCCAGCTCATCGCGCGTCACGGTACCCGCCTCGCTGAGCTTCAACAACACCACCAGTGGTCAAACAGGCCGCCCTGGATGGACTGGGCATTGCGTGATTCCACGATACGCCGTGGAGGCGGAAATCCACCAGGGCCTGCTCACTGAAATCCTGCATGAGCAGCGGTTCACCTATCCGCCCATGGCGCTGTACTACCCCAGAAACCGGCACCGGACACTTGCAGCACAGACGCTGATCCACTGTTTGCGCCCGGAATCACAGGCGCTTCGCTGGCGCGCCATGACGGCACGGTGCGACAGAAAACTGCAGCAGCCCGGCCTTCGGCCGATGATATTTTTCACGACGGCAACCCTGCTCTGGGGCTTGTCCCGCAGGGTGCAGCGACAACAAAATGCACGCCCCGTCCACTCACACTGGCCCGTGCACATGTTCAGCCGTTCCAAGGCCATCCTTTCATCCTTTCTTCTGACTGCAACCCTGGGGAGTACAGCCATGGCTTCAAACTACCAGAACAACCCCTTCACCTCACCCATGCCGATGCCATCACGGCAAACGAGCCCGGCAAAGGTAAACATCCATCCGGTGAAATACACCCAGCACCAGACCGGTATCGATGTGGTGGCCAATGTCTCACACACCCGCCGGTTACGACCCCCGGAAAAGAAATACCCTGTCATCGTGGTGGCCCACCCCAACGGGGGCGTGAAGGAGCAGGTCTCGGGTCTTTATGCCCAGAAGCTTGCCGAGCAGGGTTATATCACCATCGCCTTCGACGCTGCATATCAGGGCGGCAGCGGCGGCACGCCACGCTGCCACCGACAAGCCGCAGAACCGCATCGAGGACATCCGCGCAGCAGCCGATTTCATCACCCAGTACGCCGGAGCCGATGCCAGCCGTCTGGGCCTGCTGGGAGTTTGCGGCGTGGCGGCTATTCCATCAGGCTGCGCAGACCGACAAGCGTTTTCGGTCCATCGCCACCATCAGCATGTTCAACACCGGGGATGCCCGGCGCAATGGGCTACATGCGCAGCCAGAAGGACTCCATTCAGGAACGCCTGGCTAAGGCCGCCGAGGCCCGTGCCCTCGAAGCGCGCACCGGCGAGGGTGCAGTACACCCCTCGAATTCGGCGCCGGCATGACGCCCGAGCAGGTAGCCGCCATCGAGGTGGACCTGTACCGGCAGGGCTACGAATACTACGCCGACACCCACTATCACCCGAACTCGAAAACCAGCAGCACCGTCAGCAGCCTGGCTGACCTGATGGAATCGACGTGAACACCAACGTCGACCTGATCAACCAGCCACTGCTGATGATTGCCGGCGAAAGGCCGACCTCGCTCACATGACCGAGGAAGTGTTCGCCAACGCCACCGGATACGGATAACAAGGAACTGTTCAGGGGTACCCGCGCCACCCACATCGAAACCTACTGGAAGCCCGAGTACGTGAAGCAGATCAGTGAAAAGCTGACGGATTTCTTCGACCGAACCTGCGATAACCGGTGAATCCGGGGCAGCACAGCGCGTGCTGGACGGCCCCCTGATACCCGATCCACCCACCCTGAAATCACCCCATGAAAACTCGGCTGAAACTCACTGCCGCCCTGCTGGCAGCCACCCTTTCCGGAGCGTCCATGGCTTCTCCCCTGATCATCGAAGAACAAGGCAGCTTTGCCACAGGCGGCAAGGTCGTCACCAGCCCGGGCACCTACACCGGCACACCGGACATCGTCAAAGGCAAATCGGGCAACGATTTCATGGACGTTTTCCGGCATCCATCGAGGCCGGCGGCCAGACCCTGCATGGCGATCACGCCACCGTGTTCTACCAGATACCCGCAGAGCCCCGAAAGCTGCCGCTCGTCTTCCTGCACGGCGCCGGCCAGTCCATGCGTACCTGGCAGACCACACCGGATGGCCGCGAGGGCTTCCAGAACATCTTTCTGCGCAAACGCTATCCGGTCTATCTGGCGATCAGCCCGCCGCGGCTGGTCCGGTCGCAGTACGGTAGATGGAACCATTGCCCGCCACACCCGATGACCAGTTCCGGTTTGCGCAGTTCCGCATCGGCGTCTGCTCCAACTTCTTCAAGGGGGTGGCCTTCCCGCAGGACAGCGCATCGCTGGACCAGTTCTTCCGGCAGATGACCCCCAACACGGCCCCCTTCGACACGGGCGTCATTTCCGACAGTCTGCAGGCCCTGTTCGACCGCATTGGCGATGGCGTGCTGGTCACCCATTCACAGGGCGGCATCGTCGGCTGCGTTTGCCGGCATCAAGAGCCCGAAACACGTCAAGGCCATCGTCGCCTACGAGCCGGAAACTTCCCTTCCCGAAGGCGAAGTACCGCCCACCATCCAGAGCAAGTTTGGCGACATTCCGCCCGCCCGTGTCCAGTCGTGAAGACTTCGCGCACCTGACGAAAATGCCCATCGTCATCTCACTTTTGGTGACAACATCAGGGACAAACCCTCCGATGTTCAGGGAGAGGACCAGTGGCGCATCCGCCTGGCCCTGCCCGACAGTGGGCAGATGTCGTGAACCGGCACGGAGGCGACGCCACCGTCGTTCACCTGCCCGACGCGGGCATTCGGGGCAACACCCATTTTCCCATGGCCGACCTGAACAACGTCGAGGTTGCCGACCATCTGGCCAGCTGGCTGCACACGAAAAAGCTCGACCGATGAGAAAGCCCTTCAACGCCAGCTTCATCAGCCGCACGGCTTCCATGCTGTGCGGCGTCCTCGTTGCCCTGGGCTGTTCCGTATTCGTCATGCCATCGGCCTTTGCCAAAGATCTGATCGTCTCACCTGACAGCCACAACACCGAGGCCGTGGCACTGCATGATCCAGACGGAAACTGGCGGAGAACTGGTGGCCCTGGAACTGCAGAAGCCCTACCCCGAAAATTGTCGGGCCACCGTAGCGCAGGTGCAGATGGAGGATGAAAGCGGCTATCTGCCTCCTCTCAGAACCCGCATCGACAACCTGCAGCAGTTCAACCGGGTATTCATTGGTTTTCCCACCTGGGGCATGCAGCTGCCGCCACCGATCCGCAGCTTTCTGGCCGGCCATGATCTGAAGGGCAAGACCGTGGCACCTTCAACACCATGCCGGCTACGGCGTGAGCAGCGGCTTCGAAGAGATCAACCGCCTGTGCAAGGGCTGTCGTGTGACTCCGGGTCTGTCCCTTCAGGGCGGGCGCGAGCGCGATGGCATCCTGTTCGTCATGGAAGGCACAAAAGCCGAGGAAAGCCGCGCACAGGTCCGGCAATGGCTGTCCAGACTGAAGTGACATCAATGGATACGGGCCGAAGCTCATGCTATCTTGCCCCGTATATCCGGCGAGCGTCCACAGGCAACCTGTGGAGACCCGTTGCAACCCAAAAGCGAAGCGGGCACCCAGAAACATCTGCAAGCCCAGCTCCCCAATCACATGGAGGAAAGCCCATGTCCCAGAAACAAACGGCTGGCCGCGACCGGCTGGGTGACTTCGCCCCCAAGTTCGCCGAACTGAACGATGATATCCTGTTCGAACAGGGTCTGGTCGCGCGAGCAGGAGCTGGCGCCCCGCACGCGCAGTCTCATCACCATTTCCGCACTGATTTCGGGCGGCAATTTCGAACAGCTCCCCGCCCACCTGCGCATCGGCAGGCAAAATGGCATCACCCAGGCAGAAATTGCCGAGGTCATTACCCATCTGGCCTTCTACGTGGGCTGGCCCAAAGCCTGGTCGGCCTTCAATCTGGCCAAACAGATCTATACGGACAAGGAGGAACAGCCATGAACAGCGAGCAACAGGTCAAACACGGCATATTCCCGTTTGGCGAGAAGAACGACAACTACGCCCGCTCCTTCGTGGGACAAAGCTACCTGAGCATGCTGGCTGCCAACCCGGACATTCGGTCGCCGTGGCCACGTCAGCTTCGAGCGGGCTGTCGCAACAACTGGCATGTGCATACCGATGGTTACCAGATCCTGATCGCCGTTGCGGGCGAAGGGTGGTATCAGGAAGAAGGCCAGCCAGCCCGGGCGATGAAACCAGGCGATGTGGTCATCACACCCAAAGGCGTGAAGCACTGGCACGGCGCCACGAAGGACAGCTGGTTCAGCCACGTGGCTATCACGGCCGGGGGCCACCGAGTTCTTCGAAGCGGTGCCCATGGCCGACTCATGATGCACTGCCGGGCTGAGCGGCAACGTATCGGCGCTCACGATGGACATGCTCGCGGCCATCGCCACCGCCGCGATGGCCGTAACCAGAAGCACTTTCAGCCGGCCTTGCCGGCATCATCCACAGCCCATACCACCAGCGCACCAGGCAGGAACACAGCACCTGCTCCAGCAGAAAGCGTCCCGGACAACGAAAACTCCTACGATGGCAAGCGCTGCTCCTGAAAGGATTCATGGACCGTCGGCCAGTTGCTGATCCGCCACCTCAGCCCAGGTGACTGCTTTCTGAATCAGTCAGGATCCTGCGCGTTTTCCTTCATGAAATCGATGAACGCCCGGTTCTGGCCGGCAGCAGCCGCGTGGCCGTCAGCGCATGAACGGGCACCGTACGTGCGCCAGCCCAGTCCGGCAGCACACGCTGCAGCCGGCCTGCCTCTACGTCCTTGCGTACGCCAATTTCCGGCAGCAGCGCAATGCCCATACCCTGTGCAGCAACCCGCTGCAGCAGCCCCAGACTGTTGGCACCTGTAGGCCCCGGCATCAGGTCATCGTTCTGGTTGGCAGTGGTGCCATCGGCCAGGCCGTACGTCGCGTGGGCATGGGCAAACAGATCCTGCTGGCCGACCTGCGCGAAGAAAATGCAGCCGCCGCCAGCACGCGCGGAAGCCGGCTACCAGACGCACACCGCCGCCGTCGACATTTCGGACCGCAGTTCGATCGACACCCTCGTGCAGAAGGCACAGGGCCTGGGCGACATCGTTGCCCTGATCAACAGCGCCGGCGTCTCGCCCTCGCAGGCCACACCATCCGTCATCTTTGCGGTGGACCTGGTGGGCACCGCCATGCTGCTGGATGCCTTTGGTGACGTGATTGCCGGGGGCGGCAACGGCATCGTCATTTCGTCATCAGTCAGGCTTCCGGCTGGGCAATCTGGACGAGGCCGACCAGCGGGCGCTGGCCACCCCTGCGCCCCGAACAGCTGGTGAGCTGCCGCGGTCAAAAAGCGAAACCGACTCACTGCGGGCTCACCAGATTTCCGAAAGCGCGGCAATGATTGCGCGTTTCGGCCGAGGTCGTGCGCTAGAGACGCGTGGGCGCGCCTGAACTGCATCAGCCCGGCATCGTCTTCACGCCCCAGCGACGAGCTGAACGGCGAGCGCAAGTTTCTACCGCAACATGCTGGCAACCGCCGGTGGGCCGCGGCGGCAACCCGGATGAAATCGGCGCCCTGGCCGAGTTCATCACGGGCGCGCAGTGGTGGCTACATCACGGGCAGCGACTTTTCTCATCGACGGCGGCGCACGGCCAATTTTCTTCTTTGGCGAGAAAGGCTGACGTGACACGCCAATTTGTCCGATAGTGGCTTCACATTAGCATACTGGTACACAGCCCCGTCTGACGCTCACGCCATGCGCCTCGCCCCCCTTCACCCCGAATCTCCGTTCTTTCTGATCATTCTCAGTGCCCTGATGGCGATCACCTCGCTGTCCACCGACATCTACCTGCCGGCACTGCCGGCCATGGAGGCGGCACTGCATGGCAACGCCGAGCTGACCATCACGGGCTTCGTGGTCGGCTTTGCCATCGGGCAGCTGTTCTGGGGGCCGGTGGCCGACCGCATCGGACGCAGGCTGCCGCTCTTCATCGGCATAGTGCTGTTCATCATCGGTTCGGTGGGCTGTGCGCTGGCACAGTCGATGGAGACGCTGGTGCTCTGGCGCTTCTTCCAGGCGCTGGGCGCCTGTGTGGGTCCCATGCTGTCGCGCACGATGATCCGTGATCTCTACGGACAGCAGGAGGCCGCCCGTATGCTGTCCACGCTGGTGATGATCAGGCCATCGCCCCCATCCTGGGTCCGATGCTGGGCGGACTGCTGCTGAAGGTGAGCGGCTGGCAGGCCAATTTCTGGCTGCTGACGGCCATTGGCGCCATGATGTTCTTCGCTGTCTGCCGCCTGCCCGAAACGCTGCCCGCCGGCAAACGGGCCACGGGCACACTTGCGTCGGCCTTTCGGGCCTACGGACCGCTGCTGCGCAACCGTGCCCATATGCGCACCACGCTGTGCGTGACCTTTTTCTATGTGGCCATCTACGTTCATGCCGGCTCGCCTTTGTGTACCTCACGTACTTCGGACTGGACAGCAACTGGTACGGGCCGCTGTTCGGGGTGAACATTCTGGGCGTGGTGGCGCTCAGTGCCGCCAACCGCCGGCTGCTGCAGCGCTACAGTCTGGCACAGATGCTGAAGGTATCCACCCGCCTGGCGGCGGCGGCCTCGTGCTGCTGTCGGTGTTTGCGCTGACGGGTGTGGGTGGCTGGGGTATCGTGCCGCCCATCTTTGCGGTGTTCAGCATGAACGGCATCATCGCCGCCTGCTGCAATGCGGCCTCGCTGGCTGACAGCCAGAGTGGCGCGGCAGCGCCGCCGCACTGATGGGGCGCCCTGCATGGCAGCGTGGTTTCCTGCTGCTGCTGGCGGCATTCTCCACGGGCACACCGCGCACGATGTCGGTGGTGATCACCGTGTTCGTGGTGCTGTCGGCCCTGATGGTGCAGGGTGGCAGCAAACAGGAAAACCTGCGTTTGCCTGATCAAACAGGTAATGCAACACACCCATGCGACACAGCGCAGCCGGCAGACGGGCGACGGGCAGACGGGCGCAGACGTGATGCAGACGGCAAAAACAGTGTAGCCCCTGGGGATTCATGACACGGGCCACCGAAACCGGAGCAAGCTGCCGGGTGGGGAATTCTGGTCCAATCAGGCCTGTGATGGCGCTACCATGGACGCATGTCCGGAACCTGTTGTCCCCACGCTGCCCGCCAGAGCAGGTCATGGACCCATTCGCCCCTGCACTGCTCCCCACCGTGTGCCGACGGGGAACACCGCGCGAGCAAGACTGGCTGCCCTGCCGGCAGGGCACCCTGGCAGCGCCCTTTCACCGATGGAGCCCCGATGTTTCGCACATCACGTCACCCTCGCCCGTTCGTTCATCTGCTGCGCCGTGCTGCTCCTGCTGGGCGCCTGCTCCCGGCACGCCGTCATGCTCAATTCGAAGCCGCAGGTACTGAGCGTGCCTCCGTCCGCAACCCGGTCGGCCAGCGAAGCAGACCAGCCGGGCACCCATGCGAACGCCGCGCCCGACACCACGGAAGCCAGTGCGCCTCCTGCACACCCGTTGCTGCAGACGGGGTCAAGGCGGTGCATGCGACGCCGCCCGCCTCGGCAGCAGCCCGATGATCCGCAGAAACAGAAGGCCCGCGCACCGCTGGATGCCGGCATTGCGGCGTACGACGCAGGGGATTATGCAAGGGCGCTACCCCTTTTCGAACAGGCCGACGCAGCCGGCCACCTCAAGGCGCAGCGCTACATCGGCCTCGATGTATCTGAATGGTCAGGGCGTCAAGGCCAGTCCGGACAAGGCATTCAACGCCTTTCAGGCGGCCGCAGACCGTGGGGACATCACCTCGCAGTGCTGGCTGGGGCTGATGTACGAAAACGGCACGGGCACGTCACAGGACATGGCACAGGCCGTGAAGTGGTACGAGACATCGGCGCAACGCGGCGACCTGATTGCGGCACCGGCCATGACGGCACTGGGCCGGCTGTACGAATCCGGCAAGGTGTGCGCGCGCAATACCGGCACGGCCATCGGCTGGTATCGCAAGGCCGCCGCGACGGGTGAAAAAGGATGCCATCGACGCGTTGCAGCGGCTGGACGCCGGTACGGGCACCAGGCACTGACATGCCGTGGCCTTCCCCAACAGCGCGCGGATTCGGGGCCAGCCCTGGGAAAGCCCTTTTGGGCACGCATGACTGTGTTGGCCGTGCCTTGAAGCCATCAAAGGATTCTGCGGCACGGTCGCCTTGTCCTGCACGCCCTGCAGGGGGTTCGCAGGGAACATGAGCCCGACGCAGGCGCCAGGACACTAAGCGCTTCGTGCGCGCGCCGCCGAAAAGGCGCGCCATGCGCTGAGCAGCGCCAGGACGGCCAGCACCAGCAGCAGCACGAAGGCATACTGGCTGCCATGGCGGGTGCCCTCGGCCAGGCTTTGCGGATAATGTGCCTGGGTACCGGCCACGATGCTGGCAGCCACCGAGGTGCCCACGGCCCCCGAGAGCTGCTGCAGCGTGTTGAGCACGGCATTGCCGTCGGCCGAAAGATCTGCGGGCAGCTGGCGCAGCCCATCGGTCATCATGTTGCCCACGGCCAGCCCCCGCCCTGCTGCATACGCATAGAAGCCCATGAACAGCACGGTGGTGAGCTGCAGGCCATATACGGCAAACAGCGCAAGCGACACGATGATCACCACCGTACCCCCCAGAACCGGCCGTGGCGCACCCAGCCGGTCGAGCAGCCGGCCGGCAAAGGGCGCCATCAGCGCCCCCACGACACACCCCGGCAGCAGCAGCATGCCCGCCACGCGTGCCGACTGGCCATCCACCAGCTGGGAATAGTTGGGAATCAGATACCCCAGTGACAGCACGCAGAACTGGATCAGCAGGATGAACGCCAGGCTGACACTAAAGGCCTCGCGTCCGGAACACCTCCAGCCGGATCAGGGGCGTTTCACTGCGCGCAGAACGGCGGCAGAACTGTGCGAGCGACAGGGCACTCAGGCCAAACAGCCCGCCCACCACGGAACTCATCCAGCCATGCGAGGCAGCCTGCTCGGTGGCGAAAATGAAGGCAGAAAAATCCCACCACCAGCAGGGCGTAATCGGCCACGGAAAAAAGCCCTGTTTCTGGCCGCGCTGGCCGCTTCGTTGCCCTCGTGGTGAGATGCCATCTGCTGCGTGCCCTGTGCAACGGATCCGGATGCTGGCTGGCGTACCGTTTTCACACCAGCCCCAGCGACAGCAGCAGCACCGGCACCAGCATCCAGAAAATCACGCGCCAGCCATAGCTGTCGACGATCACGCCGCCCAGTACCGGACCCAGCGGCCGGCGCCATGGCGGGTGATCAGCGAGCCCACCATCAGCAGGCCCAGCCGACTGCCGGTGCCTGCCCCAGAATGATGTTGAACATCAGGGGCAACGCAATACCGGTGGCGGCCCCCGCATCAGCCGCGCCCGGCCAGCAGCACCGAAAAGTGGGGTGCCAGCGCGCACAGCACGGTGGCGCCCAGAAACGCGCAGGTTGGCCATCAGAAACAGCGCCTTCAGTGTATGGCGCCGCTTCAGAAAGGACGACAGCGGCACCACCAGGCCATATGCCAGCAGATACCCGGTGGTGAGCCATTGCACGGTGGAAGTGCCGATACCCAACTCACGCATCAGGGTGGGAAAGGTGACGTTCATGGCCGTCTCGCTCACCACCCCGGAAAACGACATCAGTCCGGTAGCCACGATGGCGGCCACCAGGCTGGGGCTGATTCTGTCCTGCTGCATGCTTCACTCCACGGGTAGGCCAGTACACATTATGGGCCCCAAAAGCATCGCAGGAAACCGTCACCCCGGCGCTGGCGGAATATCCATTCGCGCACCGGGGCGATGTCGTACGCGTATTGCCAGGTGGCTGTATGCCCCGAGGCGCCGCCTGCATTGGCCTGCGCTTCCGTTTTGAACACCGAGCCTTTGGTGAAGGACACGAAATTGATGTTGGCCCCTCTTGCATCCATGCGCCGGAAAGCGGCCAGAAATTCGGCGGGCGTCCACTGGGCATTCCATTCGCCCCGGGCCACCCTGGCGCCGTATTCGGCCAGTTTTTCCACGATGGCCGTCTGGCCGGGGTACGCCTTGGCATCATCCTGCGAGACAGTGATCCACCATTTCACGCCGGCCATGTTCTGCGTGATCAGGTCGGCATTCCACTGGCAGGCAACCAGATACGAGGCAGCAAAGAAATCTGGATACTTGATGTTCATGGCAATGGACATCATGCCGCCGCCCGACTGGCCGGTGGTGTAGATACGGTTTTCGTCGATGGTAGGTCACTGGTCAGCTGCCTGACCAGGTTGATGGTGGCATCCAGATAGCCGGAGGTTCTGTTGTCGTCGTCGGCGATGATCTCGTCGAACTGCGGGGCCAGCACGAAGCACGGGTTGCGCGACTGGGCCTCGGGCCGCGCCCAGGCAATGGCGCCATCGCCCTGATAGAGCGTGGCTTCGACATTGCTGCCGGTCACGCCCGCATCGTGCATGAACAGCACCAGCGGATAGCGCTGGCCGGCCCGGCGGTTGCGGGGGCCAAACAGGTTGTAGCGCACCGTCTTGCCGGTGGCTTCATCCCGGTATTCGAAGTGCTGGAAGTCGTCGAACACACGGTTGACGGTGCGGGAGGTGGTGAGCGTCTGCGCACCCCTGACCGTTTGAAGGTCTCCACGATCACCGTGGCACGGGCAGCCTTGAGCGTGGGGGCGGCTTTCCTGTTTTCTCGCCGGCATTGCCGGGACCTTTACCCGCATCGGCTGCCGCCGTATTGCCGGGCAGGTACCGATCGCATTGCTGCCCCGGCGCCCGCAGGCGTTGCCAGACGCTGCACCGGACGCACTCACCTGCTCCAGTGACGGCAGCATTGCCGGATGCTTCGTCTGCGTTCTGGCCAGCCGTTGCGCTGGCGTCTTTTCCAGCCGGCGGGTGCTTGACCACCAGCAGGGCACCGGCTTCGTCGGGGTTCAGCTCGATGACCACATAGCGCCCCGAACGGTAGGGCGTACCCGCGGGCGTACGGCTGACATAGACCTCGCGGATGGTGCGACCTTCCACGCGGTAGTCCGCCGCCTTGATCTGGGCCGCATTGACGGGACGACGGTATTCGACCGATACGCCCATCAGCCGCATGCCGTCGCCGCTAGACCCTCGGTAATGGCGGTGGCATTGTCGGCAGGATTGTCCTGTTCGCGGGCCTGTACGGACAGGCTGAGGGAAGCAGTGGCTCCGGCGGCGGCGACACCCGCGGCAGTGACCAGAAATTCGCGGCGGTTGGGCATGGAACGACCTGAAAAACAACGTGCTCTGACAGTATGCGCAGCCACCCCGCCGGGCGGGCCTTCGCAGACATCACACGTCCTCGTGGCCGGGCAGATACGTGGCATGCGCGCAACGACAGACGGTACTGCACGCCCTGTGGGAGGGCACGGGGACGAATGAGTCCATCAAACACCCCCAGGGTCAACGGCGGAAACGCTCAATACAGCCGGCAATGCTCAATACGGCCAGCAATGGTCAATACAGGCGGAAAATGGTCAATACATCCTGAACTCTCATTCAACAATGAACATCGCCATCTGGCCAGTGGCCGTTCCTATAATGGCCTCAGATATTTCCTCCCCTCCCCACGCTCCCGATGACTTTCATCCTTTCCGTCCTCAAATGGCTCACCCTGTTTGCCCTCGTCCTGTGGGGAATCTACTGGGCCTACATGAAGTTCAATCCGGTGTTCGGTGGCACGCCGGATGCGGCCAGCATGGCACGCATCCAGCAGTCCCGGGCCTTTGCCGGCGAGGTGTTCCACAACCTCACGCCCACCACACTGCAGACCGGCGAAGGCGAGCCGATGACGCTGTGGTCGTGGATGAACAACTATTTTCTGCCGCCCACCGGCAAGAACCCCACCGAACCGCTGCCCAGCTGGGCGCTGGACACCGCAGCCCTGAAGCGATGGCTCGCTGGCCTGGTTCGGGCATTCATCGGTGCTGTTCCAGACGGCAGGCAAGCGCTTTTCGGTGGATCCGGTGTTCTATCGGGCCACGCCGCTGCTCTGGCGGCCAGCCGTTCCGGCAGAAACATCCCACACTGCCGCCCAATCCCGCCGCCGCTGGATGCCGTACTGATTTCACATGACCATTATGACCATCTGGACATGCGGGCCATCAGGGAGCTGGCACCGAAAAGGTGGGGCACTTCTATGTGCCGCTGGGTGTGAAGGCGCATCTGCAGCGCTGGGGCATTCCCGACGGGAAGATCACGGAAATGGACCAGCTGGAAACAGCCGGGCTGGGCGACGTGAAGCTGACACTGACCTGGTCACGCCATTTCAGTGGCCGCACCTTCGACGGGCGCAACAAAACGCTATGGGGCTCGTGGGTGGTGAAATCGCCGGGCTTTTCGCTGTTCTTCAACGGCGACAGCGGCTACGACAAACACTTCCGCATGATCGGCGAACAGTTCGGGCCGTTCGACATCGTGCTGATGGAAAACGGCGCCTACAACGGCAACTGGGCGCAGATTCACATGAAGCCCGAGCAGTCGGTGCAGGCCGCGCTGAATGTGCGCGCCCGGCTGGTACTGCCCATTCACTGGGGCAAGTACGATCTGGCCTTCCACGAGTGGCGCGAACCCATCGAGCGCTTCATGGCCGAATACCGGCGGCTGATGCATCCGGCCGATGGCAAACTGCCCACCTTCGATGGCCAGCCGATGAAGGTGACCACGCCGCTGCTGGGTGAGGTCTTCAGCATCGGCCCAGCCGCCACAGACGGACTGGGTGGAAAGAGGCCAAATGACCGTCACTCGCCTCCGGGCAAGTGCTGTTTCAGAACGCCTGCTGTATCCAGTTCATCCGGCCGGCCTCGAAGGCCACGACATCGAAGCGGCACGGCGGCCAGCCGTGGCTGCCACAGTGCGCCTGCATCCAGAGCTGGGCAGCGCGAATGATGCGCTGCTGCTTTGCGGCCATCGATGCTGCCAGGCGGCCCACCCAGCCCCAGCGAGGCACGGGCACGTACCCCGACGAACACGATGATGGGCCCCTCCCGCATGACGAGGTCGATCTCGCCCAGCTTGTAGCGCACGTTGGCCGCAATGAACACCAGGCCTGCCTGCTCTAGGATGGTCCGTGCCCGCCGTTCGGCCTTCTGGCCCGCTCGCTGGCGGGGCGTTTGAGGCGATGCAACGGCCATGGCTGGCCCACCCGACATCGGCATGGCATGGCGGGGCAGCGGCGCAGGGTCGGCCGATAGCGCTGTATCCATGACCTTGGCCATCGCGGCAGCCGCCACGGCACGGCGCCTTCTCGGCAGGGCGGGTTGCATGTTCGTGAAATTGTCGCCGTTTTTCCACTGCGGATACTCACAAAAAGGGCGGCATCTGCCGCCCGTGGCGGGAAGGGGCTACCCTAGCAAAGCCCCCACCCGTCTGAAGTATCCGCTGCCGAACGGTTTGCCACAGCCCTGTACCGGCTGCACGCCTGCTGCACTTCAGATGGCCACCGGCACACCGTTGCGGTATTCGGCCGGGACCAGCGTCCGCTCGATGACGGGATAGCTGCCGTCGTAACGCAGCTTGCCGGTCAGGCCCTGCATGTCGAGGGTGGTGGCGCCGCTGAACATTTCGCGGCCGATGCGCAGGGCGTCGATGCCCAGGGCGTAGAGGCGCTTCATTTCGAGGCTGAAATCATCCGGCGGTGCGGCAAAGCCCTGGGCACCAAAGCTCTGCGGCTGGATGATGCCGGGCATTTCCACCAGTTTCACACCGTCCAGCTCCGGAATGGGGTTGTTGGCGTCCGGCCCGCCGATGGAGAGCTGCGAGGTACCGAAAGGCCGGTTTGCCCTTGCCGGTGAGCAGGCGCACCGGCCTGGCCAGATGCGAGGCCATGGACAGGAAGTAGAAGTCACCCTGCTCTTTTTTGGCCACTTCACGGAATTTGTAGAGGGCGCTTTCTTCCAGCTCGATGGGCAGGTCGGCCTCGCCGCCCTGGGCAAGCCACTGGCCATGGAAGACGGCGGCGGCACGGCAGACCCACCTGGTTGGCGGCGGTGATGATGATGGCCTGCGGTGCCCTTGCGGCTGCTGGCCTGTTTGCGCATGTTCTGGAAGGCCAGGTCGGCTACCTGCACCGCTTCCCGTTCGGCGCCGATGGAGAAGACCAGCACGTTCCAGGGCACACCGCCGTCGCCTTCGAAACTGGTTGAGCGCCAGGGTGGTGATGGGCACCTCACCGAAGCCAGCCAGTGCAGCCGTACCATTGCGGGTGAGCGGCCCTGATGACCAGCGAGTCCCCCGCGCAGCATCCCCTGATAGGCGGCGGTAAGCTGTTTGGGCGATTCGTCGGTTTCGTAGATGTCGATGGCATAGCCGGAAGGCAGCCGCCTGAAGGCGGTCTCGATGCCAGCCTTCAGGGCCTGCGAGGCCCGTCCGAAGGTCTTGCCGGACTTGGGTAACAATAGTCCGATCCGGTCCACGCCGGCAGCGCGCACCAGTCCGGGCCATCCGGCCGTGCCCAGTGCTACCGCCCCTGCCGTTGCCAGGGTCCCCTTCATCCAGTCTCGACGCTGCATCATGCCCTCATGCCAGTTAGCCGGCCCTGCCGGTTCCGGGGAGCACACCGTCCACTCGGCCGACGGTTCTTCCCTGTGTATCCAACGCTTGCCGCTGCATTATATGTAGTGGCCACGCCCATCGGAAACCTCGAAGATATCAGCAACCGGGCCGCACGGACGCTGCGGGCCGCCACATGGATTGCCGCCGAGGACACCCGCAGCAGCCGGCCGCTGCTGCAGTCGCTGGGCATCGGCCATGCACGCACGCTGGCCCTGCACGCACACAACGAGGCCAGCCAGACCGGAAGGCTGCTGAACCTGATCCGCGACGGCGCATCGATTGCCCTCATCACCGATGCGGGTACGCTGGGCCTCAGTGACCCGGGGCGCTGCTGGTGGCGGCAGCACACGAGGCCGGGCTGACGGTGGTTCCGGTGCTGGCGCCAGTGCGGCCACCACACTGCTCAGTGCAGCGGGGCTGCCGGGCGGGCGCTTTTTCTTCGAGGGATTTCTGCCCACGCGCACGAAACTGCGGGCGGCCCGGCTGGAAGCGCTGGTGGCGTCCGGACAGGCGTTCATGCTGTTCGAGGCACCGCATCGCATCGAGGCGCTCGCCAATGAGCTGTGCAGCCTGCCGGGGGCACTGGCCCGCCAACGGCACTGCAGGGCGCGAGGTGGTGATCGGCCGGGAGCTGACCAAGCGCTTCGAGCAGATCGTGCGGATGCCGTTGGCCGCACTGCCGGACTGGCTGGCGGCAGACGAAAATCATCGCCGGGGCGAATTTGCGCTGCTGGTGTTCGGACCTCCCTGCCGATGCGGCGCAAGAAGATAGCAAATCCTCACTTACAGCTTTGGGATTCAAGGCCATGCGCAGGTACTGTCGGAGCGATGCCCCCGGCAGAGCAGCTAAACTGGCCGCACGCATCAGCGGCGATGCGGCCGATCTGCTGTATCAGGCGCAGCTGGCCAGGAAGAAGTGAGCATGTGCACACTTCCCTTGCCAATGTCAGCGGCGGATCACGCCCGGTTTGTGGCCGGTGCGGGCGCCGATGTCGGCAGCAGCAGCCCGGGCCTGCGCTTCGTCACGGTAGGGGCCGAGCAGAACGCGGTAGTTCTCGCCGCGCTGGTCCAGCTCCAGCGGTGGGTCGTCAGGTGTTGTGCGCGCCGCTGCTCGCGCTGGACGCGCAGGGCGTTGTCGAGCTGGCGGAAGACACCCAGCTGCAGGAACCAGTGGCCTCCCGGCGCGGGCCGGGCCGACTGCGGACTGGCACGCAATTCGCGGGATGGTTCCGAAGGAGGCGGCTCGACTGCCGCGATGCCTCGGCAGGGTGGGGCATCCGGAGGCGTATCGAGGGCTGTCCCCGAGAGGCGGCGGATACTGACGCCGGGGCGGGTCCGAGTTGCGGGCGGTCTGGTGACTGGGCCTGGCGCTGGTTTTGCGCCCCGGTTGCTCCTGTGCCGGAACGGGTGTGCTGGCTGAAAGGGGGGCCGCATCGGCCGTGGCCGCGACGGGCAGCGCCACCTCCGCCCGTTTCAGCGAGACGGGTTGCAGGGAGCGAGTGCCATCTGAAAGTGAGCGGCCGCTTTGTTGTTTACCCCACCATATCTGGAATTCTGCATGCCGGTACGGCTGGGTCTGGCCAGCCGGAGGGGTGACCGGTGCAACAGCCTCGTTGGCGGACGCCATCGTACGGCTGTCCGACATGGCGGCACTGCCGCCGGCTCCTGCCATGCTGCCTTCCGGCCTGACCGGCCGGGATGCCCCAACCACGCTGCTGTCCGGCGCTGCCGGCCGGGAAGATGCTCCAGCCATGCTGCCGTCCAGCGCGACCGGCTGGGAGGATGTCGCAGCCATGCCTGTACCGCCGGCTGCCGGATCGAGCAGCTCCACTTCCACATTGGTGTGGCCATTGCCCACATAGCCCAGCTTGCTGGCCGCCATGTAGGACAGGTCGATCAGCCGGCCGCGCGGAAGGGGCCGCGGTCGTTGACGCGCACCACCACCGACCGGCCGTTGTCGAGGCGAGTCACGCGCACATAGCCGGGCAGCGGCAGCGTGGGGTGCGCGGCCGTCGCATGCCACATGTCGTAGGTTTCGCCGATGGAGGTTTTCTTGCCGTGGAGCGCTGGCTGCACCAGGAAGCCACCCCTGCTGGCGATAGGGCTTGCGTTCGGTCATCGGGCACGAACTTGGCCCATCACTCGTAGGGACGGCTGGCGCGGGCACGCAGCGGTTCATCCTTCGGGACGGGATCGGCTGTTTCATCAGCGCGGCCACCCGCTGGGGTCGGGACGGCCCGGGCCGTCATCCAGGTACAGCCGCCGCCCGACTGGGCGCGGCTGGCGCAGCCGGCACTGAGTCCCAGCGCCAGCAGGGTGACGGCGCCGAGCGTCCTTCCGGTGGTGTTCTGCGGCGCTGCCCGGCGTTCTGCCCTGCCCCTGCTGCGTCGTGCAGTCCCGCAGGGCGCTGTTCCGTGTCGTGCCGTCCGGCGTGGCGCTGTCCCGCATCGTGCTGTGCTGCGCTGCGCTGTGCTGCACTGTCGTGCGGTCCGGCATCGCGCCGCCGGGCAAGTTCGGCCTGCTCGGCCTGACGTGGCTTGCGGCCGGCGCCGGTAAACGCGAGGTCGTAGAGCCAGCAGGGGCAGAATCCGCAGCAGCCGGGCCACCCAGCCCATCTGCCAGGGAATCACCACGCGCTGCGCCGCCACGATGGCGTCGACGGCCGCCCGGGCGAAGCGGTCGGCCGGCATCAGGAAGGCGTATGATAGGGGTTGATCCGGGTCATGTCGGTATCGATGAATCCCGGGGCGATGGTCACGACCGACACGCCGTGGGGGCGCATTTCCAGTCGCAGACTTTCCAGATAGACGGCCACGGCGGCCTTGCTGGCACTGTAGGCGCCCGAGCCGGGCAGCTCCCCGCACGCCGGCCACGCTGGCAATGCCCACGAGCGTGCCGGTACCGGCGGCCTTCATGCTGGCCAGGAACGGAGCAAAACTGTCGTAGACGCCCTGTACGTTGACGGCCATGACACGGGCGAACACGTCACGGTCCTCGCGCTCTTCGGTGAGGGTGCCGACGCTGATGCCCGCGTTGGCGATGACGATGTCCGGGCGCCATGGGCCGCCACGAAGCGCCCGGCATGCAGGCTCAGGGCCTCGTGGTCGGTGATGTCGACCGTCTGGGTGATGGCCCGGATGCCGGGCAGTTCTGCCGCCAGTTCGGCCAGCCGGTCGGCACGGCGCGCGAGCAGCAGCATGGTGCAGCCCGGAAAACGGGCCGCCAGTTCCAGGGCCATGGCGCGGCCCAGACCGCTGGAGGCCCCGGTGATGACGATGCGCTTGCCCGCACTGGCCCGCGGCTGCCCGGCAGATGCAGCCGGCCCCGACGGATCGTGCATCGGGGATCCGGCCGGCCCCGACGGATCGGGCGCCGGGAATCCGGCCGGCGTGGCAGGATCCGGCGCCGGTGGTTTGCCGGACACGGCCATCACCCGGGGAGCTTCGGCGGTTTTCACGTCAGCCCCGCGTGGAGACGATGGGTTGGCATGGCCCGGCACCGCGGCATGGTCCTCAGTTGGCGGCCTTGCTGCCCGACTGGATGCGGGCCAGCAGGGCGTTCAGCACGTCGATGGCCGCCTCGTTGGAGCCAGCCATGGCCGGACTGGTGACGTACTGGGCCACCCACGGCCAGCGTCGGCACACCATCCACGCCCCACGCGGTGGTGGTCTTGTTGGCGCGCTGCATCTGGGTTTTCACGCCGAAGGAGTTGTAGGCGTTTTCGAAGGCGGCAGGGTCGACCTTGACGTTGGCCAGCACTTCCTTCATTTCATCCAGCTTCTGCATGGGCTTGCGCTCTTTCTGGATGGCCTGGAAGATGGCGTTGCGGGTTTCCTCGTCTTCCCGGTTGATGGCCCGCAGGCATAGAACATCTGCTGGTGCGGACGGCTGAAGAACGGCACGCATCACGGCGGAACACCACGCCTTCCGGCACCTTCTTGCTCCAGGCCGAGATGGTGGGCTCGAAGGCGTAGCAGTGCGGGCAGCCATACCAGAAGAATTCGATGACCTCGGTCTTGCCGGCCGGCACGTCGGAGGCGATGCGACCGGACATGGTCTTGAAGTTCTTGCCCCTCGGACAGGTTGTCGGCGGCCTGGGCGGCCAGCGGCATCAGCGCCAGCGCAACGGCAGCGGAAACGGTCGAGAGAAACCGTTTGCGATTCATGGAACTATCCTCGAGATAACGGCGGCAGAGAGATCCACATCGCCGAAAACCAAACATCCCTGCGCACATCCCGGTGCGTGCGCAGCCAAAAAAGCTCAAACGGCAAGCTTAACCGCCCGGTTTACGTCATGCGTACGCGGGCGGCGCCGTTCGTTAGCCAAACGTAACCATGTATCGGGGCGCCGTTCAGCGCATGCGCACGGCGGCGGCCTCGATGCCATCGTCCGCCAGCTCGCGACGAATCTGGTTGACCTGATCGAGCGAACCATAGGGGCCAATGCGTACCCGGTACACCGTCTGCCCCCCCACGGCGGCCGATTCCACCCGGGCTTCCAGCCCGCGCAGTGCCAGGTTGCCCTTGAGGCGGTCGGCATCGGCCTGGCGGCGGAACGAGCCAGCCTGCAGCAGAAAGCCCCCGGGCAGCAGGCGCAGCCGCGGCGAGACGCGGCATCTGCCGCAGGGGTGTCGGCCGGCACCACGGGGAGCAGCGGCATCCAGCGCCGCCGTGTCATCGCCGGCAGTCACGTCCACGGTCGATACACCCTGTGACTGCACCACGTTGCGCGGATCGGGCTGGGGCATGACCTGCTGGCGGCTGCCGCCCTGGTTGGGATCGGGGCAGGTGCTGCACTGGGGCATTCACACTGGGTACCGGCGAAGGCACCTCGAGCCGACTGGACCACTGCTGCCCTTGTCGGGGTGGACTGCGAATGAACGGCAGCGGCGACTGGTGATGTACCAGGCAGTGCCGGCAGCCGCCCCGGCGAGCATCAGGCCTAGCAAAAATGCCAGCAGTGCTCTGCTGGGCGCGTAACTGCCGCCAGACATGATGCGACCGGATGGCGCCGTGGTACTCCGCCGCCGGCATGCGTGACTGCATGGGTCTGGCACGGCAGGCCCATGGCGGCATGGCCCGCTTCCCGGGCAGGTCGTCGTGGGCCGGTCTGTATGTCGGAATGGTCACCTTGCATCAAACGGCTCCCTCGGCCGGCTTCGTTCACAGTCGTTCCGGGCGCCGAAACGCCGATCAGCGCCATGCGCACCGCAGCACGGTGCGCACGGCCACCAGCAGGGCCATGCGGGCCTCCTGCAGGGCGGCATCGTCGATACGCACGCGCTCGGCGTTGTAGAAGCGCGTGAAAATCGGCGGCCAGATCCTCGATAATAGGCCAGCTGGTGCGGCGCAAGCTCCCGTGCCGCATCGGCCAGCAGGGTCGGGAAGGCCGCCATGCGTGCCATCAGCGCATATTCGGACGGCGCGACCAGTCGCCCGATGGGGGCCTTTGCAGCCGCCGCCAGCGCCACTGCCTCGTCGGCATCGGCCAGGGCACCGCCGGCCTGCGCAGAATGGAGTAATCCGGGCGTGGGCATACTGGATGTAATAGACAGGGTTCTCGTCCGAACGCGACAGGGCCAGGTCCACGTCGAAGGTGAACTCGGTGTCGCCCTTGCGCGAGATGAGGAAGAAGCGCACGGCATCGCGACCACGAACCTCGTCCCCGCCCCCCGACCATTCGATCAGGTCACGCAGCGTGACGTAGCTGCCGGCGCGCTTGGAAATCTTGACCTCCTGGCCACCGCGCACGACGCGCACCATCTTGTGCAGCACGTAGTCGGGGTAGCCCTGCGGAATGCCGGCATCCAGTGCCTGCAGGCCGGCGCACCCGCGCCACCGTGCCGTGATGGTCGGACCCCCTGGATATTGATGGCCTGCGTGAAGCCCCGCTGCCAGTTTGTTCAGGTGGTAGGCCACGTCCGGCACGAGTAGGTGTAGCCGCCCTCGACTTGCGCATGACGCGATCCTTGTCGTCGCCATAGTCGGTGGTGCGCAGCCAGCGCGCCATCCTGCTCGAAGGTATGGCCGCCTGCAACGAGACGGGCTACCGCGTCCTCGACCTTGCCGTCGGTGTAGAGCGACGATTCGAGGAAGTAATTGTCGAAACGCACGCCAAAGGCCGACAGATCCAGATCCTGCTCGCGGCGCAGGCAGGCCACGGCGAAGCGGCGCACGGCTTCCAGGTCGTCGAGGTTGCCGGTGGCGGTTTCGGGCGGCTGGCCGTCGACCTGCACGGTTTCCTTCGCGACGAAGGCCCGCGCAATCTCGACAATGTAGTCACCCCGGTAGCCATCGGCCGGGAAGGACGGATCGTCCGGCGAAAGACCCCGGCCACGGGCCTGCACCGACAGCGCCAGATTGTTGATCTGCGCGCCGGCATCGTTGTAATAGAACTCGCGGTGCACGCACAGCCCTGCGAGGCCATCAGCCGGGCCAGCACATCGCCCAGCGCCGCCTGCCGGCCATGCGGCCGACGTGCAGCGGGCCGGTGGGATTGGCCGACACGAACTCAGCATGACCTTGCGGCCACTGGCCGGCTGCCGGCCGAAGTCCTGGCCCTCGTGCCCAGCACCTCGTGCACTCACGCGCTGGCGTGCCGCCGGGGTGAGCCGGAAATTGATGAAGCCCGGGCCGGCGATGTCGGCCTGTTCGATGAGCGGCAGCGACCCGGCAGGGCCATCAGGGCAGCCACCAGCGACTCGGCCACCAGCACGGGGCGGCTTTTTGGCGCCCCGGCCAGCTGCATGGCCAGATTGGTTGCAAGATCACCATGTTCGGCCTGACGCGGCTGCTCCAGCGAGGGCACGACGGCAGCGGCCTGTTCGGCATCCACGCCGATGGCCACCATGGTCTGTGCCAGCAGCTGGCGCACCTCGTTTGTCTGTGTGGGAAGCATCCCGGCATTCTAGAGCCTGCCGCGCCGTTTGGGCGGATCGAAAGGCTGGCTGATGTGTCCTGCCGACGGCCGGGCCGCATCAGGGCACGTCATGGACGCATGCGCCCCTGCGCCGGCCCGCTGTCCCCCAGTCCCAGTCCCAGTCCCAGTCACAGCCCAGTCCCAGCCACAGCCCAGCCCAGCCGCCAGCCCACAGCCCAGCCTCGCCCGGACCCTCGCCACAGGCTGACAAAAACACTTTTGCTCTTTCGCCTTACCCGTCGGATTACCTGACTGAATCGCCACGCCCTGGGGTGCGCCCTGCATGCGGTATGCCGGGGGTCGTTACAATACGAGCGTTACATAATTCTCACTGGAAAACCACCCGCACTCACGGGAGCCGCTGCGAAAGTCTGCGGGCACTTTGGGCCCAGAATCGGGATGAGCCGAACACGTCATTTGTCCACAGTGGCGAGGCTATTGACCGCAAGTGACGATGCACTGGATCACCCAGGCATGGGAGCCAGGGTGCCGCATTGCGCTTTCACGACCCCGTCGGTGTGTTGGGCCAGTAGCGCGCAGCATGGCCGCTGGCCTGCCCGATACCCGGGCGGAGGCACGGCCTCGCATGCGCCGTCGCGCCGCATGCCATGGCGCGCGCCACGTGCCTGTTCCCGGGCGTTTTCCTGTCACCCGTCTCTTCCACCGTCTGGACCATGGACGCCAATTACAAGATCTCCCGCTCATCCCTGCACATCGAAGTCACCGACCGCCTGCGCGAGATGATCTACGAACGCAGCCTGCAGCCCGGCGAACGCATCGACGAACTGGCCCTGTCGGCCCGCCTCGGTACCTCGCGCGCACCCCGCTGCGCGAGGCCCTGAGCTGCTGGCCCACGAAGGTCTGCGTACGGCTGGTGCCGCGCGGGGCGCCTTCGTCATCGAGCCGTCGTCCGCCGAGGTCGAGAGCCTCTTCCCCGTGCTGGGCCTGCTGCAGAGCCGTTAGCTGGCGAGGCCGTCCGCCACCAGATCCCTGAGGACATCGTGGCGCTGGATGAACAGCTGCCCGCATCGAGCAGGCCGTCACCGACGTACGCGAACTCGACTACTACCGCGCGGTCGACGCCTTCCACGGCCGGCTGCAGGCCATGGCCAACAACCCCTGGCTCACCCGCTCGCTCACCGACCTCGGTCACTTTCTCCAGATGGTGCGCAACCTGATGCCGCTGCCGAAGAACCGGCCTGCGTCGGTCCATGGCCGAGTACCGCACCCTGATGAAGGCCATCCATCGCGGCGATGCCGAGGCAGCCGAACAGGTCGTCTACCTGCAGGCCACGGCCCAGCAACGTGCCTGGCGCACCCATCAGGCCCAGAGCCAGGCGGCAGCTCGAAGCCGCCGGGGCATCAGCCGCAACCGGCGCACACGACAGCAGAACCGGCCAGCCGGCGGACGGCACCCGCTGCCGCGGCCACGCACACCACCGCCCGGTCTCCACGGCCGGCAGCCATGCGCAGCGCCCGGCACCACCACGGCCAGCCACGCAGGTACCGGCGGCAGCCACGCCGCCACCAGCACCTCCATGGCCAGCAATACGCCCATCAGCCACAACCACACCAGCGACACCCCGCGAACGGCAGCGACCGCCTCCGCCAGCACTAGCCAGCACAGCCAGTGCGGCCAGTGCGGCCGACCATCATCTGCAGGCGAACAGCCGGTTTCCATGTGAACTACTCACACCACGACGGGCGGCGCATACGGTCGACACCATCCGGCACGACCATGTCGTCGCGAGCAGTGCATCCACCACGGCTGCCACCATAGTGCACCTCCCGCCCGCAGGCACCACAGGGCGGCCAGCTACAGCACGCGAAACACCGGCCATGATCAGTGCAACACCGCCCGAGGCCGAGTCGCTGGACGCCTGACATGGTGGATGCCAGCCAGCTGCCAGGCACATTGATGGCAGTGATATCTGATGGTTGGATGCATGCCGAGGCTGTATTCATCTCAGGCACTCCTGCGGCAAGCCAGGCTCCCGGACGACGGGCCAGTACCTTTGCGCAATGGATCACCTGCCCGCCCGGCTTCGCAGTCGTTCAGACCCATAGGCACCTTGTCGTTGAGGAAAACACTGGCCGTGAACACAACTGCACATGTGCGTAACCCGCAGGTCCCCCTGTCTGACCCCGCTGTCATGGCAGCGGTTTCAACCCCGGGTGGCCCATATTTCCGCCATGACGGAATTTTGAACATTTCTGAAAAATGTTCTCACAAAATGCGGTAATCTGCCCTGTTGACTGACAACGCCACGCAACCCTCATCCCGGTGAACCTAGAGGCACACATCAGTGTCGGGGGCAACGCCGCCAACCGCAGCGAAGACGCCCTGATCCAGCAGCAGAACACCGTCCTGCTGCTCGACGCCGACCCCACCACCCGGCACACGGTTCAGCGCGTGCTGGACACCCAGCATCTGGGCACCCTGCGTGTGGCCGACAGTCTGGAAGAGGCCGACGAACTCATCGACAGTGAGCCCACACTTGCGTTGCTGCTCCTGTCGGTAGACGGTCCAGATGACGAACGACTGCAGTGGGTGCGTCGTGCCATCCGCACGCGCGGCCTGGCAGCGGCTGTCGGTCATCGTGCTCACGCCTGGCTCGCGCAACCCGCTCTGGCCGGAAGCCCTGGCACTGAACCTGTCCGACGTCCTGGGCAAGCCCCTCGACGAAGCCGCCCTGCACCTGAAGCTGCGCCAGTGCCTGAGCCTCAAGATCTATCGCGACCGGCTGCTCAAGCAGGACCTGCTGACGGATCTGACCAACCGCAGCGGCTTTCCATGCGCCGGTTGAAGTGGTGCTGCGCGCCCGCGCCATCGCTCACACCGTGATGCCGCTGGGATCTCGACCGCTTCCGCCAACTCAACGACGGCCCCGGGCATCGCATGGGTGATGCCTTCCTGAAGCGTCAGCCAGCGGCTGGATGCCGTGATCAGCCACCATGTCGGCCTCGTGGGAACGGCGCCGTCCCGTTATCACCACCAGCCTCAGTTAACCCGCACCGCGCCGACCGCTCACGGCCCTGTTGCCTCGGGCCGCCCCGGTGAACCGGCTCGAACAGGCACTGAGGAACTGCAGCGCAGCCTGGCGCGCTCGCACATCGAGGGCAGGAACCGTTCATCTCGGCCAGCATCGGCTCAGCTGCCCCGACCACGGCAGCGACCACAACCAGCCTCCACCCGGCACGCCGAACAGGCACTGGTCAGGCTGCGCGTTATGGCCACCGCATCGAGTATTTCGACCGCGCAGAAGCGGGGTGGCATCAACGCGACACACCTCGAGAACCACCCGCGCCACGTTATCCACATAAAATGGAGCTGCAGTCTCTATCAGCCCAAGGTCTGTGCCGGACCCTCGAGATCACCGGGCGTCGAGGCCCTCATTCTGCATCACCGCGACTGGGGACCATCCTGCCTGAGCACCTCTGTACCCGTGGCCGGAGCGCAGCGGTCTGACTACAGATCGGTGCCTGGGCCGGCAGGAGCTCGCCGGCAGGCCCGCGCCTGGCTGACGCCGGCCCGCCCGCGCTCAGGACGGCCGTGAATATTTCAGCCGCCCAGACTCAGCGGGGCATCTGGCACCGTCCGGCAGGCCCTCGACGACAGCGCCGCCCCCTAACACCTCACGCTGTCCCACCAAACCCCGCTGTTTGAAAACGGCGAGTGCGCCAGCCGATTGGCTGCCCGCGAACTGGGCCTGGCCCTGTCACCGGATGACTTCCGGCACCGGCTCTCGTCCCTCACCTACCTGCACACGCTGGCCGTTCGAGCGAAATCAAAGATCGACCGCAGTTTCATCCGGGGACTGCCTCATCAGGCCGTCTCCCGCGCCATCGTCAACGCCATTCTGGCGCTGGCCGAGGGTCTGGAGCTGGATGCCGTGGCCGAAGGCATCGAACGCCCCGACGAGTTTGCCTGCCTGCAGGAACACCTGCCCAACTGCACCCTGCAGGGCAACCTGTTCTGCCCGCCGATGAGCGCTCCCGCCCTGCAGGAGCGTCTGCGCGCCAGCACCCGCTTCCAGCCGGCTGTGGCCTGAGCCGATCCCGGTTTGGTGCGCGCCCCATTTTGTACGCCGCCCCATGTCAGGGGGTTTAACAAAAAGCAACGTCCTTGCTTTATGACAGGGTGAACATGCCCCAAAGCGGGCAAAGTGTTCTATGCTGTCAGCAGATACATCAACCGGCCTGAAGGAGACCTTCTCATGTACAGCGTATGTTCTGATTGCCACCGATGGTCTCCCCCTTGTCCGAACGCGCCGTCGATGCCGGCATTGCCTGGCCAGCACGCTGAAAGCAGCGCGCTCACCATCGCCAACGTCGGTGCCCCTATGCCCCGCCGCTCATGTGCGGGCTGACCTGGTGCCGAACAACCACCTACCGCCAACGAGCACGACGAAAAGGTACGCACCGCCGGTCAGGAAGTGCTCGATGCCGCCCAGGCCAAGGCAGGCAAGGCCGGTCTGACGGCCGACACCGCCTCGGGATTGCCGACGAACCGGCCGACGGCATCACCAAGATTGCCAAAGACAAGAAGGCCGACCTGATCGTCGTGGCCTCGCACGGCCGCGGTGGCCTGAGCGCCCTGCTGCTGGGCAGCGCCACCCGCCGTCTTCGCTGAGCAGCGCCAACATCGACCTGCTGGTCGTCCGCAATCACGACGGCGACGAAGGCTGAGTACCTCTCGCACCCGTCTGCGCTCCTCGCGGTCCGTCCGCCAGGGTGTCCGAAAACCCGCTGCCACCTCCGGTGCCGGCGGGTTTTGCGCTCTGGGAAAGAAGATTTTTCTGAAAACGCAACATCAGCTTCCCGGCAACATCAGCTTCCCCGGTCAGAACGGGGACATCAGCTTTCTTCCGGAACGGCGTCCTGTCAGGCGCCCTGTCAGCCACGTCTGGGGCCAGCCAGCGCGTGAACGCATGAGTCCACAGATGCGCGCCAACAAGGTCATGAAAAGCGGCAGACCTCGAACCAGCGTCTGCCGCCCTGCGGAGCCCTTGCAACTCCGCATGAGTCACACCGCGTGATTAGCCGGTTACCACGAGAGTGTGCTTACCCGCTAAACTAAAGCTGTCCTGTCGCTGGCAGGCCTGCTGGACGGTGACCGTTCAGGCCCACGGGGCCGGAGACCCGGCCCCGATGGGATGCCCACCTTTTTCGGATGGACATCACGGCGCACCCGCAAGATGAAACACCCAGCAGATGGGACATCACGGCGCCTGCAGGATGAAGCTCCCTTATGGATGAAACACCACGGCGCGCGGGCAGCGGATGCCGCCGCCGTCAACGCCCCAGCGACAGCCCAATCACTATACGCCAGGCAATGACTCGCGCGCCAGATACCGCCGACCATCCACCAGGGGGTACTGCCGAGCGCCCGGCCTTCGGACTGCAGCTCCGGCACGGCGTGCTATTCAGCGCCAGCTGGTCACCAGCAGCACGGCCTCGGCCGACGCCAGTGCTGCGTCCAGCGAGGGCACGCAAACTCACCGCATCGCCCGGCACCCCGTAGTCGGCCAGTGCCTCGCGACCGGTCTCGACAGCGATGGGATCGTGAGCGGTCACTTTCGCGCCAGCCTTCACCAGATCGGCAATGACCGGCGGCGCAGGCGATTCGCGCACGTCATCAGTCCCCGGCAAAGGCACGCCCAGCACCGTCACCCGTTTGCCGGCCAGGCTCTCGCCCAGCTCCTTTCAGCAGGCGCAGCATCTCATCCGGGCTGCGTTTTGTTGGTGGACAGCACGGCGTCGAGCATCGGCGTGTCCACACCACGATGCTGCGGCATGCGCGGTAATGGCCTTCACATCCTTCGGGAAGCAGCTGCCGCCAAAGCCGCAACCCGCCCACAGGAAAGGAAGTGGCGCCGGCCTCTTCAGATTGTTGTCGGCATCGCGGTAGATCAGGTGCTTCACCAGGTGCAGGCCCTTGAACACCTCGGCCGCATCCAGCGCCAATGCGTCGAGATCCGTGCGATCTCGTTGGAGAACGGATCATCGTGGCCAGCGAACGAATTGAGGTGATTGATCATCTCCGCCGTGCGCTGCGTGGTGCGCACCACCGGCACACCTTCTGCTCGAAAGCGTAGCGTACATGCGGGCCAGCTGTCTCGGTGCTGCGCTCGTCGATGCCGCCGACGACGATCCGGTCTGGATCCGCGAGTCCTTGACGGCTACACCTTCGGCCAGAAACCCGATTCATGCCCAGACCGAAGTCCCTGCCGGCCTTCAGACCCGACACGCTTCCTCGATGGCCTCACGCACCACCGTGTCAGTCGTGCCCGGCACCACCGTGCTCTTGACCGTCACCACACAATAGTGCGGCTGCTTCCCGGCGGCTTTTGCAGCCGCGGCCTGATCCTTCAGCACCTGGCCGATCTCGCGGGCCACCTGCAGCATAGCTGAGGTCGATCGCTTGCCATCGAAGGCGTGCCCACGCACACCAGGGCAACATCGGCTTTTTCCATGGCGCTGGCCAGCGAGGTCGTTGCACGCAACCGGCGGCCGACGTTGAGCCTTCAGCAGCGCCTTCAGCCCTTCCTCATGGATCGGCGGCTCGCCGCGGTTGATCATGCTCGACCTTGGCAGCGTCCACATCGACGCAAGCCACCTCATGGCCGACCAAGCCAGCCCCGTTCCCGACACCAGACCGACGTAGCCGGTTCCCACCACACAGATTTTCATCATGCAGCCTCTGCGTCACGATTGAAGTAATACCAGTTGAGGATGCGGCGCAGCCGGTATCGACATCCACTCCGGTGCATGCCCAGCTCGGTGCGTGCCTTGTGATGATCGGGACAGCGACGTTGGGGTTGTCCTTCAGGTACACCTCCCCCTCGTCGGAGAGCTTGTGCACCACCTTGCCCTGATAGCCCCACAGCTCGCGGGCCAGCTTCTGCACCCGTTCGGCCAGCTCGCGCATGCTGATCTCGGGGGTTTCGATGCCGATGTTGTAGGGGCTCGCGGCGGCTGCTGACCAGCACGCAGCAGCCCGACAGCGCATCGGTGATGTAGCAGAAGGTGCGGGTGGGCGAGCCGTCCGACAGCATGACGATGTCACGGCCGGCCAGCACGTCACGGGCAAAGTCGGGCAGCACGCGGTCGTCGGTGATCTTCAGCCAGGGGCCATAGTTGTTGAACGGACGGGCCTGCGACACCGGCACCCCCTTCGTCTGGGCATAGAGCACGCACAGCGTCTCGCCCACACGCTTGGACTCGTCGTAGCAGGCGCGCGGGCCGGTGCACGACACCAGACCACGATAGGTTTCGGGCGTGGGAATGGCATCCGGCGTCGGATCGCCATAGATCTCGCTGGTCGAGAGAACGGGAAGCCCTTCAGCGAACCCGGCTCCTTCTGGTTGCGTGTCGGCCGCGCATAGTCCAGCATCAGGCGCAGACCGTTGACGTTGGCGTCGATGGTTTCCAGCGGGAACTTGCGGTAGTACATCGGCGAGGCGATGGACGCCGCATGGATGATGAAGTTGGCCGGTTCCAGATCGGCCGGAATCGGGTGCGTCACATCATGCTAGCGCAGCCGGATTTTCCGGCGGATCTCGGCTTCCAGCCAGGCGGGGATGCCGCGCACGTAGTTGTCCAGCACCGTCAGGCGAATCTTCCTGTCGGCCGGCGCGGTCTTGTTCCAGCGGCCGATGGAGAGCACCAGGTAGTAACCCAGGAAGCCGGCGCCCCCAGTCAGCCAGAGGTGGTTGCCCGCCAGCGCCTCGTACTGCGAACGGGCCTTGCGGATCAGGTCGTCCAGATCCTGATTGATCAGTTGGTCGAGGGGAAGCAGGCCAGAAGGCGTTGTCATTGTGTCACCCTGAGAGTAAGCACTGACTTCAGTCAGTCACTGCGAAAGAAGATGGCGCGGATACCCTGCGTCGAAACGGCATCGGAACGGTCTAACACCCGGGCATCCGCGCGCTCTTCAGATTATCGTCAATTTGGCCGTCACCCGCGCGTGAATAGTTGGCATTAGGGTGCATGAACACCGAGATTAGCCGCGAAGGCGACAGACGGCGAGCGCCGCTGGGACAAGACGTCGTCACTTGAAGCAGAGAGGCGCAGAGCAGAAACGACGTGAGACAGGGCCCCCGAAATGCCTGATGCAACAGTGGCACATACTGCGCAAAACCACTTCTTGTTCGGAGCGCGAAATGGGCTTTGCCGGCCCTTCTGCCCCCTTTCGCTTCTCTGCACTTCTCGCTTTTTCCTGCCCACCCCGCGCATCCAGCGGCTCCGGGTGCAGCACCCGAAGCCGCGAAGCCACAGTGCCGGCAGGCAGGCAGTCATCAGGGTCCTGTTTTGGCGCGCGCATCGCCTTCAGCGCCTTCATCCGAGGTCGGCGATCAGCGCTCGGCCGGCTCCAGGCCGCAATGGATGCGAACAGCTGCTCGCCACGCCACGGCGTGACACTGCGGCATCCCTGCAGGTGCGCTCGGCATGATCGGGCTCGTCCGCCCCAGGAGAAGCCCAGCTGGAAATGGCGCCGGCCATTGCACAGCGCCCGCACCGCACTCCGTGGCACCGGCTCCAGCTCGAACGAGAACAGCCCGTTGCTGCCCAGGAAGTCGCGCTTGAACAGCGCATGGCCGGGGTGGCTTTCCAGTCCCGGTGTATCACTTTTGCCACGCCCGGCTGCTTCTCCAGCCAGCGCGAGCCACCTTCAGCGCAGCTCTGTTCGTACACCAGCATGCGGGCATTGAGCGTGCGTGCCGCGCGAGATCAGCCACGCATCATCCCCACCACTGCACATGCCCAGCTGCCGCCGCACGGCGAGACCACAGCCGCTGCCACAGCCCTCGCGCACCACCACGGCGCCCATCAGCACATCGGCGTGACCGCTCCAGTACTTGGTCAGCGCCAGGACCGAGATGTCCACCCCCAGTCGAACGGACGGGCTAGCTGCGGCGAGGCATAGGTGTTGTCGATGGCGGTCAGAATGCCGCGCTCGCGTGCCCAGCGACTGATGGCCGGCGTGTCCTGGATGTCGAAGGTATAGCTGCCCGGGCTCTCCAGGTACACCATACGTGTGCGAGGACTCACCAACTTTTCCAGATCATCCGGCGTGGCCTGCGGATCGAAGTAGATGGTCTTCACGCCGAAACTTCTTCTAGCAGTGTGTCATTGAAGGTTCTGGCCGGCCCAGTAGACCGAATCGGTCACCAGAATCTCGTCTCCCGGCGAAGTGAACGCCCACATCAGGGTACTGATTGCTGCCAGTCCCGACGGCATCAGGGCGGCACGCACCTTGTGGGGCGCACCTTCCAGTTCGGCCACGGCATCCATCAGCGCATAGGTGGTTTCGGTCCCGCCGTTCCGTAGCTGGACTGGTGCAGTTCGCCCTGATCGGTGCGGTTGCTCATCCTGGCGCATCCTGCACGGTGTCGAACACCACGCTGGAGGCCCGGATCAGTGGCGGATTCACCACACGGATACGGCGACTGATGCTGTGACCTGCCCTCGATGGGCAGGCAGCCCAGCGACCGGATCCTGGCCGCAGGACGCCTCGGCGCCCCTCCCCTGCCCTGGTTGCGTCGTGGTGCCGTCTGGCTGGCGGCGTTTTCTCTGGTCACGTCTTTCCCTTGTTTTCAGCAAAACCGCTGCAGTCCACATCCACATGGGCTGCGCACGAATACGTCAGTGAGTGCATCACATCATTCATCCAGGTACCTTCAGTACGCCCTAGAACGCGCTTTTCCACGGAGGACAAGCACACACATTTGTAGGGACAGCGGACCACCGAACAGCCCCGTCGCCCGGGTAATCCGTGAATCAGCTGCATTCACGCTGGCGTGCATGCTCCGCGATCCACACCCTGATTTGACATCAATAACGACACCTTTGCCACTGGCCCTGCGCGTGGGCTACTGGCGTTGCCCAGCTTGCCAGGGCGGCCAGCCTTTCGCGCGGTGCGCCTGGTCAGCCCACGGCCGGGACAGCCCAGACAGGCCCTCCTGGGGCAGCAGGCGCGCCATGTTGCCCGTGCCCTCTGGGTCAGTGAGCGGCTATGTTGCCCGTGCTCTGACAGGGGGCCAGTTGTCCATGCCCTGAATCATCAGGATGACTGCAGCCCTGCAGAACCTGTTGCCCCAGCAACTGTCATCATTCCTTTGTACTGGATCAGAGAAACGCGGAGATTCGTGTCATCGTCAGACCCGTGCCTGCGAGACTTGCCATCCCCTGCCGTCAAAGCGTCCGACAGACTGTTGGGGGCTTGTTGGCGAAAAACCTCGCAAAAGGCATACGATCAACCCTGAGCCATCCGAATGGTTCCGGAAGCCGGTTGTGCGGCCCGCAAGGGCAGCGACTTCCGGACGGACTGGCGGAGGGTTCGCCGGAAGGCCCGGACGGTCTTTGCCGTTCTTCCTCCATGGAGACAGTAGTCATGTCTGACGCGCGCCATGCGCCTGGGTTTGCCCGGGATGCATCGCACGCTTCTAGGAGACATTCCCTGTGAACGCCCGTCTCGAGTGCCGGCAGTGCATGCACTGCGCGTGTTGGCCCCGACCCGCCGTTCACCCGAGCCCGGTTCTGGTGTTTTTCAACTTCACAACAAGGAAACAACATGACAAAGACATCATCGGCTGTCGATATCGGCAACGTCCCGTCCGAAGTACGGCACACCGGCATCATCGACTGGGTGCGGCAGATTGCCGAACTCACCCAGCCGGCCAACGTCGTCTGGGCAGATGGCAGCCAGGAAGAATACGACCGTCTGTGTGAAGAGATGGTCGCCCGCGGTACGCTGATCAAGCTCAACCCCGCCAAACGTCCCGGTTCCTATCTGGCCCGCTCCAACCCCTCCGACGTGGCCCGGGTGGAAGACCGCACCTTCATCTGCAGCGAGAAGGAAATCGACGCCGGCCCCACCAACAACTGGATGGAACCGGCCAAGATGCGCGCCACGCTGCAGGGCCTGTTCAAGGGCTGCATGCAGGGCCGCACCATGTACGTCGTGCCCTTCTCGATGGGTCCGCTGGGCAGCAAGATCTCGCAGATCGGCATCGAACTGACCGACTCCCCCTATGTGGTGGCCAGCATGCGCATCATGACCCGCATGGGCAAGGCCGTGTGGGACGTGCTGGGCACCGACGGCGAGTTCGTGCCCTGCCGTGCACAGCGTGGGCATGCCGCTGACCGAAGGCGTGGAAGAAGTGACCTGGCCGTGCAACGATGAAAAGTACATCGTGCACTTCCCCGAAAGCCGCGAGATCTGGTCCTACGGTTCGGGCTACGGCGGCAACGCCCTGCTCGGCAAGAAATGCCTGGCACTGCGCATCGCCTCGGCCATAGGGTCATGCCGAAGAAGGCAACGGCAACCCGGCTGGCTGGCTGAGCACGCTCATCCTCGGCGTCACCTCGCCCGAAGGCAAGAAATACCACGTGGCAGGCCGCCTTCCCGTCGGCCTGCGGCAAGACCAACTTTGCCATGCTGATCCCGCCGAAAGGCTTCGAAGGCTGGAAGGTCACCACCTCTGGGCGACGACATCGCCTGGATCGACCTCGACGCCAACGGTCGCCCCTAGCTCGCCATCAACCCCGAAGCCGGCTACTTCGGCGTGGCCCCGGGCACGAACGCGAAGAGCAACCGAACTGCATGGCCGCGCTCAACAAGAACGTGCTGTTCACCAACGTGGCCCTCACCGACGATGGCGACGTGTGGTGGGAAGGCATGAGCGAGCCGCCCGCCCACGTCATCGACTGGCAGGGCAACGACTGGACGCCGGCCGACGGCAAGAACGGTCGCAAGGCGGCCCACGCCAACTCGCGCTTCACCGTGGCCGCCACCAACAACCCGGCTGTCGACCCGCCTGGGATGACCCGGCAGCGTGCCCATCGACGCCTTCATCTTCGGTGGCCGCCGCTCTGACACCATCCCCCTCGTCACCCAGACCCGCAACTGGACCGAGGCGTCTCATCTGGCCGCCACCATGGGTTCCTGAGACCACCGCGGCCGCCGGTGGCAAGCAGGCGTGGCGCCGCGACCCGTTCGCCATGCCGCCCTTCTGCGGCTACAACATGGGCGACTACTTCCAGCACTGGCTCAACCTGGGTGACTGGCTGAAGTCCAGGCGTGCCAAGGTTCCCCGATCTTCAGTCGTCAACTGGTTCCGTACCGACGACAACGGCCGCTTCATCTGGCCGGGCTTCGGCGACAACATGCGTGCGCTGAACTGGATGCTGAACGTCTGGAAGGCCGCAAGCAGGGGTGGCATCGAGCACGTGCTCGGCACCACGCCGCACTCACGAAGACCTGAACTGGAATGGCCTGGACTTCGGCAGGACTGCCTACGAAAAGGTCACCACGTCGATCCGGAACAGGTCAAGGCCGAGTTTGCCCACCACGACGAGCTGTTTGCCCGCCTGGGTGAACGTCTGCCCGCCGTGCTGCGCGAGACCCGCCTGCATCTGGAAGGGCTGCTGAACCAGCACTGATCCAGAACCCGCCTGTGGCCCTCCCATCAGGGCCACGGGCACGAGCGAATGCCTCGGGGAACGGACTTGCCGGGTTCCCGGATCAGGTTCGGTCCAGTTCCGGAAACCGCCGCGACGGCTTTCACGCGGCGGTTTTTCATCGAGTCCACGCCAGCGGAACACGCAGCCGACACTGAGCGCGGAAACTGGCTGGGGTGTCAACGCCGATTTGCAGAACCGACCCAGTCGCTCAGCAGCCCGCTGTCAGCCGCTCGGCCATCCGCATGGCCGCCAGCATGCTGGACGGATCGGCCACCCCCTTGCCGGCTATGTCGAAGGCTGTCCCATGGTCGGGACTTGTTCGCACGAACGGCAACCCACGGTCAGGTTCACACCGTCCTCCACGCCCAGATACTTCACCGGAATCAGCCCTGATCGTGATACATGGCGATCACCACGTCGAACTGCGCAAAGCCGCGGGCCCGCATGAACACCGTATCCGGCGGAAATGGCCCTGTGCATCGATGCCCAGGCCCTGCGCCTCGCGAACCGCGGGGCCAATGATGCGGATCTCCTCATCGCCCAGCGCCCATCCTCCCGGCGTGCGGATTGATCCCTGCCATCGCAATCCGTGGCGCCTCGAGGCCCGTACGGCGCAGGAAAGCATCGGTCAACCGGATGGTTTCGACGATTCCCGCCACCGTCAGCCCTCGATGGCCTGGCGCAGCGGCATCATGGATACTCACCAGCACCGTACGCAGTTCCTCGTTGGCCAGCATCATTCGCACCGGCACATTGCCCGCCACCTCGGCCAGAATCTCGATGGCAGGCGGATACGCGTGCCCAGCCAGATTCATCGCGGCCTTGGAGAGCGGAGCCGTCACCACCGCACGCACCTTTCCGGCCATCGCATCCTCCGCCGCCCGACGTACGGCGCGCCAGGCTGCATCCCCTCCTGCCGCCGAAATCTGCCCGAGGTGAAGGTCTGCAGGAACGTGGGCACATGAAACCACCTCCAGGAGGCCCTGTATCAGGCGCAGGAGCCTCTGAATGGCGTCAGCCATTTGGGGTCACTATGAGACCACAAAAAGGCCCTGAAGGCCGATTTGCGTATTTCTGCAGCGCCTGTACAGAATGATCTCGGGGCCCGATACCGGCTGGATCACCCATGGTGATGGCAACAGGGCGTCGGGCGGAACTGTCCCTGCTCCCGGGACGTCGTACGCTGGACGGGGTGCGTTGGGTAGCGTGCTGGCTGTCGGACATGGGGAGACTCACGGGCGTGGGGGAAGAGAAGCGTTGAGAAATGGGCGGAGGCCCTGGCGGGTGTGGGTGTGGGTGGGCGTGTCGCGGGCGTGCGTGCATCTGCGTTCTGAGGAGATGAACAGACCCAGGATCCAGAACATTCATTCGCAGGGGCGGAAACACTTTACCGCAATAGAGGGACAGGGGCTGCACGACACCGGAGTGGGTGTGAGTCAGTGAGGGCTGGAGAGAGCGGCTGGAAGACAGAATTGGCGGCAGTTGGGGGTGCAGTTGTAACAGTTAGGGTGGCAGTTGCGGTTGGGTGGGAGTTGGCTGGTGGCAGGTAAAGCTGGCAGTGGCGGTCGGTATTGGTGTTGACAGGATGAGTATTGTAATGGGTGACGGCTGACAGTTTGCTACTGAAGAAGATAGGCTACAGCATTCCTGGCTATTGCCTCATAAAGATTAATTGAGTTTTTATATGTGTTCGTGTGCGCTCACTTTGTAGTATGCATACTTTTTAAGCACAGAATGGCGGGCGTGAGGCCATCAGGGTTATCTGGACTTCTAGCTCTCCTGACAACTATCAGCAATGTTTCAAGAGGTGTTTGGTTTTCTGAGGTGTGTCTTCTGCGAGTGTGTCGATGTCGTCCCGATGTCGTCGCTTGCGATGTCCGTCGTCGCGGCTGTATCGTCTGCGCTGAACGCTGAACGTTGAACGTTGTCTGCGCCTTCATTCCATAGGGTTTGTCGTCCGCGCAGCATCATCCATGGTTTACTTCAGTTCGCCCACTGCCCACGTGTGGTGATTACGGAAACGCCGCCCACCCTGACGACGAAACTCTCCTGGCTGCCCAGGGAGAAGGCGTCAGCAGACGTTCGGCAGCGCAAGGAAGGATGCCGCCTGATTCAGGATGCTGACTCGTTTTGTCCTCAGATAGATCAATCGCTTGCTTCGGAACTGGTCGTTCAAAGTCGGAATGAGCCAGAAGGCCCCCATTTGGCGGCAAAAATGGCAACGCGCTCGATCGCCCGGCATGGAGACCAAAGTTGCGCAGGACTTTTGCAGAGATCCCCAAAGCGTTTGGCAACCTCCAAGACTGAGTCCTCGGCAGAACATCTGAGCATTCAGTGTCATCAGGTACTTATGCCTAGCGCGCCGGTTCGTTGAGACGTCTGCGACACGTGGGTCCTCTTGCCTAGAACGGTCTCTGCAAATTGGTTTGTTGCCGGGGCTCGCTGAGCAGACTGGGGCGAAAGACTGAGTGCAGGGACTGATCAGAGATTAGCCGGACGGAATCTCGCGTGGCAATGGTCGAGGCCACGCGGCGGTAAAATGATAACGCACTGGAGGCCGGACGGAATGTCAGCTGTTACGCAGGACTTTCTTTCCTTGACTGGAGCAACTGCGATGATTGTTCCCGCTCGGTTAACGGTGGCTGTCGGGCTTTAGTCTCTGATCATATCAGACTTGATGACTGGGGAGGAGGCAAAAACATTTATGCTCCCAGATCTGCCCTCCTGCCTCCGCACCGTTTCATTCCAGAAATTACTGCCAGAAATGGCCCGCGGATGAGGCGCGCGCTAAAACGATCTTCATCCCTCTGTTCGCCAGGAGGCGTGCTGACTGGCCGCTGGAGTAGAGTGAGCAATGAGAGGATAGACTTCAGATTTTGCAGAATTTTTTACCCACAATCTGCATGGACGTTATTCCCGCCCCAGCCATCAATTCACACTGACGCCGCCCCCAAAGGGGAAATTTCTCATATCGATATCTACGGACTGAGATGTACTGCGGATCGCGCACAGCAACCGTAACACGTTCATTGCTCATACAGCCAGTCCATTTCCGACCGGCGATTGAGCTTAAACGCCATAGAGCGTGTTGGGTCTCTTCTTTCGCATCAAGAGCACTGTATACAGATCTCAGATTTTAGCCGGGAGAGAAGCTCATTGGACAATCCATGGCAGCCATCCGCCCGTGCATGATCAACGCTATGCGCCCTTCCGCTGATCTGCGCCGGCGTGACAGAGATCATCAGTTATGCACCGTCTTCGTCATTGATGACTTCAATTTCTGCTCCCTCATGCTTCAGGAAGCCAGTGCAGCTAGAATCCATCCGCCATCCACGGCGAGCCTCTCCCGATCATAAGCCTGACGGAGTTGGCTCCAGAAGAGGCCTGCTCACGTGGAACAATCCGCAGTCCCTCATGCGATCACACACGCCAGAACCAATAGCACCAGGACTGAGGCAAAACAAGCGCGCACTTATCCAGGTTTCCAGTAGACAACGCGGAATAGCGTGATCAACAAAACAGACCATATATGACTGGCATAATACGTGAGCGCTTACTTCTAATATTATTTAACCGGCGGACGAATTCAACTGATGACAAGAGGACCACGACCCATCGGGTTCTCTTGACCTGAACCCGAGAACAGAGGAAACGCACACGCACGCTAGCTGCCCTATGAGAGCGTAAAAAGCCCTTCCCACGTTATCACCGAGACAAATAGAACACCAACGCAGAGAACGGCCGCCACAATACGCGAGGGTAACAATCCTGTCTTTACCGCAACCCGTACGTTGGCACAATCCGCGCAGAATCCACGGGTGCATGAGCATTCCGCGCCAGCGGACCTGGCAGTTCGCTCCGCTACCATGAAGCCATATGCGATAGAGGCATTGCTTTCATCCCTGACTTTAGACTTTAGTCCAGCCAGGCTACTGATATTGTCAGCTGATTAAAGACACTATCCAACAAGCTATCCTGCGCCGCGCAGGTCAGATCTACTGACAGAAAGCATACGGTCAGCGTATTGCTATTATTCGGCGGTACCTGATCTCATCCAGTCGCGCATCGCTGTGTCTTTGCCTTCTAATTTAGGTCGACTTCAAGCGCTGCGCAGGCTGATGACTGACCCAGGAGTTTTGACGTAGACACGAAGGGAGCCCTATTGTGCCGGTCTGTACAGAAATAGGTAGGTATACGCTTCATAGATATGTCAGCCGAGTAGACAAGCCATATAACAAGAGCTTCTTAAGCCGCGGAACACCTACTCTGCAATTCTGTCGAGACTGATGGTACTAAACACTCATCACCACACACTCCAAGGAGTGGAAGACTGCATTACCTCTACCACCTCAATGTGAACTCACTCTAACGCCTATTCAGCTTACTTCCAATGGTGTGTTCCACGGAACAATACTTCATGAAACCAGTTTCACACCTTCCGCCAGACAAGTTCCTCTCCCTTAGATGCCGTTGTCGCCTTCGTCACCTCCCTAAGACTCCCTATCGCCCGCTAGACGTCCCAACCAGACCGAATCGCTCCTAAATGATTACCTAACGCATCTCAAGCAAAGGTTGGCAGAGGAATCCGCACGCGGAGTCGGTGATTGGTCTCAAATGTGACCCAAAAGGCGATCTGAGGGCACGGAAATGGATGTGGAGGAGGCCTCTGTCGCGCCATCCATGCACTCGTGCACAAGCCCCAGGGGCCGGAGACGATTGACTTGTACATGTCAACAGGGTGTATCGAGTCAGAGATTAAGAGCGGCTTTAGCTGCGGATACAGATATGCCCCCGGTTTGACGCGCCGTAGCAATGATAGCCGTCGCTCTAGGCATGCCCCTCCCCTGAGGTCAGACGCTCAGAACAACTGAACAACCACGCTTCCGCGTTTGATACTGTCACCTTGTCTCAGAACTGACTACCGGCGGGACCTCGCCTCGCCCTAAAAGCACCAGATGCCTCACTGCAGCGTGAATAACAACGACACCATTCACACTGATACTTAAGGGTTTCATGGTCACGTGAGTCCTCGCTTCATTAGTAGAGGTCACTTTTCTGACGCTAGTGCTCTCACGCGCTAGCGGTTTGGTCGAGGGTAAAACGTAAGCATGCTTGCAAAAGGAGCTTTCTTCTTTATCTAGTGTTGTGCATTGGGCAATAAACTGGCACAGATTGCCTATCGAGGCCCGTGTGTTTCCGGGAATCAGTCCTACTTTCCCTCGAGGGAACGATGACTGAACGAGGTGATATAACACCGCACATCACAGTCATTGATGGATGTTCTCGTTGCGGATCCAGCCTATTTCGCTCCAATCCGTTGCATCTCGTCATGTCCAGCTTCCACTCTGCTCCCTGATCTGCCCTGATCTGCCCCTGATCTGCCCTTTCAGTTCTGCCCTTGTTCTGCCCTTGTTCTGCCTTGATCTGCCCCTGCCCCTTTGTTCTGCCCTTTGTCCTGCCTTTGTCCTGCCCTTTGTTCTGCCCTGTTCTGCCTATCCAGCCAAATCTGCCCTTCCTGAACTGTTTGCCCCTTTATCTCAACCCCTCTAGATCCAATTCCTGATGCCTGCTCCTCATCCGTGCATGATGCTTCTCGCTCCAATACTCGTCTTCTGCACATCGTACAGCCCGTGATTGCGGCACGCGGCTTCAAGCTCAGGTAAGTCGGGCAAGGTCGTTTGGTCCAGGTTTACTGCACTTCAGGTTTCTAGCACCTCAGCGTATACGTAAATGCGCTGGAACAGGACTACCCTTGTTCCACGTGAAACATGCGTCCTCCGGTGGTGAACGTTAGTCCGGGTAGTCCTCTTTCGGCTGCAGCAACCCTATACTTAACTAGACAAGGAAGAATCTCATAGGATCACAGGAATGGTTTGAAAGACCTCCTCCTCATCGATATACACAAGGTATTCGCGTCAGATAACAAGACTTTAGTACCCCTGACATTTCCGGTTCGCCACGGCACAGCGTTTGCATGCATGCAACCGCTACCAAGACATTTGTTCCACGTGAAAACAGCCGGAGACCAGCCATGACCTAAGATTCAGATAGTACAGGGCGAGCTGCAGAGTATCCGAACCAAAGAGTTCAGGGAGAGCTAGATTCTCTTAAGAAGCCTCCCACCAAAACCAAAAACTTTTTCAGAAAGATGGAGAGAATGCCCATCGAAAGCATCTAGATAACACTCCAAGCAGCAGGAAACTTGAGATGGAGGATGACGCAATCAAACATGAACTCGGTCAGTCAAAGGCCTCCCTCGAAGAAAGACCTACCTGATGTCCTGATATCTCCTGTTTCGATCATCTCACGAGTTAGAGGAACCCTTCGCTGCTGCATTATGTCTAGCCCTCACCAAAATGTTGATAATAAGAAAACATGAGCGAAGGAGTGTAGATAGATTTCGTGTATACTGATTCTGTCGCGCTTCCTGACAAACAGACATCTCAGATATTGGGATAAGTATTTCTCTCACGCACCCTTTGCCCTAAACCATTTCCGCAACAGTAAAGGCATGGAAACATCATAGAAACGGAAGCGAGAAGACCCTGTGCGCAGGTTAACGCCGGGTAATTCCCCTTCCAGGACATACCGATACTTATGGTCAATGAACAGCAACATTGAACATAGATCCAGGGATCTCAACTGATTCCACCCCCGACGCGAGTGCTACATTACAGCAAAGGAGCGCAAGCGTTCCATCTCTCTTCACGTGCCAACTGGATGTTCTCGATTTTTGCGGCGGAAGAAACATCAAGTATGTGAGTAGTCACTATTATATTCAAATAGATGCCCTGTCTACCTTATCTTCTCTCATCTTCCGTGCTTCCTACTCATTGCTGGCTGCAGCAGTATCGACCGTCTCATTCACGAATCTGCTCTGGCACGGTGTGCCATCATTCTCGATGAACGTCGAGAAGACGTCCATCCCCACAGATCTTCACCACAGAAGCGGCTCAGTGAGGGGCATATGGCAAGTCAAGGGCGCCTCTCTCGAGCCGTGTTGAGTTCCCAACAACTCAGGTCTACACTATTGATCCGTGCCTGCAGGACGAATCAATGGTTTATATGCAGTCTCCCGGCCGACCGAAGAGATCAGTAGCCTGTTGAAGCATTTTTAACCCCGCAACCCGCTTCCGAAACCTGCCTCTAGCCAACCTGCCCTAGCCAACCTGCCCTAGCCAGCCTGCCCTAGCCAATGCCTGTCTCCTAGCCAACCCACCTTTAGCCAGCCTGCCTAGCCAACCCACCCCTAGGCAATCTCGCCTAGTTAGTCTCGTCCTCGCAACCCGCCCCTCACGGCCTGCTTTCCTAACCTGTACTCACCCTCCATTCTCAGCATACTGGCTATCTTGCTCCGAGCTTTTAGGTTTGGGATCTGACAGCTCTGATTCAACCGACTGCCATATCGCGTTTTGTTCATCAACCTCCTCCGCATGCGTTAGCGTACTTGTCCCTTTCACATTGCCGCCGCCGCGGCTCGCCCACCGGTCGTCAAGGCGTACGGCAGACGGCGCAACCCAGGTAGTGTCTGCTGCCCTGCCCTGCAGTCACCCAAAGCTGTTCCATCACCTGCCTTGACGCTCCATATCCACGTTTCTGGCCAGTTTTTTTCGTCATGCACCTCCCTGCTTCTTTCAGCCCCTTAAACAACACTCTTTGGGAACCTTTTTCCTCAAATCATCCCCTTGTCATCTGATGATCATCGACCCTCCACCAGGACGCCATTCATATGCTCCTCTACTCCGGCACCTGCATAGCTCCCTGAGGCTTTGTCCCACATCATAGCGCCGCCCCAGACAAAGCGATTCGCGCACCCGTTTCACGTACTTTCCTTTTGGTTGCTCCTCAACTGGGCTGGGCGCATACAGTCAAACCCCAATCTCTTCTCGTTCTCTGCTCGTCTTCCGATTTTTCGATTCTCTCCCTGGGCCTCGCGCGTCTCTTTCGCGGCCGGCAGGTTGCCTCGCGAGCAAGTTTCAACAGACAAACGCATTGTCTTCAACGAGTCTCAACTCCTCCAGCTGGCCTCTAAAGCCCTCAGCCCCGGCCTCCTGCAAGAAATCCGACACATTCTTCGCTGTTTCACGAAACATCGCACATGGACGAGCACAAACGACCTGCCAGCGTTTTATAATGGCGCATGAACTTTCACCCGGAATTCTTTGATGTCATCGTTGTGGGCGGTGGCCACGCAGGCACCGAGGCCGCATTGGTAGCCGCGCGCACGGGCGCGAAAACGTTGCTTTTAAGCCACAACCTTGACACACTGGGGCAGATGTCGTGCAACCCGTCTATTGGAGGGATCGGCAAGGGCCATCTGGTGAAGGAGGTCGATGCGCTGGGTGGTGTCATGGCCGTGGCAACCGACCAGGCCGGTATCCAGTTTCGCATCCTGAATGCCAGCAGGCCCGCCGTGCGCTACGCGTGCGCAGGCAGACCGGTGCTGTATCGGCAAGTTTCATCTGTCAGACACTGGAGAATCAACCCAATCTCACTCTGTTTCAGCAGGCAGTGGACGATCTGCTGCTGGAGGGAGACCGCGTTTCCGGTGTAATGACACAGCTTGGCATTGCGTTCCATGCGCATGCCGTGGTGCTCACGGCCGGTACCTTCCTCAACGGGGAAGGTGCATGTGGGCCTGGACAAATTATGAGGCCGGACGTGCGGGCGATCCTTCCGCAAAAACGCTGGCCCATCGGCTGCGCGAACTGGCCCCTGCCACAGGGGCGTCTCAAGACAGGGTACGCCGCCCCGCATCGACGGCAAGACCATCGACTACAGCCGCCTGCGTGCAGCCTGGCGATACGGATCCAGTGCCCGTATTCTCGTTCATCGGCAACGCTGCTCAGCATCCACAGCAGCTGCCCTGCTGGATTACGCATACGAACGAACGGACACACGACATCATTCGTCAGGGGCTGGACCGATCCCCCTGTTTACCGGCGTGATCGAAGGGGTTGGGCCGCGCTACTGCCCATCCATCGAAGACAAGATTCACCGCTTTGCCGACAAGACTTCCCACCAGATCTATCTGGAGCCTGAGGGCTGCGCACCAACGAAATCTATCCCAACGGCATTTCTTGACCAGTCTGCCCTTTGACACGCAATTGGCGCTGGTTCAGTCCATGGCGGGCCTGGAGCATGCGCATATTTTGCGCCCCGGTTATGCGATTGAGTATGATTACTTCGACCCCCGTGCGCTGAAGCCCGGGCTGGAAACCCAGCAGATCCACGGTCTGTTCTTTGCCGGGCAGATCAATGGAACCACCGGTTATGAGGAGGCAGCGGCACAGGGGCTGCTGGCGGGCTGAATGCGGCCCGGCAGACGCGCGGGGAAGCCCCCTGGGTGCCCAGCCGCGACCAGGCCTATCTGGGTGTCATGCTGGACGATCTGCTCACCCAGGGCGTCATGGAACCGTACCGGATGTTCACCAGTCGGGCAGAGTACCGGTTGAGTCTTCGCGAAGACAATGCAGACCTGCGCCTGACCGAAATCGGTCGTTCCATGGGCTGCATCGACGACGTGCGCTGGGCAGCGTTTACCGCCAAACGTGAGGCCATCGAGCGGGAGATCGGGCGCCTGCGGGCAACCTTCTGAACTCCCCAAACGGGTAGCGCAGCTACAGGCATTGAGTGAAAATCTGCAGTTATCTGGTAGTGAGCGCTCACTTTACGATCTGTTGAAAGCGCCTTGATGTGACGCTTGCGCAGCTCCGTGCGCTCCCGATCGAACCCGAGATGCCAACGGAACAGTCCGCTGACGCGCCGGATATTTGCGCCAGGCCGGATATGCCGTATGCCGCGACACCTGCCACGCACACCCTGAGCGGGACAGTATCCGTCCATCAGGATGTCCCGGCAGCCGATGATACGACCTATACGTCAGCGGACACTCACTTTTGCGGAAAACGACCGTGATTCGTGCCTGCTGCGCACAGCCCACCATTCCTCCCCAAAGCAGGGGCAACCGCTGCAACGGCAGACATTTCCACGCATCACCGGTCTTTCCTCCCGGAGCTTTCCCCGGCCGTCATCGAGCAGGTCGAGATTCAGGTGAAGTATGCCGGCTACATCGAACGACAGCGGCTGGAAGTAGAGCGCATGGCCCAGCAGGAAGCCATGTCCATTCCGGTGGACATGGACTACAGCCGCATCTCCGGTCTGTCCAATGAGGTGCGCCAGAAGCTGACGGCACAACGCCCCGGCAACCATTGGCCAGGCTGGGCGCATCCCCGGCATGACGCCGGGCAGCGGTGTCGCTTCTGCTGGTTCATCTCAAGAAGAAGCGACCACTCACTTCCATGGAACATCGCGCTGGATCATCCGGTAACACGGAGGCGCGCCCATGAGACACAAGGCGCCAGCCCAACGGGCCGATACCCGCTGGACAGACGCAGACACGCAGCATCTGCGTGACGGTCTGGACACACCGTCCGTGCCACTGGACGAACGGGCGTTCGGTCTGGTGGTGCGCTGGGCGACACTGCTCAAGCAGTGGAACCGCACCTTCAACCTGCTGGGCAACAGCAACAGCGCCGAGCTGATCGACGAGCATCTGTTGGATAGCCTGGTGGTTCTGCCCGCCCTCCAGAAGCTGCTGCCCAACACGCGCGAACCGCTGTTCGACATTGGTACCGGTGCCGGTTTCCCGGGTATTCTGCTGGCCATTGCCCAGCCGGAACGGCCCATCTATCTGGTCGAACCCGTGGGCAAGAAGGTGGCCTTTCTGCGCCAGTCAGTGCTCACACTCGGCTTGACCAACGCCACGGTGCTGGCTGGCAAGATCGAAGAACTGGATGCCCTGCTGAGCCATTCGTCACCTGGGCCACTATCCGGAATGAACCGCGGCAGGAACGCTGCAGGCAGCAAGGGCAGCTCGGGCGATACAGGCGTGGGCATTGCTGACAGTGCCAACGTTACTGACGACACGGGGACGATACGTGTGACATGGCAGGCGCGAGAAGTACCGCCAGCCCTGCCCGTCAGTCCGGCAGCACCTGTGACGCCTCCCTGCCACGTCATTTCATCTGCCGCGCCTTCACGGCACTCGGGCATTTCGCCGAGCTGTGCCAGCCCTACATGAGCGAGCGCTCACTTGCGCTGGCCATGAAGGCAGCCCGCCTGCCGGAAGAGCAGGAAGGTCTCCCGGCAACGATCACCATGGCAGCCGTGGAAACCCCTGCCCACCCGGGATGGCCGCATCCAGCGCTACCTCGCCGTACTGAAACTGCGGCGATGCCAACCGCATCACGCAAGCGGGCGCCGACGATGCCACGGCGGCGACCGTTATGCTTCCAGCCCCTGGCGCGTCAAACACACCTTCCAACCAGCATCCTCTCATTTCATCCGCGGAACCTGACAGACGGAGATTCTCGTGACCCCTCATCCTGACCATAGCGAACCAGAAAGGCGGGGTCGGAAAAACGACGACCTCGGTCAACCTGGCGGCAGCCCTGTCTCAACTGGGTAAGCGCACACTTCTCGTTGACCTCGATCCCCAGGGCAATGCCACCATGGGGAGCGGCATCGACAAGCGCCGTCTCGACAAATCCGTCTCATGACGTGCTGATCGGCGAAGCCACGATCAACGAGGCGCGTCAGCGTTCCGAGGCCGGCGGATACTACCTGCCGCCGGCCAACCGGGGAGCTTGCGGGTGCGAAGTCGAACTGGTCGAGCTGGGACCGGCGGGAGCGCCGTTTGCGGGATGCCATCGACAAAGTAAGTACCGACTACGATTACATCCTGATCGACTCCCCCCCTTCCCTCTCGCTGCTGACCCTGAATGGGTTGTGCGCCGCGCAGGGGGTGATCATCCCGATGCAGTGCGAGTACTACGCACTGGAGGGGCTGAGCGATCTGGTCGGCACGATCCGGAAGGTACACGCCAACTTCAATCCGGAAATCAAGATCATGGGCATTCTGCGCGTGATGTACGACAGCCGGATCACGCTGGCCCAGCAGGTGTCGGCGCAGCTGGAAGAGCACTCATGGAGAAGGTGTTCAAGGCGGTCATTCCGCGCAACATCCGGCTGGCCGAGGCGCCCAGTCATGGGCTGCCGGGCGTGCGCTTCGATCCGGGCTCGCGTGGCGCACTGGGTTATCTGGACTTTGCGTCGGAACTGATCGAACGCACCCCCGCCTATGTGGCGCAAATGAAGGCCGCCGCAAAAGCCCGTTCGTCGGGCAACAGCCAGACGGCACGTTCAGAGGCCAGCGCATCCCAGGCCGGGGCGGCAAGCAGTGCAGCGCATCTGCTGGATCCCCAGGGCACGATTCCCAGCCAGGGGCTGGGTCATGCCCCGAAAAAGGAACATGCAGGTTCGGATACACAAACCAGTACGGAAGGCGCCACGAGCTGACGGAAGTCAACGGCCATCAGAAACTATCAGAAGCCGGCAGAAAGCCTGCTGCACATTTTCTGCTGCGGCACGCGCCACGCCGCAGCACCACATGCAGACGCCCGCTGGCCCCAATCGGCCGGCGGTGCGCAGGAAGAACATCTCGCGAAGGTAAGGCATGAGCAAGAAGACCAAAGGCGGCCTCGGTCGCGGACCTCGATTCGCTACTGGGAGGCGACACCCGATGCTGGACGAAGCACCCGCGCCTGCGGTGGCGCCGGCGCCCGTCGAAACACCAGCAGCCCCTCCGGCCGCTGGCGCAGAGGAAGGGATCCGCGAGATTGCACTGAACCTGCTGCAGGCCGGCCGCTACCAGCCGCGTACGCGAATGGACGAATCGGCGCTGCAGGAACTGGCCGACTCGATTCACGAGCATGGCCTGCTGCAACCGCTGGTGATCCGGCCCCTCGACAATGGCCGGTACGAGATCATCGCGGGTGAGCGCCGTTTCCGCGCGGCCGCGCTGGCCCAGCTGGCCACGGTGCCGGTGATCATCAAGGAGGTCAGCGACGAAAACGCACTGGCCCTGGCGCTGATCGAGAACATCCAGCGCGAGGATCCTGAACCCGCTGGAAGAGGCAGCGCCATCCAGCGTCTGATCGACGAGTTCGATTACACCCACGAGCAGGCGGCACAGGCCATCGGCCGTTCGCGCAGCGCAACCTCCAACCTGCTGCGTCTGCTGAACCTGGCCGATACGGTACAGACCATGCTGCTGGCCGGCGACATCGAAATGGGTCATGCCCGTGCGCTGCTGGCACTGGACCGGGCCGAGCAGATCCTGATGGCACACCTGGTGGTGCAGCGTCGTCTGTCAGTACGCGAGACGGAGCGGCTGGTCAGCCAGAAGGTCGAAGAGCTAGGGTCAGGCCAAGGTAGCGCAGAAACGCGCGGCCGACACCATCAACGACCGCGACGTGGCTCGCCTGCGCGAGCGCATCGCCGATCACCTGAACACCACGGTGGAGATCATCAGCAAGGCCAACGGCCGCGGCAAGCTGGTCATCCACTTCTCCAGCAACGATGCGTTTTCGGGTCTGCTGGAACGGCTGAAACTCACCGCCGCCGTTCAGGACTGACACCGCTGCGGGTGTACATGACTGTGCTGGCGGTACCCTGGACCCGCGGTGGGCGAGCGTGGCCGTGTCAGCAGTACCCTGGACCCGCATGGCGGACGAGCATGACCGTGTCGGCGGTACCCTGGACCCGCGGCGGACGAGCATGACCATGTCAGCAGTACCTTGAAACCATCGGGGATTCCCCGTCCCCCTGCCGTCTCGTCATGCACGCCCAGGGGGCGCAAGAACGAATGAGTCAATGACACACCTTGGTGGCTCTTGGCGGTCATACCTGCCCGTTCCGCCTGTCTGAGCATCATGCAGTCTGTGCGTTTGACCGCCTTCACCTGCCGTAATTCACGATTACGAAAACGGAAGCCAAGACGCCCCCCTCCCCACCCACCGTCAGGGGCTACCTGCTGCAGTGAATGCAGTGGGTATGGTGGCAACAGGCGGTCTCGCAGCCGGAACGCGCATGACAGCCAGGACGATCATCAGTGTTTTTGTAACTGCTGCATTATGCATGCACGAAATCACGAGAGCCGCAGAAATGCTCTCCTGCCACGGATACATGCAGCCTCGCCGCTGACGGTCGGTCAATCTATACGCACGACCAATGACAACCATTCCCGTTTTGACCAGAAAGCCAGTAGCCCCTATACTGGCGCTGGTAAATGGAATGCAGCGAAACCAGCCAACTTCGCGGTGATCGGTTACATAACCGGCGCATTGCAAGCGGTTACGGGGTGTTAGGCACACTTTACGGTCCGCGCAGAACGGCTACCCGCACAGCGCGAAAGGAGGCGCTCGCGGGCAACCGGGGGCACCGGGTAAAATGTTGAAAACCGTTGGTCTGCAGGTGGCGCTGGTTCTCGTGGCGGCTGCATGTGGTGGTCTGTACTGGGTGCCCTGGGCGCCCGGGACATTCTGCTCGGCGGCTTTGCCGCGTCCTGCCCAATCTGCTGTTTGCCCGTCTGCTTGCCCAGGCAGGACGACGATCTCCCGGCACTTTCGTGGCGGCCTTTCTGGTGGGTGAGTTCATCAAGCTTCGCCTTGACAGTGGCCGCCCTGCTGGCTATCGTCATCTGGGTCAAACCCGCCTGTTGGGCGGCCCTGCTGGTGGGCATCGTCGCGGCATTGCAGGCGCCGTGGCTGCAGGTGTTTTTTTCCGGCGACAACACATTCAGACAGACACTGGGCCAGGCGCTTCCCGGCGCACCGGTTCAGATTCCCAAACAAACCTGTAATCCCATACCAAGATGGCGACAGAAGGCACCCACGGCCCCGCGAATGCGGCTGAATACATCGTTCACCACCTCGCGAACGCCAACTCGTCTGGCCATCCGCAGAAGGCCATCGTCGATTTCTCCATCATCAACTACGACACCATCTTCTGGTCGGTGCTGATGGGTATCCTGGCCTGCGGCCTGATGTGGATGGTGGCCCGCCGCATCACGTCCGGTGTCCCCGGCCGCTTCACCGGCGCCATCGAGTTTCTGGTCGAGTACGTGAACGAACAGGCCCGCTCGATCATCCACGGCGATATCCGCTACATCGCCCCGCTAGCCCTCACCGTGTTCGTCTGGGTCGTCTTCATGAACACCCTCGACCTCGTGCCGGTCGACCTGGTGCCCGCCATCGTCTCGGGCCTGGGTATCTCCCATTACCAGCGCATCCTGCCCACGGCAGACCTGAACGCCACGCTGGCCATGGCGCTGGTGGTGCTGTTTGCCTCGCTCTACTACGGCGTCAAGATCAAGAAAACCCACTTCTTCGGCGAACTCATTTCGGCCCCGTTCGGCTCCGGCGGCAACAGCGGCATCGGCCTGCTGTTCAAACCCATCCTGTGGGTCTGCAACCTGACGCTGCAGGTCATCGAGTACCTCTCCAAAACCGTGTCGCTCGGCATGCGGTTGTTCGGCAACATGTTTGCCGGCGAGATGGTGTTCATGCTGCTCGCCCTGCTGGGGGCGCTGGCCACCTGGTGGGGGGCCGGCCTGCACTTCGCGCTGGGTCTGGTCTGGGCCATCTTCCACATTCTGATCATCGTGCTGCAGGGCTTCATCTTCATGATGCTCACGCTGATCTATCTGGGTCAGGCACACGACGCACACTGAGCGCCGGTGCCCGCTCCAGGCGAAAGATCGGGCGACAGCCTCCCGGTCTTTCACCCGGTTCCCTGCTAGCGCAGGTTCTTTCTGTCTCTCTCAACCTTTCTGTCTTCGACTGAGGAGTCTTTCATGACCAATGCAGCATACGTCGCAATCGCCTGCGGCATCATCGTAGGCCTGGGCGCTCTGGGCGCTTCGATCGGTATCGCCCTGATGGGTGGCAAATTCCTGGAAGGTTCCGCCCGCCAGCCCGAACTGATGGGCAAGCTGCAGACCTCCATGTTCGTTCTGGCCGGTCTGATCGACGCCGCCTTCCTGATCGGTGTCGGTGTCGCCATGCTGTTCGCATTCGCAAACCCCTTCGCCTGATCACATCAGAACGGTAGATAGAGAGAAGTGAGCAGACGGTGGCTGCCTGGCAGCCACCCGCCCACTTTATGTATCGAATTGATACGGAGAATCTCGCGTGAGCATAAACGCCACGATCATCGTTCAGGTCATCATCTTCGTTGCCCTCTGCGGTTCGTCGCCAGATTCATCTGGCCGCCGATCACGGCCGCCCTGGATGAGCGCAGCAAGAAGATTGCGGCCGGTCTGGCGGCAGCCGACCAGGCCAAGCGCGGAACTGCAGGCCACCGAGAAACGGGTCGAGAAGGAAATGCAGCAGGCACGTGCCAGTGCCGTCGAAGTGCGCGCCAGCGCCGACAAGCAGGCTGCCGAGCTGATCGACCAGGCGCGTGCCGAAGCAGCGCGCATCATCGCCGCTGCCCAGAAATCCGCCGCCGAGGAAGCCACCCTGGCAGCCGAACGTGCCCGCGACCAGCTGCGTGAGCAGGTCGCCCAGCTGGCCGTGACCGGTGCCGAACGCATCCTCAAGCGGGAGATCGACGCCAAGCAGCATGCCGATCTGTTGTCCAACCTGAAAAACGAGCTGCGCTAAGCCCAAGAACCATGGCGGAAGCACTGACCATTGCCCGTCCCTTGGCGTGAGGCGGCATTCAAGCTCGCGGCAGAGAATGGAAAGCTGACAGAATGGTCGGACGCCCTCACGCGTCTGACCTCCGTCATGCAGGCCGATGCCGCCCAGGAGCTCCTGGATAATCCCAACATCGACCGTGCCCAGGCTGCCGCCATCGTTTCCGAAGCTGCCGGCAAGCTGACCAAGCCCCCAGCAGAATTTCGTGCGGGTCCTGGCCGAGAACGGCCGGCTTGCCTTCTGCCCGAGATCGGCGAACTGTTCGAGCAGGCACGTGACCGGCACGAGCAGGTGCTGGACGCGCATATCGAGTCGGCTTTCGCGCTGACCGACAAGCAGCAGGCCGCCATCGTCGAGACGCTCAGGAAGCGCTTCGGCAAGGGTATCAAGGCCACCACCACCGTAAACCCCGAATTGATAGGCGGCGTCTCGATCCAGATCGGCGACGAAGTCATCGACGCATCCGTGCGTGGCAAGCTGTCGCAACTCGCCACGACCCTGACGAAATAAGGAGTTTCCTTCATGCAGCCTCAATCCCGCTGAAATCAGCGAACTGCTCAAAAGCAAGATCCAGAACCTTGAGGTTGCAGCAGACTCCCGCAACCAGGGCACGGTCATCTCCGTGACCGACGGCATCTGCCGCATCCACGGTCTGTCGAACGTGATGCAGGGCGAGATGATCGAGTTTCCGGGCAACGTGTGTGGCCTGGCGCTCAACCTGAGCGGGACTCGGTCGGCGCGGTGATCCTCGGTGAATACGAGCATTTCCGAAGGCGACATCGTCAAGACCACGGGCCGCATTCTGGAAGTGCCGGTCGGCCCCGAGCTGATCGGCCGCGTGGTCAACACGCTGGGTCAGCCCATCGATGGCAAGGGTCCGATCAACGCGAAAGAAAGCGACGTGATCGAGAAAGGTGGCCCCGGGCGTGATTGCCCGCCAGTCGGTGTCGCAGCCGGTGCAGACCGGTCTGAAGTCCATCGATGCCATGGTGCCCATCGGCCGCGGCCAGCGGGAGCTGATCATCGGCGACCGCCAGACCGGCAAGACTGCCGTGGCCGTCGACGCGATCATCAACCAGAAGGGCAAGGACCCTGATCTGCATCTACGTGGCCATCGGCCAGAAGGCTTCGACCATCGCCAACGTGGTGCGCAAGCTGGAAGAGTACGGCGCGATGGAATACACCATCGTCGTTGCCGCCACTGCGTCGGAATCGGCCGCCATGCAGTATCTGGCCCCTATGCCGGCTGCACGATGGGCGAATACTTCCGCGACCGTGGCCAGGGACGCCCTGATCATCTACGACGATCTGACCAAACAGGCCTGGGCCTACCGTCAGGTGTCGCTGCTGCTGCGCCGCCCCCGGGTCGCGAAGCCTATCCTGGTGACGTGTCTCACCTGCACTCCCGCCTGCTGGAACGTGCAGCCCGTGTGAACGAAGAGTACGTCGAGCACTTCACCAAGGGTGAAGTGAAAGGGCAAGACCGGTTCGCTGACGGCCCCTGCTGATCATCGAGACGCAGGCCGGTGACGTGTCGGCCTTCGTGCCCACCAACGTGATCTCCATTACCGACGGCCAGATCTTCCTCGAGACCGACCTGTTCAACGCCGGTATCCGTCCGGCCGTGAACCCGGGTATTTCGGTGTCGCGGGTGGGTGGTGCCGCGCAGACGGGGCTGATCAAGAAACTGGCCGGTGGTTCGCGTATCGCCTGGCCCAGTACCGCGAGCTGGCTGCGTTCTCGCAGTTCGCCTCCGATCTGGAAGAAAGCACCCGCAAGCAGCTGGACCACGGCCGTCTGGTGACCGAGCTGATGAAACAGGCCCAGTACAGCCCGTTGCAGGGTCTGGCAGCAGGCACTGACGTGTTTGCCTCCGACAACAAGTATTACGAGGACATCCCGGTCGAGAAGGTGCTGGCTGCCGACAAGGCCATGCACGAGTACGTGCAGGGCAAGTATCCGGAGTTCGTGGAACAGCTGGAACGCGACAAGGCCTTCAACAAGGAAGTCGAAGCTAAGATGCATGAAGTCCTCAAGGACTTCAAACAGAACGGCGCGTTCTGATCGTCTTTGTCCCCCAGCCTGCGGGCTGAACCGCGCACCGCCCCGGCGGTGCGCCAACGAGTTTCTCCACTATGGCAAGCAGCAAAGAGATCCGGAACCAGATCAAGAGCGTCAAGAACACGCAAAAGATCACAAAGGCCATGGAAATGGTCTCGGTATCGAAAATGCGCAAGGCACAGGACCGGATGCGGCAGGCCCGGCCCTATGCAGAGAAGATCCGCAACATCACGGCGCACCTGGCAACCGCCAATCCCGAGTATGTTCACCCCTTCATGCAGCATCGCGACGCAGTGAAGAAAGCCGGCATCATCATGGTGACCAGCGACAAGGGGCTGTGCGGTGGCCTGAACACCAACATCTTCCGTGCCGTCACGCACAAGATGCAGGAACTGCACGACAAGGGCGTGGGCATCCAGGCCACGACCATCGGCTCGAAAGGCATGGGTTTCATGTACCGCGCCGGGGTCAAGATCGTTTCGCAGCTGATCCAGACCGGTGATGTACCGCATATCGACAGGCTGGTTCCGGTGATCAAGGTGCAGATCGACGCCTTCCTGAAGGGCGAGATCGATGTCATCTATCTGGCCTATACCCGCTTCGTGAACACCATGACGCAGGCGCCGGTCGTCGAGCAGCTGCTGCCGCTGCCTGAGGGGCAGCTTTGGGTACCGCACAGGAACCGGTCGCACAGGGGCGACTATTCGTGGGACTACCTGCATGAACCCAGCCCGCGCAAGGTGCTCGACGAGCTGATGACGCGTTATCTGGAAGCCCTGATCTACCAGTCGCTGGCAGAGAACATGGCTTCCGAGCACAGCGCCTGGGTGGTGGCCATGAAGGCAGCCTCCGACAACGCCAAGAAGATCATCAACGAGCTGCAGCTATCGTACAACAAGGGCGCGTCAGGCAGCCATCACGCAGGAACTCAGTGAAATCGTCGGCGGCGCTGCTGCCGTCTGACCGACGACGTATCGACCGATCAACGTACAGTATTCAAAAGGAACTCCCATGGCACAAGGTCACATTGTTCAGTGCATCGGCGCCGTCGTCGACATTCAGTTCCCGCGCGACGCCATGCCCAGGTCTACGACGCTCTCGTCCTGGAGGACTCAAGGGCGATTCGCTGGCCGAAAAGCGTCTGACATCTCGAGGTTCAGCAACAGCTCGGTGACGGTATCGTCCGTACCATCGCCATGGGCTCCTCCGACGGCCTGCGCCGCGGCATGCCCGTCAACGGCACCGGCGCCAACATCCAGGGTGCCGGTCGGCCCGGGCGTGCTGGGCCGCGTGATGGACGTGCTGGGTCGCCCGATCGATGAGCGCGGTCCGATCCAGAGCGAAGAGCGTCGTGGCATTCACCAGACCGCTCCGAAATTCGACGAGCTGTCGCCCTCGGTGGAACTGCTCGAAACCGGCATCAAGGTGATCGACCTGATCTGTCCCTTTGCCAAGGGCGGCAAGATCGGTCTGTTCGGCGGCGCCGGTGTGGGCAAGACCGTGAACATGCTGGAGCTGATCAACAACATCGCCAAGGCCCACTCGGGTCTGTCGGTGTTCGCCGGGGTGGGTGAACGTACCCGTGAGGGGAACGACTTCTACCACGAAATGTCGGATGCCAAGGTCATCGTGCAGGAAGACCTGTCGCAGTCGAAGGTGGCCATGGTGTTCGGCCAGATGAACGAACCCCCGGGCAACCGTCTGCGCGTGGCGCTGACCGGCCTGACCATGGCCGAGCGTTTCCGTGACGAGGGCCGCGACATTCTCTTCTTCGTCGACAATATCTACCGCTACACCCTGGCCGGTACCGAAGTGTCCGCCCTGCTGGGCCGGATGCCATCCGCCGTGGGTTACCAGCCGACGCTGGCCGAGGAGATGGGCCGCCTGCAGGAACGGATCACCTCACGAAAACCGGATCGATCACTCCATCCAGGCCGTGTACGTGCCTGCGGATGACCTGACCGACCCCTCGCCGGCCACCACCTTCGGGCCACCTGGACGCCACCGTGGTGCTCTCGCGTGACATCGCCTCACTGGGTATCTATCCCGCCGTGGACCCGCTGGATTCCACGTCGCGCCAGATCGATCCGAACATCATCGGCGAAGAGCACTACTCGGTCACCCGCGGCGTGCAGGCCACGCTGCAGCGCTACAGGAACTGCGCGACATCATCGCCCTGCTGGGCATGGACGAACTGTCGCCGGAAGACAAGCTGGCCGTGGCCCGCGCCCGGAAGATCCAGCGCTTCCTGTCGCAGCCGTTCCACGTGGCCGAGGTGTTCACCGGCGCTCCGGGCAAGTACGTGCCGCTGAAGGAAACCATCCGCGGCTTCAAGATGATCATCGACGGCGAATGCGACGAGTTGCCGGAAGGTGCGTTCTACATGGTGGGCACCATCGACGAGGCCTTCGAGAAAGCCAAGACGCTCAGCAAGTAAGCACGCCTCGATGAAAGGCGGCGCAGCCGGCAGGATGGCGTCGACGGCTGACTGGCAACGGTGCCAGCCATGCCCGAAACGCTCTCCACACCGCCGCGCCGCCCCACCTGACCTGTGGAGAACCCAAACGTCATGAACACGATTCGAGTCGAGGTGGTCAGCGCCGAGGAATCGATCTTTTCCGGGGATGCCGAGTTCGTCGTGCTGCCCGGCGAGGTCGGTGAGCTTGGTGTCTATCCGAACCATACCCCGCTGATCACCCGCATCAAGGGCTGGCCGGTGCGCATCAAGATCCCCTGGCCACAACAAGGGACGAGCTGATCTTCGTCGCAGGCGGCATTCTGGAAAATCCAGCCCGATCTGGTCACCGTACTGGCCGATACGGCCATCCGCGGCAAGGATCTGGACTGAGGCACGTGCTGCGGAGGCCCGCAAGGCCAGCCGAGGAAGCACTCAGCAACGCCAAAACCAAGATGGACCTGGCCCGCGCCCACTCGGAAATTGCGGCCATCACGGCCCAGATGAATACCATTCGTCGCTACCGGTCACGCTGATTTTGACACTCAAGAACGACACCTTCCTGCGGGCCCTGCGCGGTCAGCCCACCGATTACACACCGGTGTGGCTGATGCGGCAGGCTGGGCGCTACTGCCCTGAATACAACGCCACCCGTGCCCGCGCGGGCAGTTTCATGGCGCTGTGCAAGACGCCCGAGCTGGCCTGCGAGGTCACGCTGCAACCGCTCGAGCGCTTCCCGCTGGACGCCGCCATCCTGTTTTCCGACATCCTGACCATTCCGGATGCCATGAGACTGGGGCTGAGCTTCCAGCAGGGGAAGGTCCGCGTTTCAGAAAACCGTCCGTACCGAAGACGATGTGAAGGCGCTGTTCGTGCCCGATCCGGCCGATGAGCTGGGGCTACGTGATGGACGCCGTGCGCACGATCCGCCAGGCACTGGATGGCCGCGTGCCACTGATCGGCTTTGCCGGCAGCCCCTGGACGCTGGCCTGCTACGTGGTGGAAGGCCGGGGCGGCACCGATTTTCACACCATCAAGGCCATGGATGTACCAGCGCCCGGATCTGCTTCACCGGCTGCTGGAGGTCAACGCCCGTGCGGTGACCGCCTCACCTCAATGCGCAGATCGAAGCCGGTGCCCAGGCCATCGCGATTTTCGATACCTGGGGTGGCGTACTGGCCGACGGCATGTACCAGCAGTTCTCGCTGGCCTACATGCGGCGCATTCTGGGCAACCTCACCCCCTACCGGATGGAAAAGGACGAACACGGCAACGAGCATGCCGAAAGTGTGCCGACCATCCTGTTTCACCAGGGCGGCGCTCCTGGCTGGACGCCCTGTCGCGCAGTGGCGCCAACGCCGTGGGCATCGACTGGACGATGAATCTGGCCAAGGCCCGCCAGCGCGTGGGCCCCACCTGTGTGCTGCAGGGCAACCTCGACCTGATGGCGCTGCTCACCTCGCCTGCGCAGGTACGCGAGCAGGTCGTGCGTGCACTGGACAGCTATGGGGCGGCCAACACGGGCCGGGGTCATGCTGTTCAACCTGGGGACACGGCATTTCGCAGTTCACCCGCCCGAGCACGTGTCGGTGCTGGTGAAACCGTGCTCGAGCACAGCCGCAAGCTGCGCAGTCGCCGTTTGCCCTGGAAACTCAGCCTCCATTGCCGCCAGGGCACCTTCTGCTCATCCCGATCCTGGGTCCAGCGCTGCAGACTCTGCAGAGGCGGTCAGGATCGGGGCGTGAGGACGAACGCGTCCATGACACGCGCCAGGCTGCCCCCTCCTGCAGAACACTGAAGCCGGTCGATCTTCGGATCCCGGCTTTTTGCCGTGCCGGCGCCAGGAAGCACCTGCAAGAGTCTGCTCGCGCGTTGAATCCAGGATCGGGAGGAACCCAAAGACACCAATTCGGCAACAACGACGCCATTGGCGACAGATGACAACGCACGGGATCGCCCACGCATGGAGGCCAGAGGCCCGCAAAGCAGCGGGCCAAGGACGCATTCATCCATGTACAGGACCAGACAACAGGGCCGCAAAACTTTGCGGAAGCACCCCTGTTCGGCAGAAGAAAAATCTGCCGGAAAAACGCCAGTGCATCCTGTGCGGAATAACCGCTTGCAGCCCGACAAATCCCGCATAATGGATGAACCGTCTGGCGATTCAAGGAGCATATGCCATGGCCACTGCCAAACCCGCAAAAGAAGGTAACTGGCCCGTCTGGTTGCCGATGTGGGAGGAACCAACGCACGCTTTGCGCTGGAAGTTTCCGCAGGAACTCGAACACATCGAAACGCTGCCCACGTCGGATTACGACAGCCTCCACGCCGCCATCCGTACCTATCTGGAAAAAGGCCGGGCAACCCAACATCAAGCATGCGGCCATTGCCATCGCCAACCCGGTGGTGGGCGACTGGGTGCAGATGACCAATCACCACTGGGCGTTCTCCATTGAAACGACCCGTCAGGCGCTGGAACTGGACACGCTGATCGTCCTGAACGACTTCACCGCCCAGGCGCTGTCCATCCCGCACCTGCCCAAGCGCGAGCTGCTGCAGGTGGGTGGTGCCTCCTGTCGATGACACGCCGATTGCCGTCATCGGTCCCGGTACCGGCCTGGGCGTTTTCCGGTCTCATTCCCAACGGCAAGAATGGCTACACGGCGCTGGCCGGGGAAGGGCACGTCAGCTTCAGCCCCTTCGACCATACCGAAATCCACATCTGGCAGTACGCCAACCGCAAACACGGCCACGTATCGGCCGAACGCTTCCCTGTCCGGCGCCGGCCTGTCACTGATCTACGAAGCCCTGGCCGACAGGGAGGGCGTCGAGCGGCCGCCGCTGCCCGCCGCCGAAATCAGCAAGCTGGCCCTGAGCGGCCAGTCGCCGCTGGCCCGGCTGAGCCTGGACATCTTCTGCGCCATGCTGGGTACGGTCTCCTCCAACCTGGCACTGACGCTGGGTGCCCGGGAGGCGTCTACCTGTGCGGCGGCATCCTGCGTCGCTTCATCGACTACTTCGTCACCTCGCCGTTCCGCAACCGATTCGAGAACAAGGGCCGGTTCGAAGGCTATCTGGCCGCCATTCCGGTGTACTGCGTGCTCACGAAGAACCCCTGCCTGCTGGGTGCCGCCGTGGCCCTGTCCAACCAGCTGGACAACTGAGCCCCGTCCCTCCCCTTCTTTGAAGCGGGGACTCACTTTCCTTTCTGGCGGCGTACCCCCTCCCTGAAAACCGGTACGCCGCCGCGCAGGCCAGCGCGAGCCTCTTCTGTCCTGCATCGGTGCCGTCGCCCGCGCCATGGCGCGGTGTCCGTACCGGCGTCCGGCGCCGGCATCGTCCGAACACACCGCAGACATCTGCTCGCGCCGACCTGCCCTCAACCGCCTGGCCCACCCTCAGGGATGGGCCTTCCGGCAAACGCACCGGTCCGACCGGGCGCCCCGACTGGCCTTCCAGCGCCAGCGCCGCCAACCAGGAGATAAGCATCATGCCCGCATCCCCTCCCCAGCTGCCCAGCAGAACAACAACCAGGCACTGACCGTGCTGACCGGCCTGTTCTTCATGCTGGGCTTCATCACCCGCCTGAACGACATTCTGGTGCCACACCTGAAGGCCGTGTTCGACCTGAACTACACGCAGGCGCTGCTGGTCCAGTTCTGCTTCTTCACGGCCTACGCCATCACCTCCATTCCGTTCGGCAAGTTCATTTCGCGGCTGGGGTACAAGAACGGCGTGATCGGCGGCTTTCTGATTGCCGCCCTGGGCTGCGTGCTGTTCTATCCGGCCGCCGGCTCCAAGGCCTACGGCATCTTCCTGGGAGCGCTGTTCATCCTGGCCAGCGGCATCACGCTGCTGCAGGTGTCGGGCAACCCCTATGTGACCCTGCTGGCCCCACCGGGCAAGGAAGCACGGACGCTGACCCTGGTGCAGGCCTTCAACTCGCTGGGCACCACGGTGGCCCCGCTGCTGGGTGCGTTCTTCATCCTGAGTGGTGAAGTGCTGACCAGCGCCCAGCAGGACGCGCTGAGCGCCGAAGAGCTGGTCCGCTACCAGGCCGAACAGGCCGCCTCGGTGCAGGTGCCCTACCTCATCCTTGCGGGCGTACTGGTGGTGCTGGCACTGGCCGTGGCGTTCATCAGGCTGCCGGACGCCGGCAAGATCGCCCAGGATATTTCCGCCCACCAGAGCGAGGACAAGGGCAGCGCCTGGGCCTACCGGCACCTCGTGCTGGGTACGGTGGGCATCTTCTGCTATGTGGGTGCCGCAGTGGCCATTGGCAGCCTGCTGGTGAGCGTCATGGGCCTGCCCGACGTGGCCGGCATGAAGGATGCCCACGCCGCGAAGTACCTGTCTTACTACTGGGGTGGCGCCATGGTGGGCCGCTTCCTGGGCAGCTTCCTGCTGAACATCTTCAATCCGGGCAAGTACCTCGGCTTCAACGCGGCCGTGAACGTGCTGCTGATCGCCACCGCCATGACGCAGGGCGGCCACGTGGCCATGTATTCGCTGCTGGCCATCGGGTTCTTCAACTCGATCATGTTCCCGACCATTTTCTCGCTGGCCACCCGCGGTCTGGGCAAGTACACCAGCGCAGCCTCGGGCATCCTGTCGACGGCCATCGTCGGTGGCGCCGCGGTGCCGCTGATCCAGGGCTTCGTGGCCGACCACACGACACTGCTGTCCTCCTTCTGGGTGCCGGCGGTGTGCTATGTGTACATCCTGTACTTTGGTCTGGTGGGACACAAGGCGGATGACTGAGCGATGAGGGCCGCAGTCAGGAACTGCGGCTTTCTCCTGCGCCGAAGAGGCTACCCGATGCCCACCTGAGGTTTTTCCTCCTGCAGGCACACCCGTAGTCCATCCACGTGGTATCAGGCAGCTTCTTTCCTGACGGGCTGAAAGCCCATACGCCGCTCCATCCACATGTTCAGCGGGCCGGTTCCTTCGGGAGCCGGCCCGCCGGCTTTTCCGGGAGGGGTAGCTGCTCACTTATCCCTTAAGTTATCCACAGCTTGCATACCTGCTGGTTCTGGCCTGCCAGACAGGAAAGGCAGTATCAAACCTCCTATAACATACTGTTTTACAAGAGTTATTTGTTTGATGTCGCTTTGCCGACACTGAACGAATCGGCAGCCATTCCCATTTTGACAAGTGGCGGGCAGTTGTGTTCTCACAAAGTTATCCACAGGACCACGCCATCCACCTGTTGTCCACGCCTTGTCCACCGTATTCCCCGGAAACGACCCGCCCGCTGTCACCGGCACGCCATTTGCCACGCCTTGCACGGCAGGATCCTGCCTGCCCAATATTTAAGCAACATCTGCCCTACCCGCATGGATACTGGCCCTGGCCGAGGTTGCCTGGGTGTTCCCTACACAGTTATCCACTGAAACTGTGGGAAACCACACAGTTCCCTCCCTGTCGAAAACAGAACGACCGTCCAAGTGCCGGCCAGCAACCACTCATCGGCAGCCCGGTTGCCTGCGTCCAAAAAAGCGAGCATTCGGGAAAACCCGCATCAAACGGGGCAAAGAGATGGTTCCGGAGAAAGTTCTGACAGAGTTATCCACAGAATTTGTGCAGAACCTGAAAGCCATTTTTGCCCAATATTTGCATGCAACCCGGGCGAATGACCGACCGTTCGTCGGCAGCGCCCGGAACACTGCGCAATATTTGGGCAAACCCGCTGGAAAAAGGCGCATCGAAGCCAGCCTCACAGGTTGTTTCGGGCACTCTCACACACTTATCCACCGAATCTGTGAAGAACCGCACAAACCATGGCCGACAGACGGCAGGTGGGCATATCGGATGGATGGCGTGGGGCAGGCGCCGTCCAGGCGCAAAGTTGTCAACAGACGAAGCTCTTGCCTGCGACGCCACCAACGCCGATTGAAAAACTGACCCAGGGTGCCGAAGCAAACTGACCCACCCGGGCACGCAACAGAACGGGACCAGCCCTCAATCAGGCGACCTTTCCCTCCTGCCGGCCACCTGCCGCGGTACCCAGAACCGTCCGGTCACAATCGTCGGAATCAGCGGTCACGATGCCGGAATTGCCGGTCACGATACCGGAATCATCAAATCCACGGCGCCGGAACCACCCGGCCCGATCGCCGGAACCAGCGGTCACGATCATCGGAATAGCCATACTTCCCTTGTCGGCCCGTTTGCAGCCCCCGAATCCGGGCCCCCTATCGAGTCCCACGGGTCGACAGCCCCGAATTCAAGAGCAACCCCTGGGTATGCGAGCGCTCCCTAACATGAAAAAGAAACCCGGCAAGGGGTTATGCACAGCGCCCCGTCTCCTTTGCCACAAACCGGACAGCCAGCGCAACTCGGCACACCAGGAAACTAACCTGTTGTTTTATATTGATTTTTTTGTTGTCCCAATTTGTGGCAGCGCACCCGGTTTGACGTATTCATGCGGCTTCGAGAGGCGATTCCCCTGTTTTTCTCATGAGAGTTATCCACAGTTTTTGTGGATAAACAGTTCTACCCATACAAAAACAATGAGTTATGAGTGATTTGCAGACTTTACCTCAATACAAATCTGCAGCTTTTACGATTGCAGACGCCTGGCCAAGCATGGTTATCCATCTGCAAACCTGTTTCGACATCGCCACACCTTCAGCGTGCCGAGGACTCCTCTTTGCCCCTGCCATCATCTGCGACCTCCCCGGCAAGGCCCCCTTCAAGCAGCGCTTGCCTCCTCTACCATTCGTCGCCACTCTGGCGCCGTTGAACGCCATCTCGTTACCAATCGACCCGTCATTGTCGATAGCCCCGCAAAACTGCGGCCCCATCGTGAAGGCAAGTGCTCCTAACCTTCTCAACTTGCTTTCCGCGCAAGTTATGCACAGTTCGATGCAGGCGCTATGCCACAACGGGCACGGCTTGTGCAAATGAATAACAAAACCTCCAAGCCATTGTTTTCATTGAAAAATTTTATCTGTGCCATTTCTGGGCAAGGGGGTGTATTGCCACTGTTCATGCGGGTTTGAGGGTCATGGAGGCATTTTTCCCACAGAGTTATCCACAGTTTTTGTGGATAAAAACAGCATATTCTTATATATCACTATGTTACGTCAACAATTCTGATATCACATGAAGAATACGCTGCAACAGCACATGGTAACAATGCCAACCCTCACTGCCATCGAAGAGAGGAAACGTTTTTCACGGCAGCGCCGATGTCGTCCCGTCGCGACAGTCGCGCCTCTCTGCCACTGGCACAATAGCCTCCCGTCCCCCACTGTCCCCCGTAGGCATTTCAGGTCGAACATGGCCACTTTGTGCCATGGACAACCGGGACTTTGACCGGCCGCCCCTTCCATCCGGCCCTCTTTCCTTTCACCTTTCCCCCAGCGCGCGTCCCTTCCTATATTCAGGTCCTGATCGACGGGCCGCTGGCCGGCAGCTTCCAGTTATCGTTGCCCGGCCGACGGGCCGGAGCCGAGGGGCATTGGGTTACCGTACCGTGGGGCAAGGGCGTCGCACCGGCCTGGCCCTGCGGCGACACGATGCCATACCCTGCCGGACGGGCTGAAGGCACGACAGCATCAAGGCACTGGAGACAGTCCGCACCGACCTGCCGGCGCCCCGACGGCTGGCTGGCCTTCCTGCGCTTCGTGGCCCGCATATCACGGCAGCCTGGGCTGATCTGGCCGTGGGCAATCCGCCCAGCTCCTGCGCACGCCGCCCACCGGACGCAGCCGCAGGATGGACATGCCCGCCTGGCAGCCTTCACGTCGTCCGATTCCGGGTCCATCAGCGCCGCCCACGCTCAACCCCTGACCAGCAGGCGGTGCTCTGACACGCTCTGTACCTCTCCCGGCCGGCCATCGGTTGCGTCATCCTCCCCGCAGTCCTGACTTCTCCTGGTTCCAGCGCTTTTTCTCGGCTGCTGCTGATTCCACAATGCAGAGGCGCCCCGACTGGCCTCGACTGGTCCGACCATCCCTATCTACGGCCCCAGCCACCCGCCTCACCCTCCGCGCCCCTTCACCCTGGCTGCGCATCGCATCGCGCAGCGGCGCACCGAGGTGTCTGCACTGGATGGCCCAGCGGGCTGGACCGTGATCCAGGCCCAGGTGCGCGATGATGGTGCCGAGTACCGATATTCCGCCCTGCGAGGAGCAGCTGCAGCGCCGCTTTCCCAGGCAGCCCATTGCCGTGCTGGACAGCGAGATGACCGACGCAGCCCGGGCAAGCTACCGGGCTGGCCGCCGCCAGCGGGCAGGCGCATCGCCAGGCGCACACGACTGCCGTTCGCGCCGATCCCCATCTGTGACGCCATCATCGTCGACGAGGAGCACGACCCATCCCACAAGCAGCAAGAGGGGCTGCGTTATCGGCCGCGACATGTTGTGGCCCGTGCCCGGCTGGCGGGCATTCCGGTGTTGCTGGGCTCGGCCACCTCCATGGAAAAGCTGGCACAACACCCAGACTGCCGCCATCGCCAGCTGAGCCTGGACCCGGCGGGCACGTGCCCAGGCTCCTGCCCACCATCCAGATGATGTGTTATCGGAGCCAAAAACCCAGGAAAGTTGACGGAGAGCCTGCAGGGCCATCGGCGAAACACTGGCGCGCGGCGAGCAGGCCCTGCTTTTCTGAACCGGCGCGGGCTATGCGCGGTACTGGCTGTGATGCAGGCGGCTGTCGCGCTGCAGCCGCTGCGACGCCTACCGCGTCCTGCACCGGCTCGGCGCCCACCCGACGCCGGCACAGCAGACGCCCGGACGCTACCGGCTGCGTCACACGCGCCACCACCCAGACCGTGCCGCGTGCCTGCCCTCGCCTGCGGCAACCAGGATCTGGCCTGGGCTGGGCACCCAGAAAGCTGGAAGATGCGCTGTGCACGCTGGTTTCCCTCATGCCTTATCGGCCGGCTGGACTGCGACGTGGCCCGCCGCAGGGCGGGCGTTGCTGGCCTTTCGAGATGTACATGCCGGCCGTACCAACCTGCTCAGTGGGTCACGCTGATGCTGGCCAAGGGCACGATTGACCGGCTGACGCTGGTGATCGCGGTGGATGCCGATGCGCGCTTTTCACCACCGATTTCCGCGCGCCCGGAACGGCTGTTCGCCACGCTGTCGTGATGGCCGGCCGCGCGGCCGCCACCGGGCCGGGAATGCCGGACACTCATCCAGAACATGCCATCCGGAGCATCCGTTGCTTTGCCGCGCTGCGCCGTCGACTACCCAGCCTTTTGCCGCAGCCCAGCTGCGGGACCGGGGAGGCTGGCGCACTGCCTCCCTGCCTTCAGGCCTGCTAGAGGCGCAGGCGCGCGATATGGACAGTGCTCCCTGGCCTTCCTGCAGGACGCGCGATCGTCTGCAGCATGTACAGCAGGCGTATCGGCACAGCCCCGGCAGCACCAGACGGCAAGCCGCCAATATGCCCGGACAAGGGCACCGTGCCGAGGTACGGTGCTGGCCCCAGCTACAGTGCTGAATCCGGGCGTGGCGTCTGGGTCGGGGTAATGCTGAAACCGATGCAGTGCCGAAGCCGGACACACCACGGTACCCCTGCCCTCGGCCTCTTCCGGCCATCCATCCGATGCCATGATCGAGGTCTGCGATCCGGTTCTCATGCCACCGGTGAACAAAGGTGTTTCGCGCCCAGCTGCTGATCGAAAGCAGCCACCGTGCCAGCCTGCATGCTCTGTTGACGGACTGGCAGACATCCATCGGCGCCCCGCAGACGGCAACGGGCGTGGCAGGCAGCGCCGGCCATCATCTAGCGGGCGTACGCCGGCGGCTGATCATCGATCCGCAGGAAATCTGAGCCCGCCACCTCGTCCTGCCTGCCGCCCAAGGGGGTTCCACGGGACGAATGAGTCCATGACACGCTCCAGGACACAGCCTGCCCATGGACACCTGCCCAGCAAGGAGGGAAAGGCCGCCTGGCTGAGGGCTGGTAACCCGTTCTATCGCGTGCCCAGGTGGGCTAGTTTCACTTCGGCACCCTGGGTCAGTTTTCAATCGCGCTGACACTGGAGGACACGGACCTGAAGACACTAACACTGAAGGTACGACGCTGAGGGCATGAGATCTGAGGGCACAGCACAGGCGGAAAAGCTGTCCCAATAGTTATTCACAGCCAAAACACGCCCCAGCCTGCGACGGACTCGTCAGCATTCCTCGGGAGGCTGGCATAACTCATTGTTTAACCGGATATTTTCAAATTTACCCAGAACGCAACGCTGTAAGGGATGACAGCTCCTCCTGTTTGACAGGCATCATCTCCATTTGATCTCACAGAGTTATCCACAGGCCGGTGGACAAAATGCCCCCGTCCCGGCCTTCCCGCCTCTTCCTGCAGCTCTCCCCACGGCTCCTGCCCCATGTCGCGGTCGCATTCGCCCCCGGAAAGCCCACTTTGGAGGCACAACGCAAGCTGGCTGGGCGCCGGAAATCCCCGGCGCTCCACTCTGCACACTATTTAGTCACCCCTGTGCCAGGCCGCGCCAGCCGGGCGTTCTCGACAGGTTGCCTGGGAGCTTGTCACACAGTTATCCACCGTTTCTGTGAAAACGCACCGTTCATCGGCCCGGCACGCGTCCCAACCCCCGTCACCTGCCGTTCGTCGGCCCTGTTCTTGCACAAACTCCCGGCTTCTGTGCAGACCAAAAAAGTGGCAGGGACGATGCCCATCGCACAGATCCCCATAATTAAGGGACCATCCTGCCTGCAGGTACAGCTACCCACAGAGTTATCCACCGTTTTTGTGAACAACTCACAGGGCAACGCGGTCACGATGCCGGAATCGTCAGTCACGGTCGCAGGAAGACGCAGCCTGTTTTGCTTCAGTACCCTGGGGCCAGTTTTTCAATCGTCGCTACGACCACCGGAATGCGCAGCTGCTCACACCGGGAGACGCAAAACGCCCCACGCAGCGCCTGCAGAAACGCTCCGTTGCAAGGACTCACCATCCCGGCTGCCCGGCGGGGCGGATTCGTCCGATAATAGCCCCCCGCCCTGCTCCTCAAGTCACATCTCCGCAAAGACTTTTGCGTGAGCGCACTACTACTCTTGTAATTACGTGGTGTAATGCGTAATGCGATTCTTTCCTCTATTTCCGTGGCCGATCTCAACCCCGCCCAGTCCCAGGCCGTCAGGCATCTGGATAGTCCCAGTCTCGTCATTGCCGGTGCCGGCTCGGGCAAGACCCGCGTCATCACCGCCAAGCTCTCGCACCTGATCGATGCCGGCTTCACCGGCCGGGCCATTGCCGCCATCACCTTCACCAACAAGGCGGCGGCAGCCGAATGGCCGAGCGTTTGCCCAGCAGAGGGAGCTCCCAGCCTCGAGCGGCCAGCCATTTCACACCTTCCACTCGCTGGGCATGAAGATGCTGCACCAGCGGCTGCGGGTATGGGGCTGAAGCCGTCGTTTTCGATCTTCGACAGCGACGACTGTGCCGGGCTGCTGGCGCAGCTGCTGCAGACTACCGACCGCAAGCTGATCAAGCTGGCCTCGGCGAAGATCTCGCTCTGGAAAAACGCCCTGACCGAACCCGAGCAGGCGCTCAAAGAAGCCCGCGGCGAGAGCGAGCGTGCACGCCCGCGCCTTCATGGAATATCAGGCACGCTGGACGGCTATCAGGCCGTGGACTTCGACGACCTGATCCGCCTGCCGCTGAAGCTGCTGCGCAACGACCAGGAGGCCCGCAAACACTGGCAGGAAAAGCTGCGCTAGCTCCTGGTGGACGAGTACCAGGACACCAACGCTGCCCAGTACGCCCTGCTGAAGGAGCTGGTGGGCGACCGCTGCGGCCTGACCGCCGTGGGCGATGACGACCAGTCCATCTACGGCTGGCGCGGTGCCTCGCTGGAGAACCTCAAACGGCTGGGGCAGGATTTTTCCGAACCTTACCGTCATCATGCTGGAGCAGAACTACCGTTCCACCCGCACCATCCTGCACGCCGCCAACACGCTGATCCAGAAGAACCCCAAGCTCTGCAGCAAGACGCTGTGGTCGAGCCCTGGGCGAGGGCGATCCGCTGAAGGTGCCGTCCCTGCGACGACGATGAGGACGAAGCCGAAACCGTGGTCAAGCGCATCCAGGCGGCCCGCTTCGAGAAGCGCCTCGCCGTGTCGGATCTTTTGCCATTCGTATCGCGGCAACCACCAGGCACGCGTTTCGTCGAACAGATGCAGAAAGGAACATATCTACCAGATCTCCGGCGGCCAGTCGTTCTTCGACAAGGCTGAGATCAGGGATCTGATGTGCCTATCTGCGCGTGCTGGCCAACGAGGACGACGATCCAGCCTTCATTCGCGCCGCCACCACACCACGGCGCGCGCATCGGCCCGCAGACGCTGTGAGGTGCTGGGCGAATACGCCGGTGAGCGCGACATCAGCCTGTTTCAGGCCATGTTCGAAGCAGGCGTCGAGACCCGTCTGCCCGAAAAACAGCTCTTTCCGCTCGCGCCAGTTCGGCGAGTTCATCAACCGGCTCAAGTGGCGTGCCGAGCGTGAGCCAGCCTCGAGAGGTGCTGGATGGCCTGATCAGCGCCATCGACTACCAGCTCTACCTCGCAGGAGCAGGGTGACGAGCGCAGCGCCACCAACCGCTGGCAGACGTCTGCGAATTCCGCGACTGGATTGCCAACGGGCCGACGAGGACGGCAAGACGCTGATCGACATGGCCCAGCACATCTCGCTGGTCACCCGTCTGGAGGGTCGTGACGAGGAAGGCGACGCCGTGAAGCTCTCCACCGTACACGCCAGCAAGGGACTGGAGTACCCGCACGTCTCCTGATCGGCGCGTGGAGGAAGGACTCGATGCCGCACGCCGGCCGCGAGGACGACAGCCTCGACGACGTGAACGGCATGCCGGTGGATCGCGAAAAATCGATGCCGAGCGCCTGGAAGAGGAACGCCGGCTGATGTATGTGGCCATCACCCGCGCCCGCAAGAGCCTGACGCTTTCGTGGTGCCGTCAGCGCAAGCGCGCCCGCCAGATGGTGGACTGCCAGCCCTCACGCTTCATCACCGAACATGCAGCTGGGCCGAGGGGTGCCCGCAACGCTCCCGTCTCGGCCGACGAGGCCCGCAAGAAGCTGGCTGCCCTGCGGCATGCTGGAAGCGCGCGGCAACGCCTGAGCCGGCAGGATCAATCCTCCTCTTGCGAATCGGCTGGATCAATCCCTTCTCGACGGGATCACTCCTCCCCTTCTTTCTTCTCGCCCTCGACCTTGCGGTGCCTCGAAGGTGGCGCCACCGGCCTTGGCCATGGAGGTCATGGCGTTGGCGATTTCCTGGTCGGTGTACTCGCCGCCACCCTGAGCCGGCATGGCGCCCTTGCCCTTCAGGGCCGACTCCAGCAGGGCGTCGGCGCCCTTGTCGATACGGGCCTCCCAGGCATCCTTGTCGCCAAACTCCAGGCGCACCGGACACGCCCGTGTTGTGACAGGCCGAGCAGACTTCCTTGAAGACGACCTCACCCGCACGGGCCGGACCACCACCTTTCTTCTCCTTCAGCTCGAAGCCGGCCACCGGACGGATGCGGGCCTCGATGGCCTCGGGGGACATTTCGTCTTCGGGCCGGGGCTTGCTGCCCGAGGCGCCCACCACCATGGCGATGATGACGACCGGCAGCACCAGCGCTGCCGTGACCACCACCACCATCTGGGTCGTGGACTTGAAAGCCGGCCGGCCGGGCCAGAACCGGCACCGGGGTTGGTGTTTGCCATGGATGCTCCGCGCGTGTGTTCTTAATGTGATGATCTGGAGCGTGTCATGGGCTCATTCGTCCCCAGGGGGACGAAACACGCTCCAGGAGCGGACACCAGCATGCCGCCGTGCCAGAAAGGCACAGGCGCGTCGCGGCCGGCGTACCGCGTGGATGCTCTTTTATAGAGCAAAGCGCCCATCCCCATTTTGATCAGGACTGGCAGCCCGGGTAGCGCGCGGGCCGCCGGATGGTTCACACAAAACACTGGACGGCCGCGCGCAAAACCAGTATCCTTATCAAGCTCGACGCGCCCGTAGCTCAGGGATAGAGTATTGGCCTCCGCTGCCGAGGGTCGCACGTTCGATTCGTGCCGGGCGCGCCATTTTCCTTCTGCCGCACAGCGGTCCTGCGGCTGCATCCAAAACCGCCCTTCGGCGAAGTCCGCGGCGCAGCAGCCCGCTCCGGGTGCGCCCCTGCCCCATGCCAGAATCCACCCCATCCAGCGCACCACCACCACAGCCCGCCATCTGAGCGGCGGGTGCCGTGGCATCGGCTTCAGCCATCATCAAGGGGTCCATTGCCGGCTCGCTGCTGGCCTGGCTGATGCTCCTGCTGGGCGGCGGCATGCTGATGGCCGCGCGCCGCGCGGCTGATCGCACAGCCCCGCGCACTGTCTGCCCACTGTTTCTGCCCCCACTCGGTCGGTCCGCCCCTGTCCAGCCTGTCCCCCTGCCGGAGAGCTCACGCCCCGTTACCGCGGCGGATATGCACACTGCCACCCGGCTGCCCGCCTGCCCGCCTGCCCGCAACCATCTGACGACATCACGGCCCACGCAAGGCGCCTCTGCGCCCCTTGACGCGTAACTGCTGTCATTTCGTTTTTCGGCCGCTCTTGCGGGCGATGTCCCTGCTGCGGGCACCATCCCGAGCAGTATCACCACGGCCGCCATCCCCTCGATCACTGTCACGGTCACCATCACGGCCACGATCACCGCGGGCACCCTCACGACGCTTGCCATCTCCAGCGCGGGCCATCTTCCTTGCGCCCACCGTTGGCGCTGCGTGGAAACAGGCGGCCTGCCCGCCCGAGACAGCTTGTCCGACGGTTCACCCAGCGTGTGACCATCGGTGAGCGTCGAGGGTATGTCGTCAATGAGATCCCATCTGCATCGGCGGATTGCATCCCTGCCCACACTGGCTGACATGCGCCCGTCCGAGCAGACCCGATCGACGCGCCGCCCGTCATCCACGAAATCTCCGACCCTGCGGCCGCGCCATCATCGGCGGTAGCCATGGACGCGGCCGGCACCTGCCGTCCTGTCTGCCTCAGCAGACCGCCCAGCTACCATCCCTGCGAGCCCTACCATCCCCGCGTGCCCTACCATCGCGCGTGCCCCTCCAGCCACCTGGGTCTGACCTGATATCCACGCGCCCTCGGGCCACGCGTACCTGCCCCATCGGCCTGGGAGGCGTCCGCCCTGGGCGATCTCAGGTCACGCGCACGCGCAGCAGCGCGTCCGTATGCTCACCGGAGCCAATACTCGCACCAGCACCCGCGACGCCAGCGTAATTCCCGCGAATCCCGCCACCTTCAGCAGCACCGCCTTCGGCGACACCCATCGCGGTCGAAACCAGCGCGGTTCGTGCCGCGGGCAACCTTGCCGTCTCGCGCCGGGCGGCGCCGGCATCGCCCGCAATCAGCAGCACCAGCAGCACCAGCACCACCACCAGCGGCAGCAGCATCACCACCACCATCAGCACCAGGGACACCAGCGGTCACCAGCGGTACCGGAAGCACCATCGCGCCAGCGGTACCACCGGCACCGACAGCACGGCCGGAACCTCTCCCGCTGCCAGAACCGGCGGAACCAGAACCAGCCGGACCAGCACCAGCAGAACCTGCACCGGCTCCCACCGTCGTCATCCATCACGGTATCCACCCGTGCCTCGATACACCGGCCGCCGGCCGGCATCGCACCACCGAACTGCACGTCGGTGCGGAGGCTAGACCGAGTCGTGCTTCCAGGAACGTTGCCTCGGCGTCCTGACGCCCAGGTTCGCATCGCCCGCTGCCAGCGCGTCTGGCATGAGGTGAAAGTCAGCTCGCCACCGGCACCGGCGCCGACGGCTGCACATGAGATGCGCCTTCCAGCGGCAAACACGGGCGTCTTGCGGTTCAGCAGGTGACGCGTGGTCAGCTACCAGCGTCTCGGCCCGGCACGTCGGCCACCAGATCGACCGGCACCGGATCGACCAGCGCCTGCCCGTCTCACCCGCTCGCCCTCGAACTCCACCGCCGGCACCAGCGGCGGATACGCACCGCTGGCCTGCAGCAGATCACACATCTCGCGCTCGGTGCGGCAATCCCAGCCGCTTGACCAGCGGCACGAAGACTCGGCACGCCCGGTTTGGCGTGCAGTGACGCCGGCACCAGCCGCGCATCGCGCCGGGCTTCGCGCCATGCCAGCCTGTCGAGGCTGACGATCACTCAGCGCGGCCGGCGCCACCGCGCGCAGGGCCACCGGCGGATTTCCGCCCTGCCACATCAGCTGGCGGAAGCGTTCACCCCCAGCAGCGCACGCGTGGCCTTGCGGTAGATGCCACCATTCTGCCGGAACAGCGGCTCGTCCTTGCGAAAGCCCAGATTGACCCAGGCCAAGTGCAGTTGCGCGCGCCGCCAGCTCGCGCTCGTACCAGGCCAGCGCCCGCCGGGTGTCGTTGGCGTGGACCAGACAGGCCATGAAGGCCCCCATCGATACCGCACCGATCACCCGCGGCCGCAGCTCGATTTCTGCGCGCAGCACCTCCCAAGCCCGCCTGCCACCAGCAGCGATGCCCGCCGCCCGCAAAGACCACCTTGTCACAACATGCCCCAGATCCAACAGATATCCGCCGGTCATTCTACCGTTGCCATCGCGCACGCCCGGTCAATGCGAGACAATCCGCGCCATGGCAACAACCGATCCTGCGTGCACCAGGGCCCTGCCACCGGTCTGGCGCCGCGATGCCCTCATCTCCCGCTGCTGGGCAGCTTTCCGGGCACAGCCTCACTGGCCGCGCGGGCCTACTACGCCCACCCGCGCAGCCAGTTCTGGCCCATCATGGAGCCCAGCTCACGGGCGACCCCTGCCGCCCTGCCCTACCGCAACAGCGCCTGCACCGGCTGCGCGGGCACCGGCGCTGGCCCTGTGGGACACCGAAATCGGCCACTGCCAGCGCGCCAGGGCAGCCTCGACAGCGCCATCGCCATGCCGCGCCAGCAATTCGGCTCTGCTGGCCCAGCTGCCCCTCACTGAAACTGGTGGCCTTCAGCGGCCCAGCATGCCCGCCACTCAGCGCCGCTGGCTTCGACGAGACAGAATACGCCACCGTGGTGCTGCCCTCCACCAGCCAGCCTACGCCAGCCTCACGCTAGCGCAGAAGAGCCGAACGGTGGCTGGCGAGCGCTGCGTGCTGCAGGCCGGGTGAAAGAAAGTACCCGCTTTGCTAACTTTCTCGACCCAAACTGCGGCGCCGGCAGCAGGAAGGCCAGCACAGCTGCGGCCGAGATCGGCCAGCCGCGTCTTCGGCTGCGGCGTGACAACGGTTTTCACCATGCGGCCGAATGACGGAATATCCATCGGGCTCCCCTTTTCGCCACCGGGGCCGGATTGAATGCCAGGTCGTGCCGCATCTTGAACTGGCGGTATACCTTGAAATATGCCGCCGCGCGACTCGTCGGCCATCAGCTCGTCCAGGCAGCGGCGGCCCAGATCGTTGCGCTGGGTCTCCGGCCGGGCCAGCCGCGCGCGCGAAAGCCTCGCGGTGCGCCTCGTCCACATCGAGTCGCTCCGTCTGCGCCTTCATGGCCCCGCACGCTTCAGCGCCATGATCGACATCCGGTCGATGATGCTGCCGGCCGTCTCGCTGTTCATCCGCGCCTGCTGGCCGGCAAGGGCTCACCGGCGAATCACCGCCCACCGACGCCGGATCCACCAGCCCCAGCGCCAGCAGCAGCAGCTCGTCCACCGTTCGGTGGCATCGTTGCGGGCCTGGTTGCAGCCATCGATGGCCCGCTTGTTGCCAGCAATCTCCTCGGCCGACACACGGGTGCGGCGCGCCGAATCCTCGTCCCACAGCAGACTGTTGAAAGCGGTGATTGTTGGCCACCCAGTGCAGAGCTGCGCCCCGGGCTCCGTGGCCGGCGGCGGCACATCCAGCGCATGGCCATCCGGTGCCTGCCCGGCCTTTGCCCAGCCCGGCAGCGCCAGACACTGCTGGTGAAACGCGATGACGGCGGCCCCGTTCAGTGCCCCGGAGGTTGGCTTTTCTGCGCCCTGCATGGTTTTGACTCCATAATCGGTGGAACTTTCCGCATTATCCACAAAAACCTGCCCCGCTCCTGTCATGCGACCCCTCATCGTGCGACTCCCCAACTGGGTTGGCGACGTCATCATGAGCCTGCCCACCCTCTGGCACCTGCATCATCGCGGCTGCGCCCTGCGGCTGGTGGGCAGACGCTGGGCCGCCACCCTGCTGGCCGGCTGCGGCTGGCCGGTCCACACCCTGCCCGGTCCGCTGAAGGAACGCGTGCGCCTGCTGCGGCGCCTGCGGCAGGAAGGCCAGCTCCACGACCCGGATTTCGGCAAGCGCCTCAACACCCTGCTGCTCACCAACTCGTTCTCCAGCGCCTTCGAAACCTGGCTGGCCGGGCTCAACACCGTCGGCTACCGCCAGGACAGCCGCGGCTGGTTCCCTCACCCACCCCGTTCCACAGCCCGCCCACCCCTGCACAGCCAGCGCTTCTGGGGCGCCGCCGCCACCCTCACCCCACCGCAGGACAACGACCCCGACCTGAAGCCCGGCACCCACGACGCCATCCCTCGCCGGAACAGATGCAGTGGCCCCACCTGCCCCTGACGGATTCGGCACAGGAGCGGGCGCTCACTTTGCTGCATCAGGCAGGGCTGCTCGAAGAGGCGGGCGCACGGCACAACCCCCATGGCCCGGGATCGCTGGCCGGGCACTACCCATCCGGTCGACTATCTCCACCCCGGCCATCCGGCCCTTTGCGATTCTGATTCCCTTCGCCACCGGCACCCTCAGAAGGCAACAGCAAGGCCTGGCCGGGTTTTCCGGCGCTATGCCGGCAGCTGGCCGAACGCATGCCGGTTCTCCCCGTGCCCGGCCCCGGCGCCGAAACCGCCCGGGCCCACGCCGACTATCCCACGGCACGGTCGCTGGATGACGTGCCGCTCGACGTGACGCCGCCCTGCTCTCCACGCCACCCTGGTCGTGGCCAACGACACTCGGCCCCGGCCACGTGGCCGCCGCCGTCGGCGCCCCGCTGCTCTCCGTGCTCGGCCCCCAGCAACACCGCCCGCTACCGCGCCCTCGGCCCTCATGTGCACCTGGCCCAGTCCCGGCCCTGGCCCACTGAAGAGGCTAGTCTGGCAACAAGTCGCGCAGATGCTGGCGAGACAGGCTGTGACACCACCCGGGCACGACAGGTAACGACAGAGAAACACTTCTGCGCACATTGCTTGCATAACGCCGCTGCAAAGGCCACACAATATGGCCGACCGTTTGTCGGCCGACGAACGGCGGACTACACTGAAAAACAACACCCATCACCGTCGGTACGTGCGCCCAGCCGGGGCCTGCACCCCGACAGGTCACCGTTTTCCGGAGTCGCTCATGTTCAAACGCAGCACCTGTGCCGCGGCCGTGATGGCCGCTCTTTTTCCTGGCGGGCACCTCCGCCGCCCTGGCTAACAGATCCACGCCCAGCGCGTCGGGCCAGACGGTTTCACCGTGGAGTCTCCTGCCTCCCAGCTGCCCACCTATCAGGAACCACAGGGTCAACAGCCCCAGGGCCAACAGCCCCGCCACTTCCAGATCCAGCGGGCGCCGCAGGGCAACACGCAGATGCCCGAAAACACGCAGGCGCCGGGCAACGCACAGACCCCTGCCAGCGCAGCAGCCCGCCGGCACAGCAGCAGCCCGCCGGCACCCATTCCCCCATGACCCACGCGCAGGAGCCGGCCCACGCCCGGCCTGCCCTGAACAACAGGCATGCCGGCGGCCCGAAAATGGTCACGGCCACCAACATGCCCGCCACGCTGTGAACTGACCAGCGACGCGTGGTGATCCTGCTCCACCTACCACGCTCACCGGGACGTGAGCCAGCTCACCCCTTCGAGCCGCTGGGCAGCATCCGAGACCTTCTCGCGGGGCACCCCCGGCGCCTTCGGCGGCCTGTCCATCCGCGGCAACGCCATGCAGGACACCCTGGTGATGATCGACAGCTTCGCGTCAGCCCGGCCGCCAGCGGTGCCGACTTCTCGCTGCCGCCCATGTCCCATCGGCAGCCGCGCGAAAATCCTGCGGCCCCGGTTCGGCCGCCATCTATGGCCCAGAACGCGGACGGTGGCGTGGTGCAGCTCTCCTGTCCGACGCAGCCGGTCCCGGCACCGGGCCAGTGGTGAAGCCGGCATCGGCGGCCGCGGCTACATGCAGATGCCGGACGCCTCTCGGGCGGCAACGCGACTCAGATTACCGGCCGCATCGACCTCGGGCCGCGAACGCGGCGGTGGCTCGATGCCACCGCCGGCGACCACCCCGGCCACCAGAACGACCAGGACAACTGGAAGCGCGACAACATCTCCGGCCGCCTGGACGCCCGGCTCTCCACCGCCACGCACCCGACCGTGCTGGCCATGCGCAACACCGTCAACGCCGATTTGCTGGAAGCGGCCTGCTGACGGTAGCGCCACCGCGCTCGCGGCCAAGGCGCCTGGAACCGCGCGCGTCAAGGCGTCGAGCATGACTGTCGCCCGGCACCTGCCTGGACGCCACATTTCGGCCAGAGACGGCATCAGCAACACCTGGAAACTACACCGACGGTGCCGACTGGGACAAAGACCAAACTGCGCGAATACGGGCTGGGCATGAGCCAGCGGGTTCTGCCCAACGTGAACGCCGGACTCGCCTTCGAACGGCTGGAAGAAGGCTTCACGACACCCAGGGGCCTGAAATCGCCCACGCGTGACACCCAACGCGCTGCTGCAGCGCGCCATCGGCGACCTGCAGCACCATTGCTGAACCTGGCCTCGCGCATGGATGACGGCAACCGCGCTACAACGGCACCTTCAGCCACCAGATCGGCTACGGCACACCGGCTGGCCCCCAACCTGCGCGTGCGCAACCTGAGCACCGGCTACCGCACGCGCGGACCCGCTGCCGACTATGCCAGCGCCGAGGGCAGCCGCCTGAAAACAGCAGCGCAACCAGACCATGGACGCCGGCGCCTGCACCGGCAGTCTGGACAGCACCACCGCCAAGCGCCGTGGTGTACCGCACCCGCGTGCATGACCGCTGACCGTGGCCGGCGGCGCACTACCGCCGCCGTCAAACTGCTCGCTGTTCAGCCTGGGCCGCGCCACCATCACCGGTATGCGCCCCGCGATTGGGTCCGGACACCGCCCCCGGCCGAGCCTTTCGACGACGCCTGCGCTGGCGAGGCGAACCTGGACCTCGTCAATCCGAAGAACAACGCCACCGGCCGTGCGCTGCAGCGGCTGCCGCACCCTCAGCGGCACAGGTGGACTACGGCTTTAAGCGATTTACAGCGTGGGCGCCGACCTGACGCTGAGCAACCGCCGCTTCTCCGACGAGGCCAGCCAGCAGCGCCGCGTGGGCGGTGCCCTGCTGAGCAAACCCGCGCGCTCGGCCTGGCGCGTCTCGCCCGAGCTGACCGCCCATGCGTGATGTGTACAACAGCGGCACTGGCGCAACGCCACCTGGCGCTACTTACAACCAGCAGCCGCACGGTGATGCTGGGGGTGGCTTACTCGCCGCAGTGAGAGCAACGGGTACACGGGTATTGACTGCAGGTTGCGTCGTCACACGGCGCGAAGCGCGGAGCCGCCGGAACATCGAAAACCGGGCGCTGGCGCCTGAAAGCGGTCAGACCATGCGATGCGGACCGCGTGACCGTGTGACCGGGTTCCGGATCTGTCTGCGATGTCCGATGTCCGCGTCGCCTTTTGTGTCCACGGAATTACACCCCCTGCCCCAACGGGCCAACCGGCAACCATCGCCAAGAAGTACACTTTGCGTGCACACCATGGCAACAACGGACCATCAAAGGCGGGTCACTCATCCCGCAGGCGTCCGCGACGTCTGCAGCTGCTTCCGGTGACGGCGTCGAGGTTTCGCCTTCAACGAGGCGGGCCAGACCATCGTCCACAGGCCGGGGCAAACGCCCGAACAGCGCTGAAACAGGCCACGCCGACCGTTTCCGAAAGCGGCTCGTGGCGCCGCCCAGGTCGACGTGGCGTACCGATGAACTGATGGCCCCGCTCCGCCAGCCAGACTGACTCCACGTTACGCCTGCCGCCGGAAAGGCCCGCCGCCCCACAGCACCGACGCCTCCCGACGTCATCCAGGGAAAGGAAAGCGCCCTCATGATCCTCGTCGACGCCACAACGTCCTGCTGGAGGTGCTGGAAGATGACCCGGTCTGGAGCCAGCTGGTCCGTGCATCGGGCTTCGAGACCCAATCCATCATCCCACGAAGACTGGTCATCAATCCCATCATCTATGCCGAGCTGTCGACCACCTTCGAGATCCGTCGATGCACCTCCGACGGCGTCATATCCAGACCATGGGGCTGAAGTGCAATGTGAACTCCCGCGCCCAGCGCTGTTTCTGGCATCCGTGGCGTCTGCGTCGTACCGGCGCAGCAGGGGCACGAGGCACAATGTCCTCTGACTCTCTTTCCATCGGGGCGCATGCAGCCGTTCATGGCTGGGCCATCCTCACCCGTGACTCCCGCCCGCTGCGGAACTATCTTCCCCACGTTCCGCTCATCACGCCGAGACCCTGCTGTCGGCCGAAACCACCATGCTCACATCCCAATCTCGACGCTGCCCCTGCTGCGCGAGGTCGTTTCGATCGAATGCCGAGCTGGCCATCGGTCGTGACGGCAAGCGAGCATTGCAGATGATTTCTGGCCTACCTACCAGTGCCATGGCGCACCGACGGCGGACGCTGGTGTTTCACGGGCATGCGCGAACGACGCGGACGGTTCGAACCGTGGGCGCATCGAAAATGTGGCCGAGGTACGTACCGGGCTGTTCAGCAATCTGAACAACCGCCAGAAGGTCAGCATCGACGCCATCGGCGACGCCAATGTTCAGGAATGGGACAGTGGCGGGCAGAGACGCTGCCTGATCATTGAAATTCCCGCGCCACCCGCCGCCAGCGCCCCGTTCACCTGACGCAGAACCCGCTCAACAGCAGCCACCTACCGCCGGCAGGGCGAAGGCGACTTCCCCTGCCGGATGAAGGGTGCGACGCATGATCGCCGAGCGGGTGGAAGCAGCCGTGCAGTCGCTTTCTGGACAAATTCGGCCTGAGGATCTGGACCGGGAAACCCTGCGCGGCTACCGGCAGGTGTGCCCATCCTGAATCCGGATCATCCGCGGGCCCAGCCTCGACGATCAAACCTTCCTGCAAGATGATCGGCGGCTGGCGGGAAGGATCGCCAGCAGGGGTGAACAGGGAGACCTGACCGTTGCTGGCCTGCTGATGTTCGGCACCATGCCGGGCATTCAGGAGGGCTTTTGCCCCTACTACGTGCTCGACCACCGGGAACAGCCAGAATCTGCCGACGCACTGCGCTGGTCGGACCGTCACGACGCTGGATGGCGCCTGCGATTTCGGCTTAGCCTGTACGACTTCTTCCGCCGGGTCTACCTGAAGCTTACCGCAGACCTCGGGTACCCTTCCGGCACGCTGCACAAGATGTTCCGGCTTGTCGGCCCTGGGCGAGCAGGCGGTACCGGTGTCCTTGCCGATTGGCTTGGTAGGGTGCCAGTAAGCTGACCACCTGGGCGCGATAGAATGGTTACCAGCCTCGGTCAGGCGGCCTTTCCCTCCTTGCTGGCCACCTGTCCGGCCTCTTACCTTGTCGCGTAGCGGTAGCTGCAACCGGAGATCTGCACGATGTGAGCATGATGCAGCATGCGGTCAGGCGTGCGAGCCGTCGAGGTCTGATCACCGCCGGTTTCACCAGCCATTGCGTAAATGGCGGGTTGCTGGTCAACACGATGGAGGCTTGTCATTCATAACGCTTGGCTACAACGTTGAAGAACGGGTTGGCTCATCCTGCCAAACGGCTTGGTAACCCTATCATCGATGACCAGCCTGGGCCCGAGCACTGCCAGTTTGAAGTACTGGCGAGCGCCCCTGCTGGCGTGCCGTTGCCAGCTGCGGCATCATCTGCGGCAGTGATGAAGCGTGTCTTGATACCTGCCATGGGTCGCCACAGCAGGCCAGCGCGCAGGCCAGGTGCGTCTTGCCTACCCCACTGGGGCAAAACGGGATGACGTTCTCCGCACGTTCAATGAAGGTCAATGCTGCAGGATGCTGCAGCTGACTGCGCGGAGCCCCTGTAGCGGTTGAAATCGAACTGCTCGAAAGGTCTTCACCGAGAGCAGCGTTGCCGCCATCTTCAGCAGCGTTTGCTCTGGCGTTCCGTGCGTGCGTCGTTCTGTACTGACACCACGGGGAACTCGGCATAGCCAGCCTCTTCGGCTGCGGCTCATGGGCAATACCAGGCAGTCTGCGGCGGGAACTGGCACCGGTTGAGTCCATGGCACAGCTCGGCAATCTGATCATGCAGAAGGTTCATGCCGCACCTCCAGCAGGGCACGGCCGCGGAAACAGCAGGTGCTGCGAGGCGCCGAACGGTACGGGCATGACGTGCGCGGCTTCCACCAACGATGATCTCCTGCCTGGAGGTAGCTGCGGCAGATGATGATCGCGCTCGATGACCAGGCGCCGCTCGGACGCTCTCCGGTCGTGCCGGATGCGGGCATTGGCCACCGTGTCAAGCCAGGGTTCGACATTATCCGTTGGCTGCTGCACATCCAGAAACCAACCCGGCTGTGCGCAAGCTTGCCGCCGGGGAACGATGAAGAGCTGCGCTTGAGGTATCCGTTGAAGCGCTCGACTTGCTGGTGCGGGCCCGGTATGGACGGCATACCCTGGGAACAAACCCGCCTGGCGGTCTGCCAGCCCAGTAGCTACGGGTTCAACGGTGCTGGCGGGACCGAAAGACATCACGCTTTCGATGATGATGGTTCTGGCGTTGTCGAACAGGACGGTTCGGGGGACTCCTGCCGTGAGCGAACGCGTTCTGGAGACGCACCACATGGCGAATCCTCCGTGCCGAGAAGCGCACGAAGCTGGCGGCTGACGGTGTAGCCACAAAAGGTAGCCGGTGGGTCGCGACCACGGCGGATGAAGTCAGCCTGCATCTGCTGCCCGGTTCGGTCTCGAAACGCACCACGGGATCGTCTGCAGGGCGCGAGCTGTTGGAGCCCACAAGGCCTTGAGCTGGCTGTAGCCACCGTCGCCAGCCTCGCTCTGAATCTCGCGCAGCAGGACGGTGGCTGGAATCAGTCGGGCGCGCAGCTGCGATGCGTTCCGACGGGTGCTCCTGGAACGGTTCCAGCTTGGTGGGACGGGCTGCTCTGGGCGGATAACCCACCGCTTCAGGCTCACGCAGATAGCGTCGGACAGTGTTCGAGAACACGATGCGTGTTGCAATCTCTCGGATGGGAGGAAGACCCTGACGGGCCATGACTCTGATCTCCACTGCTTGTTCCTGGGTCAACATGTTCGGCGGTCACAAAGAAACCGCATCTTCGCAGGTGGGTCAGTTTTACTTCGGCAGGTGGGCCAGCTTTCTCATCGGCGGTGACACCCGGTATCCGAAAATCTTTCGGGGCTGGCGGTCGCGGCACTGCGAAGCGACACTGTTCCGACGGTTACACGCCGCTTCTAACCAGACCGTCCTGGAACTGGGCATGCTCACGACCTGTTTCCACAGGACGTGATGGAAGCCCTGCGCGTCGTGTTCCGGTGACGAACTCGAGGCAAAGCTCGGTCACGACGAACGGCTGGCGCTGGCCCTGCTGCTGCCGAGAATACGATCAGCCACGCTCGCACAGCCACGGTCGTACGTCGCCCACCCGTCGAGCTGACGGCCGGAATGCTGCAACGGCGCTCACCCAGGCAGGCATGCTGCAGGCTGCACCGGTTCCGGCCGTGGGACAACAATCTACTGCCTGACCAGGGCATGGGTTTACCGACGGTGGATGCGGTTTTGGTGCATCAGGCAGTTCGGACTCAAAGCAAAGGCGCCTGCTGCCCCCAATAACCTTGTTTCAACTTGAGCCTCATCCTCTCGGAACAACACTGCGCAGTCAACGCCCATCGAAGCCATCAAGGTACGTGACCAACATGGCCGACTGTGACAGATCAGTTGCCCCTGCCGGTCGCCGATGATCTGGCAGCGCTTTCCCCTTGATGCGACAGCACCTGGAATCGTTGTTGCCAGCAACCACGCCAGAAGCAGCGGCTGACAAGACCGGCCATGAAAGATGTCCTGCTTTCGGTCTGCAAATGCCCACTATGTGACACTTGGCGCTCTGTCGTCGCTGGTCAACCGAAAACCTGATTTTCTGCGAGACAGCTACCTTTCTCCGCTGGTCAAAGAACGCCTGCTGAAGCTCGCCTTTCCTACAACGCCAACCCATGACCGGCAGGCATACAGCACTGTGGCGGTAACGAAGGCCAGGACAACAGACCCATGCTAGAGGCGTGTCACGGACTCACTCGACCCCGCGTTACCCCCACCCTTTCAGGCCATGGCTCACAAGGAGGCCCGTACGCCACAGTTCTGTTGACAGGACGAGGGTTCTCCCAAGACCATGCCTGCCCCCCTGTCAAAGGCCGCAATTCTCCTGTTAAGCCGTATCTGCTCCCCTGCTAACAGCCCACTGCTGTTGCCAAGCGGCATCTGCTCCCCTGTTAACGGTTCAGGATCTCCTGTTAAACCACGCACGCTCCCTTGCTAACTGTCCCTGCTCCCCTGTTAACAGGCCCTGTTCTCCTGTCAAACGACGTCCGCTCCCCTGTTAACGGACGAGGACATCAACATCAGTTGACCAGACACTGTCACCGATCTGGTAATAACCAATGAACTGGCTTGCCACAGCGGCAGCCGGCTCCGCTCGCGTGGTTCCAAGACTGGGAATAGAGGCATGGGCATACCGATTCCCAAGGTGTAGATTCGTCCCTCGAATCGATACCACCTCCCACCGGCCATCACAACTTCTCCACCACCTGCCTCACCGCCGGCACAGCCAGCACGGCCAGCACCACCAGCACCGTCTTCTCCCACCCGTTGAACCGCCACGTCCCGTGGTGCCGCCACTGCGAATACAGAAACAGCAGCACCCCCGGCAGGTACAGCAGCACCGAGAACAGCAGATACTCGGTACCGGCCGCGTAGACGATCCACAGCGCATAGAGCGTGGCCGCCGCTCCGATGAGCCGGTACTTCACCGCCAGGCGCTGCACAAACGACAGCTTCAGCAGGTAGGCGCCCACCAGCAGGTAGGGAATCAGGATCATCGACGTGGAGATCATCAGCAGCGCTTCGTAGCTGTTGCCCGTACGCCAGACCAGGAACAGGGCACAGGCACCGTCAACGTGGTGAACAGCAACGAGCGTGCGGCACTCATTTTTGTTGAGCCGGATGAACGACGGCGGAAATGCCCCGTTCTTCGCCCCCAGATGCGGGATTTCGGTGGCATAGAGCGTCCAGCTCAGGTAGGAGGACAGCACCGACACCATCAGGCAGACGGTGATCAGCACCTTGCCCCAGCCACCCACCATGTACGCCAGCACCGCCATCGATGGATTCTCCATCGTGGCAATGTCGGCCCGCGGCGTACGCCCCTGCGCCAGCATCGATGATGGCCACATACATGGCCAGCGTCACCACCACGCCGATCACCGTCGCCCGGCCCACGTCGGCACAGGCTCTGGCGTGCTTCGACAGCACCGCAGCCCTCGATGCCGGTGAACACCCACAGCGTGATCAGCATGGTGTTCTTCACCCTGCGTCAGCACGCTTACCTCAGGGTTGTCGGGCGTGGCCAGCGAGGCACCGGTCAGTCGGACATGAAGACATCGGGCCTGAAGAAAGTACGCCGCCAGCCCGATGAACGGCAGACAGCAAACACCTTCACCAACGTGGCCACCAGATTCACCCCGGCCGCTTCCCGGGCATGCGCACCGCATGTACACGAGCCACGCCTCGCGGATTCGCCCACGAGGCGCCCAGCGTATTGCCCTTTGCCGAACACCACCGCACCCGGCGCATCGACAAGGTGCCGATACCCTCGAAGGCCACCACCAGATAGCCCGCGATGCCCACCGTGGTGCCAGCCAGTACCCCACGCCGAGAGAAAGCCATCAGCTCGCCAAAGCCATCACGGGGCATGAGGTGTAGATGCCCCCATCCAGTTCGGGACGCAGCCGGGCCAGACAGGCGAGGAGATGCCCAGGAAGATGATGCGCCGGTGATCAGCCAGCCGATCCAGCAGGGCCTGCGAGCCCGCCACCGCCGCCATGTTCTGCGGCAGGCTGAAGATGCCCGAGCCGATCATCGAGCTGATGACCAGCGCCGTCAGTGCGGCCAGGCCGATCCGGGATTTTTCACTCATGATGTGTTTGACAGAGAGGAGGGGCGTCATTCGCCACGCGCACTCCCTGTAATGGGTACGTACGGGCTGAAAACCAGCAGCTCCGGGCATGAAAACCATGCATGCTGCAAGGGCTGATTGCGGGGGCAGGAAGCTGCAGGGGCAGGATTGCAGGCCGGCGGGTGCGGCCTCAGCCAGGTGTTGCGCCAGCTCCCTGATGTGTTCCGGCCCGATGCCGCAGCACCCACCCACCATGTCGGCACCGGCCGCGACCCAGGTCTGCGCCCAGCGCAGATAGGCTTCGGGCTGTGTATCCTCTCGCACGCCGCTCAGTTCGCCGTTGGCATCATCACTGTTGTTGTCTTCGGTGACCAGTGCGTTGGCATATACGCCCAGCCGCAACCGGTCGCCGCAGATGTCCTGGCCACGCGACGGCCGCTACGCATGATTTCGGGCGCACTGCGAGTTGAAAGCAGCGCAGCGGCCCCCAGATCCAGCGCCAGCCGGGCGGCCTCGGCCACCGTTTCGCCCGAACGCAGCACCGGCACCTCGTGCGGAACGGCGTCGTCCAGCGTGAACGACAGCCAGAACGGCTCTGCCATCGTTGGCGGCACCTCCCCGCCAGGTACGTGCCTCGGCCAGCGACGAAATGGTGACCTCGGCCGGCCAGATGTCCACGTACGGCGCCAGCCCCGCCACCAGCGGTGCTGCCAGCATGGGCGCCGGCCGCCTCGAACAGGTCCGGACGATACGAACCGAACAGCGGTGGCAGCTTTGACCCCGCCACCTTCACATCCCGCCCGCTCTGCGTGGCCGCTTCCCGGGCCAGGCGGCCAGCGGTGGCGGCCAGCGATCTGCGCCTCCAGCTCGAACCGGTCACCGGATATGGCGGCACGACCGCATAGCCGTTGGCGGGTGATCACTCTGCACCGGCCTGGATGGTGGGCCGGCAACCGCTCGGCGGTTGTGCGCCGTCGGTCGGTGCGGTGTGTTGATCGCGGTCGTTAACCGGATCGCGTTGGTCGCCATTCGTGCGATCGCGGTGCAGATCATCCGCGTTCATGTCCGTTCAGATCTGGTCTTCCGGTGCAGACTTCTCGCGGTTGGCGTGCTGCCGGGCCGGCGGATGACGTCGCGGACTCAATTGCTGGCGCTGGCGCTGGACACAGTTGGTTGGGAGGCACGGGACGGGCATGGGCGCATGTCGACGTCAGACGGTCAATCATTCAAATTTGGATAATCCGTTTATTTGATCGCTGATGGTCGACATGACGTGTCATCGTTAACGACTGCTTACCCTCGCAAACTGACTTAGGCGCTGCGCATCAAGCAGCAGACGCCGCCAGCGCAAGACTTTGGGTAACAGGCTCCGCGGTAACGCTTTCAGCAGATAAAAGCGTAATACCTGCGTGCTCTGCCGGTGACGGCAGACGACCCGGTGCGCTGCACTGAGATCATCAGAATGGCAATCGACACCGCCGGTAACAGATAATGTCATTTGACCGTTGCGTGCTGGCTTTCATAT
>BNJS01001511.1_pt1 | contig 122592 bp, 158 predicted proteins | sample 8540461 | NCBI WGS metagenome assembly BNJS01 (sample SAMD00202454, study PRJDB9452) | human saliva metagenome | isolation source: human saliva | place: Japan | reverse complement strand
ACGTATTGCTTTATTCAGTAGCGACAGCTATAATGCCTTATAAATCATGCAATTCTGAGCTTTTCATTAGTTTTCTTTAATCATTAGTGGATGCGAAAACATCATGAATGTCGCGGAAAATACGATGGAAAGAGTTATCCACTCACACACCCTTACATCTGTGGGCAGCAGCCACATGGAGCAAACACCCACAAGATTAGCGCTGCAGACGCAGAGCTGCAATGGCGGCGAGAGACGATGCGAGCAACATCGCGATGAGCGAAGACCATCATCCGCGCTGAGAGCACCCTCAGCCAGCACCCCGCCTCAACCCGCCATCAGGAGCCAGTAACATGTAAAATGATTTTCACATCCATGTTTGCACGACGGGACACAGACACCAACCAACAGCGCTGCCAATATTGTGAAAATTATTACACATGTCAGGTCTACCTGATGACTGTGTGTGAGTCACCTATAATAATACAAAGCATGGTGTCTGCATACCAACCCTGTAGCATGTGCACTGAAAACTTCTACAGAACAAAATTCCAGTGACGAACTTCCAGGTGACACACGCCCTTCCCAACCTCTAGAAATTTTGATTGCGAGCAAGCTTAACGAAACATCTAGAAACGGTTAAACAAATCCCCAGAGAATTGTCGACATAACCGCTTTACCTGCGCACCCATCCCAGTACGCTACTTTCTTTCGCCACACCTCACCACGCCAGATGCTTTGAGAAACGTAGTGAGAAGACACCGCGAAACCACCCCGTCCGCGTCCCGCTCTATAGCCATGATCTCCCAAGGTCTCTGGGCATGTTCGACGCAATTCTGACCATCGCCCACCACATCGCTGCGCTGCAATCCCCTGCAGCAACGGACGTCCTGTCTCCGGCCTGTTCGTCCCCAGGACTGCCCCGCCCGCGTGTTCCGCCGCCACAAGGATTCGACACTCACCATCCCCGGGATATCCAAAGGAAAAAGACGCTACCAGCCACGCAGCCTTGGCGAACCAACCCACAACCTCATTCGGTTGCGTTCTGAACTGCTTAAACCACACTGCTTTTCCTTCGCCCCAGACCCGGTGATCATCGACCGGCACATCTACGGCGTGTGGAAGGAACTGTTCACCCTGCTCGAACAACTACGCACGACACCCCTCACACCTCTGTAGCGTTTGGGCCCACGCGAGGTGCGTTGGACGAACCCGCCGTTGCAGCCGCTGAATGGGAGGCACTGGGCAACCCCGAACAACTTTCAGCGACATTGTTGATGAAGTCTGGGGTTCACGGCGATCCGCCGTCGGCATAACTCAAAAACCGGCGAAATCCCCGACTTTTTCACCGACCGCCTCGCTTCACCGGCTACCTCGCTAACGGTCGGCGCGTCGCAGATCACGACACGACCCTGGCACCTCGAGCCCTTCCATCCTCACCACTGCGGGCGGCGGATCTGACGGCTACCACCTCCTAAATCGGCCACGTGCATCGACGTCCCGCCGCCACCGCCACATCATCGTCACCGGACCACAACTTGAGGAACGAGCACTAAACACACGCTTCGCTGGCCGGGCTGAACACCGGAGGTGCACCACCCTGGCCTGGACTGAGCACCCAAATTGCGCGAGCGTCGGCATGATCGCCATGGTGGTTACAACACTGTGTGCGAAATCCTGTGCACCGATAATCAGGCCGTTGATTCCCGTGAACACCCCAGACGTGAACAACCCATTCGCGCCGACCACCTTGTGCGCGAGGCTTTGCGCTATTGATTACCTGCGTGGGCGCGGTGAGCACCAACGCTCTGAGCCTGGGTTGCTGATGCCGTGCACCGCACCTGTTGATCGGTCGTTTAGCCCGGGACGGATTGAATGTTGCAGCGCACTACGCCACAGAACCGATAAATCACACTCGATCTTGTTTCACGGAAGGCAGCAGCCCTCAAACGACCCGCATCGGCTGTGTACTCAAAGTGTATCCCCGGTTTTCGGAAACGTCATTGTGACCGAAATACTGGGCCAGAGAGGCCACTGGCGATGATCAAGCATTTACGCCCTTTTCGCCCCATCGACTGATGCGCGCTTCCACCCGGAACTGGCCTGAGTACAGGCGGAAGTCACATGGATACCACGCCCTGTTTCTATGGCTGACTGTGGGCGGAATTAGTGAACATCATTAAGCATCCCACCCCTGCGCGACACTCTCTGCGTATCCTCCCGAACTGTAGAACTACCTGCCGACGAGGTCGCCCAGGCGTGGCGCTGGCACAATCCGCACAACGACGGCATCACCCATCTGCACGCGCATTTCGCCTCCTACCCTGGCCGAATGGCCTGATGGCCTCTAAAATCACTGGTATCCCTACACCCTGACCACGCATGCCAAGCGATATTTTCCACAAAAGCGTGGACTCCACCTGGCTGCGGCGTATCTGCCGCGACGCCGACCGGGTGATCGCCATCAGCCAGTTCAACAAAACCTACCTGGATGAAGCACCAGCCGACGGGTGCCACCATTTCCCTGCGCCACAACGCCCTGAGCTGGCTTGCTTCTTCCACGAGCCCCTGCCCGTTTCCGATCCGTTGAAAATTGTCGCCATAGGCCGACTTGTTCCAGCGATCTCCGACGACTCAACGCCGGCAAAATGCGCGACAAAGGCTATCAGGATTGATTTTATCCATTGGCGGCGCAGGTGAATTGTATTCTGAACTTCGCCAGCGGGTTCTGAGTGGAAAGACTTGAAGAATCCGCACGCCTTCGGGCCACTGAATCAACAGGGAAGTTCGAACCTGATTAAAATTCCCACGTATTTGTCGCCCTCAGTGTGCCCGCCGCCGACGGCAACACTGACGGCTACCCACCGTGGTGTTGGAAGCACGAGCCCGGTATTCTGTCATCGCCACCTCCGTGACCGGTTTGCCGGAGGTGATTCGCACAGGTGAGACGTGGAATTTTGCTGGAGCCCAACGACGTCGACGGACCCATCGCCGCCCTGGAAGACGGATCAGCGGCAACGTGGACATCACGGCATTGACCCCACAACGCCCGACAGCTCATTGAGACACTTTGATAGCCGCCGCGCCGCAGCGTCCGAGGGCAGCAATCCACCAAGGCGGAGGGTAGGACTCAGCCATGCGTATCGCCTGCTTCGTTTCGACCCCGGCATCCCCGTCTTTGGAAACCAGCAGGCGCAGCGCCACATGCAGAAGTGGTGCGCGAGTATCGACGCCGCGGGCACGACGTCACCGTCATGCCACCCGTCGAGCAACGTCCCTGACGACCTGCGGAACTGCGCGGATCGTGACGTTCCCATCACCACCCGCATGACGAAGAGGAGCGAACGCGCCCAGCAGGCAGCATCTGCATCGGTATCCGACATGGTTCGCGCCGGGGCTACGACCTGTGCGAGCGGTATTCCCTATTCAGCACCGTCATCGCCGAGTGCGGGCCGGAATCCTGGAGGTCAACGCACCGCTGATTGATGAACAGCGGACACACCGCGTGCTCGTGGAGGAGCAGGCGCTGACGCGGGCATTGCAGGAGCAGGGTTCAGGCGGCATTGCCGAAATCGCGTCTCCGACCCCGTGCGCGACTGCGATCGCCCGCATCGGAGGGGATCGCAGTGCTTTACCGTGCCGAACGGCGGAATGCTGCACCGTACACCCCACAGCCTGAATCACCCGGCGCACCCGTGGCGACGTTCGTGGGCACACCGCCGTGGCACGGGGTGGATGTTCTGCTGTGCGCGCGCCTGCCATAAAGATTGGAAACCGCGCATTATTGGCGATGGCATGTGCCGAACTGATGATCTAGCCCGCCTTCTGGGCATTGATGTGATTTCCGGGCGCCGTGGCCCCCGACGCGATTCCGCAGCATACGGCGGGACCGCCATCGGCGTGGCTCCTTACCCCGCCATGGATACCGATTCCGATCAATATTTTTCCCGTTGAAGGTGTATGAGCACATGGCGGCGGGCCTGCCGGTGCGTGCGGCGTCCCGGTTGGGACAGTTGCCTGAGATTATGGGCGAGTCGGCGTATTTGGTGCCGCCGTCTGACCCAGAAGCGCTGGCAGAAGCACTGATGCCCCAGCCAACCCCGTCGAGCGGGCACGGTGGCCGGATAATCTGCAGCAGGCGAGCGGAGCAGCTGACCGGACGGCATGGTGGACCACATTCTGCCCACGCTGGTGGAAGGAGGATGCGTGAGCACGTCGCCCGGCACAGGGCTGTGCCGGATACCCCTGCACGCGCGAACACCCTGACAACACAAAACGCGCTGAGCAAACAACGTCAATGAGACGTACCCTCCGGCTGATTCGCCAGGATGTGGCACCGGAAAAGAAACTGATCGGTGTCGGTGGTGGCACCGTTGTGTGAGGTGTGCTCCGTGCTGGAGCCTTGGCTGCTCAAGATCGTGGTGATGCGTTGTCCGCATCCCTGGCGCCAAAGTAGATGAACTATCTGCCACCCCGCATCCGCTGCTGACCTGTGGGTCGCGCTGGCCATTGTGGCGCGCGCCCCGTCGAATTACCCGCAACGGTGGCCTTTTTCGCTGGTGGGGTTCGCGTGCCGCGACGTCGTTACGCAGCTGCGGCTTTAGCCACCGCAGCGCCTTCCCAGCAGTTCCACTCCCGCAACCGCAGTGCCGACACGCGCAGCGTGTGGTCAGTGACGTGGCCAGGATGCAGGAAGCGGCGCACAGCGGACTTCCACCGCTGGCCAACATGATTACCCTGCTGGTGATGCTGGTGGTGATGATCGCTGGATCCGTTGTTGTCGACGGTGGTGGTGATCGCCATGGTGCTGTGTCACCTCGGAACGTCAAAGAAGATTGCGGATGCCCCCACGTCGCACCCTGCAGTGCCGAAGGCCGCTCACAACACCGCGCAGGAATCCCGTCCTCCGATCAAGGTGGTGCAGTCCCTACGGGCTGAAGACCACATTGGGGAGCGCGCGTCGTGGACGCCAACCGCATCTCCCTCGACACCGGCGTGACGTCCCGACGGCTGGCGGCGCGGCTGGAACGCACCACCGATGTGATCGTGGGCCTGGCCTCTGCAGCCGTGATGATCGGCGGCGCTTTCGCGTGTTGATGGTGCCATGACCTGGGTGACGTCCGTTGTATCACTTACCTGCGCACCACCACTGAAGCCCTCTGCGCGACATGCGGCCAATATACCGGCCGCATCGCCCGCGCTTAGCAGTTCAGAACGCGTGGCAGACCCTCATGGACATCCAATCTGACATTGTGAGTCCGCGACGTCCCGCCCGCCTGCATAAAGTCTTAGGTGAAGTCCGATTCATTGACGTTAACACCGCGTACGACGCCACCTGGTGCTGCGTAACTTCAATCTGACGTTGACCCGGTGAGAACATCGCCATTGTGGGGCCGTCCGGTGCCGGTAACCATCGCTGGTGTCCCTACTGGAGCGCGCCATTGACCCCAATCCTCCGGCACTCGTCACCCTTGATGGACGGGCGCCGCCCACGCTGAATTTGAGAAACCACGCTCCAACGTGTCCATCCTGCACCAGGAAGCCGTCTTGTTCGCGGGCACGATCGGGAGAACATCCGCTTCGGGCGTTTTCCTGACGCCACTCGATGAGGAGATCGGAGCAAGCCCGAGCGGCGCACGCCCACAAGTTCATCATGGAACCACCCGACGGGCATGACACCATCGTCGGCGAACGCGGCGGCACCGTCTCTGGCGGACAGCGCCAGCGCATCGCCATTGCTCGCGCACTCCTGCGTAACCTCACCCGTTGTAGTCTGATGAGGCCACTACCGGCCTCGACCCCGAATCCGCCTCGCTGGTCATGGACGCCATCGAACAACTCCGTTGCCGGCCGAACCACCCTTGCCGTCACCCACGACGCCGACGTGGCACTCCGCGCCGACCGCGTCGTGTGGGTGCAAGACGGCCAGGTAAAAGCCTCGACGGCTCGCCCGCCGAACTGCTTGCCACCAGCCAGGAATTCCGCGACTGCGGATGCCAGCAACCGCGCCACCATGGACATCAGGATTGAGGACCGACCATGCAGCAGTCCCCATCCCCACCCGCGTCGCATTAGACACCGTGCTTGATCGCACCCGGCTGAGCGCTGCGTGTGGCATGCCCGTTCGGCCAGCCGCCTGCGTATCAAACCCGACACCTCCATTGTCATGGCATTGGTCAGTGTGGACGGTGGCACCCTGTCGGTGGCGCGTTCCTCTGGCCAGATAGCTGAGGCAGCCGACAGCAGAACACTGGGTTGGCTGACACGCACTGGGTGCCTAGCTCCACGGAGACCGACAACGGGCTGATATTCCAACACGGAGAATTATCACCGACGCCAAACTCGGGCGTAATTTCGTTGGCGATGAAGTGCCGCTATCACCAAGGGCCCACAACACGACGATGCCATCCTTTCGCTACAATCCAGCCTGCAGGGCTGGTCTACCGCAGCGATGAAGATACAACCAGACCCGCACGTTGCTCGGCAGACCCGATGGACAGAGCATTCACAAAGCCATCGCTGATATTGTTGCCACCCCCACCTGACCGGACGACGGCCGCAACCTGCACCGCAGCGTCCACACCAGCAGACGGGGACCTCACCGTATTTGAGACATCAGCTCCACCTACGACGCGGGTGAGATGTTGGCGGAGCTTTCACCGGGGCGTCGATACGTTGTTGCCACTTGTAGCCGCAGAGCCGCGCAGCGGCGCGGGAAACGTTTTTGCGCAGACCGACCAGGTGCCACACTACGCACGTGTTCTCGACCACCCGTCACCCGATCTGGCTTGCGGGCAGCTCGACGTTGCGGTGAGTAAATCACGGACGATCGTGCCGCGCACCGCAGCGCACCCCGACACACCCCACTTCTCCACGGCGACGCCCTCGCCCGACCAGTAGGTACTATTCCGACACAACGATGGTGCCCTCTGGCTCACCGACTGACCGGACGCGCACCTCGGCGACTCGTAACCGACCTGGGCACCTATCCGTCATTGCGGTAAGACCGTGCCCATCGAAGGCTTGCATGGTCATTAAGCGGCCGCAGTGCGTTATGCGCACTCCCTCAGAGACCGACATCCGCCGCGCCACGCACACGCCACGCTCATGCGCCTCGCCGGAACCACCCGCGCAGCCGAACCAGACTGGGAACAACGTATCAACGAGGAACTGATCGCATGAGTTGAGGTCGCACCATGACCGCACTCTGGCGCATCTGCCACGAAAAGCTCCCCGCATCCGCCGAGGCCGCCGCACGTCGATGGCACGCTCACTTTTGAACAGCACGACGACAAGTGGCGACCGATCCAGCGCGCTGACGCATCAACAACCTGACGGGAGCATCCACCTCGCGGACTGCAGTCGACCCAGCACTGCCGTCCCTCGAACCACCCGCCCTCTGGGGATCCGTCGTCCGCGCTCGGGCCGCGTGCTGCGATCATCAACGACACATACGCGTAATCGCGTCCGCGATGGCGCGCGCCACTGCGCTGGCACGTGTCACCACTCAAAGTCGGGCGTGACTCTGCGCCATCGCTGGCTGGCATCGGCGCACGTGCCAGAACGTGGACACGCCCATGTTGACTTCTCCTCAGCGTCAACGGATCGACCCCACACAGCCCTCGAAGCAGGCGCGTCCGGCGGTTGCATTTTGCAAACAACATGCGGCTCTTGAGCTGGAAGCCACCCAGATCGCAAACGACCTGCCCGAGCACGACGCCCATCGCCGAAGCCACCGTGCTTTCACCGCGCTAGAACTCGCCGAGCTTTTCGGACGCCTCGCCAGAACCGCCCTCGTTTCCGCGCAGTGGTGGAAAACCGCGCATGACCCTGGTTGCGTCGCAGGCCAGCAGATCGCCCCGCTGCGTTCGTGCACCGCGACCTCCACGACAAGCAGTCTCCTGTGGACGGCTCACACCTCGGCGTGCCTGACGTGGGACACTGCAGCACGCGGCGAAGTAGCCTTAGACATCTGGGAAACCTCGCTCGCGCACGCCGACCTACGACTAACCCAAAACATCTTCACCCTCAGTACCAGCGACACCATCGCAGGCCATGTGAATACTGTCGCCGCAGCGCTCAACGTCAACCCGGCGCGGCTTGAGACTCCACTGCCGCGCCGCGCTCCCTGCGGCTGGCCTGCGTATATGCTTTCCGCCCGACCTCGAAGGACTGGCTGCCCGGTTGGGCTAGACACCTGCGTAACGTTGTGACCCTGAAAGGAACCATCATGAAAAATTTCCGTCATTGGATGTGGCTATCTCGGAGCTGTCCACGCCGCGTGCATGGCCTCGCTGCATGACGTTGTGGGTGTGACCGACGCTACGAAATCGCTGCGCTGTCTGCCGGGCATTCACCGTTCTACGAACCCGGTTTTGAAGACGTACGGGACCCCCGCCAGCGGACGGTTGCGTGCGTCGCAGCACCAGCAACGGATGCTTGCTGATGTGATGTGCATTTCATTGCGGTGGCACGCCACAATCCGCTGACAGCGGTGCCGCTGATTTGAGCTACGTGGATTCCGCCGCGGAGGCCGTCATCGCAGCCGCGGGCACCGCCGACCATAACCCCGTGGTAGGGCAAATCCACCGTTCCGGTGGGCACCGCGCAGAACCTGCCGACCGGCTTAGCGCACGGCACGCCACCTGCGTGGAACCCGAGTTCTGCGGGAAGGCTTCGCCGTGGCTGACACACTGCACCCCGACCGATTGTTCATGGCTTGTCCACGACTCCCGACCTCGCCCAGCTGGGCGAGAATGCACTGATCAGGTGTACGCCACGATCCTTGCGGAAGGCGTGCCGAAAATAGCCACTCAACTACCCCCACCGCCGAACTGGTGAAAGTGGCTGCTAACTCCTTCCTGGCCACCAAGATCAGCTTTATCAACGCCATGGCTGAACTATGCGAAGCCACCGGCGGGAATGTGACCAAGCTGGCGGAAGCCCTGCGGTATGACGCACGCATTGGGCATCGTTTCCTGCGCGCTGGCGTCGGATTCGGTGGTGGCTGCCTGCCCAAAGACATCTCGGGCTTTGCCCGCGCCGAAGAGCCGGGCGTGCAGGGAAGCTGTGTCGTTTTTAGCGAGTCGATTCCATCAACCAGCGCCGCCGAGATCGCGGTCTCGGGGTGTTGCGCAGCCTGAGCGGCAACGTGACGGCGACACGTCACGGTGCTGGGTGCCGCATTCAAACCCAACAGCGACGACATCCGCGATTCACCCGGCCCGGAGGTGGCGCAGCGCCTGCATGACCTGGGCGCGGTAGTCACGGTGACCGACCCGAAAGCCCTGGACGCGGTGGCGAAAGTTCGCCCCGACCTGCCCACCGAAGCCGACCCGATCCGCGCGCTCACCGGCGCCGATGGTGGTGCTAGTCACCGAATGGGGAGGATTTTGTGCAGCCCGACCCCGCAAAAGCTGCTGCAGTGGTGAACTGCCCCGCCATCATCGACGCTGCAACGCCCTCGACCTGCGTGAGTGCTGGCGCGACGCCGGTGGGACTACCTGCGGGCTCGGACGATACAACCACCACGTTAGGTCTCGGCGGAGGTGGGTGCGGCCGCCACCGACCATACGCTGGCTGATCACACGCGTCACACCATCGCCGCGCATGGTCACACCATAGTTATCGTTAGCCACATCCATGGTGGGCTTTGCGCGTGATCACAATCAACTGGCTGGTCTCCCCGCAGATTCTCAAACAACGCGATCAGCCGACGCAGATTCGTGCCATCTAAGGCGGCCTCACCTCATCCATCACATAAAACGGGCTGGCCGTGCCTTGAAAATAGCCACCAGCATCGCCAACGCCGTCAGCGACTCTTTCCCCACCAGACAGCAACGACAGGCGCTTGACCTTTTACCTGGCGGCCGTGCCTCCACTTCATCACCAGTAGTGAGCATGTCCTCCGGCTCGGTCAACACCAACCGTCCCTGCCCGCCCGGGGAACAAAGTGGAAAACACCTCTGGGGAACGCAGCCTCCACATCGTGCCAGGCATCGGGACAACTGCAGGATCTTCGCATCCACATCCTCAATCACATCGTTGAGGTCGCGCCGGGCCTCGCCCACGTCGTTGAGTTGGCTGGCCAAGAACCTCGTAGCGTTCCTCCAGCTGCCTATGGCCCTCCAATGCCAGGGGATTGACTTTGCCCAGCGCTGCCAGGTCTTTTTCCCGCCTGTTTCAGGCGTGCCCGCTCGGCGTCCCGGTCGAAATCCTCACCAGGGGCATAGTCAGCCATCAGGTCTTCGGCGGGCATGCCCAGCTGCTGTACCATACCCGTTCTGGCTTCCTCGATGCGCACCTGCGCCTCGGCTGCGCGCAACGTATCGGACGCATGAGCGCTGTCGCGTTTTGTTCAGTTGCATCTGCGCCGCATGCACGGCGTCTTTGGCTCGCGCAAGGCGCGAGGCAACGTCGTTTTTCTGGGCGTTCACCTCGTCACGATGCCGCGTTGCCCGCTCGTCGCCTGCTCCCACCCGCGTTGCGACAGTCCCGCGCCCCAGCTCCACGCGCTCGCGCCAGCTCTGCCTGCGCCCGACGCTTGGCTAGGCCTCGCTCTTGCCGCGCTCTAGCCCGCCGCTCATACCAGCCTGCCTGCGCGAAACCATCACCGCGCCCGCGTCGCTGCCCGGCGCGCTCCTCGGCGGTGCGCAGTGCCAGGCGTGCCTCCACGTCCATGGCTTTCGCCTGTGCGAGTGCCGCAGCGGTGGTGTCGCGGGCCTCGGTGAGGGTTCATCATCTTGAGCGTCGTCATCAACCCGGCAAGGCGGTCTATGCTGTCCTCGCTGGGTTGACGTCTCTTCCACGCGGGTTTCCGCGGCGGCGACGCGCCCCATCATCTTTTGCTGGTTCGTCTCGCGTAGCGCACTTCCCGAATCGAGCCGTGACGCTTCGGCGTCAAGTGCGCGATAGTCCGTCGTGATCGCGAAGAGCGGCGTGGTGGCTGCGGCGTGGACGCGCGTCGTCAGCCGCCTGACGCACCTTCGAGGGTGCCGGACACCCGACAGTTTAGCTGTCAGCTCGTCAAGTTCGGCGCGGGAGGCTGCGATCTGTGCGGCGTTCCTCCACGGGCTAGGGCGCACCGGTGCCCAGGCTGATCCACCCGGCCTCACGAGGATGCTGTCGAGTGTGACGGCTCGCAGTCGCTCAGTGCTCCACCAGGCACGCGCGGTTGTGGGAGGTGGCGCGACGTCGACAAGCAGCCGGGTGAGCGGTGCCTGCACTGAGCATCGAGCATGAGGTGTCGAGCAGCCAGGGCGCAGCCGGTGGGGAGGGTTAGTCGAGACGCCACGGGTCGGCGGTGGTGCCCTGGTGATGAGTGTGGTGCGCTGATGGTGTCCGCCGTCAGCGCTGCGGTGAGGTCGTCGGCAGACGTGCCCGGCGAGTGCGGTGGCGGGCTTCACCCAACGCCGCCGTGACGGCTTTATTCCTGTGCCGGGTTCCACCTGCATGAGGTCAGCGATGCCGGTGAACGCCGAATTTTTCCACCACCTCAGCCGCATCGGCGACGGGGCTGTGTCTGCAGGGTGTCGATGTGATTCCACCCGAGATGGCGCGCTCCAGGTCTCGCCTCAGCCCGCAGCTGCTCAAAACGCTGCTCAGCGGCCTGCGCTTCCTGGATCTGCGCGGTCCGATGCCCGGCAAGCGGCTCGCGCTCATCCTCAGTGACCGCTGCTGCGCCGCAACCTCCGCAGACCCCTTCACACGGGCCAGCGTCTCTGCGGTCTCTCCAGTTGCTCTGATAGCTGCTCAACTCCGTCTGCGCGGCGCTCAACTGTGCGCAGGAACCTCGACGGCCAGCAGGCGAACCACTTCGCGGTGGTCCGCAATGGCCCGGACCTGGGCCAAATGCTCACGGTCGGCCTCGCGGGCAGCGGCTTCCTGCCTCCACTCTCCCTGATGCCGAGAGGCGTTCGCGACACCAACGGCTCATCCACCCCGCTGCCCGTCGGCGGCATCGGCCTGCGTTCCAGGTCATCCGGGTCAGGCGGCAGGCGGGTTGCACCCTTGCCTGACGCGCGATCAGCGGCAATACGAATGGTGGCGCTGACGCGCTCGCCAACGCCGACACGTTCAAACCACAGCTTCGCGCAGCCTCTGACTCAGCAGTAATGGCGGTCAACGCAGCATCTAGTTCCAGCTGTGTCTCCGTGGATTCCTCCAACACCTGCGTCACCGATGTGACCTGCTCGGCCAGCATCTCGGCTTTCGACGTCGCGGAGCTCAGCGATTCCGACAAGCGCACCAACTCATCCGCCGCCAGCTTCAGACGCGCATCCCGCAGCTCGGCCTGCACTGTCTGCGCCCGGCGCGCCGCCTCAGCCTGGCGTGCCAGCGGCTTCAACTGGCGGCCAAGTTCCGTGGTGAGGTCCGTCAGGCGATCCAGGTTCGCTTGCATGCCCACCAGTTTGCGCTGCGCCTTCTCCTTACGACGGCGGTGTTTGAGCACGCCAGCCGCCTCTTCGATAAAAGCGCGGCGTTCCTCAGGGCGGGATTCCAGGATTTGCGACAGCCGCCCCTGCCCCACAATCACATGCATTTCGCGGCCAATACCGGAATCGCTCAGTAATTCCTGAATGTCCATCAGGCGAGCACGGGCGCCGTTACTTTCTGTATTCGCTGGCTCCATCGCGGAACATGCGGCGCGTCACCGAGACTTCAGAATAATCAATGGGCAGAGCACCATCGAGTTATCGATGGTCAGCGTCACTTCCGCCTCGGCCCAGGGGTTTGCAGATCCCCGCACCGGCGAAAAATAACATCCTCCATTTTGCCGCCGCGCAGTGTTTTTCGCGCCCCTGCTCCATCACCCACGCCAAGGCATCCACCACATTGATTTTGCCAGACCCATCTCGGCCCCACCACGGCGCAAATGCCCGGCTCGAATTTCAGGGTCGTTGACGACGCAAAAGACTTAAATCCCCGCAGCGTCAACGATTTCAAATGCACCGGTAAATACTAACATTGATGTGACTTGACACTGGGGAGGCGTGAAGAGGCCTTCACGGCTGATTGTGATCCGTCAACGAACCTCAAACCCTGACACACCGCGCGCCGTCGACCACTGGTCAATCACCGAGGTCACGTGTCCCGGCCGCCCGGTTGATGACGGGTTTTTCCATCAATAATCCCAACATGGCCACGCATTGCGGGCGGTCTCCTCCACCACCACGCATACCGACCATCTGGGCTAACTTTGTGGCCGAACCGGAAAGTCCGAGTTCCAGTGCCTCGCTGCGCACCCACCAGCGGAAACCCACATGTTGTACGGTGCCGTGCACCCAGGCTGTCATTCGAAGTGTCTCCATGGTCCCAGTGTAAGCAACCTCAGCGTAGGCAAGCACCACATGAGCAACTGCAAGCCTAGTGATCGAAAGTGAACCCCACGTTCCTTTTGTTGGGCACACACCAGAAAGGCCCACCCTCATGTCACGCACTCATCTCCTTGCCACCGGCCGCGCCTCCTCTCTTTGATATGGACGGCACCATCCTCGATTCCAACGCCATTGTGGAAAACTATGGCGGGTATTTGCCAAGCGCCACAACCTCGACGCCGACGACATTCTCAGTTTTTTTCCCACGGGCGCCCTCCATCACCACCATCGCACATTTCCCTGCCGGACCCATCGGCGGACGAGCACCAACACCTCAGTGACGAACGCACAGCTGAGGAAATCCGCATCACCAGCGGCATCGTAGCAATTCCTGGTGCCGTGGCGTTCTTTCAACAGCTAGACCAGCTGGGCGTGCTGCACGCGGTGGTCACCAGCGCCACCGCCGACCTGGCGCGAACCCGCATCGTGGCGGCGGGGCTTCCCGATCCCCGACGTGTTGGTCACCCCCTGAGACGATCACCCAAGGTAAACCCAACCCCGAGGGTTACCTCACCGCAGCATCGCAGCTAGGGTGCCCCCTAGCCAGACTGTTGTTTTCGAAGACGCTGACGCGGGCATTACCGCAGGTACTGCCGCCGGGGCTCAGGTGGTGGTTGTGTCTGCGGCGCAGCATGACGACCGCATGCAGGCGCATCCGCACATCCCCGACTTCCGTGGTGTTACTGTCGACGCCCCTCGGCGACGGTACATTCACCGTCGCCACCCCTGCAGCGCATCTAGGCGCTGATATCGGCCGATGTTTCTATCACGCCAGGGTGATGGGGTCCGTGCCGTCCCAGCATTCCATGCCGTCCCAGCCCTTCAGCCCCGGAACATCATCACGATGGAATACCGGGTTGATACCCTGGGCGCGCTGCTTGGAGAAATTCCGCAGCACGGCAATGGCCACCCCGCCCAGCGGAATCAACGCAATCAAGTTCACCGTTGCCATGAACCCAGAGAAGGTATCCGCCAGCGACCACACCAAAGGCACCGACCCTGATGGCACCACCGAACACGCACAGCGCCACAATTGCGCGGAAAAATGTTTAGGTACATGCGGTTCCCTGGTCAGGAACTCAATATTCGCCCTCACCGTAGTAGTAGTTGCCGATCACGGAGGAAAACGCCAGGAACAAAATCATCACCGTGAGGAAGTGCACGCCCCAGCCGCCGACGCTGTCCGCCAGTGCGTTCTGGGTCAGTGCAATGCCGCCCTCAGAATCCGACCCGACCCGATCCGACAGCAGAATAATAAACGCCGTGACCGAGCACACCACGATCGTGTCAAAATACACGCCCAGCGTTTGATCAGGCCCCTGTTTCGCCGGGTGCGACACCGATGCCGTTGCAGCCGCATTGGGTACTGGAACCCATACCGGCCTCGTTAGAGAACAGTCCGCGCTGCGCCCCCTTCAATACCACTTGGCCCAGCGCCGCGCCCGCGAATTGTTCAATGCCAAATGCATGCTCCACAATGGTCCCGATCATGCCAGGAACGTGTTGAATGTTCAGCACCACCACGATCAGCCCCACCGCAATATAACCCACGGCCATGATCGGTACGATCACCCGGGTCACGGTGGTAATGCGCTGTACGCCACCGAAAAATGATCAGCGCCGTGAAACAGGGCCAACACCACACCCGCGATAATCTTGATGCGCATGGCGTTGGTGCCCTCGGGGTCGAAGGAATTAGCAATCGAACCCGCAATAGAGTTGGATTGCACCGCATTAAACACAAAGCCGTAGGTAACAGTGATCAGCACGGCAAACAGCACCGCCAACCAGCGCCATCCCAGCGCCTTGGTGATGTAGTAGGCCGGTCCACCTCGATAGGAATCCTTATCCCGTACCTTGTATACCTGCGCCAAGGTGGATTCCACAAAGGAGGTAGCACCGCCAATGATCGCTAATGTCCACATCCAGAACACAGCACCTGGACCACCCTGTCGCGATGGCCAACGCCACCCCCGCCACGTTGCCAGTACCCACACGAGATGCAGCTGAAATGGTAAAACGCCTTGAACGCGGAAATGCCCTTCTGGCCAGATTCCAGTTCAGACGGCGGTTCTGCGACCGCCTTGAACATGTCTGGAAATGTAGCGCAGCTGTACTACCACCGTGCGGACACAGAAGTACAGGCCAGCCCCCACCAGCAAGAACAGGACAAAAATCCAGTATTTTTCTGTTGAATAAATCAATCTTTGTCTGTCAGCGCATCCATAAAGACATACCTTAGCTGCCCCCAGTGATGAATATGCAAGATATCAATATTCTTTTGACATGTCGGGCAGAAATGGCTGCCCCTATTCATGAACCCTCTCGCACAATTGCGTCGCCGCACCGCGGGCATGGCTTGCCCTGCTCGCCCATACGCGTTCAACGACACGTCAAAAATACCCCTGACTCACCATTGACGTTGACATATAAGTCATCAAAGCTTGTACCGCCTTGCAGCAATGCATGCTCCATCACCGATTGCCCCGCCCTCTAACAGCGACACCAACCGCGAAGTTGCTATTCTCGACGCCCGCTGCCTTCCATGCAGCCCCCGCCTGCCACAGCATCTCATCAGCATAAATATTGCCGATCCCGCCAACCACGCGTTGATCCAACAACACGCGCTTAAGCTCTGTGTCCTTCTGTTTCACCGCGCGCGCCAGGTCGCTCAGATCCAACGTCGGGTCCAGCAACATCGGCGCAATGTGCGCAATCGACGCTGGAATGCGCTGATGAGCTGAGGGAACCGGGGCGTCGATAAGCGGCACTACCGACCAATAACCAAACGTACGCTGATCCACAAACCACAGTTGGTTGCCGTCATCAAGATGAACCTGCGCGCGCAGGTGACGGTGCGTTGTCCTCCGGCCCCTTCATCAGCATCTGCCCGCTCATACCCAGGTGCACTAGCAGCGCCTCATCCCCCAAGACCAGCCACAGGAACTTCCCCACGACGCTCCACGGCCTGCACCACCGCGCCGTCGAGACGCTTCGACGTCCCTCGGGGTGGTGTTATGGCGCGCGGCACGGGGATGCAGAAACCCTCAGGCTCTCCACCAACGTCCTGCCCTGAACATGCTGCTCAAGGCCGCGACGGACAACCTCAACCTCGGGAAGCTCAGGCATCCGGCAGCGTGGTCACATTATCCCGCAGGGCATGAAACGCCACACGCGCCGCCTGCTGCTCCGCCTGCTTCTTACCGGGCCCCTTCCTGTACCCAGCTCAGCTTCACCCACGCGGGCGATCGCCGTGAACACCAAATCATGGTCCGGCCCAACCGACGATGTCTCATATTCAGGCTGCGGCAGCCTCCGCCCGACACCAAATTCTGCAACGCCGTCTTCCAGTCCGCGTGCAATCCCTGCGCAGAGGCGTGATCAATCTTGTACTTGAACAAGCGCAAAATCACCTCGCGGGCCGTATCAAACCCATGCTCCAGGTACACCGCGCCGAAAAATCGCCCTCGGTGGTGTCCGCCAAAATGGAGTCCTTTATCCTGACCATTCGTGGCGCGCTCCCTTACTCCAGCAAAATATGCTGACCAAGGCCAATCTCTCGGGCAATATCCGCGAGGCCATAACGGCTGACCATGCTAGCGCGCATCTTGGAAATATCGCCTCTCAGGGCGATCTGGGTACTGGCGATACAACTGGTCCGCCACCGACAAGCCCAAAATAGAATCGCCCAAAAACTCGAGGCGTCTCATCAGCGGCAGCATGCCATTCTCGTAGGCGAAAGAACGATGCGTCAGCGACAGCATGAACAACTCGCGGATGCGCACGCCCTAGACGCTCAAAAAGTGGCTCATGGTCAACTGACTCAAATGCCCTCGCGCAGCACCTGCTGGCCATCAACGCGCCTCTTGCTGCCCTTACTCCGGCTCACTTGAACTTCTCCAAACCAGCCCAGCGGGGATCTACACGATCCTGATTTTCCTCGCCCGAAACACCATCCGGCGACGGGACATCATTATCCCTCGCACCTCGCCGAGAATATCCTCACACGTAGGGGTTAAACGGCAACCCAAGACCGCGGCATCAATGAAGGTCTGCAGAGTATCCAGGCGATCATTGACGATGGCGGGAACCTCGTCATCCTCAGGGTCAACAGCATCGCCCTGGATAAACGACTCCGATGCGGAAAAACACCATTGAACTTGAAGGAACGCTCCGCACTCAAATCCCTCAAGCACTCGCGAACATTGTCCCCGTCAGCGGGCGGTCACCGTCGCATCGACCATGACGCCCTCGCCCAACGGGGTTAACGTGGCATCCACCGTGACCTCGGCACCCTCATCCACGGCGATCATGCGGGCACGCCAACACGCACCGGCGACTGGCCCGTGTTGACTCTTGAACAGGTAAAACCAGGGCTGCGCAACAACCCGGCCACATCAAAAACAAAAAAGGTGAAGTCATGATTCTATGAATCGTACCCGTAATCCCTCAGTCTCGTACCATCGCGCTTGTAGTCGCTGGAGGAATACTCCTTAGACGAGTACTGCCGGCGCCACTGTATTCACCAGAGCTGTACTCGCCCTCCTGCATGCCCCGGCCCGACACGCCAGCGCCCCTGGCGCAGTGCCGCACGGTCCTTGGACACAGTGCGAAGTGCCGACGACAACAAACCTCAAACTCGGAAAGCTCTGGTCTACGAACGTATCGCACTCCCCGCGCAGGTCGATTCGAGTCCGCATGGCGGACGACACAATACGGTGAGCCTCCCCGTTTGCGCGGCGCATCACCTCAGCCTCGCTGACCAGGCGATGCTGCTCCGCAAGGTCCCCTCATCCACGCTGCGCTGATACGACTCATTACCACTGGACACCCAGCGCTCGGCCTCTGCGCTCGCGCGGTTAACCATATCCTGGGCGTCACGCTGAGCATTGTGCATCACGCGATCCGCCTCTTCCTTCGCCTTTGGCCACCATCGCATGCAGCGCGATTCTCCGCATCCCCCAACATCACGTCCGCATCGTGGCGAGCACGCTCTAGCAGCTCCTGCGCATCCCCTCGGCGCGTTCAACCAGCCCGTTTGCGTGATCATGCGCTTCTTCGATGATCTGGTCCTTGTTATCCAAGACGTCCTGCGCATCGTCGATTTCGACGGGGAGGGCGTCGCGGAGGTCGTCGAGAAGCGCGAGGAATTCATTACGCGGCACCATACAGTTAGCCGTCATAGGCACGCCATACGCCTGCTGGACAGTTTGCTGAAGTTCATCGAGATTCTCAAAAACACGATACATGCTCACCAGGCTACCCCCGAAAAGGCACTCAACTGCGGAAGACACCCTGGTAGGCGTTTCGCACGGATAAGAACAGGCAAAGTTTGCTTACGTTCAGCCAAGGAATGCCTTGTTTTCGAGCTTGAGGATAAGCATACTTTCATGCTTGTTTACACACCTGATGGTAGATCTTCTCCTACGCAAACGTGTCGAGGGCGCCGTGATCTATGAGCCGCGATCTATGAAATGTACGCTCGGTCCGCCCAACGCGTACATTTCATAGACCACACCATTGTTCAAAGCATAAAAGAAAACCTGCCGTCCAGCGCACCGGAAGGCAGGTAATGCGAATGTCTTCTAAAGGCTAGATGACACCCTGGGCAAGCATGGCGTCGGCAACCTTCTTGAAGCCAGCGATGTTGGCACCGATCACGTAGTCACCGTCATGGCCGTATTCCTTGGCGGTTGCGGCACAGGTTTTGAAGATGTTGCTCATAATGTCGTGGAGGCGCTTTGTCGGTGTAGTCGAAGCTCCAGGAGTCACGGCAGGCGTTTTGCTGCATTTCCAACGCGGAGGTAGCCACTCCACCAGCGTTGGCTGCCTTGCCGGGGCCGAAGTGGATGCCACGTTCGCGGTACACCCAATGGCATCGGCGGTGGAAGCGCATGTTGGCGCCTCAGCAACGAACTTGCAGCCATTGTCAGCAAGGGGTGCGAGCTGCGGCGCCATCGAGCTCGTTTTGGGTGGCGCAAGGCAGTGCGATGTCGCAGGGAAGCTCCCAGATGGAGCCTTCGGGGTGGTAGGTTGCACTTTCCACCCTCGTCAGCATAGGTGGAGACGCGCTCACGGCGGACTTCTTTAACGTCCTTGAGTTTTGCAACGTCAACACCGTTGGGGGTGTGCACCCAGCCGGAGGAGTCAGAGAAGGCGATAACGGTTGCGCCGAGTTCCTGGGCTTTTTCGATGGCGTAGATGGCCACGTTGCCGGAGCCGGACACAATAACCTTTGAGCCTGTGAATTCAGCGCCGTGGGCCTTCAACATTTCGTTGGTGAAGTAGGCTGCCGTAACCAGTGGCTTCTGGTGCGCACGAGGGAGCCACCCTCAGGTTAGGCCCTTGCCGGTGAGCACACCGATCTGTGCTTGTTGGCGAGGCGTCGGTACTGGCCAAACAGGTAGCCGATTTCGCGGCCACCAACGCCGATGTCACCGGCGGGCACGTCGCGGTATTCGCCGATGTGACGGTGCAGTTCAGTCATAAAGGACTGGCAGAAGCGCATGATTTCGGCATCGGACTTGCCCTTCGGGTCGAAGTCGGAGCCGCCCTTGCCGCCACCGATGGGCAGGCCGGTGAGGGAGTTTTTTGAAGATCTGCTCGAGCCCAGGAACTTGATGATGCCCAGGTTGACGCTGGGGATGGAAGCGCAGGCCGCCCTTGTAGGGCCGAGCGCGGAGTTGAACTGACGCGGGAAGCCGCGGTTGACCCGACGTCGCCGTTGTCGTCAACCCACGGAACGCGGAAGATCAACTGGCGTTCCGGTTCGCACAGACGCTGGATGAGACCGTAGTCGGCGTAGTGCGGGTCTTTGTTCAAGACAATTTTGAGGGAGTCGAGTACTTCTGCGACGGCCTGGTGAAATTCGGGTTCGCCAGCGTTGCGCTTCAGCAGCATGTCGGTAGCTGGACACCTGTTCATCAACGGACATGTTATTTTTCCAATCCCCTCGCACACCCACCGGGATGTTCCTGCGTGCGGCTAGGTTTAAAAAGCTTGGTTTAAAAAGCTCGGTTCAACAGTCAGTCGATTTGATATTTTTCGCTCTTCTTGCCTCATGCAAGTCAAGCGGGCCTGCGGGAACGCACGCATCGACACAGGGTTTTCTGTCATTCACTAGTTTTTCGCTGGTGGGGCGCGCGTCATGTCACCCCAGTAGCAACGCTGTTATATCTATCACATAGTAGAAATATCCACCGGAGTGGGTCTGTCCGTGCCACCCAGCAGCTTGCGCGGAGCGTCGAAAAAGCATGACGTCCGGCATGGAATACCCCAGCGGGACGGGGGCACAGCGCACGCGGTCGCGGGAAACCGCACCAAGTTCTGAAAGCACCAGGTCAATCACCGTCGGGTTGTAGGTCATGAACATGTGTCCACCGTGGTTGTCGGGGCACACATCCTGCACCACAATGTTATCTCACATCCGCGTTCTGACCAGCGTGAATAGCGGCGTTGTGACCTCCGGCATCATCTCATCAAACCGCGTGGAAATGGTCACGTGCCGAACACCAGGAACCGTTTTCGCTGAGGGTGTTCAAGCGCTGGTTGAATTCCGAACTGTCATCAGCCTCGTTCAACGCGGGAGAGAGCAAACCAAAGCTCCCCACCACGTCGTGCAGCCACGGAAACGTCTTGGGCAAGGTGCGCCAATCCATAGAAATTCCTCCTCGCGTGGGCGACGCCAACCCAATCCACTTGTGGGTTTCGCAGCATGGGCGGGTCGCTGTGCATCCAGTAACGCGCCACCGTCGCACCCTGGGAAAACCCCACAAACACCACCGACCTCGCCCCGGAAGAACGCCGTGCCGCCGCAACAGCCTGGTCAAGCTGCTCGGCAGACTGCTTGATCGGTGCCCAACCAAACCCCTTATCGGGTGCCGGACCGGCTCCGTAGTCAAACCCGTACGTACACCATCCCGCCTGGGCAATAGCGGCCCCCAACTGCGAATAATCCGCGTACATGGTGGTGTCCGTGCCGTGTACCAACACCACCGCCTGCTTATGCTCTGGCGTGACCCGGCAATCTGGGTCATTCACCCCCTGCGGCACCACCGGCTGATCCTTATGCTCCACGCGGTACTTATACGCCTCAGCCAGCGTGTGAACGCCGGCCCCTCCACCTGGCCTTGAACGTGACGCGGCTGGGCACGCACCAAGGGCGGCGACATTGGCATCACTACGGCAGACATGATCAGTAGTGCCACCAGAATTTTTGCAGTTGTCGTGCGCATGAGCATTGCGGTACCCCACTTAATTCATTGCAGGAAACTAACTACACACCGTCCAGCGTATCGTCACGTATCCTGAACACAACTTTCCCCTCACCCCCACGCCCGAGGACCTCCTCCATGACCACAATTGTTATCGCACCGGACGCTTTCAAAGGAACCGCTACCACCCACGACGCCGCCGCTTACCTCGCCGAAGGCATCGCCGAGGCACTGCCCGATGCCGAGCTGGTGCTGGTGCCCATGGCCGACGGTGGCGAGGGCACTGCAAGCTGTTTCGACGGTACCCCCGTCACGCTTCCTACCACCGACGCGGCGGGCCGACTCACTGAAGCCACCTACATGTTCAACGACGGCGACGTGGCGGAAGCCTACATTGACGTCGCCGCAGCCAGTGGCCTGCCCGCCGTTGCCGACCATCCCGTACCCCTCACCGGCGACACCTACGGAACCGGCGTGCTTATTGCCGACGCCGTGACACGCGGCGCACAACGCATCATTCTGGGCCTCGGAGGCACCGCCACCGTCGACGGCGGCACCGGGATACTTGTTGCACTGGGCGCAACTCCGCAGGATAAGGCCGGTCATCCGCTGCGACCAGGCGGAGGTTCACTCACCGAACTCGCGGGTTTTGACACTGCTCAACTCAACATTCCCGCCGCGGCCGTCGAATGGGTGCTACTCACCGACGTCACCAACCCCGCCACCGGCCCCGATGTCGCAGCAGCCGTGTTCGGGCCGCAAAAGGGCGCAACGCCGGAGGACATCACACTTCTCGACGCCGCGCTCGCCCAACTCTGCGACATCTGCGAGGTGGACCCCACCACCCCAGGCTTCGGTGCTGCTGGTGGGCTGCCCATCGGAATAACGTGGCTGTCCACACTTATGCATGGCAATCATTCCCACATTCATGTGCTGCCCGGCGCGCGCATGGTCGCCGAATCGGTGGGCCTCCCCGAGCTGATCCACTCCGCCGACCTGGTGGTCACGGGTGAAGGGAGGTTTGATAAGCAACCACGCGCGGCAAGGTGGTGGGTATGGTGCTCGATATGCGCTGTCGCCGCCGACGTCCCAGTGGTCGTTGCATGGGCCGGTCATTCCAGGAAAAATTGCTGATCAGTAAGTATGGTGGAACTCTCCGATAATCCAGATGTGAAAACGCAGCTTGTTGAGGCCGGACGCCGGATCGCTGCGATGTTGCCTTAGCAATAGAAGTGGTGCGGTACGTGGGATCGGGGGCTGTCGGGGCGTCGATAAGTTATAAGGTAGTGGGTATGTCTGACCATCTCCACGCCCGTCCCACTCCGCTTGTGACCATGGCGGACGGCACTATCAAGCAGATCAACCCGTTCAGCGGAACCGAAGTGTGGACCGTGCCCTGGTCGCGGCAACCGTCCGCTTTCGGTGCCTGCGGCAAACCCCCAGCCGCTGGGCCCCGACGCGCACACCGCAACCTGCGCATTCTGTTCGGCAAACAAGCTGTCCACCCCGCCGGAGAAATCCCGCATGGTGCAGGACGCGCGCGGGACGTGGAGTATTCAACGCGGGCTGCTACCGAGCGAGTTAGACAACAGCGTCGCGGAATTTCGGCGCGTACCCAACCTGTTTGAAATCGTCTCCTGCGACTATTGGCAGGCTAACTACGGTTTTGAGATGCACCCTGATGTGGCGGCGTTCATGGAGAAATACCTGAGCGATCCATAAGGCCGCGAACATGTGCTCACCATTGTGCGCACCAAACTCGCTGCTGCCGGTAAAGACAGTAGTGAACCCAGCGACAAGGAACCGCTGACCAGGCGGTGGTTTTTCGCGGGTGGACACGATGTGACTCATTGGTCGCAGGCACTACTGGACGGTGCGGAATACGACAACCAACTCCGCTTCTCCGGGACGCTCACCCCTGACGAACACGAACAATCTCATCCGCTTTTACCTCGACTCCGTTGGAAGATCTCTACGCCAAAAACCGCTATGTTCCTGTACGTGGCGGTGTTCCAAAACTGGCTGAAACCCGCCGGCGCGTCCTTCGACCACCTGCACAAACAACTCGTCTCTATTGACGAACGCGCGTCCAAGCCGACTTTGAAATCGAACGCCTTCGCGCTAACCCCAACATGTTCAACGAATGGGCCGTGATTACGCTGGTACCACAACCTCATCATCGCCGAAAACGACCACGCTGTTCTGCTTCGCTGGATCTGGGACACCGCTACCCCACACTGGAGGTCTACTCCAAAGTCCGCCGCAGCCGAACCGTGGCTGCACACCGTCCGAGGAAATTCGCGCCATGAGCGATCTCATCCACGCCTGCCACGCCGCCGCTGGACCCGACGTACCCTGCAATGAGGAATGGCACCACAAGCTCCATCGACCCGACATTCCCATGCGCCCTGGCGCGTCATGATTAAATGGCGCGTTTCGACGCTCGCTGGATTTGAGGGAGGTACGAAAAATCCACCTGAACACCGTCTCCCTTTGACATTCGCGACCGCATGGTCAGCCAGTTCCACGCGCTGCGGACGAAGCGAGCCATCTCCCCAACATTCGCATAGCCACCCGAATGCCGCGTTGACCGCAACAGCCTGAAATACAATCCCGTGCTGAGGTGAGTGGTATGGTAAGCGACGCAGCCGACAACACAGGTGGATGGTCGTCGGTCCCGGCGAGCTAAAAACCGACGACAAACTCGCAGCGACCGTGCGGGAACAGCTCAACGATCATCGGCTTTTTCCGCCAGCGACCATCGAAGGCGTGTGCGGCCAGCGGCGTGCCAAAACAACCGTGTACCGCCGGTGGAAACCAAGGCAGAAATGGTTTTTGAGCTTGTTCTTCGTGGAGCTGAGGATGAGTTTCCTGACACAGGATCTTTGGCTGGCGACGTTCGCGCACTGGCCGAGATGACCGTGAATTTCACCGCCAGCGACATGTCCCAGAAAGTCCTTCCTGGGTTTTTGGATGCCGTCGCGGCTGACCCCGAGATGCGTCAACGACTCAGCGATGCCTTTGTCACTCCCACCACCGAGCACATCGCGGGTCACACTGACCGCGCCAGCGCCCGAGGTGAACTCCCGCCGGACACCGTTGTGGATGTTGCCGTGATCCACGCCGCGTTGTTGGGTATCCCCTACGCATCCGTGCACATGCTGGGAGAGACTGACACTGAGGTGCTAACTCAACCAGTTGGCTGAGCGCATCGCTGCGCTCGCTGGGAGTCGGCTAAGAGGGCTGTTTGCGGGGCGAGGCAGGCACAGGGCTTGCACGCCTGAGCAGATATAGCTACGCCACGTAGCGTAACTATTTACGGCCTATGGAAGCGACACTCAAGCCATGCGCGCAGCACCACCTCCTACAACGGACCGCAGGCACCCACCTCGGCGACATCACCACACCGAACATCACCCCACGACAAGTCTCGCCAGGGTTGCTCGGCTCGCGTCAACCAGATGGACGTTCTGGAACAGGAAGGAAAATGAAGCTCTTCACCGGACGCGCTTCTCATCGGCACCGGCGTGGACTTTGCTGGAACCATCAGCGCTGCCGGGGCGCACGTCAGCGGATATAAGCGTTGGCGACCGCGTGTGGGGCCAGGTCGGGTCTGACGCCCCGGCACCAGCCTCGCCGCCGCCGACTACATCGCCGTCTCCCACATTGCCTCTCCCCAGCGCCCACCACCATTCCCTCTGGTCGAAGCAGCCGCCCTCCCTTTGGCTGACTCGCCGCACTCAAAGGGTTCGCTGGCTAAAAGCTGGTGCAGTACTGGTAATCGGCGGCAACGGCGGCGTGGTCAACCGCCATCCAGGCTGCCCTGGCATTGGGTGCCGAGGTTGATGCAGTGACAGGGGCTGAAGAGGGCGCCGCAAAAGCACGTAGGCAGGGCAAACCTTCAACTACCACATCACCCCACCCAGCCTCGATCCCTGGCAGGTAGCAGCTCATCTTGGACACTGCGGGCATCAACCTTCTGCCCTACCGTGCGCTGCTGGCACCCGGCGGGCGCTTTACGACGGTCGCGCCTCGCCGTGGGATGGATGTGCTCCGGTCGCTGGTGACGCGCGGGCCGCGCATTCGGATCGTCTCTGCTGGTGCCAACCCCACAGGGCCAGCGTGGCTGGCACAGAAAGTTGATTCAGGTGAGATTCGTCCCTGCATCGGCGACATCTCATCCTGCGGAGCAAGCACGGGAATGCCTCACTAGTGCCTACAGAGCCGCAGAATCCGCCCACGGAAAACACGGTTATCGTGGAGGATTAAGCGCCGCCGTGGCTGCTTTGCGGGTAATAAATCGCCGATTTTGAATGCGCGGCCAGGCCAGGGCACATAGGGCACTCACAATAGTCGCCGCCAGCATTACGACATACGGGCACATCTGCGTCAAATCCGTGCCGGTGGCTTTATAGAAATATTCACCACAGCATGAATAGCCGCAGCAATCAGGACTCTGTGCGTCCACGAACCCGTCCACAGTGCGGCCATAATGACGTCCAACAACACTCGCGGAGGCTACAAACAAAATCACCGGAAGAACGCTTACGCCGAAATACTGAAGCGACAAACCAAAGAACACACCGTTAATAACCACACTTGGCCACGGACCCAACTTCGCCGCCAACGCTCGATACATGATGCCACGGAAACCTACCTCCTCACACCACGAGCCAAATATAAAACCAATACACACGGCAGCAACTGCTATAGGTTTAGCCAGTCATGGACAACAAACGGGTAGGCCAGGTGTGGCGAGGAGCGCCAGCGAGAGGACACAAGGGACGATAACGCGTGGCGATCCAGGCCTTTTGGTGAGAGTCAGTGGCTCGGGGCGCATCTGATGGAAACCACGATGGCACACTGAGTTTACATAAGGCTGCTGCAACAAACGGCCAACCATGACCAGCGGCAAGACCTGAAATGGAATGTTGGTGAACGGCCGAACAGCCCCCAGCAACAAGGTAATCGGAGCCATAATCACAGCCCACAAAAAGTGCGAGTGCGTAGGGCTTTGGGGTTACGAGGTTCCTTCTGATCGTACGTTTTCTTGCCAATCGCGCCCTGATGCCATCAAATGATCTACCTTTGATTGTCCTTTTCGAGATTCTCCGGCAGCCAAGCTTAAGGAAGAACAGAGAATCTTAAAACCAGTAGAATGGGGTCCACCCTGTTGGGGTAGACCCAGCTCTCCCAGAAAGAATAGAAAACCTTTCTACAGGATCCGACCATCACCCTCATCGTCCCTAGCAACTCAACGCAATCTACGCTGCTAGCTTTTAGCGACCGCAAAAGCGTAGCTATTTTCAGAACGCTGCACCTTCCCCAAACATTATCCCGGCAAGGAGGACCATGTTCGATAGAGCGAATCCGTTTAAGAAATAAATCTATATAGTCATCGCCTCGGGCATCAGCCACTCACTTCCCTGTTTCCAAGATCGAAGCCCCTTGAACTTCCACGTCTCATGCGTGGCTCAGGCATCACATGCACACTCACACTGCGGGGAACAGGAAAAACCAGGGGCAGCCTCAACAAAACCCATCAGGTGCTACTGAACTTTAATGCACCTTCCCCTCGCCACGGCAGTGAAATAGCATGTTCCCCATTACCCCTCGGAACCAGGCTCGCTTGATGCCTCGACATAAGCGACTTCCAGTCCCATTCATCCCTATAGCGATCATCGGACTCATAGAAAACATCTGCGACCTCTTCATACTCGTCATAGATGTGAAGAGACACAGAACATGTCCCAACATCAGGCATCCCAAGAAACGTAGTCGCAGCGCTAGAAAACAGCAACCCCTTCATCTCCCCATTCAGGATACTCGTCTCCTCCCCTGAAAAACTGAACTTGTCCATACATAGGCACAACGTGAAGATTGATGTCTTTCACTTTAGCCATGTGCGATCGCCTCTATCCTCAATAACTGGAATAAAATTGATTAAATTTTCACCCTCTACCAGGAAAAATCAGATCCATTTCGTTCCTCTATATCTACTGGCCAATCTTTGCAGGCACACCTGTACCCTATCAACAAAAGCAATATTTCTACAATCAAAAGTAAGCAAACCTACCCAAGGGTGATCAGGCATAGCTAGGCCAAGATCCACTAGCCCAGCCACCCCCAAAAGGAGACTTAGTTGATGAAAAATTTTTCATGATAGTGGCATCTATTTTGCTAACCATATCAAACGTTCCTCCCAGATGATTATTATCAAATTATCGGAAGCGCTCACATGTTTTACCGCTTCTACCAGTCAAAATGGCACTTCAGCCAACAGCAACTGCGGAGGTCACACATGACACGCGTACGCATAATAGTCACCATCACTCTTCTACTCGCCGGAATAATGGCTACACCAGCGACTTCCCAACTCACTCACCCTGCACAGGCACAGCAAGCGCAGGATGATCCAACAAACCAGTGGAATGATCGTTTTACAAATTCGGCCTGGACAAAATGCGCTATCAACCCCGACAACTCCTTATGGTGTTGGAGCGATATACCGGAGAAAAACACCTCAGAAGGTAAAACCCTCTCATCTACAGCACAACTCCCTAAAAGTTGAAGGTATAGCAGCTGAAAGCAGTTTCTGCCGACACACACAACATATGCGCCATTGCCATAGATAACGAGCTCTGGTGCTGGGAAAGCACAACGAAGGCTGAAAATAACGATAAGCCAGCCAACACCACCCCGAGCACCAGTCTAAAGAAGATGGGCATCCAGGCCAAAAAGGTTGCACTTTTCCACAATTACGCATATGTCATTGACACCAACAACGATCTGTGGGAATGGGAACGAGGTAGCGAGATCAATCCTCCCATTCAGTTCCACAAGAGGAACCCTGCCATGAAAGCCATGGACGCTTTACTCAGACTCTTACGCTACATGCACAGTTGATCTAGAAAATAAGGTGTGGTGTTGGGACAGAAGCAAACTTGGAGTTCCCGGCAAAGTTACCCCAAACCGCTCCGAGACCCCAGTACTCATTTCGGGGATAACCGCCGAGAAAATTATCGTCAATGATCGATATGCTTGTGCGCTTAATTCGGCAGGCGAAGTCTGGTGCTGGGGAGATAATTTTGACGGACAGCTTGGTTCTGAAACACCAGGTTCTACATCCACGCCAACCAAGGTAGACAAACTACCCAAGGATGATTGCTGATATTACGCTTAGCCGGTCTTCTGCCTGCGCCCTTGATCGCTCCGGAAGTAGCTGGTGTTGGGGTAAACCCCGACCAGAATTTGGCAACACCCCAGACATAAATTACCCCGAAGTACCAACCAAAACAACGATGAAAGCGGCACGGGTACTTCACATAGACAACAGAGGTGCCTTGTGATACCAGCCGGTTACGTCTGGGTGCATAAAGGATGAGTATGATCACAATCCCGGTGATCAGCTACCCAATTATTCTTTTGAAAAGAAGGAGAATATTCGGTTGATTAAATAATTCACTACCTAATGGGTGATCTCACATCTTTATGAAAGGAAGAGCATGCGCATCATTACCATCAAGATTGCGCGGCTTTATAGCAGCACCATTTATCATAGGTGGATCTCAGTAGCACTGTCCCCACGTTGCCGCTGCTGCGCCAAAAGAACAGACTGAAATAACGGAATCAGTTCCGCCCACCGCCCCTGTCCATGAGGCACCCGTGAAGGTAGTCGGTGATATTCCTCTCTCAACGCATCACCATGGGACATGTCTCACACCTGTGTTATCGATGATCATCAATGACGTATGGTGCTAGTTCCAATGCGTTTCGGCGAATCTTGACGGCTAAGTGCCTCTGATGAGGTTTTTCCACAGAAGCAAGCTTCATCTCAAGGCCCAAAAGCCACCCTCAATTTTGCAAAATCCAATGGTAAAAACTTAGTGCGACAGATAGGGGGCAGTTGTATGCTGGGGCATATCTGGAACAGATAAATATCGCTGCAGACGCGACAGACAAAAAATTAGCGCTCCCGTACAGAAGCTACGCCGGTCTACCCGAAGATAAAAAGTTCAAAACGTGCTGTAGGTGGCTGCTTCATCGATTCTGACGACATGCTTTTGGTGGAAAATAGCAGGTATAGGACAACGTATGGGAGATATTAAAGTGCAGTCTAGCGGTGGATCTTCGAGTGAAGGTTGCAGCCGTATCTCTGGATAATTCTCTATTGTTGGGAGAGAAAGCAGCATCGCGGATTCCACCTCGAAGAGCCCTAGTAAAAACACCCTAAGAGAAATCGACGGGATGACGGCAGCGCTGATTTCTAGCGGCACATCGGACAATATGTGCGTCGTAGAGACAGACGGAACACCTCATTGTTGGGGAAGAGATATGTTCAACGAGCTTGATCATGATGCCAAGACTCAGGAATCAAAATTGATTTGTCCAAGCTGAAGCGTCAACCAGTAGTTCAGGTCAGTAATACCGTGGGTGGACAAGGCAGGTTCCTTGGTGCTAGGGTGGCACCTTTGGCGGAATTGTTGATGAAAATAAGCCCTCACGGGATTTAGAGTCCCTCAGCCAATCTACAAGAATCTTGAGGTTTTTGACGCTGTCGCTGTCGCAACCCAAGACTACAGAACCTGCTATGTGGGTACACCGAAGGCGCGTTCTGGTGCTGGGGTAGAACAAAGATGGAACGACTGGGCAACGGAACCACTGCAGACTCACCTGTCCCCTGCGTCAAGGTGGAAGGCTTTGACGGTAGCCTTAACTCCATGAGCACACACGACGCAGGCACTCACGCTGCACACGGCGACGCACACAGTACCCTTAGCGGACTTTATTAACCACCACGGCGTCGATACGCAGGCAGCGAGGGTTCTACGAACACATGCACATGCGTACGCCCGGAGTTGTCTGGGAGGACAGGAAAGCTGCAGGTTTTGTCCAGACAAAGCTGCGGGAGTTTGACTGCGAGGTCATCACCAACATCGGCGGCGCTGGGATTGCTGCTTTTTCCGCAACGGCGAAGGCCCGACGGTGTTGTTCCGTGCGATTGATGGCTGCCGGGTCCAGGAGGCCACGGTGCGCCGTTTGCGTCGAAAAATGAGGCTCGATGCACGCCTGCGGGCATGACATGCACACCACTGCCTTACTGGGCTTGTGCCAGATCCTCAACGAGTCCGCGACCACTGGCAGGGGCACGACGCCATCGCCCCGTTCCAGCCTGCAGAGGAAACTGCAGGGCGCGGCCCGCAACTGGTTGCGGATGGCCTGACCTCCTGCATTCCCTAGCACCGATGCGTGCTTCGGCCAGCACATTGTGGCAGGCTGCGGGGAAAATCATGCGAGCATGCCTGGACCTGCCCCTGGCCGCGTGACATGATTACCATTGAGCTTTTTGGGCGGTCGGCACACGGCTCAATCGCCGCACGACTCTATCGATCCAACATTTCTTGCAGCGATGATTGTGGTGCGGTTGCAGGGCATTGGCCGCGAAGTCTCACCCGAACATTTCGCGGTGGTGACGGTAGGGCACACCAAACCTCAGGCCACACGAACAACACCATTCCCGGCAGCGCCACCCCATGCAGTGCTCAATTGCCGTTTCTACGATGACGATGTGAAGGCCCGCACCTACGCCGCCATCGAGCGGGTGGTGCGCGGCGAGCGCATCGCCGCGGATGCGAGAAGGGAGCCCACGTTCACGTACTTCAACCACGGCGAACTCACCGACAACTCCCCGAGGTGTTCAGCGGTCCGCTTGCTTTCGACGCCGTGTTTGAGGATGCCTCGCGGACGCTCAACGCTGGACCGCATCGGAGGATTTTTCCGAGGTTCCGCGCGCGTTCGGGGCACCCTATTTCTTCTGGTTGATCGGCGCAAACTCCGACGATGCTGATGCACCGGGCAACCACATGCCCTTACTTCTTCCGACTATGAGCCGGTGGTGTCTGCGTCTAATCGCGCGGGCGTTGGCTGCGGTGTTGGCCTACCTAGCCGTGTAAACAACGTTAGGCTTGAAGTCCCAAGCCACACAGACCGTTGGTCTTAATGTAGAAAGGTAAACTATGCAGACCGTAACCCTGAACAACGGCGTCGAGATGCCCATCCTCGGTCTTGGCGTGTATCAACTCACCGAACCCGGCGAATGCGAACGCGTGAGTGTCGGACGCATTGAGCTTGGATACTGCTCCATTGACACGCGGCCTCGTACCGAAATGAAGAAGCCGTCGGCTGCGCCATTGCAGCCAGCGGCATTCCCCGCGACGAACTGTTCATCACTAGCAAAGTGTGGATTCAAGATGCCGGCGAGAAACCCGCCCGCGCTGCTTTTGAGCGTTCCCTGGAACGCTTGGGCCTGGATTACCTGGACCTTTACTTGATCCACCAGCCCATGGGTGACGTCATGGATCCTGCGCGCTCTGGAGAACCTCAATAAGGAGGGCCTGTCCCGCGCGGTGGGCGTGTCTCAATTTCTACCCAGACCGCCTCGTGGATTTGATCCCGCACAATGAGATCACCCCAGCCAGAACCAGGTGGAAACTCATCCCTTCCACCAGCAGGTGGAGGCCCGAAGGTCATGCAGGAGTACAACGTTCAGATCGAATCCTGGGACCGTTTGTTGAGGGAAAGAACGACTTGTTCACTAATCCCACGCTCACTGCCATCGCTGAGAACACGGCAAAAGCGTGGCACAGGTGGTAGCTTCGTTGGCTGATCCAGCGCGGGTCGGCGATCCCGAAGTCCGCGCGCCGCGAACGCCTCGGAGGAAAAGCATGTAGCGTGTCTGACTTCACGCTTCTCGACGCCCAGATGGCTCGACATATCCATCGCTGGATACGCGCGCAGCCCGTTTTCATCGACTCATACTCGACGTGTCTGCTGTGACGCTTCCAGCGGAGTGAAGTTCAACACTTAAGGTGCGGCCAACCTCGCGACGCGCATGAGGATGCCGCTGCCGGTTCACACCGGAACCATCACCCGCCGTCTCCCCAATAGGGCATCTTTTGCCGGTGCGTGTCAACCAGCATGGCATCCCCAGTAGCCAGCAATAGTTCCACGAGTCCTGTTGTGCTGGAACTTTGCCAGGACGGCGGTATACATGACGTCGTCCTTAACCTCCCAGTCAGCCCGCGGGCTGTTTATCAGCGGCCGATACAGCAGCTTTCAACGGCGATGTGGGTGCGCCTCGATTTTTTTCGCGGAGCTCATCCCAAATTTCTGCGCCTGAAGTAATGTCTCGGCGGCGCCAGTAAACGTGCATTTTGTAAAACGTAGCGGGCGAAGTTGATAGCTCACCGTACGGGTCATTTGCTGCAGGAAGTAAATTGTATCCATACCACCGACGGTAGCAGATAGCTCTTTACCCCGGCTCTACTTTCCGATGAATCCTTTTCCACCATCCAGTCGTAGGCGACTTGACCTGGGTCGGCGCCTTCCACATCAACTTTCGAGGTTGAGGGAACGCATGGTGTCATCGCTCAAGCAACGGAGTGACCCTGGGCGAAGCGTTCCGCGAGTTTCGGGGGTGCTGGTTCAGGAAACCCGGTGTTAAACACGGGTGCCGCGTTGTGGCGGGGAAGAAATGCTGGTCACCTCCGTGATCACCAGGTTCAGGATTGATGCGTCTATCGGTGGTGAATATTTCACCAAAGCTGTGCGATCCGTCTGTGCTGCTCGCCTGGCAGACGGTACCGGTGTCCATGAGGGGATGTTTCTCCGGCACACCGTCGGGGGTTCCGCGTGGTATTCTCGTCAAAAGTTTCAACATGGATCTCAGGCCATCAACGCGGGAGTTAAATCTGATCTCCACGCACATAGTGCGCCTCCACTGGAACAGAGGCAATATCGAAAGTTTAGAGATGTTAGCTGTTGTGCAGAATTCCGGCCGGACGGGCAAAGGCGTAGGTGGCATGGAGCGGCGCGGGCTGTCCCCAGGTCAGGCCGTTGGCCAGGTCCGCGTCGTGCACAGCCCGCCATTGCTTTCTGCTTGTCGGGGATGCCGCCCTCGTGTCCCAGGTATGCGAGCCAGGCGGTGCTGGTAGTATCTCGAAAGCCAGGTCAGCCTGCCCTGACACCACGAGGTTGCAGTGAGGTTGAGAGCCCGGCATGCTGGTCATGTCGGTGACATCAGCCGGACGCTTTGGCTATGAGCACAGCGATTTTTCCCAGAACAATCTGTTCGGTGAAGTTTTTGAGGCGATGGTGATGGATCTGCATCGCGAGCATTGGCGATGGCTTGATGGACCTTCCGTCAGCGGCGGGCACCGCCTGACGGAGGGCTGCAGGCCGCAGGCGGACAGCCCCAGGCCAAAAGAGCATGACGCAGCAGAGGGAGATCTTTGCGCATTCTCATTGTCCTTTCTGGCCGCGGGTAGTTCCGCAGACGCGTGGGCCGCCCAATCCACAAAGCAGCGCCAGAGCGCACGAGCAGCGATCCAGTGATCAGTACACGGTCTAACGCCAGGTTCACCCCTGTGGTGATAAGGACGCCCAGCCCGCCATCGATGAAGGTCGCTAGTGCGCAGTGCCCACGAGCAGCACCAATGCGGTGCGGATGCCCGCCAGCATAGATCGGCACGGCGAGGGCAGTTCGATGAAACAGCACTGACAGGCGCTTCGCGCCCATGCCTCGCCTGGCCTAATCAGTGCTGGATCGACGGGAATCCAGGCCTCACCATCGCGTTTTTCGCACCGGCAGGAACGCGTACAGGATCAGGGCTGACCACGGCGGCGTCTGACCAAAAGCCGCTACCAGAAATGGCAAACAGCAGCCACTCAGATGATCGCTGAAAGCCGGGCTCGTTAGCCAGCATCATCACTGCCACAGCCAACCACCGCGAGCGGTTTGCATAAGCACAATGCCCAGTGGAATAGCGATGACGAGGACGACAACCGCCGCCACCACCGTCAGCTTTGAGGTGCTGCACGGTAGATCCCACAGGTAAGGGATGCAGAGCGTCACCCGCTCGGTCCTCGGGAGGATCGGCACGGGTAATCAGACCAGCACGGCACTATCGCCAACAGCACCCAACGTGGGTTGGGCGAGCAGACCCAACCAGCGTCTGGAATCGGGCCGGTCAGAGGTTGCTGTCGTGGTCATCGCTCTCCCTCGCTCTCTCACCGCGTCCGCGTTCACACCCACCGGAGCATCCTCTCGGCTGGCCTCTGCAGCCAGTGATGGCCTGCATCACCGTTCTCCACATTGATGACGCCCTGAAAGTACTGCCGTGGACCCACAACCAGCGCAGACCGGTGCCGCCACCAGCATGGTGTCCAGGGCGTCGTTAAGCGTGGAATGGGTGGATACCACCGGCAGATCGGGGTCGACGTGGCTGGGAATGGACCGTAGTGGTGTTCAGCTGTTCGCGGGGAATCCACGACAGCGGCCGATGCTGGTCATCCAGGATCACTACGTGTCCACGCCCCGCCCGGTCAGCTGAGGTGCGCAAGTTCCTTCGGGTCCTGGCCCGGGTGCCCGGTGACGGCGGGAAGCAATTCGACGTCCGAATGTGTGTCAGGTTCAACTGCTTCAGGCCAGCGCCGGAGCCGATGAACCTCCACGAACTCGTCGGCGGGTTCCGCGAGGATACGCTCAGGGGTGTCGTACTGCACAATGCGTGCACCATCATCGAAAATGGCGATCCAGTCCCCTAGCTTCACCGCCTCATCGAAATCGTGGGTGACGCACACGATGGTTTTGTGCAGCTCGGACTGGATGCTGATCAGCTCGTCCTGGAGTTTCTGGCGAGTGATCGGGTCAACCGCGCCGAAAGGCTCGTCCATGAGCAGCACCGGCGGATCCGCAGCCAAGGCGCGCTGCCACCCCACGCGCTGCTGCTGTCCGCCCGACAGTTCCTTCGCACGGTCCCGTAGCACAGATCTGGGTCCAGGGAAATGAGTTCCAGCAGCCTCATCGACAGTTCGGCGATACGCTGCTTGTCCCAGCCCAGCATCTTGGGCACCATGGCGATATTCGCGCCGACGGTCAGGTGCGGCAGCAAACCACCCGCCTGGATCACATACCCGATGCCACGGCGAAGTTTATCCCCATTCATGTGGGTCACGTCCTCGCCGTTGATCACAATTTTGCCCTCGGTGGGTTCGATCAGGCGGTTGATCATTTTCAGCGTGGTGGTTTTGCTGCACCCAGAGCGGCCAACAAACATCACCACCGCGCCTGCTGGGATTTCAGGGTCAGCTGGTTCACTGCGGCCTTCTAGCAGCGCCTTTCACCGCCGTAAACGCTTGGTTACGTTGTCAATCAAATACGGCGCCGCCTTCCTCGGCACCTGTTATTTCTGGTTACTGCGTTGTCTGTTGATTGGGAAACAGTTGCGGGTTAGACACGGATGCCCTTTGAGGTAGTCAGGCGACCCGCAACAATCAAGGCCGCGTCGAGAAGAAGAGTGCAGGATGACAACGGCAAATGACCGGTGGCTACTGACTCTGAAGGAATCGCTCCGCCCTAGGCAGGAGAGGCCAGGAAAATGTAGCCGCCAAGGTCGGGCCCCAGAGCGTAGGCTGCAGCAGCGGCGATACCCATGGTCATCGGGCGGAAATGCGCATACCGGCGATGACCACCGGCCAGGCCAGTGGAAGCTCCACCCGGACGTAGCTACGCGGCTCGTGCCGACGCCGCGGGCAGCCTCCACCAGCGCCGGATCTACTTCCGTGAGGCCGACGACGGCGTTGCGCAAAATCGGTAGCACTGGCGAAGAAGGTGCCTACCGGCCACCGCCGGGGCAACACCGAAGCCCGACTGGGATGATGAGCAAAACCGATCAGTGCAAAAGACGGAATCGGTTAATCCGGCCGAGACATTATTGGCAACAGACGTTAAAAAGTACTTCGATATACACACTGCGGCGACAACAAATGTGCAATAACAGTGGCCAAAACAAGACATTGAACAACGAGACTCAGATGCCGCCAACTGTTCAGCATTATCTGACTCCACCCGTTGCAGAAACAAACTGAATCATGGCATAAGTTCCTGAATGATCAGGGAGTATTTCTACTGATGACGTCGAATGAGAAAACGTTGGGGAACTAGAAACCAAGGAGGATGAGTCCCCGTCACTCCCATACCTGATGTTAAACCCCACTCCGCCACACCCCTGCTGCATAATTACTACTTTTCGAGTGACAAACTTAATAATTGCACATACCTAGCATTGTTGAGCAATCGAAAAATACGGCGATTCCAATAAGATTAATTGCAGGTTATCGCAACATTGATAGTCAAGTCTTGTATGACAGCACTACCTGTCAACCTACCACAAAATCCCAAAATAGAGATGCGTCACATTTGTGGTTCACTGGTGATTTTTAGGTAACGCTGGTTCCTTTTTCTACGACACAACATCCCGCGCCCCCGCAACACAACTGCATAAACCCGCCTGATTGTTCATCAAACTCAGACGGGTGCAGCAGCACGCTCACAGAGCGTAAGAAACTATTCGCTGTAGTATTTCACCAGACCCAGCTCGGCCAAAACCAACAACTCATGGTTCGAACGACGCGAATGGTGTACCCAAACTCGCCGGGTACATCGCCGCTCGATTTCACTTGTAGCGGCCTTCTGCCAGAGCTATGTCTTCATATCGAAAATCAGCGACGGCTGCACTCATTCCTCAGGATTCTCCGGATCCGAAATACCAATGATGGCCTGCACCTAGCACATCTCTGCCCGTTTAGAGGTCACCCAGGTTCACATCAACGGACAGTCGGACAGGTCACCCTGCAAGTATCTCACCGGCGTTCGGCGCAGCTTCGCCGTTACACATCAGTTGGACAGCTGGATGCTGTCCCACCCTTCTTGAACACGCTTGGTCCACTGGACGTACTCCTGAGCAACCTTAGGACTTGCGGTGACTGGCGGGCACCCTCATCGAGCGGACGGTAGCTAGCCTTCCACGTAATCGCAGCATGCGGGGTGGAAGTGACCATGGTGAAAGGTCCACCAGGGAGACGACGCACCACTGCAGCCATTCACGAGGCAGGCCATCGGCATCGCGGTCGTAGAACTGGCGCGATCCTCGTGCTCGATCAGGTCGTACAGGGCCTCGCGCTTCCAGGTGATCGCGGTAGTCCGTGTCGTGGATTCCACGGTGGGGATGGTCCAGCCGTGGTCTTCTTGCGGCATTTCGTCCCACCAGCCGTCGGAAATGGAGAGGTGAGACGCCCGTTCATCACAGCCTCTATACCAGAGGTGCCGAGGCTTCTTGCGGGCGGATGGGGTGTTCAACCAAATATCCGCGCCGGAGATGAGGTAGCCAGCCAGTTCGATGTCGTAATCAGGCAGGGAACAGGAAGCGGTCGCGCAGACCCGCGTCGTCGGCAAAGCGCACGATCTCCCGCATGGAGTTTCTTGCCGCCCATGCGTCGAGGTGGGCTACCTGCAATAATGAACTGCACGGGGCGCTCTTCGTTGAGCAGGATGCGGCAGACGCTGCGGTCACGCAGCATCAGGTCGAGCGCTTGTAGGTGGACACGCGGACGCGGGAAAACCAATGGTCAGGGTGTTCGGATCGAGTACGCGCCGGTCCAGTGCAGCTGCGCATCGGGCAGGCCACGGTGTGCCCAGGAATCATGCACGGACTCGCGGGCCACGTTCACCAGGTCGGCGCGTAGCTTGTTGCGAGCCTCCCACAGGGTTTCATCGTTCACGGCATCCGGGAAGTCCCAGCTGTCTGCCACGGCAAGGTCGGCGCTGCGGAGACCTTCTCAATAATGCCTCATCATCTCTGGCTTCACCCAGGTGGGCAGGCGCACACCGTTGGTGACGGACCCGATCGGCACTTCCTCGCCGACGTAGCCGGGTACAGGCTGGCGAAGACATCCACGCGATACTCACCGTGCAGCTTGAGCGACGCCGTTCGCATGCTGTGACAGCCGCAGGCCCATGTGAGCCATGTTGCAAGGCGATTCGGGTCTGACTCCACACCCAGTTTTGATGGCTTCTTCGATGGGGACGTTCGGACACAGATGACGAGATTCCTCATTACCTGCACCCAGGTAGCGGCGGACCAGCTCAATATCAAAGCGGTCAATACCAGCGGGAACGGGGGTGTGGGTGGTGAAGATGTTAGTGGCGCGGACCTGAGCCAACGCGGCGTCGTAATCAAGCCCTCGTCATGCGCGTTCGCGGATACGCTCCAGGCCCAGGAAGCCAGCGTGTCCCTCATTCAGCGGGCAACGCGCGGACGTACATTGGGCCACGGCATCGCAGAAAGCGTTGACGCGCGACGCCGCCGACACCCTAACACCAGCTCCCTGCTTGATGCGGTGTTCCGAGTCGCCGCCGTACAGACGGTCGGTCACATCCCGCAGGTCAGCGGGTTTTCTTCAATGTTGGTATCCAGAGCAGCAACGGCACGCGGCCAGCCCCTCGGCCACCTACAACGCAATCGCACGTCACGGTGGTCAGGGAAGGCAACGGTGACGGTGATCTGCTTGCCGTCTTTATCCAGGACTGGCGACACGGGAAGATCGCGAGGATCGTGGTACTCGTAGTTTTCTTCCTCAGCCATCGCCGGACAGAGACTGCGTGAGAAGATAGCCGTAGGAGTACAAAAGACCCACACCGATCGGCGGAATACCGAGGTCAGAGGCGGATTCTCATGCGATCACCCGCAGAAGCGCCCAGACCGCCTGAGTAGATCGGCAGGGTGGGAGTCAATGCAAACCCATTGAGAAGTCCGCGGCGATGGGGTCGGTGGAGCTGCGGCCTGTGCCGCTGTTCTGTTTGCTGTAGGTCTTTTGGAAACCACAAGGGTTCCTGCAGGTAGGTCGAGATTGTCAGCTTCCTGCGGACATTACCAGGAAGCCGTCATCGGCGCGAGTTCACGGAGGCGGTCCACATGCACGCGCTGGAGCAGTTCCTCGTTATCCCCAACGCATCCCCGCAACTCAGGGTCGATGCTGCGGAACAGTTCACGAGTCTCGGGCGCCGCGACCACCGCAAGTTGAGCGCCAGAAGCCACAACGGACGCAGCGCTGATGGAATACTGCTACTTTTTACAGTGCCGGAAGATTTCACCCACCTCTAATTTATCCAATTCAGTCCCTCGATGCCACTTAATAAAAACCTCGACGTGAGAATATCAAATCAGCCCCATCTTCACTGCTTGTGTGGTTATTACCACAAAGATGGACCGATTCTACTTTGTGCAGTGATCAACGAAGATCACGCGAATACCAGCGGAATTTTACTTCTTCTTTACCGCAGTTTAGCCTTTTTGGACTCTTTTCTTCGCCGTTTCTTTGGTGGTCTTATTTAAATCCTCTTTCCACATTCCTCATGAAGATCTTCACCAGTGGTGAGACGAATCATGTTAGTGTACCGGTCACTCCTGGAGAGTACCGGCAGCAACAACCATCATGTCGTCGCGGGTTGTAGCTCATCCACGTCAGCAATGCCTCATCGATTTCGCGCATCATCGAGTCGGTGCTATCCACTCAGCAGGCACAGGAACGTCTGCGCACCCCACGTCAGGGCGAGCTGCGAACGCACCTCCTGGTTTGGGGTGACTACTGGCGGAAGATGAGTGTGCAGGCGGGCCACACGTCGAGCGGTATCGCCAGAGGTAGTGAGATGCAACAGAGCTTTGGCGTTCAGGCGCTCCGGCAATATCGCGGGCGGAGTAGGAGATCACGCCAGCGCTGGTGCGCGGCATGTGGGACAGCTGCGGGGACTTCACCGTCAGCCTCCGCGGACTTGACGATGCAGGACATGGTGGACACCACGTTCTGCGGGTCGCGGCCCACGGAGGTCTCGCCGGAGAGCATCACGGCGTCGGCACCGTCGAGCACAGCGTTAGCCGCGTCGGAGGCCTGCGCGCGGAGTCGGGCGGGAGTTTTCAATCATGGAGTCCAGCATCTGCGGCCACGATCACCGGCTTGGCGTTTTCACGTGCGATCTGGATGGCGCGCTTTTTGAACCAGCGGAACTTCCTCCAGCGGAACTTCGACACCGAGGTCGCCACGGGCGACCAGCGATGCCGTCGAAGGCCAGGATGATGGATTCCAGCGCATCCACGGCTTCCGGCTTTCTCCAGCTTGGCGATCACGGGGAACGCGACGCTTTTCTTCATCCATGACCTGGCTGCACTGGTTCCACGTCCGCCGGGGAGCGAACGAAGGATCAGCGCCACCATGTCCACGCCGAGTTTTCAGCGCGAAGCGAGTCTCTCAATGTCTTTTTCACTGAGGGGCCGGGACGGAAACATCCATCCCCGGCAGGGACACGCCCTTGTTGTTGGAGACAGGGGCCGCCTTCCACAACCTTGCAGACCACATCGTTGCCGTCTACTTCAACGCAGGGCGAGGCCGACTTTGCCATCGTCCACGAGCAAGCGGTCGCCGGGCTCGCATCTTGGCCAGCCCTTTGTAGGTGGTGGACACGCGGTCATGGGTGCCGAGGACGTCGTCAACGGTGATGCGAACAATCTCACCATCGTTCCAGTAGGCTTCCCCATCGACGAAGCGCCCCAGGCGGATCTGGCCCCCGCAAGTCTGCGAGCGGATGCCCACGGCGACCGGTCTCGTCAGTTTGCTTCACGAACCATTCGTGAGTTTTGCTCATGATCTTTAGTGGTCGCCATGAGAGAAGTTCATCCGGGCGACGTCCATGCCGGCTTCCACAAGACCGAGGATTCCCTCTTTGCTTGCGACGCTGGATCGCAGCGCACACACAATTTTGTTCGTCTCATCCACGCCTCCCACCTAACCACCTTGGCCCCACAAGCCACACAGAAACGCCCGCTAAGGGGACAATAATCACGTTTGCCCACCAAACTCATGACCGAAAAACCACATCTTGGCGAAAATAAGCAGGATAATCAAAAATAAACGGGCATAAAAGATGGATGTGCAGTGAGAATTCCGCCACACGCGATACTGGTCACACTGTGCTTGTGTCGCCTGTAACGCCAGTATTCTTTTCTCCCTCGTCACGGGTAATCACCAGATACGCCACCTCGCCAGCAGCACCACGGCCGACACGATGGTGTTCATGCAAACCCCAGGATGAGTGTTGCGGCGTCGGAACGCATCAGCTCAATCCAGAACCGACCGAGGGTGTACCCCCACCACATACAGGGCAAACAGCGCCACGACGATCCATGCGAGCGGCGATCCACCCACAACAACACCGCGCAAATCAGCAGGTTCACAACATCTCATAGAGGAAGGTGGGGTGCACCACCGCCAGCACCTCGCCGGTGGAATGCCCGGTCATGGGCGCAACCTGCCCGCATCATCCACGCGGTTGTAAATCTCGGGCCCCACGGCACGCTCGTGGGCCGACCATACAGCTCCTGGATTAAACCGGTTGCCCAGCCTGCCGATGGCCTGCGCGAGAATGATTTCCGAGCCGCGGCGTCGGCAAGCGGGGCGAACGGCAGCATCTTTTCACCCGCATCATCACCCCGCCACGGCCAGGGTGCCCAGCGTCACCGCGCCCCAAATGCCCAAACCACCGCTGGCGATGTTGAACACCGCGGGGTTGCAGTCGGAGCAAAATACTGGTCGCCGTCGAGAGTCACGTGGTAGAGCCGCCCACCGATAATGCCAGCCGGAACCAGCACCAGCGTCGCATCCATCATCACTCAGGGTCGCCGCCCCGCGCCACGTATCGACGCCGCGACAACCACACCGCCGCGATAATGCCCGTGATGATGCACAGCGCGGCGCGGATCGGAATCGCCGAGGTACCACACACCTTGCGGGGTGACGGAATGAGGCTCAGATTTTTCCCACAATCACAGCAGATGACGCTCTTTTCTGGAACTAGTTCATAGAAGGACAAGCCGGATGCTGCCCAGCGGCTACAAGTTCTATGGCACACTCCCTGGGGTTCGCAGCCGTAACAAGCCCTCCCCCACGATCACCGCATCTGCCCCGCCCCCGCGTACCTCATCAAATCTGCCACCGTCGCACCCCCCGACATAGCCAATCCGCACAGTCCCTCGACGGCAAACCCGGGGCAATCTCGAAAACGTGTCACGATCTACCGTCATCGTGTGCGCATTGCGGGCGTTAATCCCCACCACGCGAGCCCCGGCACTGATCGCGCGGGTGGCGTCCTCAGTGGTGTGCACCTCCACCAGCGCCGTCATGCCGCAACGACTCCACGGTCCAACAACGATTCCAACCGAGACTGGTCCAGCACCGAGGGCTCACCAACGCCACCATGTCCGCCCCGAAATATCGGGCCTCGTGCACCCTGGTACGTCAATAATCAAGTCCTCTACACATCACCGGCACCCCCCACCGCCGATTTGACTACTCCAAACTCCTGGAACGATCCGCCATAACCATGACGCCCCGTATGGCAACCGATGACCTGCGCGCCCCCGCCTCAAACTGCACAGCCACATCGCCAGGTGAATCAAACCATGCAATAGCGCCTTCGCGGGTGTAGCACGCTTAATCTCCGCGATCACCCCACAACCACGTTGCAGCAGCGCACCCAAAGCGTCACGCGGCGGCGGCGGCACAGAGGCGGACAACGCCTTTATGTCCTGGAAGGACAAGCCGCGCTCACGGGCGTTGATGTCTGCTCGCACTCCGGCCAGAACTGGTCAAAAACTGTGGTCATGGAACATCTCACCCTTTACGCATTGGGCTTAGGCGACCTTGGCCGCATTTAACAACGTCGTGCTAATACGTTCCAGGCTATAGGCCACACCCGCCATTCATAAAATCAGCCGCTGAAATCACAGATTATTATCTAATTTGCTATCGGCTTGTGGAGGTGTCTCGGAGGCGCTACCCCGCCCCACCCGTCATGTCCGTCGGATCAATCCCTCATCCAACGCATCCCACATCACCCGCCCCGATTCGGGGGCATCCGCCAAGTCCCTCCTCCAGTTTCTCCGGCGCGCGGCCTTCGTCTCATACTGGTTGCGCTTGGGCGTATCTTCACCTGGGCGCATGGCCACCACAATGCCGCCCACCAGCGCCACAGCGCAGCCCAGCAACGCCAACGACGGCCCAAGGGCGTTCACGTGCAGGTCAGTCACCTGTGCCCAGTCCGACAGGGTGGTGGGCGCGGAAGAATTCTGGGTGGCCACACCGACGTGAGCAGGCTTTTCGCCCGCGCCGGGTCGGGTTCCCCGGCAAGCAACCCCAGTGGTGCCCAGCTGGCGGCTGCCGCGGCCACCGCGCACGATCCCACCACGCGACGCCCTGTTTTCCGCAGCACCAGCGATGCCACGAACCCCGCCAGCAACAGCAGACTGAGTGCCATGATCTCGGTGGACCATGTGGCTCCCACGAGCGGTTGGGTGCTTTCCCCAGATTTATCATCACTGGCTGTGACGTTGATCCAGGTCAGTCGGGACGACACCCACAGCACCCCCGCCCCTACGGCAACAAAAAGCTTTTGCCATGAATGAAATTGCTTTTTGGTCATAACATCACCTCAACAGGTCCGCGTCGAAGCACGTGCGCGTCCCAGTGTGGCAGGCCGCGCCGGTTTGGTGCACTTCCATCAGCAGGGTATCCCCATCGCAATCCGCGCGAATACTTACCACCTCCTGCACATGACCGCTGGTCAGGCCCTTAATCCAGTATTCGTTGCGGGAGCGGGAAAAATAGGTGCCGCGTCCGTTGCCAGGCTGTAGGCCAAGGTACGCTGGTCCATCCATGCCATCATGAGCACTTTTGGTGCCCGCAGCTTGGACAATGACTGCGTATGAGACCAGCGTCATTGAAGCGCAGGCGCTGCGCGATCGTCGGGGTCAAGCTCGTAGGTACCGGATCGTCAGGCGTCTGTGAGCTCGTAGTCGGACCTCGCATCCTGCGTCGGCGATGGCGTGTTTGCAGTCGGTGATGGCTACTTCCCGAAGTGGAAGATGCGGCCGCGAGCGCGGCGTCGGCACCCAGCAGCCACGGCGGGCGGAAATGCTCACTACGCCCGCGCCCCCGGAGGCAATGATGGGCAGGTGCACGGCCTCCCCGGACTTTGCAGAATCAGTTCCAGGTCGAAGCCTTCTTTCGTGCCGTCGCCGTCCATGGAGTTCAGCAGAATCTCCCCCACGCCCAGTTCCTCGCCGGTGCGGGCCCACTGATGGCGTCGATGCCTGCGAGCGGGAACCACCGTGGGTGGTCACCTCGAAGCCGCTGGGCATGGTATCGGCGTCGGGTCCGGTGGCGCGGCGGGCGTCGACACTCAGCACAATGCACTGCGCGCCGAAGCGTTCGCTGAGTTCCCGCAGCAGTTCTGGTCGGGCGATGGCGGAGGTGTTCACGCTCACTTTGTCCGCCCCGGCGCGCAGCAGCTGGTCCACGTCCTCCACACTGCGCACCCCGCCGCCGACGGTGAGGGGAATGAACACCTGCTCGGCGGTGCGGCGCACCACGTCCAACATGGTGCCACGCCCGGCCTTGGAGGCGGAGACGTCGAGGAAGGTGAGTTCGTCGGCCCCTCGGCGTCGTAACGCGCGGCGAGTTCCACCGGATCGCTCTGCGTCGCGCAGGTTTTGGAAATTGACTCCTCTGACCACGCGGCCGTTGTCCACGTCCAGGCAGGGGATGATGCGCACCGCAACGCTCACGAGACAGCGCTCCTTACATAGAAAGGCTTAACCAGACTGTTCAATCGTACTCATCAGGGCGTGGTGCACCAGCGGGGTGCCCGCGATCACGCCGTGCGAGCGCGGGCCCCAGGTGTTGCCGTCCAGGTCGGTGACCACGCCACCCGCCGAACGCACCAACAGCACCCCGGCGGCGTTGTCCCACACGTGCGGGCTGAAGCTAATCGATCCACCGAACGTGCCCAGGGCGGTAAAGGCCAAGTCCACGCCCACCGACCCCGTCACCCGCAGCCGCGGATACAGGTCCGCCAGCATGCGCATGAGCGCCTGCCTACGCATTGTGGGGAACCGAGAATCCACTGCCGACACAATCGAACCGAATCCCACCTGCGCCACCAGCGGCGACGACTCCTCCAGGGTTTTTTGCGCCACGCCATTGACGTACAGCGGCGAACCATGCACTGCTGTGAGCCGTTTACCCAACATGGGAAGGGAAATCACTCCCACCACCGGCGTGCCGTAGTGCAGCAGGCTCACAATGGTGGAACACATGGGGTTGCCCGCCGAAAAATTCGATGTCCCATCCACCGGGTCCACCACCCACACCGTGTCTTCGTCCAGGCTGCCGCCGCCTTCCTCCCCGAACACCGGCAGGCCCGTTCTTTCTGCCAGGGTCTCACGGACGCGCTGCTCAATCTTCATGTCGGTTTCCGTGGCGAAATCCCCCGCGCCCTTAGTAATCATCGGCTCCGCGCCAATGCTTGACTGGAACACCTGCCCGCGTCACCCACCACCGCCTCGGCGACGGCCAGCAGCTCCCTGGTCCACATGTCGGTCACCGAGGCTTCATCACTCTACAGAATCCACAGCCTTCAATGCCTCAGCCAGGGTGAACCTGCCTCGTACAGAGCCTCACCGATAATCACCGAATCAATCCCTCCTCCACAAACTGCGCAATATCCACCACATCCTGCAGCTTAGCGACGCCGCCCGATGCCACAATCGGCGCATCCGTCGCCGCCGCCACCTCCCGCAGCAAGTCAATATTAGGGCCATCCAACGTGCCGTCCTTAGACACATCCGTGACCACGAAACGTGAACATCCCTGCGCATCCAAGCGCTCTAGGATTTCCCACAAATCCCCGCCGTCGGACACCCAGCCGTTGCCTTTGGCGCGCCACTCCCCGTTTTCTTCGCGCATATCCAAACCAACCGCGATGCGGTCGCCGAAGCGCTCAATTGTGCGCCTGCACCAGTCGGGATTCTCCAACGCTGCGGTGCCAATATTCACGCGCCGCGCACCCGTGGCCAGCGCGCGCTCCAGGGAAGCATCATCACGAATGCCGCCGGTGAGCTCCACGTTAATATCCAGGGCGCCCACCACCTCGGCCATGAGCTGATAATTAGAACCCCGATTAAACGCCGCATCCAAATCCACGAAATGCAGCCACTGTGCCCCTGCTCCCTGCCAATTCAACGCGGCTTCAAGGGGAGTTCCGCACACTTTCTCACTCCCCCGCCGCGCCTTGGTGCAACCGCACAGCCTTACCATCAACAACATCAACAGCGGGAAGAAGTGTGAGACTCATAGGGGCAAGTCTAGTCGGTTGGTGAACCGCAGCGCTGAGGGTCACCCAATAGTGTGGTTCACATTGTGGTCTGTAAAAACGCTGTTCAAGTGGGGTTGGGTGGGGTTTGGGTTTTTAGAGCAGCTGTGGCTGACGCTGCTGAGGAGCCACAGCGACCCCACCCAGTTCTCCAGCAGCTTCAACCCCATCTCCCCGACTTTTTCCGGATGGAACTGCGTGGCCCACAACGGGCCGTTCTCCACGGCCGCCACGAACCTGTCCCCATCATGCTGCGCCCAGGTGACCAGCGGTGGCGTGGTCAGATCATCCCCTCAAACACCCAATCCCGCACGCCGTAGGAATGCACAAAATAGAAGCGATCAGTACTGCTGAATCCCGCGAACATCTGCGAATCTTCCGGGGTCACCACAGTGTTCCACCCTCATGTGTGGCAGCACCGATGCGCAGACGCTCCACCACGCCCGGCCATTCCCACAGCCCTGCGCATCAATGCCGTGCTCCACGCCGTGCTCAAACAACACCTGCATGCCCACACAAATCCCCATGACGGGCCGACCACCAGCCAGACGCTCCCCGATCAGGCGGGGACCATTCACAGCACGCAGCCCATCCATACACGCCGCAAACGCCCCCACGCCGGGAACAAGCAGGCCATCAGCGGCGAGAACCGTCTGAGGATCACTGGTCACCGTGACCTCGGCCCCCACGCGCTCCACCGCGCGTTGAGCCGAACGAAGGTTGCCAGAGCCGTAATCAAGAAGCGCCACTGTTTTAGCCATAGTGCGAAGTCTAGCGCCTGCGTAACGACGCCCCGGCACTCGCCGTTGGCGGTAGGTTTAGGGCTCGATTCTGGGCGGGGTGGATGTAGGCCTATGCAGGGGTTTCATTCATTATTTTCCCACTCAAACTGTGTAATATTATAGAAAAAAATAATAAAAATATGTAGCTCAGCATAGGAAAGTGTGAAAATGAGTACCGATATCGAGCCAACCAGCACCATCGTAGAGATTGCACCTGAGATCACTGCGGTGTTCGGAGACATCCCAGAAGGTCTTGAACCCATTGACTTCGGACTGCTGCCCGAGTTTGACCGGGCGCAGCTCACTGCCGCATTAAGCGCGATTGGCAACACCGCTGCCATCACGGGAGGCACAGCCCAAGCCATGACAGCCGCTCAAGGGCTATACCGCGTCACCGCAGAAACACAGAAACTCCTGAGCGCCGGAGCAACAATGGCCCTCAAAGATGGCGCACAACTTGGTGCTGTAATGAGAAACGGCAAGATCATTGCCCAAGCACGTTTCGTCCCCATCGGCGCGGGTGCTGCTGCAGGAGCCTTAGCCACCATCGGCCCAGCCCTCGCCATGGTCGCCCTACAGATGGCACTTTCTGATGTGACCACAGCAGTCAAGACCAACACCGCACTGCTCAATCAAACCCTGACCACCATCCGCAACGAGCAATGGGCGGAACTCACCGGCCACGTTGAAACGATGGAACGTGCCACGACTCATGCTAAAGAGATAGGGCTCTGTTCCCGAGACGCTGTGGCAACGCATCGCCCCGTACGAAGCAACACTGCGCAAACACATGGAGCTTTACCGCAAAAATGTTCAAGACCATATCAAACAGCTTGACACCCTTGACGGCAAAGAGGAGCGCCAGTACCTGATCACCAACGCCGAAGCGATCCTGTTTGACACCCAGGCGCTCCTTTTTTCCTTGAGGGCACACACCCAATTCCAGGTTCTGCACGCTTACAGGGCACGAGTCAACGAAACCAACGACCCTAATGAAGCCAAGCTTTTCGACATCATCATCAACGACACACGCGCCGAGGTAAAGGTGTGTCGCAACACAGCAACAACCCTGGTCGCGGCACTTACTCGCCAGTTACGTCTCATCGCCGAGCTTCCCGGCCGTAGGACACTTCCCCTCTTACCACAACGGCGCAGTAAACAAAGCCAACTTACCAGCGCACAACTGCTCGAAGCCATTGAACCGCTGGCTGATGCCCTCAATCCGATCAGAAACAAGCTAGATAGCGCTAGCACAATCACCACCATCGCACCCGAAGGCTATGACACTGACGTATACGTGCGTATTCTGCGCTGGCTCCTCAACGACAACGAGCATCTACTAGGTATCGCATTCCCACACCAGATGGACTCAAACAATCCTCTGACCATGGTTTCTACTGCTTTCGATCTAAAAATGGACAAGTCATGGAACTTACTGAGACTGGGAAATGCCTTTTCTAAAGCAGCAAGTACATCATTCATCGCGGTTACCGACGCCCGCATCATCACCGCCAATCCGTACGACTTCCGCAATCGCGGCATAACCAGAGGTGAAGTCCCCCTTTCAGAAGTTCGTCACATTCGGTTTACCCCGGCCGACAACGATAACTCGCACACAAAAATCGATGTAACAACAGAGAAAATCGACTTTCACTGGATTTTTCCCGTAGCCGCCAACAATGACGACATCAATACCTTAGCCCAAATTCTTGAAGCAACCCCAGAAGTTGACGCACATCAACATCCCGAAATGGAAAAATGACAGCAAACAACAGCAACGCGCCATTCCACGCGCAACAAAAGAGGGCGTTGCTCCCCATTTACACCGTTTAATCATGTTACGGTGATGGTAACCATGATGACACGTCCCCTATCTTCCCTGTTCAAGCCCACTTTTGAACGGGGTTAACGCGTGGGGGTGCAAAACCGGCTTGAGAAAACTCGATACCGGCGTTTGGTGTGTAGTGGGTTGACCTGGTGTTTTTATCGTGATTTAAGGAAGCAAATGTGGGAATGTGATCTATTCGACGGGGGGTGCGTAAACCGTTTCCTCCGCCGCTGGTCAGAGGGGGTGTTTTTCTGGTAGGGTTGGAAACCAAGTACCGCGATATAGCGGATGGAAACGTACCTGAAGGTACGCCTCGGCGCTGTCTGGTAAGTTGGAAACCAAGCACCGCGATATAGCGGATGGAAACGTGGTGGCGCCGACCAAGTCGCTGCTGCTAGCAGAGGAGTTGGAAACCAAGTACCGCGATATAGCGGATGGAAACATATTTCTAGATCTTCCTTTGAGGAAAGAACCGCCTTGTTGGAAACCAAGTACCGCGATATAGCGGATGGAAACACTTGGTAAGCTTTGCTACCGTCCAACACCAAAAACCCGCAGTTGGAAACCAAGTACCGCGATATAGCGGATGGAAACACCAGGCCAAAGCCCAGCACGCTACACAGGAAGCCGACGTTGGAAAACCGAGTACCGCGATATAGCGGATGGAAACGGGTTTCGACGCGGAGTTCGTCGAACTTGATTGTGTGTGTTGGAAACCGGCACCGCGATATAGCGGATGGAAACTGGTTAAGAACATCCTCGCGCATCTGCGCAAGTTCGTTGTTGGAAACCAAGTACCGCGATATAGCGGCTACAAATCAATTGCCGCGAGAGGGACATTCCTTCCTGTTAGGCAATTTGCTCGCCCGACGACTGATAAAATAAAAGTGGGGCCCGCGTAATCAAGGACCCCACTTTTCTGGTTAAATGTCGTTAGATAAATTCACACGAAGCGTCATTATTCATAATGCACGATGACACCGCTGGGCCAAACAGCCTAACAAGGAATAGCGTAGCGATGGAATCTTTGACACCATCCACAATGCCTTCGCTAGATGTTGTCACTTGATTGTTTGCTTGCGGCTTACGGTCAGCCGCGTGAACTGCGGGAATAGCGAGACCACTCGCAAGCATGCTGGTCATTGCAACCACTGCAAGACGGCGTTGAAGCTTCATAATTCCTCCTCTGGTCGGCTTCTAACCTTCTGATAGAAGTCAACCTACCACCAGGTTGATGACGTGTCACTAATTAAATTCAGAAGCGCCTGAACAGTTAAAACAGTGAATCACCAGAGAAGTAACATACAAGATTGCAGTCAGCCTATATCCAGAAATGCCCGTCCCCTCAAACGGTCACTATCACACAAAAGCGTTACAACACTCATCAGTTTGATGCAGAAAAGCCCTCACTGCGGCCACCAAGCAACAGCTCATTGAAGTCGGCGAACTACACAAAGAAGGCTTCCAGTCCCACGCACCTCCCCACTTCCCGGCGCTGGTACTGGTAAGTTTCACCAGCCTATGGGTGTTAAAATTAAAGTAACACCATACAGCAACCGGACTTGCAGCAGGAAGGCAAGAAAAAGGAGGGTTGCCAGATGGCTGACATGGTTGACCAGCGGAACTGGAAAACAATCACCGCCTGGATTCTCATAGTCGTGGTGTGGGTGTGCACGCCATTCATAGGCGATAGGATCCCTCACATGGGTTGCGTGGGCATATTGCTTGTTCTCCCCTGCAGCGGTGATATTCGGACTTTATGTCGCGTGGACGAAGCGCAGCGTCTTCCTAGGGATTGCCTCTATCCTCACCATTTTCTCCTGGTTGATTATCCTGGTGGTTGGTTTAGCGCTGTTTGGTATTTAGGCTGTACCCGCAGCCTGCTCATCGTAGTGGGCGCGGGCTGCGAGTATGTCATCAAAGTGTGTTTCGGTCCATCGAATGAGCACGGTGAGGGGTTCCAGAAGGGTATGTCCGAGCGGGGTGAGTTCGTAGTCCACACGTCGGGGCATGGTGCTCATCTCGTGGCGAGCAACAATGCCGTCGCGTTCTAAGTATCGGAGTGTATCGCTGAGTGTTTTCCTGCTGATCCCGCCAACAGCAGCCTGAAGGTCGCTGAACCGCTGCCGCTTCTCCCCAGCGCAAGCAGAGTCAACGCGGTCCACGTACTGGTGATTTTAGTGATCGCCGTGCGTGATGGGCAGGTTTGTTTGAGTACTTCCCAGTTGTTACGTTGACGTAACCGCAGGTGGGGTTGTGAAAATGATGCCTATGACTATTCATGATCCCATTGCGGTTGCGCAACACTATTTCGCTGCAGTCTCACACGGCGATATGGAGACGGTAGCAGCACTCCTCGACCCGAACGTGGTTTGGCACCAGCCTGGCAATAACCGTTTCTCCGGCGCACACGAAGGCATCGCAGCCATCGCCCAACTGATTGGCGGCATGATGGAGATGAGCGAGGGTACGTTCACTCTCACCGTGACTGGCCCGACGATGCGCAACGGCGACGATGTTGCAGTTCCTGTGCGTTTCCAGGGCCAACGTCAAAGCACCCCACAAGGCACGCTAATAATGGACATGATGGGCATTGACCTCCTGACCATCACGAACGGAAAAATCACCGCCGTCAGGCTTTTCTCGGAGGACCAACCTGGCGAAGATCAATTCTGGGGAACACCCTAGCCCACACGATGGCAAGCCCCACCGCCACCAAAAAAGTGGCAACAACAAAAGTCTCTGGATAGGCCACCCTCACAGCTACCACGCCCAGAATAAGAGACCCCACCCCGGTGCCACCATCAAAGCCATGTTCCAGATCGCGCTGCCGTCGGAGAGCCTGGTACGCGGAGTGCGCCGAAACAGGAGCAGCAGGGTTTCGTTTTGAATAGCTCCCGAATCCGCTGCCAAATACCAGCGCGCCCACCAGCAGCACCCAGGCTGGCCACCTGAGCAGCAGTGCCAACGACACAAACCATAAGCCCAGCAACGCCGCAGGGCCAGCGACGGAATGAGAAGCAGCCCTGGTCCACCCATGCGGTCGGCAATCACGCCCGCCAGGTAGCGCGCGATCATTTGCGCACCACCCACCACAGCAAGAATCAGCCCGGCGACCATGCCGGAAGAAGAGGCCGCAGGCAGGAAGGACGAGACTGCACCGAATCCCATGGCCACGGTGGTGATTCCTACGCAGGGCACCACCACGGCACGCCACGGAATAGAGTCGCCACCGCCGCTACCCCCGCCTTCGGCCACGATCCAGGGAATAAAAATGCACGCCACCGCAGCGAGCAGTCCCACCACGGCACCGAGGATGTACGCAGAAGCGAAAGAGTATTCCGTGGCCAGCCACACCCCCAGCGGCAGGCCAACAAGTTGCGCTAACCCGATGGCCAATCCCAACAGCCCGGATGCCCGGCCCAAAAAGCGTTTGGGCACCAGTTCGGCGACAAGCGCGGATTCGGCGACGGTCAAAGCACCGAATCCGATGCCTCGGAAGGCAGAGAGGGCGAGCACGAACGGGGCGTCGTCAAGCGTGATGTGCCCCAGCGCGGGAACGCCCAGCATGATGGCGGCGAAGACCATCACGGGTGTGTAGCCGAAGCGGCGCAGGGCGCGGGGCGTGTTCCATTGGGTGAGCACGGAGCAGCCCATGAAGATGGCGGTGGTGGAACCGGCGAGGGCGTCGGAACCCTCCCGCTGGTGAGCACGCCCAGCGGTACCACCGGCAGGAGCACAGCCCAGCTCAGAACGTTGCAGCCACCGCCACCAGGGTGGCTATAAAACCTGGGGTTTTCAGGACATTTCACCTATCATCCACAGCACCGCAGCGGTGAAGGCGATGGCCGCGCCGATGGCGGCGATGTAGGTCATGGCGCGGTTTTCCGCCTGATACGCCGACCACGCGCCACCCACCAGCAGCCCCGCGACGGCGAACAGCAGGTACACCAGCCACGTCATCTACAGGCTGCCTTTCGTGGAGGGCACGCCCTGCACTCGGGGGTCGGATTCGGTGGCTTCCCGCAGTGCACGGGCCACGGCCTTATATTCCGCCTCGGTGATGTGGTGCGGGTCGCGCCCGTAGTGGCAGCGCAAGTGCAGGGCGATGCGCGCGTTCAGCGCCAGGGTTTCAAAGAAATGTTCGTTGATCACGGTGGCGTAGTGCCCACCGATGACGGTGGTGAGCATCTGCTCGGGTTCGCCGGTGATCACAAAGTAGGGGCGGCCGGAGACATCCACAATGGCCTCGCACAGTGTTTCGTCCATGGGCAGCTGGCAAGAACCAAAACGGCGAATGCCGGACTTATCCCCCAGCGCCTGGTCCAGCGCCTGCCCCAGCACAATGCCCGTGTCCTCCACGGTGTGGTGCGCATCAATGTTGATGTCACCGTTGGCGTGCACAGACAAGTCGAAGCTGCCGTGCGCGCCGAAGGCGGTGAGCATGTGGTCGAAGAACGGCAGCCCCGTGTTGATGTCCGTGCGCCCCGTGCCGTCCAGGTTGATGCCCACGGTGATGCTGGATTCCCGGGTGGTGCGCTCCACGCGTCCAACGCGGGCGTTGCGTTCTATCTCAGGCACGGGTGGCCTACCTTTCTACTTTTTCATGTGGATGGGCGCTACCTTAGCAGCTGCTGCTAACAACGCGTCATTTTCCTCCGGCAGCCCGACGGTGGCACGCAGGTATCCCGGCACGCCCACATCGCGGATGAGCACCCCTCCCCCAAAAACGCCCTGCCATGCTGCGGCGGGAGTCGGAGAAATCACCGAAGAACACAAAGTTTGCCTCGGTGGGCACGATGCTGTAGCCCAGCTTCTCAAGGCCAGCCACCACACGGTCGCGTTCCGACGCCAGCTTGGCCACCGTTGCCAGCGTATCCTCACTGTGCCTCAGCGCTACAATGGCCGCCGCCTGGGAAAGCTTGGACAAATGATACGGCAGGCGCACCAGCATCACTGCCTGCACAAACGCGGGGGCAGCCACAAAGTACCCTGAGGGCGTCCGCCCGCAGAAGTCGAAGGCTTTGCTCATGGTGCGGGACACCACCAGGGTGGCGGGGTACTCCTCCAGCAGCGTCACCGCTGAGGGGGAATCGGAAAACTCGGCGTAGGCTTCATCGACGATCACGATGCCCGGCGCGGCGTCAAGAATGGTACGAATGTCATCGAGGCTGGTCACGCCGCCAGTGGGGTTGTTGGGAGTGGTGATGAAAATAACGTGGGTTGTTCCTCCGCGATAGTGCGCAGCGCCGCATCCATGTCAATGTCAAAGTTCTCCCCGACGCGGGGGCAGTTGAGAAAGTGCGTGTGGGTGCTCGTGGAGAGGATGGGGTGCATGGAATAACTGGGCTGGAATCCCAGGGCGGTGCGCCCCGGCCCACCGAATGCTTGCAGGAGCTGTTGAAGTACTTCGTTGGAACCGTTGGCGGCCCACAGGTTCTCATGGGTGACAGCCACGCCGGTCTGCGAGGTGATGTACTCGGCCAGGGCAGTGCGTAGTTCCACGTTGTCGCGTTCTGGGTAGCGGTTGAGGGTGCGGGCCTGCGTGCCGATTTCCTCCACCAGATCCGCCACCAGCGCCTCGGAGGGCGCGTAGGGGTTTTCGTTGGTGTTCAGGCGCACGTCCACGTCGAGTTGGGGCGCGCCGTAGGCTTCTTCGCTGCGGAGCTCTTCGCGCAACGGCAGGTCGGCCAGGGTGGTGGAGGCGGCTAAAGGCTGGGCAGTCGGTTCAGACGCAATAGGTTCAGAAGCAGTGGATTCAGTCATGGGCGGTTTTCCATTCAGAGGTTTTCAAAGCGGGCGCGGATGGCTTCGCCATGGGCGGAAGCTGCTCGGCGTCGGCAAGTGTCACCACGGTATCGGCGATGTCTTTTCAGTGCGGCCTCGTCGTAGTCAATGAGGTGCACTGATTTCAGGAAGGTGTGCGTGGATAGCCCCGAGCTGTGGCGCGCCGTCCCGGAGGTGGGCAGCACGTGGTTGGACCCGGCGGAGTAGTCCCCCAGCGGCACGGGTGAATGCTCACCCACGAAAAATGGCTCCGGCGTTGGTGATGCGTTCGGCCACCTCGCGGGCGTTTTCGGTGTGGATTTCCAGATGTTCGGCGGCGTAGGCATCGGCGACGCGGATGGCGGCGTCAAGGGTCGTCTACCAGCACAATCCCGGATTGTTCGCCCCGCAGCGCCTGGGCCACACGCTCGGCGTTGAGGGTGACGCCGTAGCGCGCTTCGACTTCGCGGTCCACGTCAGCGGCGAGCTGCGCGGAGGGGGTGATCAGCACACTGGCGGCCATGACGTCGTGCTCGGCCTGGCTGATCAGGTCGTAGGCAACGCTGACGGGATTGGCCGTGTCATCAGCCACAATGGCGATTTCCGTGGGTCCTGCCTCGGAATCAATGCCCACGACGCTGCGGCACAGGCGTTTGGCGGCGGTGACGTAAATGTTGCCGGGTCCGGTGATCATGTCCACGGGTTCGAGCTGGTGGGCGTCGTCACCGTAGGCCAGCAGCGCCACGGCCTGCGCGCCGCCCACGGCCCACACCTCCTGCACTCCCAGCAGCTGGCAGGCCGCCAGGATGGTGGGTGTGGCCAACCCCGAACTGGGCTTGCGGCGGGAGGCCACCACCAGCGAGGACACGCCCGCTTCCTGGGCGGGCACCACGTTCATAATCACGCTGGAGGGATACACGGCGTTGCCGCCCGGCACGTACAGTCCTCACACGTTCCACGGGGATGAACTTCTCCGTCACCGTCCCGCCGGCCGCGAGTTCCACCGTGTTGCCTGCGGGTTTCTGCGCGGCATGCACGGCACGCACACGGGCGATGGATTCCGCAGCGCCTCGGTGACCTTTGGGGTCCAGCTCGCGCGCGGCGTGTTCGATGACGTCAGCCGGCACGCGTATCGACGCCGGTTGTACCCCATCAAACTTCTCCCTCGTACTCCAGCGCCGCCTCCGCGCCGCGCCCCCGCACCTCCCGCACCAGCGGCTCCACCACGGGAAGCACCGAATCAACGTCCGTGCCGCCGCGCGGCAGGGTTCGCCGTAGTTCGCTTATCGACGCCGTGCGCCCCCGCAGGTCAACAACATTCAGCATGAGAAAACCACATCCCAACATTTGTGTTTCGATTCGTCCATTCTAATGCAGGAACGTACCAGTGCTGAGATGTGGTTCTGGGGGTTGTAGCGGTCTCCGGTTTAGTATCCGGCGTGTCCGCCGCCACCGCCGGGCAGTTCAGGGGCGGGAGCCGCCGGAGCGGGTGCTTTCCAGCTGGTGCCGGGGGCAGCCGGGGCAGGCGCTTGTGCCGGAGCCTGCTGAGCTGGTGCCTGCTGGGCCGGAGCTGGCTGCGCTGGGACCTGTCCGCCAGGAGCAGCCGGGGCTGCGGGTGCCTGCTCTGGAGCCATTGCCGGAGCGGAGGCATCAGACGGTGCCCCCATTGGTGCGGAGCTCTCCATGGCGGGTGCAGAGGTCGTGGGGGCAGCGCTGGAGGAGGTGGTGGCCTTGGTGCTCGCGGTGGAACTTTCCCCGGATTTCCCGTCGTTGTTGCAGGCGGTCAGAGTGCCAGCGACAGCGACAGAGGCCAGGGACCATAGCAACAAACTTACGATCAAACATGATTATGTCTCTCTTTCTCCGTATCAACATACGGTCAATGTGCGGTCACCGCGTGCGTGTGGCCGCATGGGCTGGTCGGCGTGCCGGTTTGCGGGCTGTTGCGCGCATCAGGGGATCATCAACAAAGGTGAACAGCACCCACGCCAGTGCGACGGAAAGTACGAAACTCCCCACGGCGGCTAACAGCCACCCGAAGAATCCGTATTCTCCACCGGCGACGAAATAGCGCTGTACAAACACCATCACCGGGAATTGCACCATATAAAACGCGAACGAAATATTGCCTAGCAGTACCGATAGAGGACTTGCAATAAAACCTCGACACCCTTCGATGTCCCGCACAGCCAACGTAGCAATCACATACGTCATGGGCAATGACATCAATACCGACATTTTGAACGCTATCGGTACAAACCACGTTGTGCCGTAGGACATGCCCAACAGAATCAACGGCAGTGTGAGGTCAGTGTTGTGGAACTGTTTTTCCCACACAAGCTTCGCCGCAAACACGCCCAAATAGAACTCCACCAGGCGAGTCAGCGGGAAGTAATAGGACAGCCAATAGATTGCAACACCGGAATGTGGTCTTGGGAAAACCACACTGGGTCTGCATGCACATCCGCTACGGGCGATACATCCTGGGGCCAGAGACGCGGAACGAAGAAGTTCTCGGTGGTTTTCGGGCCGTCGGCAAGCAGCGCACAACGGTGATGATGCCCAGCGACACCGCAAACATCGCACCTAATGCCCACCAGTTTCCCCGCCCACGGACGCGGCGAACCAGCGGCACAAACAGGGGAAACGTGAGGTAGAACAGCATTTCCGCGCACAGCGACCACGACGGCACGTTCATCCCGCCCAGCACTGCCCAATCCGGGTTCCAGGTGTGAATCAACAGGGCGTTGGGGAGCCACACCTTCAAAACGATCAAAGGACAACGCCCAGGTGATGCTGCTGGCTGTGACCGTGGCCGAGGCCAGGACGAACATCACCAGCGTGATCAGGTGCATGGGGGAAAATTTTGGTCAGGCGGCGTCGGCATAGTAGAGGGCGTCGCTGACGCCGCTGACCTCGCTGTTGGACCAGTAGATGAGAAAACCCGACAGGATGAAAAAGAACGTCACCCCGGCCGAACCCAACTGCATGGGAACCACAGTGTGGATCTGGCGAAACAGTTCCGACTTCTGAAACGGATACACCGGCAAAAACACCAGCGCATGCAGCACATACACCAGCATGGCCGCCCACCATCGAGCCCCCCGTCAACGACGGGAGGTTCGGTCGGCGCGACGGCGACGGAGTGGACGACGGTGGAGATGACTTCAGCTGACCAACAGCCATGCTCACGCCCCACCACTACTGGCGGACATACTGGGCGATGATGTCACCCGTGATCTCTCCAGCATGTACTCGATGGGTGCCACACGCCGCCCATCATGGTGGCGCGGGCATCGCCAACGCCGTTCACCCATGGATCCGCAGAGCAGGAGCTGTGTCCCTGCACTGGCTGTTTTTCAGGTCAATGAAGCCCAGTTTCAGCTGCTCAGCGGCCTCACGCTGGGCACGGTCAATGTTATTGACCGCCTGCACCAATGCCGGGGCGTCGGCCTTGCGCGCCTGTTGTCCCGCGACGTTGGTGCACACCTCGCCGCCTGACGGGGGTACCATCTCCTGGTACCCCACCAATGTGATCTTGGCCTTTGGTGCGTAGTACTTCAGATAGTCCACAACCTGGCGAACGCGGTCCGCATAGTGCGTGCCCGTGATGGCAGCCGGATCCTGCATAGCACCAGCGCGAACAGCCTCATCACCGCAGCCGTGTGCAACGTCAAAGAGGCAGTGCTTCACTGAGTCCTTCATGGTCACTTGAGTGCCCCATGCGTCATTGAAGCCCAGCTGAATAAAAATGTGCTCGGTGCGCTGCCCCAAAGCCCCACGGGCAGACGCGCTTCGAACCTGATCGGAGAAGTGAAGATTCGGACCAGAGTTGATAGTGCTGCCCCAGCAGGAGGAATCAATCAGATCACCGGGCGCCAGCCCCAGCTTACGTTGCAGCTGCATGGGCCAGGCAGTATTGCTGCGGAAACAGCCACGGTCATCGGCCCACAGAGGTGCGTTGGTACCTGCTGTGTGGGAATCACCAAACACCACCACCTTGGCACCGCCTTCAGGGGCACGGGTATCCGTACCCTGGCTGGAGGTCAGCGCCTTAGCAACATCAGGACTACTCTGCGCTTCCGCCTGAGGTGCTTGGGGAGACATGCCTGCGCAGAGGGCCACGGCGAACACGGCACTTGCGGTCGCGGTCGCAATTTTCACGGCTTTCCTGGTGGCTCCCGTTGGGAGCGTGCGCGAGGGATTGGTCAGGGCAGCCTGTGGTGCCCTGCGCTGTGATCGAGCATGAAACATCATCAACTAACTTCCGGGGTGTGTGAACGTAGTAGGTACGTACTAGGTATCGGCATGCATACACAATGCGTTTCATCAGGGTTCATCAACTAACCCCAACTAACACATCAGCTATTACCTATGTTGATACTTTAAATGCTCATGCTAAAAATAAATCAGTCAAGCACAAGGGGCTGGTTTTCTGATCGAAATATTTTGCTGACCTGTACGCAAACTGCCTACAACATAGCATCTAAAGGGCGCTTTTACAGCAAAGTCCACGGTAAAGCGTCGGATTGTTACATATCCCACAAACAAATATAAATGCATATACACATTTATCTGAATTGATAAACCCGGCTTCGTACTGCCTACATATCACACATGCATTACCCAGACACAGGTGCCCTCATTCAGGGTGAATATTATACGTAACTCAAAAAAGTTCCGTACACTCAAAGTGGTATCAGCGTTGCGCTACTGGCACGTGCCATATCAGCAATGCCGGGTGGTCATGACAGCGCAGCGCTCTCTGCCCCAATTCCCCGCCAGAGGCAGAGGTAAGGAGGATCAGCAATGGCCGCCGTGGAGCCGCACCTCATCACCCACATCACCATCAACCAGGTCAAATATGCCATTGGTCGGCTTGGCTTCCTACCCATCAGCCCGCCGATCAACTCCCCCCACGACGCCCAAGACCGCATCATCATCCCTTGGCAGCATCACCGCACCATGGTGCATTTCACCGAAGAAGAAGGCAAGCATCTTGTCGCTCTGTCCACGGTGCGCGGCCAGCTGGATTTCTCCCGGTTCAACGACGCCGCGCATTTGCTGTCCGAGTGGAATCGGCGCCGCCTCGGCCCCACCTCACTGGTGTACATGTCCAACGAGGGCGACTTGAGCCTGGAAATGCGCTCCTCTCTCCTCGTTGAAGACGGTGCCTCCCCCGCTCAGATCGCGGCTTTCCTCCACGCCGCCCATGAAACCGATGTCCTCGCCGTCAACCACTTCCTGGCGGCCTTTCCCGAAATGCGCTCCTCCCTCCCCTTGGACGAGACAACCACACGGGACCAGCTGGCCTTTGCTCTGCCGCTGCCTCACATTGCTGAACACCCCATCATCCCGCCGCCATCAGCGCAGCGCATCATCCCCTCCCATGACAACACGCTATCCATCAACATCACCATTGACCGCATCGCCGCCACACTGAAAGACTTAGGGATTCAGCAGTATGACGACGACGATCCCCACCACATCACCACCGGATTCAACGGTGTACCGATCGCCTTTTTCATCGAATCCGGCCCCACGCTCCTCATCCGCGCGTTCTGGTTCCCCGACCTAGACCCAGACAGCGACTTCATGCGCACATTCCTCATCTGCAACGACTGGAACGAAACCTCCACCTGCACCAAAGCCTTCCCCACCACCGACGACTACGGACTCCAAGTCCACGTCGATTATGTGGCCCCCATGAGCCTCGGCCTCACCCACCACCAACTCAGCCACAGCATCATCAGTGCCGTCCAACTCCTCCTCGAAGGACTCCACAGCATCAGCGTAGACACCTGCGGAACTAGCGCCGTGCACTGGCCACCGCCACCCCTGAGGCTTGTAGGGTTGATGCTTAGCTGACGACGCCCGCCTCTTCTTCCTGGCCTTCTTCCTCTTCTTGGCCTTCCTCGGCCAACGCTTCCTCCTCGACCGGGCTATACACCAGCCAAATAAGACGCAGCCAGCACAACACGGTGGTAACAAGACCCGCCACAATCAAACCATGCAGGCCAGAGACCTCCACCACCACATCAAACGAATCCCCGGTGCAAGCTCTCGCATCAGGAATAGGCCACCGCCATCGCGACACCAGCTCCACACACTGACTAAACATCACCACTCCCCAGCAGGCCATTAGCCAGCAGTAACACAGGCACTACCCCACGGAACCATCGCACCGCACGCGCCCACGACATGTCGGGGTAAAACCGCCCAAAGATCCATAGGCACAGCACCACCACCACTGCGGCAAAGACGGCCACCGTACCCAAATACGAACAAAACGCCCCAAACTCCCGTGACGACGCCGCCTGCTCAGCCACCTCCACAGTGCCCCCCTCCAGCACGTTCAGCGTATATCGCGGACGCAACAACCCCCACACAGCGCCCACCACGCCAAACACGAGCACACTCACGCTCAGCCACACAGCCTCTAGGCGCATGAGTGTCACCGGTTTAGCCTGACGACGCTCGCCCCCGTCACTCGCATCAACAGAGGCATCAGGGGCATCAACAAAAGCACTCACAGTATGGCAACACTACACTAGCGCTGCCCCAGGTACGCCGAATCTACCCGACCAGTGACGCGAACACGACGCATCCCAGCCATCCGGGCGGACCTGCACCACCATTCTTCTCCCACACAACTGGCAAAACCGTGGGGCCTCCAACCCGGCGCGCGCCGACGGCGACAGCTTAATCACCGTGCCCTCCTCAATGCGCTGACCAGTATTCGGGTGAAACACTGGGGAGTCACCGCACAGCAGCGCCGTCAGCAGCTCATCACTTGTGACGCCGCGCATGCTACACCGTGGTATTCAAGGCTTTGATCGGCAGACGCAGCTTGCCCATCATGTCCAAATCCTGCTCCTGCGGGACGACCCTAACGTGGTCAAGTAGTTGCCGACGATAATGGCGTTGATGCCACCCTGCAGCCCCTGCTCCGCACCAAGATCGCCCAAGGTCAACTCGCGTCCACCAGCGAATCGCAGAATCGTTTTCGGCAGCGCCAAACGGAACGCGCCGATGGCACGGAGGGCGTCGGAAGCCTCCATCACCTCATAGTCCGCAAACGGGGTGCCCGGGCGCGGATCCAGGAAGTTCATGGGCACCTCTTCGGGTTGCAGTTCCTGCAGGTCAGCGGCAAACTCAGCACGCTGCTCCAGGCTCTCCCCCATGCCGAGAATGCCACCGGAGCACACCTCAATCCCGGCTTCCTTGATCATACGGAGGGTTTCACGCCGGGACTCCCAGGTGTGGGTGGTTACCACGCTGGGGAAGAATGACTTGGCTGTTTCCAGGTTGTGGTTGTAGCGGTGGATGCCAGCGGCCGCGAGACGGTCAACCTGTTCCTGGGTGAGGATGCCCACTGAGGCAGCGACGTGAATGTCCACTTCTGCTTGGATGGCGGCGATGGCTTTTTCCATCTGGGACATGAGGTTTTCGTCTGGCCCTTTGACGGCGGCGACGATGCAGAATTCCGTGGCCCCGGTTTTTGCGGTTTGTTTGGCTGCTTCCACCAGACCAGGGATGTCCAGCCAGGCGGCGCGCACGGGAGATTCAAACAGGCCGGATTGCGAGCAGAAGTGACAATCTTCGAGGGCAGCCGCCGGTTTTGAGGGAGACGATTCCTTCTACTTCCACTTCTTCACTGCACCAGGCCAGGCGCACTTCGTGTGCCAGGGCGAGGAGGTCTGGAGGTTGTCGTCGGGCAACTGGAGGACCTGAAGAATTTCTTCTTTGGATAAAACCGATGCCCTGTTTCAGAACTTTTTCGCGGGCAAGCTCAAGGATGGGAGGTAGTTGGGTGGTGGTCATGGTTGCGGTGTGCTCCTTTGTGGGTTGGGTCAGATCGCAGGTTGGACTGGAAACCTTGCATTAAAAACCCAAAATACCCCGCACCTAGAACAGTGTTCAAGTGCAGGGCTAACTTGCGGGGCGTTCCCGCAGCAAACGCGCTCATTCTATTTGCACATCTTCCAAGCGCCGTTTTCCTCTGGAAACGCATCACGCCAGTTTCAGTCTTGCCGTTTGATGTGTGAGTCACAGACGCAGAAGCGGATTCACCATTCACGCGGACATCTTCCACGGAATCCACCGTCGGCTTGGCCTTCTGGTAATCCGGGATGGACTCCAGCGGCAGGTCCGGAACTTCGTTCAAACTCGTGCGCCGCCGCCCTCTTCAATCAAGCGGGCGCACGTGTTATTGACCGTGGTAGCCATGAACTGACGCAAGGTTCCGGTGGGCACCATGCTGCGCACCACGTTAGTGATCGCATCCTTATCACCTGCACTTGCGGGCTGCCCCTCAATCGGAGCAAGTTGCTGCGCCTGGATGGGGTTGTCCAGATTAACCTCAGGCGGCACTGCTGGCTCACTTGCCGGCGCCGGGGCCTCCGACGTGGGAGCCGCCGACGACGTAGCTGCGGAAGTGGACGCATCGGATGACGACGTAGCCTGCTTGGCCACAGCACTCACACTGCTGGCGCTACTCGTGGAACCCTCAGCCTTGTTTTCTTCTTTATTAGAACCACAGGCACCGAGGACCAGAGGGGTCACACAAACACCCACGATCATGGCCTTTTTCAACACTGACATGGTCTGCACTACGAAATGCTCCTACCTCAAACATTTGCGACTCTTTTGACGCCAACGGCACTCAAACTTACACCACCCTACCAAGGACACCACGCTTTGTGAGAACCCTTCACGCAAAATAGGCGGTTTTTTCGGCGCACCTCACAATTGCCGCATTTTTCTTCGCAGCACACAACAACCCGCACTCGTGCTACCAGCAGGCTGCATGCGTCTACCAAGGTCACATCAAATCAGCAGTTCAGGTACATATCTTTTTAGCACGTATGCAACCCTAGCCCCATTCCCCCACCTCACACGCAGAGGTAGCACGTCAGACATGCCAGCATTGTGTGAATTAAAACCCACCGGCGCCACCCCCATAATGAACCAGTTTGTAACGATCTAGCGAGAAACCGTGGGAACACCGTCAAATAGCGCGTACACTAACAAAGTGTGCAGTTGACTCAACACAGTATCACCGTTGCAGGGCGTCCACATCCTGGACGAGTACGGCCTTGCCGACATGACCATGCGCCGACTGGCCAAACGCCTTCACGTCGCACCCGGCGCGTTGTACTGGCATTTCCCAACAAGCAGGCACTCATTTCTGCGATTAGTCAATTCATCCTCTCGGAAGTTGTCGGACCACCAACCCCACTGGACAAAGACTGCGGAGCCTACCAAGGCGGATGCGGACGAGGCGAGCGTCGACACGTGAGGATGCTGTGCCACCAGCGGAACTGTGCGCCACTATCCGTACACGTTGATGCTCGCGCACCGCGACGGCGCTGAATTGGTTAACGCCGCACTGTCGGACAACGGACTGCGCGAAACCCTTTGAGGGTCACATCACCCGGGCATTGCGCTCCTTCAGTAAGGATACGGAGGCGACAACGCACCCATCACAACCTTTGCTGGAAAACCGGTGCGACGACATTGCTTCATTTTTGTCATGGGCGCAACTATGAACGAACAGTCCGCATTACAGCTCATCGCGGGACACCAATCCGGGTGGGGCGGATGTTGATGAAAAGCTCACTACCGCTAGCAATGCGTTTCAAATCAATTTTCGAAAACGGAATTGAGATAATTCTCAACGGTTTGGCTACAACAATGGGGACAGCCAGCCTATAAAATACTCCAGTATGAGTAGCACCTACGAACATAGCTTTTCAGGTTTGGCCTGGTGAGGCGTACCCCCTCGGCTCTACTTTTATGACGGCGCGAGGAACAAACTTTGCGCTTTTTCTCCGATGTGGCAGAACGCGTGGAACTGTGCCTTCTAGATCGTGAAGACAACGAAACCCGCATCAACATCGAAGAAGTCGATGCCCACATCTGGCACTGCTATATTCTCGGGATTCAACCAGGCCAACGCTATGGCTACCGTGCCCTACGGCCCCTACGACCCCGCAAATGGCCACCGCTGTGACCCCAACAAACTGCTCGTAGACCCCTACGCAAAAGCCTTCGACGGTGAGTTCGACGGGCACCCTTCTCTTTTTAGCTACGACATCACTGACCCCGGCAACCCTGAGGGCCGCAACACCGAAAGACAGCTTAGGGGCACACCATGAAGTCCGTGGTGATTAACCCTTCTTCGACTGGGCCAATGACCGAGCGCCCCCGGACCCTCTATACCACGAAACCGTGATCTATGAGGCGCACGTCAAGGGCATGACCATGACCCATCCGGACGTGCCCGACAACCTCCAGGAACCTCACGCAGGGCTTGCACACCCTGCGATTATTAACTATTTGAAGGATTTAGGTATAACGGCGATTGAGCTAATGCCGGTGCACCAATTCCTTCAGGACGACCGGCTCCGCGAGATTGGGGTTACGCAACTACTGGGGCTACAACTCATTCGGATTCTTTTGCCCCCACCAGGAATACGCCGCCGCCCGCAAACCCCGGCGGGAGCCGTCGCCGAATTCAAAAACATGGTCCGTGCCTTCCACGAAGCAGGCATCGAAGTCATCCTGACGTGGTGTACAACCACACCGCCGAAGGCAACTACGTGAGCCCCACGCATCGCTTTCCTGCGGCATCGACAACGCCGCCTACACATCGCTGGTGGACGGCGACAAATACCACTACATGGACTACACGGGCACCGGAAACTCCCTCAACGTCCGCGACCCGCACACCCTGCAGCTGATCATGGATTCCTGCGGATACTGGGTGCAGGAAATGCACGTTGACGGCTTCCGTTTCGACCTGGCCTCCACACTCGCCCGCGAACTCCACGACGTGGACCGCCTCGCCGCCTTCTTTCGACCTGGTGCAACAAGACCCGGTGGTTTCCCAGTCAAACTCATCGCTGAGCCTTGGGACGTCGGCGAGGGTGGCTATCAGGTGGGCAACTTCCACCCTCTGGACCGAATGGAACGGCAAACTACCGCGACACCGTGCGCGACTTCTGGCGCGGCGAACCCGCAACCCTCGGCGAATTTGCCTCCCGCCTCACCGGCTCCTCCGACCTTTACGCCAATCAACGGACGGCGCCCCACCGCCTCCATCAACTTTGTTATCGCCCACGACGGCTTCACCCTCAACGACCTGGTCAGCTACAACGAAAAGCACAACATGGCCAATGGTGAAGGTCAACCGCGACGGCGAAAGCCACAACCGATCCTGGAACTGTGGTGTGGAAGGCCCCACCACCGACCCGAGCATCCTGAAACTCCGCGCCCAGCAGCGACGAAACTTCCTCACCACACTACTGCTCCCAGGGCACACCCATGATCGCCCACGGCGACGAAATGGCCCGCACCCAAAGCGGCAACAACAACGTCTACTGCCAAGACTCGCCACTCAGCTGGATCAACTGGAACCAACTCGAAGAATTCGACCCCTAGTCAAATTCACCCGGCGCCTACTGCGCATCCGCGCCAACCACCCCGTTTTCCGACGCCGCTGCTTCCTTGCTGGCGGTCCCTCGGCGAAGACATGAAGCAACGCGACATCGCGTGGCTGGTCCCTCCGGCAAACTCATGACCCAAGCCGACTGGGACTTCTTCTTTGGCAAATCCCTCATGGTGTACCTCAACGGCGACGCCATCACCGAGCCCGACAGCCGCGGCCAACGCATCGTCGAGCGATCCTTCATCCTCTGCTTCAACGCCCACCACGAAAGCATCGAATTCACACCCTGCCCGACAAACGCTTCGGCCAGCGGTGGAAACTCATCGTGGACACCACTGAAGACACCGGATACCCCTCACCGCCGAAATTATCGACGCCGACGGCACCATCGAAGTCCCGCACGCTCCACCATGCTGCTCAAACAAATCGAGCCGCCCGTCACGACGATGCCGATTCAGGGAAAGCTCCGCTGAGGTTGCCGAAAGCACCACGACTGATGCGTCAGCTGAGGAGACTGAGGCCAGTGCTCCCACGCCGCGCACACCCGCCGTGATGAATCCACCCCAAGCACGTGGATGCCACCCCGCCACCCACGAAGGCGGACATGCAGCAAAGCTGCGGAACCCTACGTTGACGAGTACTCTGACGACTACTCCAATGACGCCAGCGGCGCCGTTGACGATTACAGCTAAGCCCAAGCTCAGCCCGCGAAAGGACACCTCGTGATCTCCGCCCACGGCGCGACCATTGACGTCACCTCCCGGACCGTCACAATCACCTACAGCCCACCTCGCGGCGCTGCAATCAACCCACGGGGCTGGTGGAAGGTGGGGCGTCGACAAGCACCCGCCTCAGCATCAGCGACATTACTGACGATTGACACGCGGCACCCCACCGCCGTTGACCTCGGGTGGGCGAGGCTCGGTGGGGGTGAACCACACCATCCGCTTCGCCCCTCAACCAGGGAAAAACGAACTCGACACGTTGCTCGCCATGATCGACAGCGCCCGCAACGGCGAACTCCCCTGACGAACCCGCCGCGCTCATTCCTGGGCTCGATTTCGTGGCCATTGATGTGGAAACCGCCAACGACGACTGGGGGTCCATCTGCCAAATCGGTATCGTCCGTTACACCAATGGCCAGGCCGGTGCCAGCGACTCCTGGCTCTGCACGCCCCTCCTGGGCTTGAACGTTTCGACGCCCTGAATATCGGCATCCACGGCATCACACCTCGACGACGTGGCTGACGCACCCGCCTTTCGGAGACGTTCTCGGGGACGTTGTCGCGGCCGTCGGGGAACTTCCCGTGGTCGCACACAACGCCCACCTCGACATGACTGCCTTCTCCCGCGCCTGCGCCGCCGCCGGGCAGCCCGTCCCCACTGACATTCGGCTGCTCGCTCGCCCTCGCGCGGGCCGCCAAACTCGGCATCAGCAACCACCGGCTCCCTCACCGTCGCCGCACATTTCGGCGTTGAACTGGCCAAACACCACGATGCGCTTTCCGACGCCCGCGCGTGCGGCGACATCATCGTCGGGTTGGCGTCGGCTGGAGTTTCTGGTGTCGGGCGCATCAGTGACGAAGGTTTTGCCGGGTTCTTCTGGGCCTCCGGCTTCACCCCTGGCGAACTCACCCTGACAAAGTGCTTCCCGTACTGCGCGCCGATGCGCGCGGACTCAACATCGCGGCGCAACGTAAACGTCTTTTCCCGGGACTGTGGTTGACGCTGCTGCGCTGAGGTACCGGAAGAAAAGCTCACGACGCAGGCAACGGTACTGCCTGGGAAAAAGCCGCCACACCCAGCATCATTCCCGAGACCAACACCAAGGTCGACCCGGAAGGCGCACTCTACGGCCACAATGTCACGCTCACTGGCGACTTCGAGCCATACGATAAATCCATGCTCTGGTCCGGCATTGCGGAGCGCGGCGGCGTGATCGGCAAAAACGTCACCAAAAAGACCACCCTGCTTGTGTGCGGGCCGTGGCACACCGTCACGTCCAAGCAGAAACGCGCCGAAGAACTCATCGAAAAAGGCCAAGAGATCACACTCTGGACCGCCGACCAGCTTTACCGCGAGCTGGGGCTGGACGAGGACCCGCCGTTTTAGAGGTCCTCGCGCACATTTTCGTAACATAGGGAACCACATCGGCACGTGTCGCAGTCTGAGTGGGTATGACGACGTCCATACGCACATCACTTGACCTGGGCACGGTGCTACCCCGCCTAGAAAGAAATGACCATAACGCAGCGGGAATGCTGCAGCAGCAACCGCCGTCAATATCCCTGTCGCCTCAGTTGGTGGCTCGCTTCTACAGCAATGGCACACAAGTGACCCACGAACAGCTGGATGAGGTGGGCGTTGGGGTTCTTCACCTGTGGGATCATGCCGCAGAAAACCTGGTGGAACGGTGTGGGGACGGCACTACGATCAAGCTGAAGATGAGAAACGCCGGTGTGCTGGTTGGGCTAGATGTCGTGGGGTGCCAGGTGTCGCTGGGCGTCGATAAGCACGGCAAAACCAGTGGAACCCACGACGCTGGTGACACACCCCACACCCTTTGACGCGCTGGACCGTCACATGCGTGCAATGCTGAGGGCTGAGCCGACATACTACGCGCCGACCCCGCAGGTCCTGCTGGCTGTGCACCCGCGTACCGACGTCGCGACGCTGCAGGTGCGGCTCGCGGCAACCGAGGTGACGCTGACCGCCACGCCGTTTACCCTGCCCTGTACGGTTATCCCTCGGCCAGTCAGGTTGCAGTAGTTACACTGTTAGGGCGTTATGACAGCAACACTTAAACGCATCTACACCGAGTGGACGACGCGCACCCGCACGCAGCGGAGGATTTTCACTCCACCATCGAAGATCTGCTGGTGGACGCGGGTGTGGCCTTTGATCGCGTGACCGTGCGGGTGAAAGACCTGCGCTCCCTCAACGCCAAAGCCGCAAAACGTGACAGTGACGGCAACCTCATCTACCCCGACCCGTGGGCAGATATTCACGACGTGGTAGGGCGTGCGTGTGACCACCCTATCATTCCACCGAGATTCCCACGGTACTATCCGTGCTGCAGGACTCGTTTGTCCTGGAGAAATCCGTGGACAAGGCGGAGGAGACAAAAATCTCCGGCGGCTTCGGCTACGGGTCTCACCACCTCACCCTCACAGTTCCTCAAGACATGCAGGACCTTGAAGACTACGCAGATTTCACCTTTGAAGTGCAGGTCCGCACCGTCCTGCAACACGCGTGGGCGGAATTTGAACACGACATCCGCTATAAACGCCCCGCCGATGCCCTAGACCCCCGCATCGACCGTGCCTTCACGCTGGCGGCGGGGCTGATCGAACTCGCCGACCAGCAATTCGACCAGATCGCCGCGATCAAAGAAGTCGAAGCAGCCGAAACACGTGAGCGGGACCAGGACGAGCACACCCGCGACGTGGCCATCACCGCCGACATGTTACCCGGCATGCTGGCCACCATCCTGGGCAACCGCTTCTCTAGCTCACGGACCAGCACCTACCCGTGGCTGGAGGAGATTCTGGAAGCAAACGGGATCACCACCCTTGGGGAACTGCGTGACCTCCTCAAACCCGCCTCCATCGACCACGTGGAACGCGCCATCCGATACCGCTTCTCCCCGGGCAGGCACGCATTGTTGATGATCTCCTGCTGCACCGCTTCGGCGCGCAACACATCGAACGCACCGCCAAGATCGGGAAAAATCCCAGGTCACGGCTGGCAAAATTAAAAATAGGATAAAAATGTTGCAAAGTGAACAAAATTAGCTGTGAAGGAGTACGGTATGTAGATGATAAAACTTTGCATACCTACATAAGAAGCGAGATAGAACCATGGGTTCCACAGCAATGCTTCTCGATTTTCTACACGTCTGGGCACTCACCAGCGCAGACTTCTTCCGCGGGTTCGGCGTTGATTTCCCGCCGCCCTCATGGGGAGTCAACGTCTAGAGCAACCGGACGTTAGCCTCGCCCACGTAATCGGTCAATCTCGCGGCGCTCCCGCTTAGTGGGGCGCCCGGCACCGCGATCACGCCTGGGCATGGACGCAATGAGTTCCTTCGGAGGGCGGGGCGAATGGTCGACGTAGCAATCACGTGCTACGGAGGCGCCGACGCGGCGTCGAATATCATCGACCACCTCCACATCAAACTGACGGTGATCCACCCACACGCGCACCCGGTCACCTGGGGCAACGGCGTGCGAGGGCTTCACCGACACACCATTGACCTTCACATGCCCGGCCTTGCACGCCTCGGCGGCCTGCGGGCGGGTTTTTACCAGGCGAACAGCCCAAATCCAGGCGTCTACACGCGTCATGGAAACTTCCCCTCGGTCCGCTAATCCCGGTGGTTAATAATGCGGCGGACCCGGCGGTAATTCACAAAGCCGCCGACCACGGCGATAATCATCCCAAGAAACAGCCAGAACGACGCCTGGGTGATAATAGACAGCAGGATACCACCGGCGACACCCCCGGCCACGCTGACAACACCATTGCGGAAGTAGGTGCGTACCGCGCGTTTACGCTGTTCGATGGGGTTACGTGGGTACTGTTGCATGCTCATGATCATCCAGTGTAGTCACTAACCTCAATCCAGCTAGCGCCAATGCGTTCAGGCTGCACAGAACCTTTTGTCAGAGACGCCACAGTATGCAACAAGGTGTCGTCGTCCGCCGCAGCAACCCGCAGCGTCGCCTCCGCACCATAATCCACACCCACAATCTCTATGCGGGTTCTCGCGGTCGCGGCCCGCAGCTCCGCCTCCAGCCTGCCCGCCTGCGCATGCGGAACCGCCAACGCCCACGCCGTCAGCTGTTGCCGACGCACGCGGGGCACCTCTGGCAGCACCAGCGACACCGCGTCCGAATACGCACGCACCAGTCCGCCCGTGCCCAACTTCACCCCGCCGAAATACCGCACCACTCACGGCTGCAATGTCGAGCATGCCGCTCCCCCGCAGCACATCCAGCATCGGTTGGCCCGCCGTGCCCGAGGGTTCGCCATCGTCGCTGGATCGCTCCACCGGGTTCGCACCCTCCACCGCGTAAATGAAGGCACTGCAATGATGCCGCGCATCTGGATACTCCGCACGGGTGGCCTGAATAAAGTCCCGGGCCTCATCCTCGCTGCTCACTCGCCGAATCAGCGTGATAAACCGCGAGCGCTTTCACCTCCAGCTCGCCCGTGGTGGTGATGCCCGCCGTCGGTGCCACATACGAATCCATGCCGTTTCCTCGCTTTAGGTATGTTTGGGCACGAACCGCGCCACCAAGAGAGCCACCCCCAGCGCCGCCGCTGCTGCCACGATTGAGGATGCCACGACCCCCAGCCTGAATGCATCATCCGCCGCCGCAATCACCTGCGCATCCCCCGCAGCCAGCTCATGCGCCCTGGTCAGGGACTCCCGCGCCGCTTCTGGGACGTGAGTGGTGAGGCTGAGCCGGTACCCGTAGACGGCTAGCAGCACCGAACCCAGCACCGCTGTACCGAACGCGCCGCCCAGCTCATAGCCCGTTTCGCTTAACGACGCCGCGGCTCCCGCACGATCCGGCGGTGCTGCGGACAAAATAAAGTCATTACTCACGGGGTCGATCATTCCCACGCCGACACCGAGCACCGCAAAACCAATGCCCAGCCACACACCAGAGCCACCGATATGCTCAAACACAGCGAGCGCATCCGCCCCAAGAATAAGGCTGGCCACTGCGGTAATCAGAAACGCGCGAATGAGAATTTTACGTGAAGACAGGCCCGTCATGATGCGGCCCGTAATCAGCGTGGCCACCAGCGAACTCAGAAGCCCCGGAATCATCATCAACGCTGCCTGCACGGGGCTATAACCCAGCACCAATTGCAAATACTGGCTCAAATAAAACAGCATGCCAATATACAAAAACATGGACACGCCATTAACCACCACAACGGTGGTATACACGGGGTCTTTGAGTAACGCGACGTCGATAAGCGGGTGGGGTGTGGAACGCACATGGCGTGTGAGGAGAAAGCCCGTCACTGCTGTTGCGGCGGCAGCGAGGGCGACCAGGAGCGATGGGCCCTCAACTGGCAGAACCTTGACCACATACACCAGCGAAAAACAGCGCAATAATGCTGAGCACCGCGCCTTTGACATCAAAAAAGACCGGTGTTTGTGGGGGCGCTCGGAAGAACACACAGACCACCGAGAATAATCGCCGCGACCAGCGGAACATTAATCAGAAACACCGAACCCCAGTGAAAATTCTCCAACAAAAAGCCGCCCAGCAACGGGCCGACCGCGGCACCCACCGAATACACCGCCACCCACAACGACACCGCGCGGGCACGCTCTGCTGCGTTGTTAAACATGGCCCTGATCAGTGACAACGTGGACGGCATCAACGTGGCACCTGCGGCGCCCTGCAACGCGCGAGCCGCGATCAGCATTTCTGGTGTGTTTGAAAATGCCGCCGCGACCGAGGCAACGCCAAAGAAAAACGCACCCCACAACAACAAACGGCGACGACCAATACGATCCCCCACCGTGCCCATGGTGACCAACAACGCCGCCACCACAAATGCGTACACATCCACCACCCACAGCATTTGGGTGGCGGAGGGGTAAAGATCCATGGTAATCGCGGGAATGGCGAAATTCAACACCGTTGTGTCAATAGCCAAAAATGGCAATAGCGCAACATAATACTGCGAGGCCCCACCAGCGGAGAGGGTAAGGTGTGGCGGGGTCTGGGGCGGGTTGGTCATACCAGGAAACCGTACTCCGGCGTGTCCGGTTTCAACTGCTGACAATGCAGATGCGATTCCTCCATGCGCTGCAACAACGGCTCCATATCCGCAGCGTCACCCAATTGCAGACCAACCAACGCCACGCCCGTTTCGCGGTTGTTCCGCTTCAAATATTCAAAACGCGTAATGTCATCATTCGGGCCCAAAATGTCCGTGAGAAACAGGCGAAGCTGGCCCGGTTCCTGCGGGAAATCCACTAAGAAATAATGCTTCAAACCGCGGTGAACAAGCGAGCGTTCCACAATCTCGTTATAGCGCAGCACATCATTATTACCGCCCGAAATAATGCAGACAATCACCTCGCCCTTACGTGCGCGATACTCCCCCAAACCCGTCACCGACAACGCGCCCGCGGGCTCCGCGACAATGCCCTCATTCTGGTACAAATCCAGCATCTCCGTGCAGACTGCACCCTCGCTCACATCCATCAGATGCACCCGCGAACGGTGCTCATCCATCACCTGGTAATTATTGTCACCGATACGCTTTCACCGCCGCGCCGTCGACAAACGGATCGATGTCCTGGAGAGTCACCGGGCCGTCGTTTTCTAGGGCCGCCTTCATCGATGCTGCTGAGGAGGGCTCCACACCGACGATCGCCGTGCGTGGGGCCATATCCGCCAGGTAACTCGCCACGCCCGAAATCAAACCGCCGCCGCCAACAGGCACAATGATCGTGTCCGCCTGCTTGCCCAGCGCCGTCAACTGCGCAAGAATCTCCGCCGCAACCGTGCCCTGACCAACGATGGTCTCGCGGGCATCGAAAGGCTCCACCAGCGTCGCGCCGGTCTCCGCCGCATATTCCTTCGCCGCCTGCGATGCCTCATCAAAGGTGGTACCAGTGAGCATCAGCTCAACATTGCCGTTGCCGTGCACGCGAATGCGATCAAGCTTCTGCTTCGGCGTCTGCTTCGGCACATAAATACGGCCCTTGATCTGCAGTTTCTTACACGCATAGGCCACGCCCTGCGCATGATTGCCTGCCGACGCCGCGACAATCCCCGCCTCACGCTCCTCCGGTGTCAACTGCGCAATATTGTTGTAGGCACCGCGAATCTTATAGGAACGCACATCCTGCAGATCCTCACGCTTTAAATACACCTCCGCGCCCGTCTGCTCCGACAAGCGCGGGCAATACTGCAGAGGCGTCGGGGCGATCACGCTGGAAATGCGGGCCTGGGCCAGCTGGATATCAGCAGCGTGAATGGGAAGCATGAGTGTGGTGGGCTTGCTGGTTTTGCTGGGGGTGGTCCCGGCTGGTTGTTGGCGGCGGTGGCTCCCGGCGTCGGCGCTATCGGTGCGAACGGTCATGGGGAGGATTCTAGTCCCGATGCTGGTGGGAATCGAACCAGGGTGCGGGAGGCGGGAGGAATATAACCGCAGTGAATATATACGAGATTAACGCGAATTAGGGTGCAGAAATGCATGTAGATGTTCATTTGACGTGCGTTTTATTACCCCAAAAACAGGTGACAGACTGTCCCATTTACGAGAATAACCACATATACTTTTTCGATAAGTTTTGTTAGCTAGATTTTCCCAAGGACAATACTATGCCGTCACAGTGGTGGATTTCCCTTAACTCCGTACAGTTGCCCGTGCGTATGGAACATCATTCATGCAGCAACTACCCGCTGGTTCGATGTTGGGGATGCCCACTGGACCACGCATAAGCCCTATTCCATTTCCCCACTGGCAGAGACGGCATGGGGAATACGGATTCCAGCTTGGACTGCTTGTTGACGAGCTATCAGACATTCTGCTTGATCGGCTGAACGATGACCCAACGTTTGCGGCTGGGAGAACACCACACCAGCGTGAGCACAGCCGACATGACTCACTATGAGAGCTGGGATGATCTTGCACACTGGCATGGCACTACGCAGTGGGATATTGCGTTACTCACCCCCACAACGCATCGTTCTGGCTCCCGCAATTCTCCCCTGCCGAATATTCCTGCCATTCTGCGCGGACTTTCGCAGCATTGGGAGCGTTGGAGCGATGTGCAGGACGTCGATTTCCGTGACCTCCTGCATGATCTGGGTCGTACGGTGGGGGCAAGTGATCTCAACCTTTCCAGCACCACAGTGGATTTTCACCGCCAGATCATTTCCGGTTGCATTGGGGAACTCCACCTGCGTTGCGACGACCGCGAACTCGCACCCATTGCCGATAAGTTACTGCGGCTCGCGCCCTACTCAGGTATCGGGAGTTTCACGTTGAAAGGTTGCGGGGTGTGCGAGTGAGTCCGGCAAGCCCAGTGAATGCGAAACCGGGGCGATCACGGCCAGCACGATCAGCACCCGCACGGAGGTAACTGCATGTCATGGCTTGCTGAACATGCTTTTTCGGAGCGCAGCCTCGGGATCGCGTGGAAGAAAGTGCAGAAACGAGAATCCGACGATGGGAACCTCGCACCCAGCATTCTGAAATTCCAGGAAGAGGCAGAAGAAAAAATACTGCGCTTATCAGAAGCGCTTCTCGATGGAAGCTACAAGCCATACCAGTTCACCGAAGTTGACATTGAAACAAACGGCAAAGAACGCACCCTGCACATCCCCGCAGTACAAGACCGCATTGTTGCCCGCGCGATACTCGCCACTACTACCTCCCGTATTGATCCATTGCTCGGCGCGTCCGCGTTTGGATACCGCCCAGGATTAGGCGTGGCGGATGCTGTGCAAGCGGTTGTTGATGCCCGCGAAGCAGGGCTCAAGTGGGTGCTGCGAACCGATGTTGACGATTGTTTCCCTCCCTCTCCCCCGATATTGCATTTGATCGCTTCACCCAGGCAGTGCACGACACCGACATCACCGATGTGGTGGAACAATTACTTGGCCGAACGGTAGGCAACGGGAAAATGCGCGGCACAACGCTTCCCGGACTTCCCCTCGGCTGCCCGCTCTCCCCTGTGCTGATGAACCTGGTTCTTGTAGACCTTGACGACGCCCTCAACGCAGCAGGATTCACCGTTGTTCGCTACGCCGACGACATTGTTGTGGTCGGCGAATCCAAAGAAGAACTCGAAGACGCCGCCCGTTTCTGCCAACGAATACTCAGGAGCTTCAACATGCAACTCGGCGACGACAAAACCGACATCATGACCTTCGAAGACGGCTTTGCCTTCCTCGGCGAAGACTTCGGCCCGAAATACCCACCCGCCATGCCGCTCCAACGCGTCCAAGAACCTGAAAATAGGGTGCTGTATTTGGGTTTCGCAGACAGCTACATGCCCGTATTTCTACAACGGGTAGACTGATTGTTGAAGACCGGCAGAAAGGTGGCGGGAATGACGACGGTACTGGCGGTGGCATGATGAAACCCACCAAGCTTTTCGATGTCCCCTTGCGGGCATGTCAGCCGCATCGTCGCGTTCGGATCCGTCGCCATATCCTCCGGCCTACGATCATGGGCAATGCACAACGGGCGTAGACATCGTGCTAGGCGAGCAGACGCGGGTCTTACTTCGGCATCATGCAGGGCACGAAAAACAAAACCCATTCCGCTCGACTCATTGCCCAGGTAGAAATCAATGACACACCGCGCCAACTAGAAATCAGCTGCGCTATCATCCGAGCAAAAATTCACAAACAAATCGTCGTTCTCCAGCGGTTTAGCAAACGTGAATCCGAAGAAAAAGTGAGCAACGCGATCACTAACATGCGCAAATTCACGACCATGCTCGACGACACCGCGAGCATAGACGAAGCTCATGGGCCCTTGAAGGCGCTGCAGCAAAAGAATACTTTGCCGCCTATGGGTCACTTCTACCCGATGAACTGGCTTTCACCACACGTTCTCGGCAGCCTCCCCTTGATCTAGCAAACGCATCCCTTTCATTCCTCTACACAGTCTTGCTCGGAGAATGCGTTACCGCGTTACGCGCAGCCGGAATGGACCCCGGACTTGGCGTGCTCCACAGCCCACAAGCAAACGGCCCAGTCTCGCGCTTGACCTGCTCGAAGAATTCCGACCGCTTGTCGCGGACCAAGTGGTACTCAACGCTGCACGACGAAATCGCCTGACCAGCAAGCACGCCCGCAAAGACCCTCAAGGGCAAGGCATACTACTCACCAAAAAGGGTCGAGAAGAAATACTCAAAGCATACGAAGAACGAATGCTGCAGGTAGTCAAAGGATCAATCCCTGACTTCGCAGGAAGCATACACAGACACCTCTACCGCCAGGCACAACGCCTGGCTGGGACGATTATGCATGACGACTACGAATGGAGTGGAATGTCATGGCGATGATGAACATCGTGGCCTACGATGTGCAGAACAACAACAATCGTGCCAAAATAGCCGCTCGTCTCCAAGCGCACGGCAACCGCATCCAACGGTCAGTCTTTCTGATCACCATCGAGCGCAGTGAACTAGACACACTGATCGAACAAATCGAACAGTTCATGGACTACAACCACGACAGCTTGATCGTCATACGGCAATGCCAAACCTGCTGGTCCCACGCGCAATTGAAAGGACAAATAGATGATGACCCCGACGAACTCTGCTGGACAGTTATGTGACATGAACAGTGCTAAGGTGGGGGCGCTTAGGGGGTGGTCTCAGATAACTCGATACCGGCGTTTGGTGTGTAGTGGTTTGACCTGGTGTTTTTATCGTGATTTAAGGAAGCAAATGTGGGAATGTGATCTATTCGACGGGGGTGTGTAAACCGCTTTCCTCCGCCGCTGGTCAGAGGGGTGTTTTTCTGGTAGGGTTGGAAACCAAGTACCGCGATATAGCGGATGGAAACTTTTCGCTATATAGCATAAAGCGCACAATCCCGACAGTTGGAAACCAAGTACCGCGATATAGCGGATGGAAACATACCGGCGAGGAGCTCCTTGCGGTTCTCCCGCTCGACCTGTTGGAAACCAAGTACCGCGATATAGCGGATGGAAACACTTCTCGTTCGCCAATCCAATCAATTTCCTCTTCGGGTTGGAAACCAAGTACCGCGATATAGCGGATGGAAACTGTCTCTCCAGTCGCCTAGCTCGAAATCCTCGAAAGTTGGAAACCAAGTACCGCGATATAGCCGGATGGAAACAAGAACGGAACGAAGGGGACTAGCGCCCCCATTGCCAGTTGGAAACCAAGTACCGCGATATAGCGGATGGAAACGTCCAACTTCAAGTCGGACAGTTTCATTGTTGCTGGAGGTTGGAAACCAGGTACCGCGATATAGCGGATGGAAACAGGTTTTTCTCCTGATCATTTTTGGCCACAAGAGCCTGTTGGAAACCAAGTACCGCGATATAGCGGATGGAAACTCCCAGTGCGGCTCCCAAGCCTGAGCCCGCCCCTGCGGCGTTGGAAACCAGGTACCGCGATATAGCCGGATGGAAACAGGACTTAAACCCATCGAGCTTCTCGACATAGCCAGACGTTGGAAAACAGGTACCGCGATATAGCGGATGGAAACTCCCCAGCATCTTCGAAGATTCTTCATGCTGGAAAAGTTGGAAAACCAAGCACCGCAAACAGCCGATAGAACCGTATATCTCAGCCCCTCTAATCTATAAGCAGCGCAGCTGCCGAGCGTCACGTTTTTTGAATGCTCAGCGTCATCACCCTTGCACGCCACCACCAACTGCGTGGTCTGATTGGGCTAAGCCAAATAAGCAAGCAAGACTAGACAACCTGAAATCCTCTAGCATCACCATACTCATTCCACCTGTGCGCAGCATAAAAAGGCAATCAAGTCAGATTCTAACTTGATTGCCTAAGATAACTTCCTTGTCATCAATCATCTATAGGTGGAGCCACATACCCGTACCTTTCCAGCTGTCGATATTGCTCATCAAGTGACTTCTGAGATGGGTGAACACGAGCTATTCTCCACCTCCCGCCAGGTACGCCTCCCCCACGCTCCCAATTGAGAATAACCAAGTTTTCCCAAAGCGAACTACTATCACGCCCGGGGTTCAACAAATCAAAGGCTTGACCCAGCTCAAAAGAAACAGTTTTCGGAAGGCGGGCACACAAAACAATGGGCATATTGGCATCGCCCATTCGTTGCCGAAACTGCAACGCTCTAGCCACCAACAAAAGAACATCATTTAGTAGATCTTCTGCATGAATATTTTTTGTTTTTGTTTTTCCACCAGGATTTTCAACCTCATAGATTTGATGCAACTGTTTTCCCGAAACATCATCGCTAACAATTTTTGCATCATCGAAAGACCTGTCGGGAACTAATGAAAAATGGTGACCAACATCAAATACAGTGTCCAAATTAAGCTTTCCACCGCCTGTTAATCTATTTTTGGAACAGTAACCAGAATGACACCCGTTTTAGATCGACACTCCACGGCAGAAATGAATACTGATTTTTCAGGCGACAAATCGCGCGATTCACCGACCCGGCACTCCAAGATCTCAAAAATCTTAGGATCGGAGCCTAAATCAAAATCCTTGATGCGTTTTTCCATATCAAAAGGCGACCAACGAGGCCATTTATCGGCGGGAAATTTCTTTGCGGTCTTTCGGATCATCCGGCATTTCAACAAACTCTATATCATTTGGAAAATATATTTGAGATCCAAAAGCTATTGCAGCTGGGAATAGAAGATTGGGAACAATTAAATAACCTGTAGAAACATCATCTTCATTCATTGAGTCTTGCATACGCTGATATATTGAATTAATGTCATCAACCCAGTCAAAACCGTGGCTGCCTGGCAACGATAATTTATGCGTGAGCGCCCGGTAGTCTTGATAACCAGCACCTTTTATCAGTTTTTTAAATGAGGAACCATGATCATCCCTCATTTTTACGCCAAGAACACCAATATAATATCCAGTACCCCATTTGGATAAGCTATGCGGACGAATTCCAAATACGATAACTCCAGATAGAATCATGAGCAAACATATAACAAGCGACGCATAAAGTATGACGATCGTGCTATCAGCTTTCGTTAGCTCAAATACTTTCGTCGCTACTACGCCGCCAACTGCAGCTACAATGACGGCGCTGGTAGCTAATGTATAATCCCATACTTGAGTCCTAAACTTCCTTCCAAGTTTTTCCAACATCGCAACCATTTACTACCCAAGACTGATAAACTCGACAGACGTCGCAGGGTTGTCTTTCCTTCGAGCTACCCACACTGTTGCGCTTGATAGAACATTTTCAAAGATTCCCAAAAAAGAGCTGCTTTTATTTTTTTGAACTACACAGTTTGCGCTAGCAGCTGTGTGATCAGAAAAACGTCAATCTGATAGCGACGAACCCCGATTCGAGGCTACGATCAACGCGGATGCGAATGTATTGGTCATCTCCCCAACCCCCAAATGTGAGTTGCAAATGGCGGCACAGTATCTGGAAGATTATCCACGAGATGAATACCCTGAGCGGAGGTTCGTTGTGAGAATCAGCCCAGAACCACCACTTTATACCTTCGGTTGGAATTTCATGAAAATTCGCAGCATCAATTTTAGTGATAGTGGCATCGCCCATTATCGTCACCTACTTCACTTCCCCTTTTTCAGAGATTTGCTTGACTTCCATTTTGAGTTTTTCCACATCAACTTTCATGGGTAAAATATACTGATTTTTTTTATCTTCAGCAGACAGGCGTCCATACCCACGACTTATTCCTGCACCTATACCAATTATTCCTTCATGAAGATCACGAATTACGTGCTTGATCAGTATTACACTCTGTATATTTTTCTTTATCTGGAAAATCAATATCAAGCTTTTGTCAGGAAGCCGGGAGGCACACACTCCCCAGGTGAATTTTGCAGTATCCTTGGCCCCACCGGAAAAAACGATCAATAGCCACGTGTTCACGGAACCGAAGATCTTTCTTACTTATAGCTTTTCCGTTGACGTCGGTAAAGCCACTATTCCGGAACCTTAACAGGCCCCGACCTGTATCCGAAGAGCCAAACATGACATTAGCGACGTCGTTAGCCAAATCAGGTCCATCTACAAGAGTGACGATCGTTTCAACCCATGCCTAAATACACCTTTCCATGAGGTTGCCGGGATAGTAGGATGACCGAACTGTCGGTAAATAAGAATCGGACCAGATTCAGGCTTTTCGAAACCAATATGCACCGGTTCCTTCAGTTCAAACTGCACAGAGATAAGGCTAGCCTCCGTATTTTTCTTTTGGCTCAAGCTTAGCGTATTCTATGTTACTGTCTGAATTGTTCGCTATATTTTTTGCGTGACCACCAAAAAGGAACTGTTTTTCGAATAACCACCACTGTGACCCTTTATCACTGTCCAGATTTACCGAAACGCGCTCGACATTTTTAATTTTACCGCACCCTAGACCGACGCTACGACCACGACCAAGCTGCGGATGCCAGTTTTTAAAAACTTCGTCAAACTGGCTCACGTAAGACTTGTGATCGTCACTTGCACGCCCCTGAACCTGCACGATGATGCGATATGATGCGCGCCCCACAATTTCTTCGTTGCGAAGCATGCGATTCAGCGCCGCACCAGTCTTGCCGTTAATCGCAGTGCGACGACGCTCCAAAGTCTCGGGCAGTTCTTTGGTGTCTGCCAACTTAGCACCAAGGATTTCAACTGCGCTTGCAGCGGTCATGGTTTCCTTTTTTTTGCCGTCAGATTCAACACCTGATGTGACGTAGCCAAACAACTCCTCGGTGTACTCAGCAGCTTCAGTCGCATCGTTGGATAGAACTTTCATGGCGGTCGCACGAAGACTACCCGCAATTGACGGTCCTGGAAGCACAGGCTCTTTATTTCTTGGATTCTGAACAAATGGAATATCGATCTTGTCGCTAAGCGTCGACAGCCCACCAATCAGCCACGAATCCTCAAAAATCAAATCAATTGCGTACAGTGTTATCCAATTGCCGTCAGACATCACACTTCCCTTTCTAAGGCGTTAGAGTGAACCAGCTCAACCTCTCCGAAACCTTCGTTTTGCCGCAAACCAATTCCCTGCCCAATGTTCCGCAAAGCTTCAAGATTCCAGCCATGCAAAAGTGCAGTGCTACCGGCCGCAAGCGTCCACTCTGTGGGCTTTGGCATACGCGCAATGCTATTCCACCCTGACTCTGTTGCGGGTCGAGTCCACGTGGCATCGACTCTTCCCTGATCGGGCGCACGGTCCGGAACCGATAACCATTTTTTAAGGTTCAGCTCCGGAAAGCCGAACTCGTCGACAAGAATCGCAGGCGACTTGAGGTACAACGCAACAAGATTGCTGTTCGGCGGTGGCGTGATTTCAGATGGAGGTGACTCCATTTTGTTGGCAATCCACTCGACACGGCCAAGTACCGATTTTTTGCCTCCAATGGAGATTCGGCGATCCTTGACGGTTATCCACTTCACAGCCATGTCGTAGTAGGGCGAATCTCTCTTGATACGGAGTGTTCCATGAAACGTGATGTCTTCCTTAAAAACCTCGCGCGAAAATAGGTTCTGCTCCAGAGCAACGCCGCGTTCCGTCAAAGCAGTCGTGGTCACGTTTGTCGACCAGTCACTCGGAATGCTCCATCCTTTGCCATACCTCAAGTTTCCTCCGCAGCTAGAGGCAGAGCTCTGGTTCATCAGCCTCCGACGCTGCGTCGAAAGCGAAAAATCCCGGCAACCAGGGCTGCTTCGGTACTCTCGCATAGCAGGGTTGAGACAGGCATAAACTCAGCCTCTTTGTCGCCACGTCGCGGAACAGCCTGACGAATATGCATACTCTTTGCAAACAGATCATCAAACGCCTGTTGCATTTCACCGTTAGGAATGACCTTGTGACCAGGATCGAGGTGACTCCACCACGCAGCGCCAAGCGCGCCTCGAATAACACTTCCTCGAACAATGTCCTGCATCCGTTTTAGAAAACGAACCTCGTCGCCGCGCCCAACCGACACACACGAGACAGTGGTGTCAACGTGTACGAAAAATATGTGTAGTCAGTCATGCGTGCTGTTCTCCCTCAAGTTCTTGATGATGTCCTCATTGCTGAGCCCCTCGATGGGTGGGGGCGTAATACTCACCCAGCCATGCCCTCGTCGGCGCATAGCTCCCAAGTTGGTAACGCTGAGCGCGGCGGCACATAGAACGGCTTTGTGCTGGTCTAACTCAGTCTTTTCCATACTCGCCAGCTGCTCGATCCTAAACGTAGCGGCTTCGGCCCAACACTGATCGTAGAAAACCAGATGATGCTCCTCAGTAAGACCCGACTCGGGCTTAGTCGAATCCATTGCGACACGGTTAGACGTACGAACGCTACAGCCCCCGTCCTCAAAGACGACATCTGAAAACCACCACTTACCAGGGTGTGAGCCGTACCAAACACTTCATCAATGAGCTTTTTGCGCACCTTATGACATTGGTGGCTTCTGCCCGCAGCCTTCCTTTAATGCTGCTTCCTGGAATTAACACATCCTTATTAACCCGTATATCTGCGCCATCGCCAGCAGATTCACCGCCGACAAGGAAGGGGCCATGAAACTCAATGCTAAAATTCAACTCGACGGCGCTCATGATGCACTTTCCTCCTTACCGCCATCGCCAGTTGGCCACCAACGAGCACGATGAAGATCCGCCTCGAGAGTGCTAATGTCAATTTTAATTTCCTCGTCTCGAGTACGGTCTATCCATTTTTCGAGATAGTCCGAGCACTCTTCGAGCCATCCCGTCGAGCTTTCCCTCACTTTTTCATCATGCTCCTGCATCCACACGATCATCTGATTACGAAGATTATGCTGGGCAGACGAGTTAAGCTTATTAATTGCATCGGGAACATCACGAACGCCATTTTATCTGATCAGCTGCATCTTTTTATATAAAATGACATACTTGTCTTCGGTATAGTCCGACTCTCCACCGCCTTCCGTCAAATCCATCCAACAAATTGCCGATTTTTTTCCTCGAGTTGCTTGCTTTGCGCGGCTCAAAGCCTCTTCAGCCTTACGCCTACACTCATAGAACGGGTAGCTATAATGCGAAAACACAATACCAACCCCTAAAGAAATTTCGCTGACTAGATTTCTAGCTCTTCCTTAACCTCTTGCCTCAGATTTGCACCGCTAATCTCGTCAAAGTAATATTCCTTCACTTCCTCGAAGGACCTAATTAACTCAATCGCAAATGTCCACGCCTGATCTGCGGTGACGCTCACCAAAAGATCGTCGCCACCAATGTAGTGCGGAATTACCACACATTCGCCATTATCTTGACCTTGAACTGCGCAGGTCGCGTTATAAACGGCAATTTCCGTGCAATAGGTGAGCCACTTTGCGGCCTCTGCCTTAATCTCTGCAAGCTCTGTATACTTGCTGAACTTATTAAATAATGCTCCAATGCTGTTGCCATCAGCGCTTATCGTGGCAATATGATTCCGCAAGCTTCCTTCTGTAGAGTCCTTTTCCCCGTCGACGAGCAAGCTCATCAAAATCCTCCGCGATTGACCAGTCCATCCACCAAGAAACATCGTCAGACTTCGCATTTTTAAATCGCGTTAAACAGTCTTTTCCAAGGTTTTCTTCTTTATTGTCAACCGATCTTATAGAAGGCTCCGATTTGCACCCTGTACACGATGATAAGCCCGAAAACTCCGAAATTGAGGGAACAAGCTCATAAGATTCATCCGGATCTTCAGCCATAACTGCAAGCTGGTAGGACTCAAGAAAAGTATGAGCCCGACAACGCCAACCAGACCATTCAACTCCGGGCAATTTATCATTAAGGTGTAACAATAACTTACGCGCAACCTCGTCGGCACGTTCATCAGTTATTGTTTGGGCACCTGAATTCTTCAGAACAACAACACCATCAATATCGCCGGCCTCGTCCGCAACCTCAAACTCAACGAAACCCTCGTCTTGCAGCCATTTTTGTATCGTCGATTGTGAAGTCTCGTTCTGCAGCAAAAAAGACCCGCCGCGAATATATTTCAACTTTACCGGTTTAGATAGCCACGTTTGAATACGCTTAGCACCAATATCTATATAAGTGTTTTCCATTATTACTACCAATCCAGCGTCTGATCGTCACGTAAAGGTTGTGAATAGTCTGCAGGCTTCAACACCGGCAGCGGCTTCCACTCTCCCCAATAGGTTCCATTGTTGCCACCACCCGCAATGCCACGATTCTCGACAAAAATCTGTATGACTCATGAAACTTTTTGTTCCATACTGCTCCCACGAAGCATTCGGGGGATACGTAACAAATTCCTTCATGGCACCCAGGCCTTCAAGATCCATCAATCTTGCAAGCGTCTTAACGTTGTCCACGAGCTTCTTACGGGTCCCGTCAGTTATAACTCGCTCCTCAATAGCCTTCACAAAGTGGGACCACCATCCCCAGTCATCCTGAGAGCAACGTCAGGTGAGCTCTCTTTATCACTGTCAAACTCAGGAGCGTCGTCACAGTAGCGTTCTTTGGAACGAAATATGTGATAGGAGGAAATACGCGGAGCCACAGAACCGAAACCAAGTGGCTTTCCCCCTCCTAGTCGTACCACAGGCACCTCTGGGCCACTAATGTTAAATGACTCGAACAAAAGAAACCGGATTCAACAGACACCAAAGCGATGCCAATTGAGCACCCGTAATCTGGTCAAAGGTCACCTCACCTTTAAAAACCGTTCTGTCGCTATCATCTCAACCGAAAACAAATCTACGTTTAGTGATCAGTTCATCTTTGACACCATCAAACTTTTCATAATGACGACGCCCATGTTGCGCGTACAGCGGATCGTGATTCCAGTAAAATTTTCGTCCCGCAGGTTTCCGCTCGACATTTTTTATTTCGCGACGATCCCAGTGAGATGTCGTTTCCCCTTCGTCGGCCATATCGGGAGTTGGTTCGCCTTGTAATCTTCTAGGATTAGTCATATAGAATTGACCGTTAGAAGGTTTTGGCGACGATAAAGGCATAATTTCCTTCTCAGAGGAAACACTTGCAGCACCGCTTTTTGAGTTCCAGGCTTCCAAAGCGAACATGCCCTGCATAACCTAAACCCTTTTCACCTTTTTCTTTTTCAGGCCCCACAGCTCCAAACAAAGAACAAGACAGGCACACGCCGTGTTCTTCATCGTTTGGATCACATGGACTAAGGTCACCGAGCAGATCACCAAGATGCATAACTTCGCCGCTTTTTTCACTACCTTCCGGAAAAACAGCAACGCGGCGCCATATTGCGCTGTAGCTCAACTCGGTAATCTGCTCCTTATCCTCTACCTTTGCAATCCGGACCCATAGCGTCTCCCGGCGAGAACATACCGTTTTGTGAAAGACGTTTTCCAAGAACTTTTCCTAAGCCTTCCACCTGAATTTTGCGCGCGGAGTGCCCCTGCAGTTTTCCCTTTTTTATTTCTAGTTTCTCTCTTCGAAGGTCATCAGTTCCGTCAACCTTAGCCTCAAAATGTTTCCACACTTCATCGCTAACACGAAGCGCATCTGCGTATACGTCGATTTTTAGCGCGGCCCAATGCCAGGCACGCAATTTTTCGTGTTCCACCGTCGGTACTAATTATTACGTAATCGTTGTTCGTATAGGTATCAATGTTCCCGTCTCGCATTGGTGCAAACTCACGCGGTTCATATACCTTTGCTCTATTATTTTTCACAACCACGTCGGAATTGCGGAACCGCACGATGTCTCCGGTTTGAGGCAGCTCACTTTCGTTCTGTTTACGACAAGCACGCAGCAATCCTTCAGCGTTAATCCACATGGTTTTTCCATCGGTATCGTCGGTACGTACGGTACGCCGGATACTGAGTGGCCTACCATCATCATCGACCTTTTCAACTACCCCTATCACCCAGTCTGCACTATCAGTTCGTTGGCCTTTCACAGACGCCTCGCGGTACACTGGAATGTAATCCTGATCAACCACCGACATGCAACCAAAGAATAGTGCTTCATGGAGCGACCGCATTGCTCCTTTTACGCTTGATCCTGGAACCCGTATTTTTCCACGATCGCTTCCCGTAAGCTCAAGCCAACCCTCCTCTTCGGCCTTCTCCGGGAGAAGCAATGGTGATTTCAGCTCCCATTCAACTGTAAAACTTCCCGTATAGAGCTCTCTGTCTTGTGCGCCAGATCCATCATGCATTTGTAGTTGTTCTTTTTTTATTGAATCAGGAAGAGGCAAGAACGTATACGGGTTAACAAATTTAGTCATAAATAAACCTTCCTACATACTTCATTTTGGTTACTCCCCATCGCGCAAGATAAAAAGTAATCGGCATTGTAAGCCATATATTTAGCTTTCCAATCGCTGCACCCCGTCATCGCCAAGTTCATCAGAATTGTATACTGCCTGAATTGGGTAACCCACGTTGATTAAAAGTGTTCGACTATAGACGTCCTTTGGTATCGGATTGCCATATTGTTCTTCTGTCCGTTCGTACGCTACTATCTTATATGTGTTGAGCAACCGACCGACAAGAATAGCCAACGCTGCCGGACCATGGTACGCCAAGTGTATTAGCGGGCGGCTGTCACCGATCACGTTTCCAAGTTTGCGAACTATTTCTCGACTTAGTTCGCCAGCCCATCGGTGATCAATTTGATCATAAGTGGTAGAAATTACCATCACCCTATCAAATTTGCCATCCTTTACCATTTTGTCGAAAAGACTTTTATCACATCTTGGAGCCATCGAAATCAAGACTGCGACTTGATTCTGCACATCGTCATTGCCACCAGTTGGGCGGCTAATGAAGACCTCAACGGCATCTTTTTGGCGAACTTATTTCCCGTTTGGAACACCAAATATTATCGTCACGATCTACTATCTCGATTTCTTTAAATTTCGTCCCGGGAAATGCAGCCCCAATCGCGAGTGCGGGCGTTAGGTATACGTCCAGTGATTTGAATTTTTTTATCTTCAGCCTGCGCCTGCAGCGTGTTTGAAACAAGCGGAAGCATCCTTTTAAGATCTTGAGTCCTTGTTTAGAAAGTCTTCCGGGATTTTCTTTGTCCGGGTTTATGCGTATTTGAAGATCACCTTTGCATTTTTCGTCATTCATGGCCGGAATTCTGGTTTTCGACGTTTATTGTAATGGTATTGGCGCCTGTTGATTCCATTCGTTCTACAATATATTGCATTCTGGAATTAAGCATTTCGCTTACCAATTTAGTTATGCCGTCTTTGTTTGAGCCATTGAATTGATTGATCTCGCTCAAGGTTTTCGCATCGACTTTTAAGAGATCTGTCGGGAGCGTCATGATCAATTCCGCCTTCGAGCTTTTGCACCGTATTAGCTATTGCCAACGGAAAGTCAGGATCATTTGCCAAGCCCAACAAGATGGGCACCTCAAGATTAATCATCATGTCACTTCGACCAGTGTTTGGCGTGACAATGATTACTCCCGCAGATGTTTCTTTGCCCAGCACTCTTTCCAAGGTTTCTTGTGTTTTAGCGGCAGGCATGTTGTAAATGTCGCGCCACACTCGTAACCCCGCTGCACGCAACAAGGCGCCAATTTTGTTGGCGCATAGTGTTCCGTCATCTCTGCGATACGAAATAAACACCGTTCCATTAGGATCGCGTTTTGCAGATTCGGCCATTCTGACGTTGAGCATATAACATGTCCCCTTTCCCCAGATACATGGATACGAAAATTTTGTTGATGGCTCACTATTGCAACCACACCACTCAATCGAAAAGCGCTTTTTGTGTAGCCATCAACAAATTTCACATTTTCTTAGCACTTACCATTTATCAGATTAATAGTGCCAACATTGAAGGCCAGGGTAAATATGACTTTTAATTACCTATATCACACTTTTTACCCCCGATATAAGTTAACCGCCCCTAACCTTAGGGGGTCACTTAGCCACTCCCCAGAGCAACGTTTTGCCCACTTCCCCATCACGCATTTTTACTCGTGTGACCGACCGATTAAGGCTACTTTTCACTACTTTTCCACCCCAGCATCCCAGTAACCGCCGCACCTATCTCACCCCACCCGACCCCGCGGCGTCGTCAAGCGTGCCCAACTGAGCACCCCTCATAACAGCAGACGACAAAACCAAAACCGCACGCCCCCACCCTCGTAGGAAGCGACGCGAACAACCAACCAGCTCCTACCCCAATATCCCTGGCCCCATGGCGGCTTTTGAGGTCGCCCATGAGGCTTTGCGGATCGGGTGACGCGAAGATGGTCGCCAAGGATCATAAGTGTGCTTTCGTCGCCGTCAACGAGTTTGAGGTACACGTCTGAGTCGCCGGAATTGGCCACGAGTACTTGTTTCAGTTTCGCGATGGTGGGCATGGTGCATTGGTCGGTGCGCATAGTCAGGCGGAGTGGTAGTCCGGCTCCGTTTCCTGGTCCAAGATCGGGGGTTTTCAAATCGTCGCAGAAGAGACTCATGCGGTCGTCGCGGATGGATATGTGTGCTTTGGCCAGAATGATATTGTCTTCGACAATTTGCGGGCTGACCAGGGCGTAGAGTTTGTTGAATACCAGGAGTTCCACGGATGCGCCGTTGTGGTCTTCAACGGTGACAATCGCCCAGGGTGAGCCGTCTTTTTTGCTGAATCGCCGGTCAACGGAGGAGATGATTCCGCCGATGACTACTTCGGCACCATGTTTGAGTTCGCCACCGAGAATGGTGGTGAGTTCGGTGTCGGTTTGCGCAGCAATGGCTTCTTCGTATCCGTCAAGCGGGTGCCCGGATACGTAGAGTCCGAGCATTTCGCGTTCGAGTGCGAGTTCGTGTTTGCGTTCCCATTCTTCATCGGGGACCTGCACTGCAAAGAAGTTGTCTACTCCCCCGCTATCCCCGCCGCTGTCGCCAAATCCGGCAAAGAGGTCAAATTGCCCTTTATCGGCGGCTTTTTTGGTGGAGATTACGGCATCCACGGCGTCTTCGTGGATGAGCGCTAAGCCTTTTCGTGGGTGCCCAAGTGAATCGAAGGCACCGGCTTTGATCAGGGATTCGGTGACACGTTTGCTGCAGGATACCGTGTCAATGGATTCCAAATAGTGGGAGAAGTCTTTGAATTTCCCGATTTTCCCACGGCTGTTCACAATCGAGGCCACAACATCTTCACCGACATTGCGGACTGCGCCGAGTCCGAAGCGAATATCTTCGCCCACGGATTGGTACGTGTAGGCGGATTCATTTACGTCAGGTGACAATACTCGGATACCCAAGTGCCTACAGTCAGCGAGGTATATGGCGGACTTATCTTTGCGGTCAGCCACGGAAGTGAGCAACGCGGCCATGTATTCGGAGGTGTAGTTGGCTTTGAGGTATCCCGTCCAGAAAGACACCAGCCCGTAGCCTGCGGCGTGCGATTTATTGAACGCGTAGGCGGCGAACGGTTCGATGGTGTCCCACAAAGCTTTAATGGCCTCGGACGAGAAGCCGTTTTCTTTCATCCCGGCTTCAAAGGTGACAAATTCCTTGGCCAGCACTTCGGGCTTTTTCTTACCCATGGCTTTGCGGAATCCATCTGCTTGTCCGGCGGTGTAGTTGGCCACTTTTTGGGAAATACGCATGATCTGCTCTTGGTACACGATCAGACCATACGTTTCGTCGAGAATTTCCCGCAGTGGTTCTTCAAGTTCGGGGTGGATGGGCGTGATTTCTTCGCGGCCGTTTTTGCGGTCGGCGTACGCCCAGTGCGCGCCCACGCCCATGGGCCCGGGGCGGTACAGCGCGAGAGCGGCGACGATGTCGTCGAAGCAGGTGGGTTCCATGCGTTTCAGCAGTTCACGCATGCCGCCGGAGTCCAGCTGGAACACGCCCAGGGTGTCGCCGCGCGAAAGAAGTTCGTAGGTGGGCACGTCCTCGGTTTCCAGGGCTTCCAGGTCCAGGTCGATGCCCCGGTTGGTTTTGATGTTTTCAATGCAGTCACCGATAACGGTGAGGTTGCGCAACCCCAGGAAGTCCATTTTCAGCAGGCCAATGGCCTCACAGGAGGGGTACGGCCAGCCGGTGATCAGCGCGCCGTCGGCAGGCCGCTTCCACATGGGGATGCAGTCGAGCAACGGCACACTCGCCATAATCACGGCACAGGCGTGCACGCCGGCCTGCCTAACGACGCCCTCCAAACCCCGCGCGGTTTCGTAAATGTTGCGCACATCGGGGTCATTCTCAATGAGCCCGCGCACCTCGCCGGCTTCGCCATAGCGTTCGTGCTCGGGGTCCATGATGCCGGACAATGGAATATCTTTGGCCATAATCGCGGGCGGCAATGCCTTGGTAATGCGATCGGCGATTTGGTAGCCGGGCTGCCCAAAGAGAGCGCGCGCGGAATCTTTCAACGCTTGTTTTGTTTTCACCGTGCCAAAAGTGATCACTTGTGCGACTTTATCCTCGCCCCAGTTGTCGGCAGCGTAGCGAATCATTTCGCCGCGCCGACGGTCGTCAAAGTCAATATCAATATCGGGTGCAGAGGGTCGTTCCGGGTTGAGGAACCTCTCAAACAGCAGGCCGTGTTTAATCGGGTCAATGTTCGTGATGGTCAGCGCATACGCCACCAAAAGCACCGGCAGCGGAACCACGACCCGGCCCCACCCGAATGCCGATGGAACGCGCGTGCTTAATCAAGTCCGCCACGATGAGGAAGTATGAAGGATAGCCCTTCATATCAATAATCTCAATTTCGTAGTTCGCGCGGTCAACATAGACTTGCGGAACAATCCCGCCGTCGAAACGCGCTTTCAACCCTTCCATCACTTCATGCGTCAGCCACGACGTGGGCGTGTGCCCGTCAGGAACACTGGCAATAGGCATGCGGTCGTGCGGATGTGCTTCCCAAAGTTTGCTGTAATCCTGTACGCGTTCGGCAATCAGCAGCGTATTATCGCAGGCACCGGGCACAAGGTTATCCCAGGTTGCGCGCATTTCCGCGGCAGATTTAATAAAGTACCCGTCGCCGTCGAATTTGAAGCGATCCGGGTCTTGCATTGTTTTGCCGGTTTGCACGCAGAGCATCACTTCGTGTGCGTGGGCCTGGTCTTGCAGAACATAGTGGCAGTCGTTGGTCACCAGCGGCGGCAAATCAAGTTTTCTACCAATTTCCAGCAGTTCGGACCGCACGCGGTTTTCAATATCCAGGCCGTGGTCCATCAACTCGAGGAAGTAATTTTCCTTGCCGTAAATGTCCTGCCACATGGCGGCGGCCTCAAGCGCCTCATCAAACTGCCCCAGACGCAAACGCGTTTGCACATCCCCCGACGGACACCCCGTGGTAGCGATAATCCCAGTGGCGTTCTCCGCAATAAGATCGGCATCCATGCGGGGCCATTTACCCAACTGCCCCTCATATGACGCCATAGAGGAAAGGTAAAATAGGTTCTGCAACCCGGTTGCGGTCTCCGCGATCATGGTTTGGTGCAAATAAGCACCCGATGCTGAGACATCATCCGACTTCTGATGCGGCTCGCCCCACCGAATACGATTCTTATTGAACCGCGATTCCGGTGCCAAGTATGCCTCAATACCGATAATCGGTTTAATCCCCTCCGCCACCATCTTCTGGTAAAACGCGTCCGACCCGAACATGTTGCCGTGGTCGGTGATCCCCACCGCAGGCATGCCCTGCCGTTTCACCTCGGCGGCCAGCATGTCCACCTTCGCCATACCGTCCAGCATCGAGTACTCAGTGTGGTTATGTAGGTGCACGAAGGAAGAGTTGCTCATACCGCTGAATGATAACCGCCTTCAGACCGCATGGCGACCCTGCAGGTTACAGCCCTGTCATTCGGGTGGAGTGCTTCTCGACGCCCACCCCTACCGCACCTTTCTGCATATTAACGTCTATGGGAAGTCGGCGATCGCATACAAGACACGGTGCAGATTAAACCTAGTTTTAGTTACGACGACTTCGAGAGGGCCTAGTTCTCTGAACTTTTACCAAACCTATCCCCAGAACCCGGCATGGGCGATTCCTGACCAGAAGATATCCCGAACTGCGCATCGGTGCAATCACCGTGTTTTATAAGGTGTACATCAAGAATCCCCAGTAGTTTGCACTATCAGTATCGAAGGCACGACAATCACGTTCTCAACTGCACACCCATAAATGTGCGTCACTGTCAGAGAATCAGCCACCAACGTAAGAGCGCATGCGATCTAATACCTGCTAGTCGACAATCATATGGATAGTTAAATCCTTACACTTCAGCCTTGGCAATTTTGGCCAAGCAATCGCTGCGGGCACAGCTGAGGCGGAACTCTACTTGAAGCATAAAACCGTAGGCAATATAAGCTTGCAGCAACCCACACACCAGGATATTAGCGTCGGCGGTCTGAGTGTTGAACTCATCAATCAGCCTTGCTAGTTCGGGGTTTTTAAGCAGCTTGGCTTCGATTTTCTCAATCCTTACGAAATCTGCAGGGTAATTTTTGGCCATGGTAGACCAGACACATATTATCAAATACCCCTGCTCACTAGCCATAGCGCAGCCCATACCCTTGAGTTAAAACTTCCCCGCAAACTTGACACACCCAGATCTTATAACCTGCTAACTTTGCGGAACTATATTGACATGATTTCAAATAAATAGTACATTGTTAAATAACAGCTTCCGATACCCAAACCTTCTACAACGTATAAAATTTGATATTAGCGAAAGGTGGTACTGTAACACCGGAGAAAACGAAAGCTGTTTAACATTCAAGGATACTGCAGTATAACCTACTAGACTATCCTTATACGACATCTACTACTACAGAGAAAGGAATGATGGAGCAATGATGAGAAAGATGACTTCAGCGATTATAACATTTGCTGCTGTAGCGGCTTTGTCTTGCACAGCGTCAGCCGCAGCCGATAATTGCCAAAATCACCCCATACGCATTTCAAATGTGAAGTTAAACCCGTCGGATGTCTCTGAAGAAAGTGACCTTGACGCATCTATAGCAACAATGGAGCAATTCATATCCAAGCATGATGGGCGTAAGCAATTTGATGAATCAGCTGCCGAAAAAGCTGGAGCTTCACCTTTCTTAATGCAGGCCGGACGCGACTACAACGACAGGTCCAAAAAGCTTGATTCGAATGAAGACCTTCCCGGCTATGGAAACTGGTGCGGACCAGGTCACAGCGGGCCAGGAAATCCTGTCGACACGATAGATAGCCTTTGCCAAAAAGCATGACAAGTGTTACGGTGAAAGAGGTTACTTCGCATGTTCATGCGATCGTGAGATGGTTGAAGATATCAGGAATAATCGCGGTAAGTTTAGAGGTTTTAGAGAAAATGCCATGGCACTAGCTGCCGCAACACATTTCAAAAACGCTCCATGCAATCCACTTAAGTGAGGATGATGATTATGCGGAAATTGCCGAGACCCAGGAATAAGTATGAGGCCGCGTCATTTTGGTGTTCGGTCGCAATTGTAATTTTCCCGTTCGTTGGCGATTCGCTGTTTCATCTTTTTCCTAAGGGTAGTCTTTCCTCAATTACCTGGACCATTCCTCTCGGGATCATTCCAGGAGTGCTGGCGTGGTTAGGGCGTAGTCTGCGCTGTGGGATACTGGCTTTCTTTGCGGCCTTTTCGCCGGTTTTTATTCTCTGGATATCGTATTACGTCTTTATGATTCTCTACATTGTTTCTGGAGGTAAGATCAAGCCGGTGTAGCCCAGCAAGAAGAACATCTAGATTCGGGCTCCCCACCATCTCTCCCTTCCCCTGCCACGAGTATCCTATTCTCATGCTTTACACTGTGCTGGCCTACTTGATCTGGGGTTCGTTCGCCGCGTTTTTCCCGTTGTTGAAGCCAGCAGCCCCACTGGAGATTTTGGCGCATCGTGTGGTGTGGACTGCCGTGTTCATGCTCATCTTGATTGTCGCGACGAAGGCGATCCGGGAGCTGCGGGCGGCGGATCGTCGTACGTGGTTGAGTATTGGCGCGGCGTCGATAATTATTGCGGTGAACTGGCTGTTGTATGTGATTGCGGTGAACTCGGGGCACGTGTCGGATGCGGCGTTCGGCTATTTTATTAATCCGCTGGTGAATGTGCTGCTGGGCATGGTGTTTCTTGGCGAGCGGCTGCGTAACCTGCAGAAAATCAGCGTGACCATTGCCGCCTGTGCGGTTATCATGCTCACCATTGCCAGCGGCCAGCCGCCGCTGTTGGGTTTGGGGCTGGCGTTTAGTTTCGGCTTTTACGGCCTGATCAAAAAGCGCGTGAACGTCTCGGCGGCGGCGAGTCTCGCTGCGGAGACGATGGTGCTTTTCCCTATCGCGCTGCTGTACCTGGTGTTTCTGACGACCCAACACCAAAGCACGTTCACGGGTTTCGGCGCGGGGCACACGGCACTGCTGATCAGTGCCGGCCTTGTGACTGCGGTTCCGCTGCTGCTGTTCGGCCTGGGTGCCAAGCTGATTCCCCTGTCCACGGTCGGAATGTTGCAGTATATGACACCGACGATGCAAATGTTGTGGGCGGTGTTCGTGGTAGATGAGCAGCTGACGCCGATCCGCTGGGTGGGCTTCGTGATCATTTGGATCTCGGTCGCCATTTACCTCACCGACATTGTTGTGGCACGCCGTTCCACCGCTTAACCACGCTTAACGACGCCGCGGCAGCCTCGCCGCCTCAATCCCTGACAGGTAGCACCTTTTGACCTGGGCTTTTGTGAGGGGTGATGTCAGAAAATGATGAGGTTTATGAAAACCCCCTACAACACCGGCTTAATCCCAAACTTCCCCCACGCGGCATCTGCGGGCAAAGATTCAACACACATAACCCTCTGGTCAGAACGTATTTTTTCCTTGGCCGACCCGCCGGTGTACACGATCAGCCCAGCGATGGGTGCGTCGCCGGCCCAGCGTCGGAACACATCTTCGCGCGTCGCCCCCGCAACGGGTTCCGGCAGGGCAACGGGCGCGTTTTCATAAGGCACCACTGCACTCACACGCCCAACTCCAGCCCGCCAGAGCCAGCTGACCCAACAATCTCGGCCGCCTCCCTAGCCCCCAATGGCTGCGTGAAGGTAACCAGGGCGAAGGAGTCCGCGGCGTCGATACGCGTGTTGCGGCAGCGGGCGATGTAAGCTTCTATGCTTTCGCCATTGTTGCGGCCCACGCTGTCGCCGTTGAAGTGCGTGGGCGCGGAGGAAGTGGGGTCACCGGATTGCCAAGCCATGATCCCGACGAGCCCAATAAGCCCCGCCCCTGCGAGCACGGCAACCCCGGCGCGAAACCTGTCAACCTTGTCTAAGGACATCCAGGGCGCCTTGCAGGTCGTCGGGATAGGGGGCGTGGAATTCAACGTAGCGGCCGTCGGCGGGGTGCGTGAATCCGAGGCTGACGGCGTGCAGCCATTGCCGGTCGAGCCCGAGGCGCGCGGACAACGCCTGGTCGGAGCCGTACATAGGGTCGCCGCAGCAGGGGTGATGCAACGCGGAGAAGTGGACGCGGATTTGGTGGGTGCGGCCGGTTTTCCAGGTGTATTTCCAGCAGCGTTGCTTCGCGGAAGGCTTCGAGGGTGTTGTAGTGGGTGACGGAGTGTTTGCCGTCGGTGGTCACGGCGAATCGCCAGCCTGCTGAGGGGTGCCGCCCGATGGGCGCTTCGATGGTTCCTTGCAGCGGATCGGGGTGCCCTTGCACGAGTGCGTGGTAGGTTTTGGTGACGCTGCGGTCCCGGAAGGCGCGTTTGAGCACGGTGTAGGCGCGTTCGGAGGCGGCGACCACCATCACCCCGGACGTACCCACGTCGAGCCGTTGGACTATGCCTTTGCGTTCGGGCGGCCCCGAGGTGGAGATGCGGTACCCAGCAGCGGCGAGTCCACCGATCACGGACGGCCCTTCCCAGCCGACGGTGGGGTGCGCGGCAACGCCGACGGGTTTGTTCACCACAATGATGTCGTCGTCGGAGTAGAGAATATCCATGCCTTCGACGGGTTCGGCTTTGGGCAGCAGCGGTTCAGGGGCTGCGGGCAGGGTGACGTCGAGCCAGGTGTCGGCGGCGAGCCGGTCAGACTTGCCGACGACCGCGCCGTCGACAAGCACGTCACCAGCTTGCGCGAGTTCGGCGGCGACGGTGCGGGAAATGCCCAGGAGTTTTGCCAGTGCTGCATCGACCCGCATACCGTCGAGCCCTTCGGGAACCATGAGGTGCCGACTCTCACGGTTACTCATCGCGCCACCTCACTTTCCGTAGCAGCCCCCTGTCGCCGTGCATCCAGGAAGGCGGACACAACGAACAGTGCGACGCCGACGGTGATGGCGCTGTCGGCGATGTTGAAAATGGCGAAGGACCCAACAGAGATGAAGTCCACGACGTGACCCACAAAAAACGCTGGCGCCCGGAAAAGCCGGTCAATGAGGTTCCCTAAAGCCCCACCGGCAACTAGCGCGAGGCTCACGGCGGTGGCCAGGGTGCGTATGCGCGGCGCGTAGAAGGCGATGGCGATGATGTAGCCAAGCTGTATCAGGGTAAAAATCCAGGTCATGCCCTGCCCGAAGGAGAAGGCGGCACCGGAGTTGAAGATGAGAAAGAAGCGGAACCAGTCACCAATGATGGGGTACGCCACGCCCGGTTCTAGCCGCGCGAGGACGATTATTTTTGTTATCTGATCGATGATGCCCACGGTGATGGCGATGGCCAGCATCGCGAGCCTAAAGCTCCGTTTCGGTCGTGTCACGTAGTCCATCTTCCCCTAAAATGGCCGCTATTCCTATTTGAAACTGTACCTGGGAGGGTAGTCTGATCGTCGTGCGAAGAACCATGTCAGTTGTATGCTGCGTTGTTGCCGCGTCGTTGCTGGTGGCGTCGTGTGGATCGAATTCCTCATCGGAGGATCCGGCCGCGGCCCAGCAGACCATTTCGCTGCCTGTCGACGCCCCCCGCATCACCCTCACCAACCCCGGTTCGGGTGAACAGCAAGTGTTGGCGTTTTTCCGGCGCGCCTGAGCAGTCCGTCCCCGTGACGGTGACCAGCGGGTTTAGGGCAGCAGACGCTGTCGGGTGACGACGCCGCGACACTCTCCGAGTCACCTGAGTCGCCGTCAGGCGCTGTGGATTCGACGTTTTCCTCCACAGTGTCAGTAGCAGCTGGACAGGGCGAGGAGGAAGATGTGGTGCTCACTTTCAACGACCTCAACGCGGGCAAAGAGGACATGTCCTCGGCATCGGGATTCACCATGGCGTGGGATCGCGCCAAATCCGGCCAGGTGAGTATGGTGCGTTTCGGCGCGCCGACGGGAGCCACGGATGAGGCACGCGCCGTGGTGGAACGCCAGGCCATGCGCATGCTGTCCCTGCCGGTGGTGTTCCCCACTGATGCCGTGGGTGTGGGCGCGCAGTGGACAGTGGATAGCCGGGTGGCTGGGGAATCCGCCATGCTGCAAACACTGACGTACACGCTGACTTCCGTGAAAGATTCGACCGTTGAACTGGATGTTTCGGTGGAACAGCGCCCCACCGTGGGCGCGATTCCCATTGATGGCGGCGGCGAGCTGAAAGTGCTGAGTTCCCGCACCGCCTCGGCGGGTCACTTGCGTCTCGACCTCTCCCAGGCGTTGCCCCCGGCGGGGAACGTGGAGTTCACCACGCGCGTGATACACGGTCAGGATGACTCCCCGACCCGAGTGACCCAGGACTCCTCCACTGCCCTCACATTCGGCAATCCTTAACACTTCCCTTGCGTTATCTAACTATCTACTATAGGTAGTCTGGCAATTTCGGTGAGGTTTTGGTGAAGTATCCTCATCTTACAAAAAGTATTGATACGCTGGCCATTTACAGAGTAGCCTATCCACTAACTGTTGGGTTGAGAGTTAAAGGATGAGGTTGTGAACCAACACCGGATTCGAGTGAGCACCGTGTGCGCAATGGCTGCATTGACCCTGGCGATGGGCCAAAACGCGGCGGCTGTAGAAAGGGTGGAGAGGACAGAAAGGACGTCGGAAAGAAGCACCGAACGGACAACAGAACGCACGGCAGAGCGCAGTCCCGAGCAGAAAACGCAGCAGCAGAAGCAGCAGAGCGCGGGCCTCACCCCCTTGTCTGCCGATGCCATTGAGTCAGTGGATAAACCTCAGCCCGGTGGCGAGTTCACCGACCCCGCCTACGGAACCCACGTTCACCGCGCCACGGCCGCGTCCGATGGCGAAGGCGGCCGCATGCGCCACGAATACTCCCGTAGGCAGGCGTTCAACGCTGACAACTCCCGTTATCTCGCGCAAGACGGTCGCGGAGCCTGGTACCTCTACGACGGGAAAACCTTCCGCAACCTGGGCGCTATTGAAACGCTCGCAGGCGACTGCGAACCCATCTGGCACCCCACCGATCCGAACCTCATCTACTTCACCGACCGCAACGGCGGCACCACCTGGTGGACCTACAACACCGCCACCAAGAAAAAAAGACGTGGTGTTCGACTTCACAGGTAAAACCCCGTGGCCGGATGCGACCTCCTACTGGACCAAGGGAGAAGGGACCACCAGTGCCGACGGCCGCTACCTCTCCCTCATGGCCACCAGCTACAACGAATCCACGAAGGAAAAGAAAATCTACGGCCTGCTGACTCTGGATATTCGCGAAAAGAAAATCGTGGGCACGCTGGATGCCAAAGACTTCCCCGTCCCCGGCGCGTTCCCTGACCACATCAGCACTTCCGCCAGCGGAAAATACGCCGTGCCCTCGTGGCTGAACGGCCAAGGCGGCACCCGCGCCTACACCTTGGATTTTAAAAAGTCCGTGGAACTCGCCACCGGTTCCGAACACTCCGACCTGGCATTCGGCCCCAACAAGCAGGACTACTTTGTCTACGCCGACTACGGCAGCGGACAGCTCGTCGCTGTGGATATTGACTCCAAAGAACGCATCAACCTGCACTCCCTCTACCCCGCCTCGGGCGAGGCATACGCCCTGCACGTCAGCGGACAGGCTTTCGATAAGCCCGGCTGGGTAGTGATCTCCACCTACGCCGACTCCGCGGACTACAACGCCACTTCCCCCGCCCCGACTCTGCGGCCCGAATACCGCAAAGTGTGGCTCCAGGAACTCGCACCGAATGGCCGTTCCCTGAACGTCGCTCACATCCGAGCCAACGATAGCAAAGCCACCGGTGACGCCGCCTACTTCCTCGAACCCCAGGCGACCGCCTCCCGCGATCTCAGCCGCATCATCTTTGCCAGCAACTTCGGTGGCACTGACGTGGAAAGCTACGTCGCGGACGTGCCGGAGGTGAAGTAACTTATCGCTTATCGACCGCAGAGTGACTGATGCTGGTTAAGTACAGGGTGGTCTATTCGCTAAGGACAGCGAATAGACCACCCAAAATAGTTTCGTCTTTCCTGCAACCACTATGCCATTGAGACTCGAAGAGCAGATCAAACATCAATGACAATATCCACGCATGTTCAGGAAAGAGAGGCCCTCTCATCAGAACATAAACTAGCTATCGTAATATTTTTATTTACAACTCAGCAATTTTAGACAACTATTCCGATTTCATATTTTTCCGAAACTCTTTTTGTCGAATTGTAAGTTCTTTACGTATTTCTCTCGCTCTAGCGGTTCGACTATTAGAATTATATCTGGGCTCCGAAATGAGGTCAAACATAAGGGGCAAAAACTCTTCTGCTCGGGAAAAATCATTGGGAATAAGCTCGTCAAGTTGAATGTTTCGCGTTTCAGGTATTTGAATCCTCTTTTCCTTGAAGTGTTCTTTTTTTGACCCAAAGATAGATTTCCGAGAGTAATCAACGTTAGAAACTATAAACTCAAGAGCATGATCATGCTTATGAACATCTATATCAAGATTAGGGATCAACAGACATAAGTTTCGAACCCCACCCCAGCCCATTCACTTCACGTTTGATAAAAGTTCGATGCTGATCTAATGTAATGATTTGTGACACAGTCGATACAAAAAGATATATAAGAAACACGGAAACATAATAAACAGAGAAAAATAAATGCCACAATGGTATAGACATATTTTCTGGCAAAAAGACTCCCGGAAATAACCAAGGAGCCAGACCAAGAGATATGATCGAAAAAAAGAACCCTCGAACCCTCGCAGGAAGCTAGCTGACCTTGGAACTATGATCATAATCTGGTCGTCAATAAACTCAGCTCTAGCATGCAAGCTCTTGCATGGAAAAACATCAAGATGAGTTCGCATATCCAAAGTTACTAAACTTGCCCAGATAAAACTTCCGCCTATAAAAAGCTGAATAATAAAATGAGGCACCGAACGGGTCGAGAAGAAAAACTTATTAACATAAAGAAAAGTGCAATCACGATCAGACCAATTCCAATCATCAGAAATCTCGGATTTTCGTGTTTCATTATTTCCCTCTTCACCGCTGCGGACTAAAATTGTTAAACATCAAGTGAACGCGTTCATCGCCCCCGTTTTTATCTTAAACAAAACCTGGCTATAACCGCCAATGGCATCAGCAATCAATTGCGTGGCTTCCACGACAGACACCATGCGTGAGGAATAGACGCTGTAGTCAGCTCCCCAATACCTCTACTTCACTTCCTATATAGTCACTAAGATCAATACCAGCAAGATGGGCTTGCTCCTCCACATCACAAAAACTTATGTCAGCTCATTATTTTTTGATTATAGAATTCTTGATAGTAGTTGACCAAACCTATCTATGCAAATCCATCATGTAAACAACAATGGTGAGTAAAAATACACTTGCCCTGCGCAACAAAAACCCGCGCCATCAAGGCGCGGGTAGAAAATCACACACTCACATCCGCATATGTTATCGCGCAGCAGGCGCGGGGCTGCCGGGGCCGGGGCGGCACCAGGCGCGGGTGCCGGAGCCGCCGGAGCGGGAGCGGCACCAGAGGCGGGTGCGGGAGCACCAGGTGCAGCCGGAGCGGGAGCGGCACCAGGCGCAAGTGCAGCGCCGGAAGGCTGCGGCGCAGCCGTGTCGTTGGCACACATGGGCGGTACTTGCTCGGGAGCAACAGTGTTGGTGATCAGGGTACAGGCCCAGGTTTGGGAGAGTTTCCATACGTTGTCTTCAAAGATGAATTCAACGTTGTCTGCTTTGCGGTTTTCGTTGCCTGGCACGCTGAAGCTCACGGTGGCGAGGACGGAGTTGGGGGTGTATCCGGGGAGGATGGGGTCAACAACCTGGAAGTTTGCGCCGGATTCCTGCTTGGAGCGGGTCATGGTTTCAAAGAGTTCCGGCGCGGACTGGCCACCTTGGACGGTGCGGATTTTGGCTTCGACGGGAGCAGCCGGGTCTGTTGCGGTGGTCAGCACCGTGTTGAGGTCTGCTGCGGTGGGAAGCGTGGCGGCTGCGGCGGTGGTCCGTGCCGCAGAGGTGGTTTCTTTGGAGCCGCTGCTGTCTTTGTCATCGTTGGAGCAGGCGCTGAGGGTGAGCGCTGCTGCAGCTGCGGTGACGATGGCCATGGTTTTTGTGGTGAAAGACTTCAACAGTTCTCCTTGGTTGTTGTGGTGCGTTCGCCCTAGCGTCACGCCCAGCATCACGGTCTGCTTTTTCATGGTACACGGGGTAGTTCTCTTATGAGATCTTTAAGTAAATCAGATGTATTTCACTGTAACCCTGCTGAACACTTGCCGCTGAGCCATCCCCCTGTTTGTTCGCTGGCCTGGGTGTTGTGGCACGCTTGGGTGCATGACTAAGAAGATTGTTGTGTTCACCACAGGCGGCACGATTGCGTGTACAGCGGGCCCGGATGGTGCTCTCATTCCGACGGTGAGCGGCGAGGATTTGGTGCGCCCGGTGGCGGAGCGTTTCGCGGATTCGTCGATTGTGTGTGAGGTTCGGGAGCTTACTCGCCTTGATTCGTCGAGCATGACGTTTGCTGACGTGGATGAGATTGTGGCGGCGGTGCAGGAAGCGTTGGATGATCCGGAGACCACGGGGGTCGTCGTCACGCACGGTACGGATTCGATGGAGGAGACGGCGATTGCTGTGGATACATTCCATAGCGATTCTCGCCCGGTGGTGTTCACGGGCGCGCAGAAGCCGTCGAATCACCCGGAGGCGGATGGTCCGGAGAATTTATTTGATGCGATTGTGATTGCTGCGGATGATTCCGCGCGCGATATTGGCTGTCTTATTGTGTTTAATCATGCGGTGATTCCGGCCCGAGGCGCGGTGAAGTGGCATACATCGGATAATTTGGCGTTTGCGACCAATGGTCCGGAAGAGCCAACTCGCCCAGATCCGATTCTTCCGCACCCGCTCGCGGGTATTCAGGTGGATATTATTCCCGCGTATGCTGGCGCACCGCGCACGCTTATCGACGCCGCGGTTGCTGCAGGTTCGCAGGGGCTGGTAATTGAGGCGATGGGCGCGGGCAATGTGGGCCGCGAGATGGCCCAGGGTGTGGCGGATGCACTGGACCAGGGTATTCCTGTGATTATTACGACCCGCGTCCCCCGTGGTGAAGTGCATGGATCATATGGTGGCGCTGGTGGCGGCGCAACGCTGGCGGCGAAGGGCGCGCTGGGGTCAACGTATTTCCGTGCGGGCTCAGGCACGGGTGCTGTTAGCTATTGCGACTTGCGACAGGCCACCATCCAGCAACCCTTTTTAAAGAGAAGCGCTCAAACTCCATTGTTTGCCAGATCTCGGCGGTAAGTCCGGTGCGCTTTTCCACGTAGTCTTCGATGTACTGCCACATGTCGTCACCTGCGTCAGCGAAGGCGTCGCCGGTTTCTTCGATGTAACCTTCCATGTCGATGCGTTCGTCGGTTTTTTCGCCGTCTACAAAGCGTTCAATAATGTAAACTCCTGCGGTGCTGCCGATGGTGAACCTAATGAATTCACCGGAGTTCAGGGTGGCCGTGCCGATGTCTTCCAAAACGCCGAGTCCAAGGGTGTAGGCGTCGGCACGGATCACGTCGACAACACCGGCGGTGACTCCTTCAAATTTTGTGATGCCTTCTGCTTCTACCCCATCAAACATCTGATCAATGTCGTCGTTGGTGAGGCGCTGGTCTGCAATAAATCCCGAAATGTCATATCCCATAGGAATTACTATATTTGTTTTTCAAACCAATCGGCCCATTCGAGGCTATTCAGGGGGTCTGCGGCAATGAGATCGGGGTCATCGTCGGGAAAAGTGCGGGTGATTCCGCGTTCGGTGGTGCGGGTTTCAAAACGCACGGAAACAATACCGTGCCCTGCGCCTTGAACCCAGCCGTGCCCGTACTCGGGGTGCCATACGTCTTGGGTGTTAAACCACTGCGCCGCCACGGAAGGTTCTGTTATTTCCACGACCTCATCGTGGTTGTGTGCGCGCACTCCGGTTTCGTAGTCGGAATCCACCTCAGGTGTGCTGACCTGTTGATCAAGTTCGGGGAAACAGCACGTTTTGACGGGCGGCTTCAGATTGCTGAATCCCACGCCGACAAGCCGCACTGGTCCGGTTTCGTCAGGATAGCGCGCGAGTTTGTGAGCCATGGCACGCAGGGTTGCTTCGTCATCGGTGGCGTAGAGCAGGGGATTGTGAGCGGGATTCGATGCGAAAAGTCCGCCATCTTGAGTTTAAGGGTGACAGTACGCGCGCCGCGGCCGTCGGTAAGCAGGCGTCGGTAGGCACCGCTGGCGGCGCGGTCGATCGCGGCGTCGATATCCGCGACGGTAGTGAGGTCCTTGGAGTACGTGTGTTCAGCGGAGATTTGCTTGGCAATCGCGCGGGGTTCCACAGGCCGATCGTCGTGGCCTTTCGCGAGCTGCCAGAGCGCCCGCCCCACGGTCGAACCAAGCGTCATGTCCACTTCCACGCCGCTGAGCTTGGCAAAGTCCCCGATGGTAGCCACGCCGATGCGCTGCAGTTTTGTCTCCGCGACAGGGGCCGATGCCCCAGAGTTTGCGCACAGGGCAGAGGGTCGAGCAGTTCGTGTTCCCGCGCGCGGGGTACCACAAACACCCGTCGGGTTTTGCCTGCCCGGAGGCAATTTTGGCGTATTGTTTACCGGACCCGGCCCCGATGGAGGAGGTCAGTCCGGTTTCTTCCCGAATCAGTCGCCGCAGCCCTTCTCCCCACTCCCGCACCTCATTTCTCGGTGGCACCAATGAGCTCGGTGGGCTCCATGAACGCCTCGTCCACGGATAGCTGTTCAATCACGCCTGCATGCCGCGCCACCAGCTCAAACACGCGTTTCGACGCCGCCTTGTACACCACCATCCGCGGCCGCACCACCACCGCCGACAACCCAATCAGTGCCTTTGCCTGGTGCATGGGTGTTGCTGAACGTACCCCAAACGCACGCGCCTCGTAGGACGCCCGGCGACCACTCCCCGCCCGTCTACTCCCCCAACCACCACAGGTCGCCCTCGCAAGGTTGGTCGGGTCAGCTGCTCCACGGAGGCGAAAAACGCATCCATATCAATGTGCAGGACCCAGCGTTGCATAGGCACCAGAATACTTGTGTGGGTTATGCGTCCGGGTGGAGGCTGCCGTCTTCTGCCACCATGATCACAGGTATACCTGCGGCGCGCCAGACAGCGGCGACATGCTCGCGGTCGTCGACAGCCAGGACGGGTTGGTAGCTGCGCTGAATTTCAGCTAGAAGGTCGGCTTTGACCTCGGCGTCGGGGCGCTGGTCACGCCGCTCCCGCATATACATCTCGTCGCAGTGAAGGCCCTGTTCGCGCAGCCATAGGTTCGTGAGCATGGAGTAGTCCGAGGTGCGCGCGGTCACCACAAGCATCGCTAGCCCCTGCTGCTGGAGCTTGAGAAAAAGTTCTTTCACCTCTGGATATGCGGGGCAATTGATGGACTCGCCGTGGAACTTATGAAAGTTGCGGTGATTCGGTTTGTATTGGACATAGTGCCGGATAGAGCGCACGTCGCACAGTGTTCCGTCCATGTCAAAGATCGCAGCTTCTTGCATACAGTCATGGTAGCACATGTGCATATAGTTGATTTGTTTTACAAAGATTTTTGTTACGTTATGCGATAACGATATCTCCGCAGCTTATGCGTTTGATGAAAACTCTTTAATCCAAAGCGTTTTAATTACATGTAAAATGATGATGTATCTACATCTTCGATATTGCTATCGTGGGCAAAATTTTATTCACCGCTATTGCCAGGTCGTTCATGGTTTTATAATCAGATCCTGTGAAGAGGGATTAAATTACGATTTATATAACGATTAAGTTATCTGCGTGACTTGACCTTCGGTCAACACTAGTCTTTACTGTTCTTAATTCTCGTTATCTACACGCAATCTGTCCGCAACTTTCTTGTTACACATCAACAAAACCGACTTCACATTTGCGAAAAACTATGATCATCACTGAATCGATCCCAACTCGGAAGATCATCACCCAGCCGCCGGTGCAGCCTCGGAAGAAGTGGCGTGCCCGCTACGTTGTGTACCTTTTGGACTTTCTCTCCATAACAGCAGCACTGACATTTGGTGCTTTCGCCAGCACGCGGTACAGCACCTACCGAATTGACACGCAGTCCACCGCCCAAGAACTGGCAACCCTCGCCGTTATTACGGCATTGTGGATGGGCATCATCTGGCTCAATCAGGGCTACGCATTCCACTCCCGTGTTCATAGCACAATTGGTATCAAGAGTGTTGTGAAATCCAGCCTGTACCTCGCCGGAATTCTGGCTCTCTTTGACACTATTTTCACCACCCCTTCATTCATCCCTACCTCCTGGTGAGTATTCCGGTAGGCATTGTTCTTATCAGTATCATGCGCGCTGTATCCGCTCTTGCTGTTCGCAGGATCAAGCGACACCGCCCTTCCCGACTACTGTTTGTTGGTAAATCCAGCGACATTTTGATGTGCTAGGAAACAATTTCAATCTCCGTTTCCCTACCACCAAATTGCCGCATTTCTGCTTACTGATCCAGAAAAAATAAGGATGCCCCTTCCCCAGCTTGAGGATTGTCACTTCGTTTCCTACCTACCGGATCACGACGTCGCGCAAACCGCTAAACAGCTCAATTGCGACGCCGTCTGGGTCGCCTCCGTCACTGACTTTGGCAACAAGAACCTGCGCCGCCTCGCATGGAACCTGCGTAGCGTGAAGGCCCGCCTGTACCTGGAGCCCATGATTGAAGGCGTCGCGGAGACCCGCCTGCACCCCATGCCCATCGGCCCCCGCACGGTCTTGTCCGTGGATCGCCCCCGTATTCGCGCGGCCAATGGCTGGATCAAGCGCGCCTTCGACATTGTGTTCTCCGCCGCCATTTTGTGCTGATCTCCCCGATCATGCTGGCTACAGCCTTGGCCATCAAGCTGGAGGACGGCGGCCCGGTGTTCTACAGAGCGAACGCATTGGCAAGAAGGGCAAACCCTACAAAGTATGGAAGTTCCGCAGCATGTGCATTGATGCGGAAGAGAAAAATCCAGGCGCTGATCAAGGAAACCGGCGGACAGTCCCTGCTGTTCAAGATGAAGGACGATCCGCGCGTCACCCGCGTGGGCAAGTTCATCAGGAAATACAGCATTGACGAACTCCCGCAGTTCTTCAACTCCTGAACGGCACCATGAGTGTGGTCGGCCCCGCCCGCAGGTGCAGCGCGAGGTGGACGAGTACGACGCCGACATGTACATGCGTTTGGAGGTTCCACCAGGAATCACGGGGCCTGTGGCAGGTCGGTGGCCGCTCAAACCTCAGCCCGCAGCTGGCCCCAAGCCCTGGACCTGTATTACGTGGACAACTGGACGTTTACCCTTGACATGCGCATCATCTTTGCCACACTGAAGGCAGTCCTGAAGTCCGAGGGTGCTTACTAATCTTTTTATTGCCGGGTAGCGCAGTAATAGTTCTACCCAGGGGGACAGTTCAACCCGGCTAAAAACGTCCTTCCCAGCAAGCCTTCCAGTCGGCCGAGGAACACATGTGGGTTCAATCGTCCGCTGCCCTTTTCACCGCACGCACCAGCGGTCCCCACCAGGGCGCGCAGTTGCTGCGTCAGCGGTGCGCGGCGTCGTAAGACGTAACCGGTTCCGCGCGCATAACGGCGATGCTTACTAATGGGGAAAACGCCTCCCGCCCATCATCCAGCCCTTTCACGCGATAGCCGGGGTCGTACATGATGGGCCCTTCCCTGCATGAACCTGTACAACAAATCGGTGCCTTCACCCGACTGCCAGGGCGTCGGACCACCGGTACCCAAGTTTTCGTCGAAAAGCACTCCCTGCGCAGGATGGAGGCGCGCAGGAATGTGGCGGATTCAATGGCGTGGGTCCAGATGGTGCGCCCGTCCAGGGCAAACGGTTCGCTGGAGGTGCTGGCCACGCGCCCTCGTATTCCCCACTCATCGCCGACGCGCCGGAGACAACTCGGGGAGCTGGAGGATTACGGAGTCGTCGTCAGGATGCACACCCATTCCACGTCATCAACAATGGCGGCGATGGCTTCGTTGCGTGCGGACGCGGCACCGGGTGGGTCGGTGCGGGTGGTACGCACCAGCGTCGGAAAGCGCTCGGTGTATTCCTCACAGATGCCTGCAACGTCCGTTCCGCGGGATTGATCGTTAATGGCAACGGCCTGCGGCGGCGTCGGTAACCCCGCCAGCGATTCCAGCACCTCACGTAAATACTCGCCGTTGCCGTTTGTGGGGATAGCCACCCCATAGGTGTATGTCATGATGCGTTGTCCTGTTTGTTTGCGGTGTACATAACAAGGGCGCTCAGCCCCACAAATAACGTTAAATACGTGATCATATCGCCGATCAGCGCGCCGTGTGCCCCACCAAGGTACGCACCAAACGGCCCAACAATAATGCCGATGGCCACCACCACGAAGCGGAACCGGGTCGCCTGCCGGGTGATTCCTGAGCCCCTAAGGAAAATGGTGGGAATGGTGGAGCAGCTGGCACACACGCGATGAATGATCGCCGGCAGCAACACGGGCACAATGGCCACGAAGTTCGCCCCAAAGATCGCTGCGGTGAGGCTGTTGGGTGCCAGCCAGATGCACAGCCCAAACACCACGATCACCAGTGTCACAACCGCGGTCATGCCAAAGAACACACGAATCACATAGGTCTTGTTGCGCAGTAGATCCGGTGAGAGTTCCCGCAGCACGGTACTGCGCATAAAGTTGTTGATCAAGCTGGTCACACCTATGATGGTCAAGCGGTGCGGAAAAATGGAGACCTGCTCACTATCCGTCACAATCGCCATCACAGCCAGGATCGCCACGCCCGCCGTCGCCCCCAGGGCCGCCTCCGCGAAGAACGCCGAGCTGCGCGGGAAATTGATTGCCAGCCAGTCTCAGCGTCGCGCGGAACGACACCGGCCGAATGTCCAACTGCCACACCAGCAACATGCTGACCAGCAGGCAACTCACCCCCCACACAGCCAGGAAGGCGCTTGGCGACGCCGCGACTCTGCCCCACCACCAGCAACCCCACCGTGGTGCCAGCAAATACAAGAAAATCGGAAAAACAGCAGCAGCTCGCTGCGCTTCTCGGCAATAGCGCAATAACGCAGCACATCCATCGCGCACACCGGAATCCCCACAAACGCGGTAGCAATCAGCGCCGAGCGGTACTCCGCCCAGAATATCGCGGTGAGCAGACACACCACTCCCCCAACCGCCGAAGCAACAATCGCCGAGCTGAAGGCGGCATCGTCGGTGGTGTCGTCGCCACGCGTGGACAGCACCACCACCGTCTCTCCGCACAGCGCCCGCACCAGGCTCAGCACAATCTGGCACAGTGCCACCCCCGAACACAAAAATGCCCGTGCACACCCAATTCCAGGAACCTGGCGCTATAATGATGATCAGAAAGCTATTCAGACTACTGAACACCTGCGCGCCGAGCCCCGCCACTGCGTTAGCCAGCCGAGACGGTGGTTTTCTGTGCGTCATTGTTCCCGAAGAATCTCATGACATACGGGCATACTTCTGCTCCAGCGCCTCACGCTGCTCGACGAGTCTACGGCGGCACTCCGCCCGCACGGATTCGTCACGCAGAAGCGCCTCGCCTGAGCGCGCACCTCCGTGGGCGTGAATGTGTTCACGTTATGCACCCACTCCGACAAACCCACGTCCTCAAAAAGCAGAGAAGCCTTTTGCGCTCGTAGGCCAGGGTGAATCACATAATGCCCGGCCTTCAGGGCCATGAGTGCAGCGTGCAGGCGCACAGCCACCACCACGCGCCGGGGATAATCGCCCTGGCGTAGATATTCCTCAGAGCTAATCGGGTTGTCGCCGGTGAGTTCGCGCTGCACCTCCGTATCGTTGTTGCCGCCATGGCGCTTTGCACGTACCCCACCACGGGAATATTCCGCAGCGTGCAGCAGCCGTCCCAATTCCTTGACCCGTGGGGCAGCTCGCCACCCACAGCACGGGTAGTGAAAAATCACCGTGTCATCCACGCTGCTATCACTAGAACTCAAAGAGTCGGTAAACCCGGGGAACTGATCGCCAGGTCCGGCAGGCGGACACAGTTAGCCAAGGCGATTTCCTGCATGGAGCGGTCGTCGCGAAGCACGTAGACACCAATGCGTTTCACCAAAGCCCGAAACAGGTGAACCGAGCCGGAAACGGAATGGGCCGATGCTCTGCGGAAGGTAGACGCTCCGGGTCGAGCTGCGCCCAGCAGCGAAAAATCTGCGGACCCATCACCAGCAGGCATTTCCAGCATCTCCACGGGCTTCCCGGCGCGCAGGGTAGCCGCTGCCGACGCCGACGAGCAAGTCGTAGCTGTCAAGATTGCGCAGCACCCGCAGGCATTCTCGCGACCAGCCACGACGCCCGGGTTTGGCGTTGTAGACGGGCACACCCACATAGCTAAAAGCTATCCGGGTCCGGAGGCCACAACCTCCAGTTCAACGTCGTCGAAGACACTGCGGATCAGTGCCACGGATTCGTCGACAAGCAGCCCGTCGCCACGGTTGTGGGCGCTGTAGGCGTGGAGAAGGAGGATCCTCATGCCACCAACTCCTCGTACAGTAGCGGTGATGGGCGGCCACGCTGTTGGCCCATGAGAATTTCGTTGGCCCAGGCGCGGCCTTCGTCTTTGACCTGCTCGAGCCAGGGTGTTGTCGTTGAGGTAGGTGTTCAGGGCCTCTTCAATGGCATCGGCAGTCACATCCTGGATGTGGCCGGCGGGGCCCGCGACATCGCGAAGGGAGCCACGCCGGGTTGCCAGCACGGGTGCGCCTGCGGCCATGGCTATCGAGCACGGGGAAGCCGAAGCCTTCTGTACAGGCTGGGGAACAGGAAGGCCCGGCGGTGTTGGAGCAGGTACACGCGGTCGGCGTTGAGACGAATCCGACGCGCACAGTGTTGGGGCTTTCTGCAATGCGGCGTTCGATGTCTTCGAGTTCCAGGCCGCCCGCCCGGCCACAAACCAAGGGCAGGGCAAGGCGATCAACGGCATTGACCAGTTCGATGATGTTTTTGCGGGGTTCGATGTTGCCTAGGTAAAGCAGATAATCCTCGGGCAGACGATCAAGCACTTCGGGCGAGGCGACGGCGGGGGTGGAAAACAGATCAACGTCGATGCCGTGGGGGATGACGTTGATTTTCGCGGCGTCGATACCAAACACATCCTGAAGTGTTTCGCTGCTGGATTCGGAGACAGTAATCAGAGCATCGGTAAAGCGCATGGCGGCCCGTACGCGGCTGCGCCAGGTGAATTCCTGGACAGGATTACGCACACCTTCGGCGACGGCGCTGGCCACACCGTGAACGGTCACCACGGAGGGGCGTCGCACGGGGATGAGCGGGCCTGTGTCGGCGCTGTAGTGCACCAGCTCTCCGGAGACGGGTTTCTGCAGCGCCGAGTATTGTTCCATGAGCACGGTGACGGGTGCTTTGGAGTGGTACGGAAGCGTGTCCACTTCCCACCCATATTCCTTAATGCCTTCCGCAATAGCGCGGGTGTACGTGGTGTTGCCACCAACATTTCGTTCTAAAATCCGGCCCGGATAGTAGACTTTTTTCATTGCTGCTGCTCTTTCAGGGTGTATCGTTCGGTGGTTTTCCATAAGTCAAAGACGAACCACATGATCAGAATGCCCAGGAATATGGGGGACACTGCGGCCCAAAGTTAGGTAGGAAATGCGCGGCAATTCCACGAATGCGTAGCACAAAATCGGAACAGCCATCATGGAAATGAGGTGACCGTTTTTTGCTTGGCGGAATAGCACAGTAGATATATATCCAACGGCGAAAAAGAGGATGAGCACGGTGGCTAGGGAGAGTTCGCCGATCAGTGGAAATATAGTGCCAGTATTAGTGAGGCTGGGGTTGGCAAACAGTTCCAATTGCATGCCCCACCATTGGTCAAAGTTGGTGCCGGATACGGCGTCGGTGCCGAAGAAACTCCCCGGCAGGTTATAGAAGGCATAAAACGCTGTGTGGTCGAGGTTATTGGCGTCGGCAAGTCTGCCGTACAGCACGCCATTGTTGGTGGCAGTGGCGTAGTAGGACAAGAAGCGGCTGATAATAAATTCGGTGTAGGTTTGCGATGTTTGGGTGCGCAGCACCGCCCACGAGCGGGAGTATTCCCCCACCGCAAACAGTATGAACACAACAGCCCCAGCACAATCGGAAGGATATTGGTGATCCACTTCCGCGCTGATGGCCAGCGCACCTTCGTTGGCCATAGTGATGCCGCGAGGATCACCGCCGGTACGGCCACTTCCAGGAAGGCGATGCGCTCGGCGTAGAACACAAAACGTAAGACAGACAGGAAACAGCACAAACCATACGATGAGCTTGGAGTTTTTCTCCGCAAGCCGGTCTCGCAGAATGCCCAGCACCACCACCAGCGACCCGAATTGCGTCAGGGTAGTCAACCCGGCTGTGGGTTGCGCGGTACCTTTCAGTTGCGATACGGCCCCGGGATCGCCCTTGATGGTGGCCAGCACTTCCGCACCAGTTAGCCCACTGTGGAACGCCTTGATGATCCAGATGCTGTATCCGATGATGGTGAGCACGGTGAAGATGTAAAACAGCGTGTTCAGCTGGCGGCTTTTTGAGAAACTTCGCGGTGTCTGCCATGTAGTTTTCGTTGTTGCGTTGGCTTATTGACGCCGCGACAACAATGCCCAGCAGCACCGCGACGATCACGCTTCCCACCTCAACCGCTTCAACGTGGGTGACATAGCGCGGTGTTTTCCAAATGTTGTACTGCTCATCGTCCACGAAGACGATGGCGTAGAACACTACCAGGAGGCTGATCACCAGAAGCGTGCTGGGACTTGCCCACCAGGGAAAAACGTATGTTTTTCATTCGTCTTCCCTCTCTCCATGGTCCACCGTGAACTGATGGCAACCAGGGTGATGCCCAGCAGCATACCCAGCACCAGGCCGGAGAGCCGCCAGTCAGCGCCTGCACCCGATTTGAAGGCGGCGATGCTTTCGGAGTTGATGAACAACAAACCGGTATCCAGGTACAGAGCACCTCGATGGTCCTGCAGGTATTGCTCAGGTGTCAAACGCAGCACTGGAGACGGCAGAGCTGATCTCGCTGTTTCCGAAGACACACGTATCGTAACCACACGTGTGGTTCGGGTCGCGGTACCGGTGATCTCGAAACAGGGCTGCGTTCACGCCGGAGCGTTCGGATAGCCGCTGGTGAAATTCCTCCGAGTTGGTGGCCTCACCCAGCAGCACCGTGCTCACGGGTACGACCAAGAGCAGTGAGCTGAGAGTTTTCGTTATCGTCTTCGGATGTGGGGGTTGGTCACCAAAAATTTTGGAGTCCACCACGTATTCGTTGTCAAGAGTTTGACTGTACGCGTGGCCCAACTGCCACCCAATGGCTGCGAGGATCGGCACCAGTGCCCACATGAGCAGCCGGAACGCGATGTTCTTCTGGAGGGGAGTTATGTTCTCGGTGATTGTGTGTTCTTCTTTATCGTCTGCATGACACTGTCGCAAGTTCGTAGGCGCGGATCAATGCTTTGTTTCTGGCTGTCAAAGCTGTGGGGCCGCAAGCAGCGGGTCCCAGTGCTGCGAGAGGGGCTGGTTCTGTTCAAGTTGCTTTTAAGACAAGGCTGCTGGCTTGTTCTGCGGTGTCAAAGCGCGCCCGATTCCGGGACATTCCTTCAGTGGCGCAATATTGGACACAAAAGGTTGGCACATGGGAGTTGATGGCCTCAAGAATCACCATAGGGGAATCCATCCCACCGTGAGGTGTACACCAGCATTGATAGCTCCGTGAGCTTCTTCTGCAGGTCCACTCCCCCAAGCCAGCCGGTCACGTGCACCCGGCAGCCTTCAGGGCGTCCCGCTGAGCGCGTCGTCACCGTCGCCGATCCACACGAACTCCACGTCACTGTTGTGCCTCCTCACCGATCCAACAATGTCGATGAAACGATTGCGGGTCGCGGTACTCGTTAATCCTGCCGACCATACCCACCACCGGGCTTGACGACGCCCCCACCGCAGCTCCTGCGCAGGATGATCCGGCGGCAGCGCGTTAGATAGTCACCACTGGAACACGGGCATTCAAATCCGACAACAATTCACTTTCATGCACGGAACACCCGGCAAACACTTTCGTCTTCCACGACAATAGCTTTTCCACACCCTTATATGCGGCGCGCTTCACGGAAGAAAAATCGGGCCGACCATAGGCAATCGCATAGGGGCGTATACACCACCGGAACATTCACACACAAAGTAGCACTGACTATACGCACCTGCGAAACTCGAATGCGCATGAATAACATCAGGTTTGACCTCTCGGCAACCTTTCGCGACCTCTTTACCGCAGCTAGGTGGTTTGTTGGTAGAACATAAACGCGGAGCTTCCTTCAACTCACGCATAGTGATGTTGTGCCCGCGCCGAGAATTGGCGAGTACAACATGATCCAGCTCGGGAGTCGTTTCTAACATAGCCCTGCCAGCGCTGTTTGAACGCCTCCCCGCCAGGCATTCCGTAACGTGTAATACCCGCATTGCTTCCTTCCATAAATACAACCTTCGGAAGACATTACACTCAGGAAATTAACACTTTCCCGATAACGGATCTAAATATTCCTTAAAAATCAATCCCTCATTTTGTTGCACTATCACCCTAATTCAATTTCACTGGAATTCAATTCAATTCATGCATTACCTGCGATCACGCGCAACCACAGCCCCACCACCGCGACGATCCCCACCATTTCGGCGATAGAAAGGCTTTTGCCCCAGCGCCACGGCCCCAGCGCAGCGCAGCCGTCAAAGAGTAGCGCCAACAGAATGGCAAAAGTATGACGGCCCTGCCATCCCTCAGCACAACCTGATCCAAGCTGTACGGAATCGCCGCGCCGAGAATCCCCAGACCAACCACGTGAGGCAGGCGGAACACCTGCTCCATGCGGCCACAGCACTGCAACCAGCGGCAATCCAACGACAGTGGCATAGTAAAAACCAACGGTCAGGCGCCCATTCGAACTCCCTGCTGTAGCAATACGTGCGCCCAGCACAATATAGATCGCCCATAACGTCGCAGCTAACAGGGCAAAAATGACTCACGTGGACTCCGCTGACCAACGCGCCCCTGACATCAGCAACACCCCACCCCCAGCCAACAGCAAGGCAAGCCAACCCGTATTGACCTGCTTTCCCCATGCTGCAACCACGATCGGCCCCATAAACTCGAATAGCCACCGCAGTGCCTAATGGAAGTTCCACGATGGCTCTCCAAAGCAAGACCATGTTCATACCCATGGTCACGCAACCAAATACGCCAGCGACAAGCCCAACACGTCTCGTAACCCCAGCGTGCAGGCCGCACAACAACAAGGAGCACCACGCCCTGCAGCAGCGACGCGAAACCACGCAACAATCGTTGGCGGGAAGCGTTCAAATAGTCCCTCACCGCAAGGGGCTGCTCCGGCGAGACGACAGCCCTGAGGCAATCATCACGGCAGGCGCGGTGAGGCGTTGTCTCATGGGCGGTGATTATATCGAACAGTCACGAGGACTATTCATCCCAGAAGCCAGCTGAAGGCATCCCTCAATGAGGACCTCTAGACGAATTCTGCGATTTTGCGCCCCAGAGTTCTAAGTTTCAAGGCTGGCCCCGTTGGTGGCTATGACGTTTTTATACCAGTCAAAAAGACTTCTTCTTGTAGCGCGCCAGGGTCCCTCGCCGTTGTCGTCGCGGCCGACGTAGATGAAGCCGTAGCGTTTGCTGAGCTGCGCTGTGGAGGCGGACACTAGGTCGATGCAGCCCCAGGTGGTGTAGCCAAGGGTATCAACACCGTCTGCAATGGCTTCCCCTACCTGCACAAGATGGTCATTGAGGTAGGAAATGCGATAATCATCATCAACAAACCCGTCAATGAGTTCGTCACGCGCACCGAGCCCGTTTTCCACAATGAACAGGGGTTTTTGCCAGCGATCCCAGTAGTCGTTCATGATGATGCGCAGACCAACAGGGTCGATTTGCCAACCCCATTCGGAAGCGTCGAGAGTGGGGTTGGGCACGCCGCCGATGAGATTACCCTCGCCCGCAACGCGCTTGCTAGGGTCGGCGGTTTCGCAGACGGACATGTAGTAGCTGAAAAGACACAAAGTCGACAACATGCTAAGGTCGTACGCGGTCTTGCCTCCGTGATGTCTAGGTCCACCCCACGTTCTTTCCAGGTGCCGCAGGTACCCGGGATAGTAGCCGCGGCAGTGGATATCGCCAGAGTATGTCGGATTGCGCGGCGCGTTGGGCTGCGCGGGCGTCGTCAGGCGTGGGGCTTAGTGGGTAGCGCGGACAGCGAGGATCATGCACCCGATCTTGTTATCGGGATCAATCTCGTGCCCACACCGAACAACCCGCGCGGAGGCGACAAGTTCGTGGTGTACCGCCTGGTAGAGCCCTTGTGTGCTGGGGTTTCCGGAATGCCGCCGACATGAACGGGAAGTGCAGCAATTGAGTTGATTTCTGCTGAAGGTGAGCCAGCATTTCACGCGTCCCGCGAAGCGTTCAAACAGGACGCGGGCGTAGTCTCGAGAATCCAATGAGAGCGCGGCTGGTCCAGCCACCGTATTCAGCCAGGTGGAGCGTTTCGAGAGCTGATCGTCACCAGCGGTCTGACGCCGTGTTTTTCCAGTTCATCGAGGATGCGTCGTAGAAGCGCAGTCCTTCCCTCATTGGGTTGCTCGTCGCCACGAGGAAAAATGCGTGACCACGCCACAGAAAACCGAAATACTTTAAAGCCCATCTCGGCAAAGAGGGTCATCCCTCAGCGTAGCGGTGATAGCGTCGATAGCGTCGAGCTTGGAGGTGTCCGGCGGGGGCGTCGGTGCGGCGTCACGCCGTACGTGGCCGACGTCCTGAATGCTGAGTCCTTTGCCGCCTTCGTTGTAGGCACCTTCAGGATTTGGTTGGCGGCAGTCGCACCGCCCCAAAGAAAACCGTCGGAAACATTCTGAGTCCTTTAGTTGCGTAGTAACCAGGTCATCGAGTCCCGAGCGTTGGTCCATGTCGTCGCGGCGGAGAGTAACCCAGCGCTTTCCGCCCGCGAATGGTGGCGGTGGTCACCCTGCTTCGGCGGAGCACTTTCCAGTGGTGGGACAGGGCTGATCTGCAGGGCAATTTCTAGCACAAAACCACAGCTCACGGAACCTTCCTCATCGAGGATTGGCAATGAGCTGCAAACGCACCCGATCTGCCAGTGCCCCGCAGAACAGGGAGTAGTTCTGTGTGCGCTGAGCGCTGGCTGCGGAAGTGAGAGTGATCCATGGCCATCACATACGTTGGTTGAAATAGTTTGATGATTTTCATATTGTTGAACTATGTCAAACAAACTATGGCTCACGCTCATCGACTCGTTTTCGTGGCACCGACACCTTCATCCTCGCTGACCTCAAAGAAATCGGCCCGACCTGCACGTATCGACGACCACCGCCACCAGCTGGTCACCATCTCAGCATCACCTTCGCCTGCTGCGCCCCCATCCTCGGCACACCATCCGCCCCAGCCACGCGCTCCGGGCGGGCTCGTGCTCATCTCTCATCCTCGGCAACGGCATTCACCGCCCTCGCCCCAACATTTTCGGCGTAGCACTGCAGCCCGCGTCCTTACCGCAGTCGGCGCGAGTATGCTCACCCCTCCGCGTCGGCCATCACCGCCGCCATCATCACCACCTGAACAGCGCGGATGCGCCTCGCCTTTCGCCGCGAACGTAATCTCATGACGGCTACACCGCCCTCGGCGTCCTCGCTGCCGGATCACATCCGGCAACGCCACCGGCGACACACCGTCTCGATCCTCGCCATCCTGGGGATTGATTGCGCTCACTGCGAACTCGTCCTCCCTCGCCGTCGACATGCGCCACCACCCGCGCCCGCCGCGGTTCCTTCACGCGCCTCGCTGTCGTTGCCACCACCATCCTCGCCAGGGGTGCCAACATGCAGGTATTCACTACGCCCAGGTCATTACAGGACGACGTGAAAGTGGTTGATCGCGTGCCTTACGGCACTTTGGCGTGTTCACCGTGACCGGCAAATACATTGCCGCCGGACGACTCACCGACAGTCGCGCCACCGCTACACTGTGGTCACCAGCATCGTCGGATTAACGATCATCTCCGCTGCCCTCCTTCCGCTGCCCTGCTCAGCATCAATGGTTTCTTCTGGCGGCATGTTCACCTGTCCCTGTATCGCATTGTCGCCATCAACCCGACGCCTCGGCCTACTCTCATCTGCCGGTACAGTGTAATGGAAGTAGATCCAGCACTCTTTGGCAAGTCGTAATCGACAACCATTGGCCCGTACGCAGGTCATTACCTGACCGCCGCCGCACTGCTTATCATCCTCACCTCTGCTGCTACCGCATAAATTCTGTGGGTATAATAGAAAACATAATTTTTCGAGGATCGGCCACGGTTGCCAATGTTGCTGAATTCAACAGCTTTCAGCGCATACAGTACCCGACTCATGATCAAGCAGGACCGGTTTTTGGTTGGAGTGTCTTCACCCGGACAGCGTTGATGATTGATATCGATGAGTCTATCTCCATCGCCGCACACCACCCATTGGCACTCGAACGGATGCCTTCCCAAGCCTGCGATACGTAGCCTCGATAAGGTGTTATGCCGCGCCCTGAAGCCGACTACGCCTCAACACTGCGCTTCTGCCCGCGCTGCCTGGCAAGGCACCTTATCTACCGACACACCCTCGCCGTCGAACCAGAACTCATCGAACTGCACCTCATCAACCTGTCACCCCAACCAGCCTTCACTCAGCAATTACTGACGCTCTGAACGCCGCCCAGGTCCGCAAACTGGTACCGATCCTGGTAGCGGCGCATGGCACTATCGACGCCGCGGAGGAGAATCATAGTCGCTCCGAACGGTCTCACCACCGTTCTCTGGGGCGTTGCGGAGCGACAAAGCCGTAGTCATCTCGCAGGTAATTTCAAGGCGATTTACCATCAGCACTGCACCTCAACGGTTTTGTACAAACTCGCTGCTGAACACGTCAGATTCGTGCAGTACAATTTAATCTCTGGGATCACGATTACCTCCAGGGCGCGGGCTGGCTGCCTGATGATTGCGTCATCCATGACATGCAAGCCGCATCCATGAAAACCAGCTCTCCTAAGACACCCCAACACGACATTCGCGCATTTGGTTATCGGGCGCGATCGGCACCGCTTCCAGTTGTGACCGCCTCTGCCTGGAAACGCGCGCATGGACCATGTACTGGATGCCGATGGCGGCCTCACCACCGCAGCAAAACCTACAAGCGCCGTGCCGCCACCGTCAGCAACATTAAAACTGGATAACCAAGCCATACCCACCATGCACAAAGACGGCACCGTGAGGGGAATGGCGATTCAAAGAGGACCGTACCATCACCCACCCAACAGCCCGTTAGCCGGGTGAGGAGATGCCCAACTTCACCTACCGGCAGAACCCCAGCGCACCATTACACCGAAGTTTCGCCAGACGTTCAGTCAGCGACATCAAGCGAATCAGGAGGCAACAGACGTTGCGACACCCTCAATGATAAGCTTGGGCCGCCATGCCCAACAACAAACGACAAACGGCCAAACCTCACGGTTATGTCATCTTTGTGGCGCTCTGCCCACTCAACCTTTGTCCTCGGACACAAACAGCTCGACCTCAATGCGATCCGACACTGCAAACCAGACGACTTTCGGGCATCCCAGACCACGGATCGCCGCGGCCCAGCTTTCTGCCTCAAGGCTTCCGTGACTTTATGGTCAACCAGCACCAGCCATCCACTTCGATCTGCGCGGTAACTGGGTCATCGGCTGGTAACGAGTCAACGGTGAACTCATCCGCCGTGAGAGTGATGCCATCAAATAGTCGGAGCCGTCATTGCGTGTACTGCTCGCTAGATCACAGCCTGCATCAGCGTTGAACATCCCGTCCCAAGCGCGCCCATGACACGGGATTCACCATAACCTCAAAGCGGCCAATGCTGTCCACATCATCAGTCGTATTGCCTGGTTCACCCTCCCGTCCTGATGATGTCATCACACCAGTACCGAGACGTTGTGATTCTGGCAGCGCCACTGTCAGTTTCGCGTAAACGCAAGCGGTTGCGCAACCATTTGCTGGCTTTACGCACCGGACGACGCCGCTGCCGAACAATAATGCCGCGCACTTCTTGGTCCATGGTGGCACCAGGGCGTCGCCACGCGGAAGTCATCGATTCGGGAATCCCATGAGGTGCAGAGCGTTCGCTGGTGAGCTCAGTACGCCAGATGACCCCAGTGTGATCATCATAGCAGTGGGGCGGTTACACGTGTCAAGGTTTCTGCACCGTGCACAGCGCGTTGAGTGGCGGGTTTCATTCCAGAAACGCTCACGGAACGACGCACATACCACCAGTCACACCATCACAGAAGGAGCAATCATCACACGCACGGGCAACGTCCGCGTTGTCCAGCGCGTCCCGTGCGTGCTGGCGGATCGAAGGCGCAGCTCTGCCAGAATGTAGCGATCCGCCATTCGCTGGCTGACATCCCACGGTAGCCGGCTCCAACCGCGCAGCTGGCAAGGCTGCGCAGGCATTCCATGGGCAGCAGCGCCTGACGCACACCGCGGATGCCCTGCTCCGTCACAAATGAGGTTGCCGCCACGCAGATCGAACTCATCAGAACCAACGGCGATCCGAGCCGTCGCGCTCAAACACCCGTTGACGTTGAAGAAGCGTTCCTTGACTGACATCTTCAGCCTGTCATCGCCCACAATGCCGTGCGCAACCGTCTTCTTGTGGAGGGACAGCCAAACATGCCGTAGATAGCATATGCCAGAAACCAGCCGTGTGGGTCTGACGGAATACTGACGATAAAGTCCGCCTGGTTGTGCGTGGTATCAAACCACTCGCGGTTCTCAACGATAGCGTTTGAGCAAACGGCATGGAACCAGACCGAACCAGCAATCCGCAACTCCGCAGTACGCGGCGCATTGTGGACTTTCCTGATCATCCACCGTCGCTGGTCATCGAGGACAGCACGCATCAAAGTCGTTCCAACTCGTCCAAGGACACATCAACGCGCGGATACTTCAGAATCCGGACACCCGATCGACAGGCGGAACCCTGTGCAGCGGTTCCTGGAGATGTTCCAGTTCGCGCGTACCTTCCAACCACTTGCCGAACCGCTCGTCACTTATATGCGGCATCCATTCGATCTCTCGTTCACCCACCATGCGGTCGCGGAAACTTGTTCACCGCAACAAACCAATACTGCGCGGCAGGTAGATCAGCATCGTCGAACGCCAGGAATGCGGGTAGGAGGCCGATCGTCCGTGACGCAGCACCCTACCCTTCTCTCCTTGAGGCCTACGGATGATGCTCTTGCTAGCATCAAACACCAACCGCCCCTCATAGTCGGGCACCAGCGGCGCAAACTTTCCGTCCATGTCCACCGGATCACCACATCGATGCCGTACTTCTGCAGGTGATCATATCGTCCTCGCCAGTGCCGGGGCTTGCGTGACAGTCACCGGTGCTATCTTCGGTGGTCACGCAGTCCGCGTTCAAAATTTAAAGGCGTCTGGCTGGTCGCGGAAATAATCAAAGATCGGCTTGCAGGCTCAGGGCCTTCCAGCCCGAACCGGCGTGTGGACAGCACCTCAGTACAATCGTAGCCAGGCCACTGACCAGGTTCTCCGCCAGAAGGTAGCGTTCATCGCCCACTTTGATGTGTGCATAAGTGGCGCGGATGCACAGCCAGAGCCGTTGATGGAGCCACCACGGTCATCAACCACGCGAGCGTTCGCGCCCAAGTTCACCGGAGGCATCTGCATGTCACCAACGCCGGATCCCGGGCGCATCTTGTGGTGAGCCAACCGCGCTGGAGTTTCCTGTCGGATAGCGGCGGTGGCCCGCCCACGAGTGGTGCCACGCGGAAACCCTGCATCAGGCCCCACGGAAGAATAAATACATTTGACCCACAGCTTCCAAGTCCATGGTTCCAGCCATTATCAAAATCAACCCAGCGTGCCTGGCGAG
>BNJS01002550.1_pt1 | contig 122668 bp, 131 predicted proteins | sample 8540461 | NCBI WGS metagenome assembly BNJS01 (sample SAMD00202454, study PRJDB9452) | human saliva metagenome | isolation source: human saliva | place: Japan | reverse complement strand
CAGAATATTTAGCATGGAATGCGTTATTGTGGTATTATTTAGCACTCATGCACCACAAAGAGAATTGCACTCGGAATGTATTCTCTTTGTGTGCATGGTGCTAGGTGGTGCCAATGAGTGTTATTGTTCCATGCGAAGGAATATTCATCCATCTTTACAAAGTGAAGATGAAGGTAGTACAGAGGATATTCCATCTCACAGTGGAACAAGTCTCCATTATGTTAATGGACACCGCAAGTGCTGAGAAAGCTCGGTGATCGTAAGATTGGTTCCTTTATGATGCTGAAACACAGTTTCAATGTTGGTGAGTACATGCAGATTCGACTATCAAAATAGTCCAATCAAGTTGCAGCACCTTTGCTAATATGATGGTTTCTTTTAAAGTGGTTTGGAAACCATGAAAATGGAATTCTCAGGCTATGTGAGCGTAAACCAGTTACGATGGATGCGGAATATGTAGCTGATGCAAGCAAGATGGCGGATGTGCCTAGTGTTACCTCACGAGACTCTAGAAAGACATATTCGCTTTGCATATATCCAACAACCATAAGCTACAAATCTCTACTTTTGAAATTGGACGAAGAAGTAATCCTGGTATGTCGTCTACTTGCACAGCTAGTATTTCTATTTTGGTGGTAAGATTACAGGTGCTATCTTTAGTCAATCCAATTGATGGCACAATGACAAAGCTGAGTCAACGATGCATCCTACGTTGGGCAGATATTATCACCCGAAATCTAATTGTACGTAGAGCAGCATAACGACTGCAGCTAAACTGGTACACTGTGGATTCTTGAATAGTATCTTTGGTCAGATTGATTGTCGACAGACCACAACTGTAGAAAATTAAGAATGAAGATGGGGATAAGATGCATCGTGCAGACTACGGATATATCGCTAAAGATGGTGATATCTGATTTATACAGGTGTAACTCTCTGCAAATGGTGATTCCAGTAATATCGGATTTATCATGGCAAAATGAACGTACAGCGAGACAAAAGTTCATTCTACGTCAGCAGATGATAGGAAGTGCATGCATTCTGGTTGAAGGTGAAGTACAGGAGAAGTTGATATCAATACGCATCCTTTCCCATCGTTGATCAATGTAGATGGAACACCGACATATATCACGTGCTAAAGGATGATAATGGTTTGGTGAAGATGTATGTCAGGCCAATGCTGAGCAATATAACATGGTTGTGACAGCGTATAACCAAAAGGACGCAATCGAACAGCATCGTCAGACTACCTGGACGAGAACAAGTACTGAACAAGCAAACCAAGAGAGCTACGAAAGCAGTAGATACTTCTAACTATAAAGAGAAAGGAAATTACGGTAGCGAGCTGAAAAGATTGATATTGGTGGAAATACATATCTTATATCATTGATACAGATCAAAATATTTATAAAGGCAAAGTACGCTGATGTAATTAAGATGATCACTGTAAATGTTGGTGATATGACAATCAAGACGGATGGTACGTATTATCTATGAGTAAGAGGAGAGACCTCTACCTCTAAACGATACCTGACTTTGCATGCATGATGTAAGGCTCATTGACTTTGCAGTATCTTTGGAGTAATATTTAGTAGAAAGATCAATGAGGAAGTTATCATGATTGAGCCTTTAACTCTGTTTTCATTAAAATTATACGGTTTGTATATTTTTGAGATGAGTCTGTTGAGAGGGACTATGAAAATCAAGAAAATACTGAACAATAATACTGCTGTCATTGATGATAACGGTAATGAAGTGATTGTGATTGAAAGGGAATTTGTTTTCAGCGTAAAGTTGGGGATTCCATTAATAGTACATTAGTCGAGAAGCATCTTTTATCTTCTAAATGAGTTAAATCAACTTTACAGAAGGTGTTAGTATCTTTGCCGCTAAGGAAATCAATATTGTGATAGAATTATCCAAAAATACGTTTATCTTGACAAAGAAATTCAGTGATATGTTATATGTTTCTTTGTGTGATCATGTACATTATGCTTTAAAGAATTATGCGGATGGAGTTTCAGCGTAATGATTTATTAAAATGAAATATCGCATTTTTATCCGGATGAGTATGAACTTGGGGTACAAGGCATCCAAATTATAAATGAAGAAACAGGGTAGAACTCACTCGATTGATGAGGCTGGTTTTATTGCAATGCATATCATCAATTCTGAAACTGAAAATGAATAGGTACTGCAATGCTAGGAAGAGTTACTATCATTATCGATGAAATCTAAAAATCATATCGAATTACTTCAACGTGGAGATTGATGGAAAAGTCATTGGTATATTTTAGACTAATTAGTCATATAAAGTATTTTGCAAGGAACATTGTTACACATCATCAATTTGGAAGTGATGATAAGAATGGAAGCACTGCTAAATATGTTAAAGGAAGCATATAAAGACGCATACTTATGTGCGATAAACATCAAACAATTTATTCATGCAAAGTATGAAGTGGAAATTGGCAATGAGGAATTAACATATCTAATAATTCATATTCAACGATCAATATCATGAAAGGGGGATCAATATGAATGAGAATCAAAAGTTAGCACAGTTTATTTTGGGAAAATGTTGGAGGAAAGGAGAATGTAGAGTCTGCTACGCACTGCATGACACGATTACGCTTAAAGTTAAAAGATAATTCAAAAGCGAATCGCTCAAATCTAGAGAATCATTCGGGTATTATTTCTACTCAGGTTGCTGAGGGAAAATTACAAGTGATAATTGGAACACAAGTAGGAGATGTTTACGAAGAGTTTATTAAACTTGTACATGTGGTTGAGGAAACTCCAAAAGAAGAAACAAAAAGATAAAAATGTCCTAAATCGTTTTGCGGCATTAATTACAAAAATTGTAGTTCCATCGTTAGGCGTTTTATGTGCTTGTGGAATTATTGCAGGTGTTAATTCAATTCTATTATCAACAGGAGTAATTACAAGTGGTGATGGAACAAACATTTTATTATCTAACTTAGGTAATGCATGCTTAACCTTCTTCCCGGTTATTTTGGGTTATACAAGTGCAACTGCATTTGGTATGGACCCATTTATCGGTATGATTCTGGGTGCATTTATGATTTATCCAGGTATGGCTCAGACAATTAACGCAGGTGACCCATCATTTACACTATTTGCAGGTACGCCTATAGAAATGCCGGTATTTAAAACTTTCTTAGGCATTCCAATTATCTTCCCTGCAACAGGATATACATCAACAGTTATTCCCATTATGATGGTTAACTTCTTGGCCTCTAAGATTGAAAAAGTTTTAAAGGAAGTATTGCCACGCGTAACAAGACAATTTATGGTTCCGTTCTTTACAATTCTATTTGCTGGAATTGTAGGTGTATTATTAGTTGGACCTATCTCGATGATTATCCAAAACTTATTGCAGGCAGGATTAAATAGTTTGATTTCAACATCTAAGATTTTGGCATTTGCAGTGATTACATTAATTTATCAACCACTAGTTATTTTTGGTTTGCATTGGCCTATTAATTACTTTGGGAATTATGGAATATGGTCATTGGGAAATTCACTCATTGTACTCAATCTTCCTGCAAGCTTTTGCACATATGGCAGCTTGTTTTGCAGTATTCCTAAAGAGTAAAGATAATAAGACAAAGAATATTGCTTGCCTGCATTCTTATGCATGTTTCTGCATTATTGAGCCTTCGATTTATGCAGTGTTACTCTACCAGTTAAGAAACGCTTTGGGCTCTGTATGATTGGTGGATTAGTTTGCGGATTAATCTTAGCTTTTATCTAACTCACCAATGTATGCGATTAGTATGGGTATAACAGGTGTATGTCATTTATTAATCCAAATGTCCCAGGCATCGGTGGACTGGTTTGAGCAGTCATTGCATGTATTGCTGCAATGTTAGTAACATTTTACTCTTACATTTGTTACATTTCAAGAAACAAAGGAAGTGAAATAAATGAGTCCCAAAGAGATAAAATATTTGGATTACTTTTTGGGTGAGCTATGGTGACGCAATGGGCATGCGCATCTGAAATGATGTCCCGAAAGATATTGATGAAACATTCCTGATGGTATCACTATGCATTATTACCATCTTCAAAGAATGATTTCTTCAAGCGGGAAATTTCAGCAGGTGAGGTGACAGATGATACTGTGAATACCTTTGCTGGTATGTGATTCAATAATTGAAGATGGAAAATTTGATACGGAATCATACCTTCGTAAATTATTACGATGGGCAGATGAAAATCCGGAAAAGAATGCTAGTCAAATTGGACCATCTACTTCAAAGGCTTTAGATTTATTACGTGCTGGTAAAATTATGTAGAGTCTGGAAAATATGGAACCACGAATGGTTCTGCCATGAAAGTTAGCCCGCTTGGGATTCTGCATGATTATCATGATATCCAAGGCTTAGTAGATGATGTTTGTAAACTATGTCTTCCAACGCACAATACAAGTATTGCAATCGCAGGAGCGAGTGTTATCGCAACTCTATCTAGCTACGCTTTACGACATGAATATGATGAAGAAAAAATTTGGACACCAGCAAAACTTGCAATTGAAGAGGAATGAACATGGAAACCAACTTCCTTCAGCATCACTATCAAAGAGACTTGATTTAATTCGCCAAGATATTAAGAAATCATCCGAGAAAGAGGTTCTTGAGAAACTTGAGACAATCTACGGTGTTGGTTTTGAGACTATTGAAACAATTCCGGCTGTACTTGCGATTCTTATCCTAAGTAAAGGGAATCCAATGAAGTCTGCTCAATTATCACTATATAGCAGATATGACGATGATTGTCTCATATCTACTGCTATCGTGGTGCATTTTATCCAGAACTTTAATACTCTGAATATCAAAACACATCGAGGAAGTCAATGAATCAATTTTAAAAGTATGTAGATGGATTAGAAAAGAGGTATTCATAACAAAAAGGACTCCAATATGATATTGAAGTCCTTTTTAATGGTGCGGATAACAGGAATCGAAACCTGCACCTGAAGGAACTAGATCCTAAATCTAGCGCGTCTGCCAGTTCCGCCATATCCGCGTGCTAGATAATAATAGCAGAATAGTAAGACGATGAAAAGCATAAAATGATTAATTGTTGATTGTGCGTTAATTAACTGAAGTTCATATAGTACGGAAATTGCTTTTCCCACCATGGCCAATCGTGGCTGACGTCAAATCCCCAGTACTCGACTGGGCAGGGTATTCTATATTTGAGTAGTTCTTCAAGGACGCGCATCCCTCTCTAACATTGGATGTTCCTGCATTCTGTCCACAACAGATATAAATCGTGTCTGGCGGTATTTTTCAACATATGGATGATCATAGTGCATACCGTTAATAAAGTCATTTGGGGAATTTTGATAGATGATTTCGTTGCTGTAGGAGCCAAAGAATGGGTAAGTACTATATACACCAGATAAGCAGATACATCCTGCAAATAAGTCTGGCATACGGAACAAGATATTTAATGCGTGGTAAGCACCTAGTGAGCATCCTGTTGTATAGATTTTACTTTCTCTTTGGTAATGGTATAAATCACGGAACAATGGTAATAGTTCTTGGTGAATGTAGTTGAAATATGCTTCATGGGCGCTAATACGATCATGAATATTTTTCCATTCTGCCGACCAAGACTCTCCATCAATGGAGTCACAACATAGCACCATGACTTTACCTTGGTCAATTTGATAGGAGATGGATTGGATCAAGTTGCGGTTTTCATAGTCATAGAATCTTCCGTCCTGGGATGGAAAGGCAAGTAGTACAATACCCCCATGACCAAAAACCTTGAATTCCATATCTCGATTTAAATAATTACTATAGCCTTCTTGTGGTGGCTTTATCTGCATGTGGCTTCACTTCCTTTTCCGTCACAAAGAATCAACAAACTCAAGTGGAAGTTCCTTCATTAGTTTTAAAGCGGGCAACGTAGAAATCTCATTACCCATAGCCGCATCGAATACCTGTGGCATTCTTTTTCATGCGATGACGATGTTTGCACAAAGCGTTGGAAGATTTCCAGGCCAGAATGTGCGTAGTGGCTACCATCACGTTTTCCCTACGTGCACAGTGATAGATAGGGTGTGAGACAATATTTTGTACATGCACGCAATATCTTTGCACAGATCATATGTAGATGTTTATGTCTTGCGAGAAGTTGATCATGTCTGTCGCATCCACCTGGTGGACGCATGTTTACTTCTAGACTGATTACACTAAATCACCTTTCTTACCAAGGTCTCTTCCTTGTCTTCAGTCATACGGAAGTACTCTGTATGAAAGAAACGTCAGAGCGAAGATCAAAGGCGTGAATGGAGTTTTTCACCATTTGGTTTAGGTCTTTTGGCATGTCAATTCCCCATTCCAGAAGATACAGTCTGTCTTTCGTTTACAACTTCCATAACTGTTTAACAAGGCATGTACGGTAAACAATCTTTGTTGTTTTCATCACGATTATCAAAATGACAGGATGTATCCTGGGATATATTCTTCCATGATATATCTGCTGTGTGGAAGTTGAATTTTATAGAAGCCCTAGTTCACCATCATTACGGATTTTCCAAGTAGCACTTGAACCTGGCTAACGCTGTTTGGTTTGCCAAACAACTGATAGCCTGTACTTGAGAGATGAACCTCACCCGGTTTCTAAAGTAGAGACAATATGATAGCGAGCAGTAGGCACATTTGCTTATGATAATATGCCTTCATTTCAGACTTTACTATAGTGCATGACATCATCAGCTTTATCACCGGTGGTAATATTAAAGTCCTGACGAAGTTTTGCGTCTTGAAATAACCAATACTCATTATTGGACTCTAACCAGTCAATCTTGCCATAACGATGTGCAAACCATGCGACCGCACGATATACTTCATCATACCTCAAGTGAACTTACTTGATAGTAATCATCGTTTCGACTTTTGGAACATCACTTAAAGAGTTATAATTGCATCACTGATTGCGAGAGAGCGACCACCTAACTGTTTCCAAGCGAGTGGGAATTGATAATATGTCTTAGGAAAATTAGGGGAAATAAAGATAAAGTTTTTTTGCATAATAATCACCTGCTTCGTGATGATTTTAGCATATTTTAGAGTATAAAGATGAAGAAGGCATACATTTTTTCATCAGGGAAAGTTTATAATAGTAACAGGAGGTATTTATATTTGGGCGAATTATTACTGCAATTAAGAAAAGATAATATGAAGGCAAATGAAACACACACCTAACCAAGGGTGTATTGAGTTTTGTGATTTCCGCAATTACACTTAGGAGAAGGAAGCCTGGTCATACGTTAGAGAAGAACATGAACTAGCGTATTCATGTGAGATTAAACAAACAAACGAGACAATTGAGAGAGTATTCCTGAAAATCAGGACAAAGGAAGAAGCACAAAGAAAGTTGGCACCTTTCTTCTTACTTACCAGCAGTTATCAGAAGAAGAGAGATCTATCAAATTATCGAGCAAATCTACAAGAGAAGGATTAGAGCCTCTCAAGCGTAATCATGTCCTGTGATGAGAGAGACTTGATATATATGGTCAAACGGATTGCAAGACTGTTAACCGTATTCTGGCACAATTCAGATAGTATCAAGTAACTTTCGTTACTTGCGATTATTTGGATCAAAATTTGTAATTTGTCGAACAACTTCGGCGGCTAATGTAATGCCTGCAACAGGGTGGTACGAAGGCAGTGGAACCGGTACCCATTTCACTGCTTTTTCTTGTTCCTCATCAGAATATTCAATTGGTTTGATAGGTGCTTCTATCGAACAACAAACTTGTAAGTCTTTGATGTTACGAGCACGTAATTCATGACGGCAACTTTGCGAGTGGGTCATTTTTTGCGTCATAGATATCCATGACACGAACCTTCGTTGATCGAAGCGATTGCCACAACCCATTGCAGAGATAATAGGAACACTTCCAAACCTTCGCCGTGACGATTAAATCAATCTTAGCGGGTAACATTATCGATAAAAATCGATAATGTAGTCGTATTTACAAAGTCAAACCTTTGATTTTGGTTTCTGGTAACAGAAGATTGGTAGAGCATTGACGATTGTATCTGACTAATAGTATGGATGCGTCTTCACGACTCACTTTGTATTGATCGATGGTTGCGTCGGTTGCGATAAGTTGTCGGTTGATATTGGTAAGTGAAACCGTATCATGGTCGACAATATCGATTTTCGCTAATTCCACCGCGTGCTAAAGCTCGATAGCGTATCCACTAACCCACCACCGCCCAAATACAATTACGTGCTTGTTGATTTTATGTAGTGCGTCCTCCGGCTACGCGTTGTGTCTTAGAAAACGATTGATCATAGGCATGGTATATACAAATTAAGCCTCATCCAGTCTAAACAAAATCTGTATACATCTCCTTTCTTACCCAGATTAGTATCGGTCTGGGAAACCGTGTAGAATTGAGATCGTGAATGCGTACTAGAATCTTATAGGTTTGCAGCTTTGACCACGTGAGGTAATATCTGACCGCTTCGTTGTATAGAAACTGTTATTAGTTGTGATGAGCCCTTCCTTTATTGAAGTGAGTTCACATTTCGCACCATATTCTTTGATACTCGAAACGGTGATACTGGTCTCATCACATGTTAATTTTGAAAGGAGTCATTTACACGATCAACATTGGCATCGATAGTCGGTAAGTTCAAGCACCGCTGCCACAGTACTCGACGATCTCTACTCGGCGAAGTTCTCATCAAACCCTTCTTTTCTCGCCAAACAATCGAAAAGGATTTGATCTACTCTTATTCTAAAACGAACACTTTATCACATGAAAACACTTGCAGGTATGAAGATACTGGTCATTATATGATCAATCTTACAAATTACTCCACTGACAAGAAGTTTACTGTCAAATACATCGACGAGGGCTACCTGCCTCGTCGTAAGCGGGACGGTATGCAACTGCCAAGAACGATAGAAAAGATGTGCGCTTTCTAATAGCAGAAATGTTAAGTGAGAAGAGATTCTGGCGTTCCAGCTTCTGCACGTCCTAATGATAGTAAATTCCGTGCATATCACTCGTCTTTATCATCAACTCCAAGAACAGCAGAATCAAGATATGAATCGGCGCAGAGAGCACTAGACATCGTATTTCCAGAAGTAAATTCACTTTTCATGGACACGCTTATCTCAAAAAGCGTATATGAAATTCCTATCAACTTATCCTAGCGCTTCATCAATTGCCTTTAGAAGATATTCGTATTCTTCTGCAAGGCACCTGAAAATAGAAGGAAGAGGCAGACAATGTAAAGCGACCTGCAGAAGAAACTCACGAGAGCATGCCAAGAATTCTGGTTATGAAGATAACATCTCCATTGATTTGGAAGTAACATCTATCATCGCTATCATCAATACCAGAGAAGAGCAGATTCGTATAAGTTGGAAAAGAAAATAGAAGAATTCAGTCGTGCCAAAGCCTAAACTCTCCTACTCACTTTCCATCCCTGGCATTTCTCATATTTCAGGAATGATTGATTTCCAGGAAATCGGAGATACTCAATCAATTTTGAACACGGGAAATTTGATATCTCGGTATGAATCGATCCACTTGTATACCAGTCCGGCAAAATATGACGCTGCACATATGCCTCAGCATCCAAGCACGGTTCAAGATATGCGCAAGGCACTGCATTGCCGTCATTCACTGTCTGTAAATATTCTCCGACCTCCATGACCATACTAAAACGTAATCAAGGAAAATCTCACAGATGCCTACAATATTGTGCACGAAAACTTCCTCGTGTGATATACAAACTTCTTTAGTAAACTCTCTATGATCAAAACTGGCTATTCAAGAATGATTTATCAACCTACAATAATCATTCACATAGTCATATACAAATGTTGTTTTTTAACTGTACTCTATTCACGATTTAAAGATCTTTTTTTGAGATTCATCTGGATTTTTAAATCTCAATATTTTAATTTACTTTGATTTTCTTGAGGTTAAATACCTCAGTTTATTGTAGCGTAAATTTAATATAGATGGAACGAATCTGCAGGATTTATAAATTGGTGTAAAAGAGTTGCGAGGTAAAAAAAATATGGCAAAAAAGAAGGAAACAAATGCGATGCGCCTTGGATGCGGAAGGAATTATGTATCAGGAACATAAATTTAAGGATGTAAGTACGGTTTGTTGATGGTGTTTCGGTTGCCCAAAAATGTGGAGAAGATCCAGAACAGGCTTCAAGACACTAGTGACGAAGGTGATGATAAATCATTATGTATTTCGTGATTCCAGTAAAAGAGAGTCGATTTAAAGGCTCAGCGCGTGCGGTTGGTGTAAAGAGGAAGGATGTTACCGCAGAAGGAACTATTAAAACAACAGGTTATGTCTATGGTGGTTGTTCGCCAATTGGAATGAAGAATATTTGTGATCGTTTACATTTTAGAAACAGTTGTATTGTTTGATGATTCTAGTGTCAGGTGGTAAGATAGGGACACAGATTGAGATTGCCCCGATGATATTAATAAGATAACAGAGGGTAAGGTTGCAGGGGTTAATTCAATAAAGAAACAGTGAGAACTTATTTGGTTTTCCGCTTTTTATGAGATATGTGATTAGAACCGAAACCATACCCGCACATATCGATGACATCACGCAGTTCGCTGGATCTCCGGGTAAAGTATTGAATGCCTTCATCAAGGATTGGTACAAGTATCATCCATAGGATGATGACTAGCTTTTGTTGGCGCTCTTCGATGGTATGAGAACTAACAGTTGATACCAGAATACCGAGTAGAGCGTATTCGCTGAAGTGGGCAAATTTACGAATTAGTGTGGAAAAGTTTGAATGGCATGAAATGGAGAAATTGTGGGCAATCATAGATACGATAAATTTTAAAGTTTGACTCAGATTTGCGGAGACTTTTCCTGTTTGCGCTGAGTTATGAAATATCCAAAGTGTGTATGCGATTACGATAGTCCATAGGATTATCTTTTTTATACGTTTATCCATCATTAGTCATTCTCCATAATGTATTTCCTGGTGATATACACCTCCAACAAGAAAAGTAATCAATTTTGATGGTTTAATGAAACGTTCTTATTGTCTATGTCAGTAGAATTTTTTGCTCACTGTACAATATTTTCCGGTGGCGTCGCTGGTCCTATGGGTTGCCTTTGAACCATTCTTCCATAGATAAGACCTTGTTTGCGAACTCTGCGGTGATTGGCTCTAATCTTAGAGCAGCACCCGGTAAGGAATTTGCCTTAACAACGATGTTATCTCTACTTGCCTATCCAGTATTTAACAACTTACTGATGAAAGTCTCCAAATCCGATTACTGTCGATCTGATTTTGGCTGCATTATATGCAGGGCTTCGTAGGCACCGGTATTGGTATCGTAATGAGAGCAGGGTCTAGTACAGGTGGTATGGATATATTTCTATTTTGATTTTTGTATATAAGCTTACAGGTGTACAAATTTCGGTTTTGGTTATTATTATTGATACTTTAACGGTTGGATTAGGTATTATGGCGTATGGCATTAACTCTGCAACTACTTCTGGTCTAGTGCGTCCGTGTTGCGTCTGGCTTCTGGCGATTGGAAAGGTGTTGAGGCTGGACAAGGTGCCAATGCCAAGTCTGTACATATTATCAAATCATTGGAAGAGTTATTACGTGATGCACCATCAGGAACTCAATCGTGGTAAGCATGATTTTAGATGGTCGTGGATTAACAGTGAAAACAAAGAATGTTATGTTGGTTGTTGCATCACCACGTCAATGGCGCAAGTTTGATTTCATTAATTAATCGAATTGATCCAAAAGCGTTTTGTAATTACAAACGACGTGCGTCTGATATGCATGGTGAATGTTGCTCACCGAGCCATCCAATATTTAACAGAATGTGATAAAATTATTGCGCAGAGCCATAAGGAGGTACCCTTATGATCCATCGCACCCATGTTTACAAACGATATAAAAATGGCAAATGCACTGTATGATATAAACTTATCAGTTGATCAGGGCGAATTGTTTACGTCATTGGGCCAACTGGTTCTGGTAAGTTCACTGATTGTTGATGGATGCGTAAAGAAATGTGCGCAATGTCAGTTAATGGTATTGATGTTGGTGAATTATCCAAACGTCAGATCTCTATCTATCGCCGTAATATCGGTGTTGTATTCCAAGATTATAAATTATTGCCACATTTGACAGTGTTTGAGAATATCGCATATGCCCTTGAGGTTACCGGTATGAAGAAGGGCAAGGATTCGTAAGCGTACGATTGAAGCGGATGAAAGTCGTTGATTCTATGAGAAGGGCAAATTCTTTCCGGAAAGAATTATTCACAGGACAACAGCAACGTGAAGCGATTGCGCGCAATTGCCAAACCGTCCTAAGGTCTTAACCGTGATGGTTTCACTGGCACCTGGATCCAGCAAAATCAGATGAAACCGCGGATCTACTACAGGAAATTAATCAGCGCTATGGTGGTTGTCAGTTGTCAAGTATAACGCGATATTACGCTTGAAACAAGTATCGTAAGCGTACGATTGTTTTGTCACAAGGCATTGTGGCTGACCGTTCCGAAGGAGGTTATGTTCGTCATGATTAGACCAATTGTGAAGGTATCCGGTGGTGTTATAGACACTAAGTAATGTCTTCGAGTGCAATTAAAAGTTGCAACACTAATGATTATTAATTGTTCTTGGTATTGTTATCACTAGAACATATCAGGAGCTGTCGAAATTCTGTTATGGTGGTATATGATGTGAATTGTGTTCAAATTTTTAAAGGATTGAAACAGCAACTTATGCCATTGATGGTGTTGAAAGAGTATCTTTATTCAAAAGATGATGAGTTAAACATATCAATAGTTATGATATGCACAAGAGCGGTAATGAATACTGCGTATAAACTCCTATGCATGACGCTATGGGAACAAGAATGGCGCAAATCTTGAAGAGATTGCATGAGATCGACAAGATTATCAGTTGATAGTGTTAACTATGGTGGCCACATTGAATATGGTTGATGCGACATCCATTCGCCGCTTTGCAGTATCTTTGCAATTTCCGTTAACGCTACGGTAATCTTCTTTAATTCAAATACAATCAAACTTACAATTTATGCACGTAAAGATGAAATTACGATCATGAAACATGTAGGTGCGATAAATGGATTTATTCAGCCCTTCCTTTGGGAAGGTATTATTACAGGTATTCTAGGTGCAATTATTCGATTGGCCTAACGGTTTGGGGTTACACGTGAGGTCTGAAAAGACGTCTGGTGTATTAATTCTAATATGTTCCGTTTAGAGAAGGCGTTCCCATTCTTATACTATGTTTCAGGTATCTATTATTAGTTGGTATTCTTGTTGGTCTTTTCGGAAATACTGTTACGAAATATTTGAGGGATAATATAAAAACTAGCGAAGATTTGTTTATGTTCACTAATGGCAATGATTATGGCTGGAAATCACCTAGTACTGTTATTGCGGATGAAAATTATTCAACTCTGAATATTGGTTAAATCGCTGTACAAACTACGGTAAAGGTAATGACGCCAGTGCATGGGAGGCAGTATAAGGCTTGCTTAGAGTCTCAGAATGCAGGAAAGTGAGTCAACAGATTGCGGCTTGGAAGGCACAAAGGCTGATATGGAAGCCAACGTCACAAAGCATGCGGCAAGATTTCCGAGCATCAGATTCAAATCGATGCTACAAGTGCCTGGAAATTACGCATGAAAGAAGTCGAGAAATTGACATAAAGCAAAAGCAGAAATTGACTATAAGCGATACGAAGATTGAGACAAAACCAACAAACAGCCAGATAAACCACGTAGATAAAGTAAAGACACATGTATGGTGTTAAATCAGCCCACGATGCGTACCACCAAATCAATATATTGATATTTCTGATGGGTGCGAATAACTTTACTAGGATATCCGATTCATTGCAGAATGGTTTAAAGTACTCTTTCTCAATACGACGAGAAGACTTTGAATGAACTTGTTCAGATTGTCGCAACGATAAATAAACAAAAGAAGAGCTTGTTGTTGCGAAGAATGAACTTGAAATTCAAAAACAGGAGAAGCAGAAAGCACAACAAAAGGAACTAATCACATTACAGACTTATAACCAGAATTGCCCAAGAAGCAGCGCAGAGAGACTGCTGCTGCACTTCGTGGAGTCGATGAGACAAAGAACTCTGGATATTGCACAAAACAACGCGTTAATGGCAGGTATCACTGCTCAGATTGAGGCGATTCCAACAACAAATGGTTGGACTTATCCAGCTGATGCGCGTGGCGTAGTGCTGGTACTTGGTCTTACAGATGGTAGTATCCATTGGGATATGACTTTTGCGGCTCGTTATGGTGCGACAATTCGTGCACGGTAGCCAATGAGTGTAGTACTAGAGGTGTTAATGGCTGTCCGACGTAGGTTACTCTGGGTGATAGTTGTGGCTATCAGTTTGAGCGGTGCTTCCTATTCACGCTAACCAGAGTTATCTTACTTTGTAACGCTGTAAATGGTAACCTTGTATGTTGTGGATTATTTCCATATGACGACTAAATACACGCAGCGACAGGTACGATTGTAAATGCAGGTGGACGTCATTGGACAGGTAGGTTTCTTCCGGTAATACAACAGGACCACACTACGTGGAAACTATTCTATCTAGGAGATGCATCTAACTTTGCGTATTACGCAGCAACCTGGAATGGTGACGTAAGCTTTTGGTGCAGGTTGGACTGGTGGAAGATACGGTTTATATGGCAGACGTTGCAGTGATGAAAGTTGAGTGCTCCATGTCGTATTCAACCGAAGAAGTATTTGGTTATTAAAATATCATCAAAGAGTCTCTCTAAAATGAGACCTTTTTAGAAAGATAGAGGCAGTAAATGGACGAAAACAAAAGAAGAATTACAGAACGATGAGTATATATAGTATTCCTTTCCGTCGTCATTTATGTCAGAAGAATGGCTTTTAAAACAAGAACAGAAGAAGTAGCGTCTACGCATTCTCTTAGTAGCGTTTGTAGTAGTGCCTTAGTTGGTGGTTGGTTACTTGGTTCATGTAGTGCCGCTATCTTCCTTGGCCCCTAACGCAAGAATGTTATAAATAATCTTCCTTTCAAATTTGACGAGAAAATCAATGGAGTTTTACAGGTGATGGAGAATGATTGGTTTTGCGGGACCAGGTAGAGAATATCAATACGCAATTAGATCAGGTCTCAAAGGGTATTACAACCAATGAGATTGATAAGCATACTGAGTACATGACGACAGGATGAGATGAAGAAATTTTACGATTCAATCAACCGTAATTATGTAGGGATAGGTGTGCAGTTCTTGCAAGCCAACGGAATTAATATCATTGAGCGTGTCTTCCGTAATTCACCAGCAGATAAGGCAGGTGTAAAAGCTGGAGATATCATGAATAAAGTCAATGGAGAATCACTGGCTGGTAAGACAACCGAAGAAAATAAAAGAATTTAGTTCAAGGTGATAGTAGTACGGATGTGACAATTGAATTTATCCGTCAGGAACAACCTCCTCGAGATTACAATCACACGTGCAGCTATCAGTGCAACTGCATTTGGTGGAGACTCTCAGTGATAATACTGGTTACTTACAGATTTATCAGTTTGGCGAAAATACAACCAATGAAGTAAAGGCATACCTCGATGATTTTAAGAATGCGAATGTATCAAATATCGTCATTGACTTACGTGATAATGGTGGCGGTTATTCTAACCGCACTACAGGGGTATTGCGTCATACTTCTTGCAAAGGATACACCTGCGATGAAGCAGGGTTTATGCGGATGGAACGAAGAAAACTGTACAACGGATGGTATGTGTGACAATATTAAGAAGATAGCAATCTTAGTGAAATAAGAATACAGCAAATGCTTCTGAAGTATTAACAATGGCGCTTAGGGAACAACAGCACAAAGGATGTAACCGTACTTCGTGTTACAAGTTACGGTAAGGGTACAGTCCAGGTGTCTCGCGTATTCAAAGATGGCTCAGCACTCAAGTACACTACATCAAAATGGACTTCTCCAAATGATGTTTGGGTAAATGGTGTTGGTATTACACCAGATATCGAAGTGAAGTTACATGAAGTGATGTACACTACACTACCAAAGATGAATGATACGGATCGCTACGCTTATGATAGTGTTGGTGAACCTGTGAAATTCGCCCAACTATGTTTGGATTATCTAGGGTATAACGTTGGTCGTACTAGATGGTTATTTCTCCTCTCAAAACAGAAGAGGCATTACGTCACTTTTGAAACAGATAAGGTATTACAGCAGATGGTGTATTAGATAAAGAAACATTTGGTGTACTCTATAGTGCTGTCGTATTAGATTGGAATACAACAAAGACACATGACGTTCAACTACAGAAAGCACAGGAAGTCCTAAATGGATGAGCGTAAGTTTGAACTTGTGTCATCATTTAAGCCTACGGGGATCAACCAAAGGCGATTGCGGAACTAGTTGCTGGCCTGAATGCAGGTAAGAAGGAACAGGTTCTAGAAGGTGCTACTGGTACTGGTAAAACATTTACCATGGCGAATATTATTGCCCAGATGAATCGTCCGACACTTGTGTTTTCACACAATAAAACATTGGCAGGACAGTTATATTCAGAGTTTAAAGAATTATTTCCACACAATCGTGTAGAGTTCTTCGTATCAAACTTTGACTACTATCAACCGGAGGCATACATGCCTAAGAGTGATATGTATATTGAAAAGACAGCTGCGATTAATGAAGAGTTGGATATGTTCCGTGAGTCCACTTTGAATTCTCTTCTGGAAAGAAGAGATACGATTGTTGTCGCATCTGTTGCATGTATCTATGCGGCTAGTGACCCTGTTGAGTATAAGAATATGTTCTATACAATACGTGTAGGGGAAAGCATTGATCGTAATGATTTGATGCGTCGTTTGATAGAACCACAGTACTCACGTAATGATCGTTGATCAAACAAGAGGTAGCGATACGTGTACGTGGAGATATTATTGATTTGCACCATCTTATACAAATGAATTTAATATTCGTATTGAGATGTTTGGAGAAGAAATTGACACGGATCACAGAGATTGATCCTTTTAACTGGAAAGACTCATGAATGCATACCAGTTCTATAACTATCTTCCCGGCGAGTGGTTATGCTCGCTCAAAGGAGACGATGTTAAGAGCTGTGATGCGATTGACAGAACTCGAAGATCGACTCGAGTATTTCCGCCAAAAGGGAAAACCACTTCCTGAAGCAGAGCGCTTAGGAACAGCAGAAATACACGTTTTGATCTAGTAAGCTCTTAAGAGAGAAATGGATACCGTCTGGTATTGGAAAACCAGCCTCTATGCATATCGACGTAGAAAAGCAGAACAGCGTCCATGGAATCTCTCTCTTGATTACTTTCCCTCAAAGGATTTCTATGTTGTTTGTGGATGAATCACGCGTCTCGTACACAGGTAAGAGGCAGTATAACGGCACGCGTCAACGCAAAAGCAGTATTGGTGGAATATGGTCGCTTCACCATCAGCACCGGAAAATCGTCCGATGAAATTTTGATGACAGTCGATGATGAACAGTTATATACCGCTCGGCAAACACCTGGCGACTTTGAATTAGTAGGTCAGGGACCACCATGTAACAGGAACAGATTATTCGTCCCACGGGATTACGCTTCGATCCCAAAGATTACTGTCAAAACCAACCAAGGGACAGAGTGACGATATCCGTGAAGCGCTTTGATGCACCGACTAACGCAATGAGCGTGTTAATTACAACATAACCGCATGCATGGCAGATCTATCATATCTCAAAGAACGTGGTTATAAGATTGCACATTTACATCCATGAGACAAAGACATTAGAGCGTACGAAGTCATTCGTGATTTACGTTTGGGAAAGGTTGACGCGATTGTCGGTATTGACTGTTCGCAGTGAAGGTTTAGATATTCCCAGAAGTATCTCTCGGCATGTATCTTAGATGCGGACAAGGAAGGTTTCTTACGTAGTCACCAGTCCCTTAATACTAGACGATAGACGTGCTGCGCGTACGCGACGGCGAAGTCATACATGTATGCAGATGTCGCGACAGATTCTATGTTACGCAATCAATGAAACAGAGCGTCGTCGTAAGATTTCCAGGAAGCGTACAACGCAGAACATATGGCAATACTCCACACATACGGTTAAGAAGAATGTTGAAGAAGCGATTCGTGCAAGTAGACCAAAGAAATGATCAGCGAACGCTACGCAGAAGCTAAAGACTTTCCCAGAAAGGATAAGGCAGGAACCTAGCTGCAGACATGGAAGTTGAAAGTGCGAGAGGCCGCAGGTCTAAACTTGGAAAGAGCAAATGAACTTCGCGATATTTCTCTTTGAATTAAAATCAGAGCAAATTATGAAACAGATACTATGCAAGATGAACTGTAACGATTTTGACATATCCACATAAGACGATACTAAATTGATAGCCTTGTGACGATTATATCGTTCTTTTCATCAGACGTGGATATTAAAAAATTTGATTCATGATGAACGATGAATCAGGCAGTGATGATTATTGTTATTGCGCTTGTTTGTATACCACTACTTTTTGTTTATTAGTTTGTTATTTATCTGAATGCAGTGAAATTAGAAATTGATAAAAACAACTCTTTAAAATACTATACTACGGAAGTAGAGGACATAGTATTGCATTGATTTGCAATGGAAGATATCTAAGAACAAAGGAAGAAAACTTCACTTGGTTAAGAAACTGAAGGTAACAATGAAAATCAAGAATCCTATCTTTGTGGATTTTGTGAGAAGAAGAGTAGATAAGCAAACGAATATAAGTCATCGCCGGGAAAGAGAGAGTAGATTTTTTCATCCAAGAGCGCTTTTGAATCAACATTCAGATAAAGTCTAGGTTTTAGATGTTAAGAAAATACTGTAAAATGTTCCTGCATAGAGCATTTTTTCGCCCATGTTTAAGAAGCAATGAGGCACATCACGTAGGATATAATGGGGAATTCGTAAGTTCTTCGACTTGGTTGTGAAATACCAGATTGCGTATTTCACTGAGCGTTGAGTGAGCCTGATTTTAAGACACCATGATAGCGTGATGCGGCAAACCACACAATTGAACAAGGAAGACACAATACAACACACGACTAACGCAGGTTTAAAAGAGTTAAGCGTCTTGCGATTCGTGAACATCTACTGTAAATACAATCTGGATTAAGACATCGAATCAGATGATTGCGACCGTAGGCAAGTGAAGGATTGACCTCGTATTCCGAACACGTAGAAGAGAGGTGACGAAGTCATCTTGCCAGACCCAGGATACGTTGGCATATCAACCAACAGCCACTTTTGCGGAGCGAATATCAAGCATAAAAGCATGCTAGAGAATGGTTTTAGAATCCAAGCCGCAGACATCAAGGCTGCAAAGATCACAGATAAGACAAAGGCAATCCTATTCTCTTATCCAAATAACCCAACTGAAAGTGCGACACTATCTCGTAAAGAGATGGAAGAAATCGCGGAAGCATTATGCGATACAAATATTCTTGTCATCCTCGATGAAATTTATTCAGAACTGATCGGCGGAGATGGCGAGTTTGACTCCTTTATGCGTCAATTCCAGGAATGAAAGGAAAGAAACAATCGTACCAAATGGCTTTCCTCGAAGACCTTCTCAATGAGACGGATTGGCGTTTAGGCTATGTTCTGGGCCCAAAAGGAAATTATTATTACGGTGATGTTAAAGGTGCATCAGAATTGTGTTATGGCAGCTCCCTACAGAAGCTTTCAACATGCTGCATAATTACAGCACTACTGTGATTGTGATAGGGATGTAGAGGAGATGCGTAAACAATATGATATGCGCACGACAGTATTGCATGTGCGTAAGCCTCAATGAAATGGGTTTGCAGGCTTTGAACCAACGGAGCCTTTCTATGTATTCCCAGAAATCTCTAGTCTAGGTACGAGCAGTGACTAGAGTTCCTGTGGAGAAGTTACTGAATGAACACATGTCGCAATTATTCCAGAACTGCATTTGGTGAAAGTGACAAGGTTTTGCGAGAATTAGTTAAGCGTACAGTATCGAAACACTTGCAAAGATAGCGATGAGACGCATTGCACAGTTTCATGCCGATCACAGAAAGGAGAGAAAATAAGATGGACAACGCAGTTAATTGACTCTACTTTGTACAAAATCCACGTGCAAGTATTACAGACCCAGCAGATATTTTCAGTGAAACAGAGGAAACCGCCGATAACGTGCGCAAAGAAAGAACTAGAAGAGCAGAAAGACTATCTTGTGGTTACCACACAATGGTGAAATTGGGATAAGGCGCAAATATCGACCATGTGGATGCGATGATCGCGTTAGCGGCAGCCAGAACGTGGCAGTGGTTGATGATAAGATTGGTGGAAAGAATTCGCACACTTTCCGGTGAAGTGAGCAGTCTATTCCCGTGAGCGGTAACTCTGAGTTCTAGCAAATGTAAATGGCAGACAATGCGCGAGGTCGCTGGACTAAGTCGGTGAGTTAGCGCAATCGAAGGTGTTGCGGCAACAGTCACAATGTTTGTGCTTTAAAGAAGTTACAAGGTCAAATGGTGTAACCATGGATCCCACACAGCGAAGCGGCGACGAGCGACGCCATGTATCAGCATAATGAGGCGAGCAGAAATCACCATCGTACAAAGACAGAAGTGATCCTTTACTTTTTAGTATGGGAACTGTTACTATATTGTGGCGAGGAAGCGTTATTCGTCCTCAAGCCAGAAATGGCCGTTAGACCAGAAGGAGGTGTACGGAATGAGAAGCACGAAGTCATGCACATCATCAACGAATCTGTTGAAACAGAGGGGAGAGTGAATGATCGAGACTCTCAGCAAGATTGTCATCACTGACAACGGTGGTAGATTGCAAAGTATAGACGAATGGGGATGTGCGAATTTGCTACCCAATTGATGACACGAAGAAGGTTACTATGTAGTAACAGCATTTGAAGCAGAAATGACCGCGTAAAGGAATTCGATCGTTTGATGGGGAATTCAACGCAAATGCTGTTCGTTTTCACGATTACTCGTGACGTAAAGCCCGGCTAAGGGAGCTAGCATGATTAACCGCGTTGTTTTTGGTTGGTAGACTGACACGATGTTGACAGTTCGTAAGACAGCCTAGTGGCTCATCCGCAGCGACATTTACCGTTGCACGCGATCGATCGCGTGGCCTCGTGGACAGGATGGAAACAATCAACAGCCTGCGTGACTGGCATCAGTTGTGTTGCTTTTGGCGACAAGCCTGCCGATTTCTCTAGGCTCTATATGCACATAAGTGCATTAGTGGGCAAGAAGGAAGAATCCAAAACACGTAACTATGACCGTGATGGACAAAGGTTTACATACAGAAGTCGTTTGCGATACTGTAAACCTACTTGAATCTAAGAGTCAACTCACAGAGTAGGAGCACAGAACAGTAGTTATCAAGACAACAGTTACTCACAGCCGTATTCACAACCAGCTATCTGTAAATGATGATTTTGTGAGTGATGACTCTCGCGCAGGAATCGGAATGGATATTTCCAGCGATGACCCGCCATTCTAAATGCAGGAGAACAGACACGCATTCAGAAAACAGCACTCGGGCCGCAGAAAGGTTCTGCCATTTTACAAAAACAACATCACTTATATCGATTATAAGGGATGGTAGAGCCTTTTGAAGAAATTCGTTAGCGCAAATGGAAAGATTACTCCACGTCGCGTTACAGGAACCCGCGCAGCTACCAGAGAATGTTAGCAATCGCCATCAAGCGTGCTCGTCAAATGCCCACTTGACACATACGTACGAAGACTATCGACGACAAACGACTATCTTAGATAGTCGTATGTTCATAGAAAAGAAGCGCATACGCTCTCTTACATTGTTTAGATAAATACCGGCCAGGTCGCTGCTAGAGAGCGACGGTAATAATACCGGAAGTACATGACTGCAAGATCCTGCCATGGCACCTTTGCAGGTCGCCGAGTTCAATTGCCTTGATGTGCGACATTGCGTGTGCACTAGCACCGAGTGCTGCAGTTCCTGGGCAATTGTCGGTGATATGGAAAATCTTAAAGACGATATTCCGCGATGATTGCTACCAAAGATACCTGTAACGATAATTGCCGCAACAGTAACTGGGTACAATACCACTGTTTCCTTCCGCAACACCCATACCGATGGCTGTTGTGATGGACTTTTGCATGAAGGTAACGTATTGTGCATGGTTGGAAAACGGAATACGAAATGATAGAACAAGTACTCATACAACACTGCTGACACAAATCCACAAGCGATGGAAATGAGTATCATCTTCCAATCTCGCTTTGAGCCTTACTCGATTTCTGACAGAGTGGTACCGCCAAAAGCGACTGTTGCAGGGGTTAGTAAACCAACGTAGATACTTTGCGGTGAGAAAAAGTAGGAATCATAATCAATACGGAAGATAGATACAAAACCAATTGTAAAAGATAATCGCAATCAGTAAGGGATCAGTATCGTAGTTTAAACTCTCACGACAGAGGATACCAATAGAAGAAACCAATTAGGGATATCACCACGCCCATTGTGGCGCTTTGTTAGCACACACATTATTCATTGCTTTGATTTCTCCTCACCTAATAGCATCGATAGAGTTACTACCAGTGACAACCATAACAATCACTGTACGAAACCATCATGATTATGATGGATTGTGATATAAGCATTGGTTGTAAGTGAAGCTATAGACCCAATTAAACCTACGGCTGCAGGAATAAACATGACTGGCATGATCGATTAAGAAATCTGCTGTATCGTGTACTTCATCAACTTTAAAGATCCTGAGATTCAGTGCGATAAATAAAAAGTACAAGGCCATAGATTGAAGCAGGGGATTGGTAGTGGTATAAAAGTATGTAATATTCACCAATACAGGTAAAGAGTAGAATAATTAAAACTGACGCATGTGCTTCATAGAAAAACCTCCAAACGCCAGTTATTATCCCACTATTTCCTCTTAGAATGATACGGGTATTATTGATGATGATAGTGCTTTTACATAAGGGAATATATACATTTTGCGATGAATGTTGGAAAAATTGGTTTTTTAACAAATTCCCTTTGTAAATGCTGTAGTAATTTCATATAATACCTATGTGCCACATATCGTATATACTTCCGAATTGGCGGAAGTGTCTCTACCCTGCTACCTTAATGGCGGGACTACGGTTGTCTCTATTCTTTTTTAGTGACTTCCTGTTGAGATGCTACTCGGCAGGATTTTTAAATTTTAGGCGACGATGTGTGAATGAAAAAGGGGGATATTTATGTTAGAAAAGTTATTTCATTTAAAGGAAAACGGCACAACAGTTAAAACAGGAGTGATTGCAGGTATTACAACATTTATTACAATGGTACATCCTGCACTCAATCCATCCATCTTAAGTGCTTCTGGTATGGATGCAGGTTCCATCTTAACAGCGACTGCAGTCGCATCTGCTATTGCATGTTTCTGCATGGCTGCGTTCTCAAATATGCCATTTGCATTATCTGCTGGTTTAGGTTTGAATGCTTACTTCGCATACACAGTATGTGGTGTTATGGGTTATCCTTGGCAGGTTGCGTTAACAGCAGTACTTGTGGAAGGTATTATCTTTATCATCATGTCACTAACAAGTGTTCGTGAAGCAATCTTCAATGCGATTCCAGTACAGTTAAAGGTTGCTGTATCTGTAGGTATTGGTTTCTTTATCGCATTTATTGGTGTACAAAATGCACATATCATCGTTGATGGCCCAACACTCGTTAGTTTATATTCATTTACAGGTGGTATTGCGAATGGAACATTCTCATCACAGGGTGTTGGTGTAATCTTGTGTATGGTTGGTGTTGTTTCTATTGTAGTAATGTTAATCAAGGGTGTTAAGGGATACATGTTATGGGGTATCTTATTAACTTGGGTATTAGGTATCATCTGCCAATTATTAGGTATCTGGTACCAAATCCAGAATTAGGTTACTATCTCATTAATTCCAACAGCATTCTTCTCAATGCCAAATTCTATCGCTCCTACATTCTTCCAATTTGACTTTGCGTTTGTGGCAAGTCACCTTGCAAACTTCATTGTAGTAGTATCTGCATTCTTATTCGTAGATGTCTTCGATACTACTTGGAACAGTTATCGGATGCGCTTCTAAGGCAAATATGTTAGACAAGGATGGAAAGCTACCAAGAATTAAGGGTGTGCATTATTAGCTGACGCTGTTGGTACAACAGTAGGTGCTATCTTAGGTACATCCACAATCACAACATTCGTTGAATCTTCTTCTGGTATTACTGAAGGTGGTAGAACAGGTTTAACAAGTGTTACAACAGGTATCTTATTCTTAGCTAGCATTTATTCTTATCTCCATTATTCTTAACAATTCCTTCCTTTGTGACAGCACCAGCATTAATTGTTGTTGGTTTCGATGATGCAGCAGGTTGTTAACATCGAATGGAACGATATCACAAAGGCATTCCCATGCTTTGTATGCATTACAATGATGGGCTTCTCATATTCAATCTCTGAAGGTATCGCATTTGGCTTTTATCTTACATTTATCCATGTAATTACTATAAGGCTAAGGGAGATATCACTCTTGGATGTATATTCTTACAGGATTATTCATCTTGAAGTTCTTCATTATCTAAAGAAATTACGAGGTTCACTTCATAGTGGACCTTTTTTTCATTTATAATACTGTAAAGAGGTATGTATATGATTTATACAGTAACAATGAATCCGTCACTCGATTACATCATTACAGTGAGAAACGTTTGAAGAAGGAAAGTTAAATCGTTCCATCTTTGAACAGATTGATGTCTGGTGGTATATAATGTGTCGGTTGCCCTAAAAGCATTTAGGGAGAATTAGTACACCACTAGGTTATGTGGCTGGCTTTACGGGCGATGAAATTGAGAAGCGTGTAAGTAGTCATGGATTAATCCCTGATTTTATTAAGTTAGATCATGGCCAATCTCGTATCAATATTAAAATGAAACACCTAGAGGAAACAGAAATCAATGCGAGTGGTCCTACGGTTGAAAAAGAAGATATAGAAAAGCTATATGTAAAGTTGGAACATCTAACAGAAGGAGATATCCTCGTTCTTTCTGGTAGTATGGCATCAGGTGTTGATGCATAACTTCTATGCGGATGTTATGAAATACCTTGAAGGTAGAAAGATACGGATTGTCGTCGATGCGGTAGGAAGTATACTCAAAACAGTACTACCATATCACCCATATTTAATCAAACCGAATCAACATGAACTATCAGAAATATTTGGCCAAGAGGTATTAGAAGAGCAGGTAGAAGAGTATGCATGCAAGTTGGTATCGATGGGTGCACAAAATGTACTTGTCTCACTGGGCACAAAAGGAGCTTTACTAGCAAACCATAAGGTATATCATTGCAATGCACCAAGTGGAGAAGTGTTAAATTCCGTAGGTGCATGGAGACTCTATGGTTGCGGCTTCTTGGCTAGTAAAATTAGATGGAAGACGATCAAACAGCACTAGAAAATCTGTAGCGATGGGATCAGCGACTGCATTCTCCATGGTATTGCTGAGCAAGAGGCGGTAGATATCTTATATACGGAAATGGTGAAGTAGATGAGTGAATTCCAAGAATATTATTATAGTCACCCTTATGCAAGAGAACTAGATACATTGTTGTATCCTGTCATGCATGCAAGGAAGGATATGAAATTGTTTTGCAAGATACAATCTTTTATCCAGAAGGTGGTGGGCAGCCTTGTGATAAAGGTACAATTCAAGATATAACAGTACTTGATGTACAACGGAAGGAAGATAAGATTGTACATATCTTAAAACAACCACTTCCGTTAGGAGAAAAGTACATTGTGTAATCAATTGGGAACATCGTTATGATTTAATGCAGAATCATACGGAGAACATATCTTTTCAGGTCTCGTAAAGAAGTTATATGGATATTCCAATGTTGGTTTTCATATGGGTGAATATATTGTGCAGATTTCCAAGGTGATTTAACACAAGGAATGATTCAAGAAGTTGAAAGACGAGTAAATCAGGCAATCTGGGCAAAATCTATCAGTACATGAAATCTTTTGTACTCCAAGTGAAACCGGAAAGTATGAATATCGCTCTAAGATTGAGATTGCAGGGATAACACGTATTGTGTCAATTGAGGTTATGACATGTGTGCATGTTGTGGTATGCATGTATAGTCATACTGGAGAAATTGGAATCTGTAAGGTTATCAATTTTGAAAAGACAGGAAATAAAACAAGAGTATTCTTGTTGAGTGGAAGAAAAAGCATTTGTCTATCTCAATCATATTCAGCAAGAAAATAGTAAGATTTCAAAAGCTGTATCCGCAAAACCATCAGAGACTATCGAGTGCAGTTAGTGATCTTGGACAACGTATATTTAGATACACAAAAATCCTATCGTCAAATTTATCTACTGGAGATATGATGTGAAAAGGATGCAAAACAAATTCCTATGCATGATTCGATTCTATATACTGCTTTTACTAGCGGACTATGAAGCGATGCGTGTATTTTCGTAATGCTATATATCAAAAGGGTATTTCCAACAGTTATGGTGATTGCGAAAACTGAAAGTCAGGTTATGCCTATGTCATCATGAGTAAGAGTGTTGATTTACAATCGATTCGTGCTGAATTCAATACACGGATCACATGCAAAAGGTGGTGGAAATGGTGAAATGATGCAGGGTAGTTGTACAGCAACTCCAACAGAAATTTCTGCGATGCATTTAGTACTCTAACAGGGGTTACAATGCATATTGTTTCCCTAACATTTCTGAAATAATAAATTCTTTAAAAAACTATCACAAAAAGCGTAAGTAGATGTGAATATTTTCGTTTGACATCATAAAGTCATGTGATACGATTGATTTGTTAAAAAGCGAAGGAGGCTTAAAATGAAACTGTTTTAATTAGACATGGTGAAAGTGAATGGAATAAGCTCAACCTTTTCACAGGTTGGACAGACGTTGAACTTTCTGAGAAGGTGTAGAGTGAAGCTAAAGGCTGGCGGACGTTCTTTAAAGAGCAGAGTTTGACTTTTGATCTTTGCTATACATCATATTTGAAAGCGTGCAATCCAACATTAAACTTTGTATTATCTGAAATGGACCGTGAATGGTTACTACACTAAGACTTGGAAGCTCAATGAAAGACACTACGGTGCTGACAGGGTCAAATAAGGCTGAAAACAGCTGAGAAGTATGGTGAAGAAAAAGGTTAAGATCTGGAGAAGATCATTTGATGTTCAGCCACCACGACTTTTAGATCCAACAGATGAAAGAAATCCAGCATTACAGTAGCCACCGTAATGAAAATAAGGATGAACTTCCATTAGCTGAATCTTAAAGGATACAATTGCTCGTGCAGTTCCTTACTATGAACAGGAAATCTTACTACAGATGAAGGCTGGCAAGCGTGTCATCATCGCTGCTACGGTGATAGCTTACGTGCTCTTGTTAAGTATTTTGAAAACTTAACAGATGAAGAAATCATCGGGTAAAACATCCCTGTACAGGTGTTCCACTCTTTATACATTCGATGACAACGGAAAGTTTCATCTCTAGGAATACTTTTAGGTGACCAGGCTGCTATTGAAGCCAAAGATGGCTGCAGTTGCTAGTAGCACAGCGTTCAAAGTGCAACAAATCAAAAAGAGCCAACTGGCTCTTTTCTTATGCGATCGCATCAAGCTGTACTTTACGTACACAAGAATGTTTGAGTAATTGTTTTAACAGATTGTCTGGAGTATTTTCCATCTTAGAGATATCTAAGCTAATTAGTACTGTTGCGTATCCATCTACTGGAATGGCTTGTGAGATTGTTAAGACACTAGCTTGTGCTTTACTCAATGTTTGTGGTACTGCTGTTAATGCGCCACTTCTCATCCTTTTAGGATGAGAGAGATTGTCATCGACGTGACGTGGCAGTTATCAGAAATCTCAAATAGATAATCTTTTATAACGATAGTAGGTATTTCTAGAGATACCTACTTTTTTTACGGCTTCTGTGACCGTTTCAACTTCGTGATTTTCAAGCAGAGATCTTGCTTGGATAACTTGGCTAAAGTATTCAGGTAGAATCTTCTTATGAACAATTAGATATTCAGAGTTTTGCATGTGCTTACCTCTCTATCTCTGTGCCATGATAGGCAACGTCTAATTGTAAACATTGCCAATGATTTGGAAGTGAAGCAATCTTCAAACGTGCTGCTGTACTTAATTCCTTTTTCGCAATACATAAGCAGGTTGAACCAGAACCACTGATCAGTAAAATGCCATCGGTGTCTTCCTTTACAATCTGTTGGATTACCTCAAAGTTAGGAATTAACTTTTGACGATATGGTTCATGTACAATATCGTGTGTTGCGGCTGAAAGTAGGGGGAGATTTCCTTCTTGTAATGCTTGTGATGTGAGAATTGCATTACTGATAGCTGTAGCTACTTTAGTACGTGAGTATGCATCAGGTAATACACCACGGGCATTTTCTGTGCTAACTTCAACATTAGGTACAAGAGCTGTATATTTCCAATCTTTGTGAATTGGTAGTGTATGTGATAAGAAGTGTTTCTCATCAATTGTCATGCCAGCACATAGTCCTCCATATAAACATGGTGCAATATTGTCTGGATGACCTTCAATACTGCAAGCTAAGCGATAAATTTCTGCTTCACTCAGAAATATTGTTGTGTAAAACACTAGCAGCGACTAAGCCACCAATGATAAAGGAGGCACTACTACCTAATCCACGGCTAATTGGAATATGACAATCAAAGATAACGTGAATTGGATCGTATTTACCGATTGTCTCACAACCAAGGCGATATGCCTGCAGGAAGAGGTTGTTATCGTTATTGTATTCTTCGTCAACATTCTCTAGGAAGTTATGGTCATATTTTTCGACTTGGAAAATATTATATAGCTTTAGTGCAATACCAAGACAATCAAATCCAGAACCAAGGTTAGCAGATGTAGCAGGAGTTTTAATTGTGATCATGTTGTAGACCCTCCAAGCACTTTGCGATTGTAGCTAATGCGTCTTCTTTCTTAACCGTATTTGTAAAGCGAATTTCCATATCTTTTAAGCATGCAAGATTCTTTGGGATTGCAATAGATGTATAGTCATGTAATGCATTCATCGCTTCGAATTCATCAATACAAGACTTTTCTGTTAGAGCTGTATAAACATCCTTGGCAAACTTATAGGCACTTGCAGTAGATAATACGATACATGGTGTATTATCATTTGATTCCTGTTTGTATGCATGACATGCATGTACAGCGACCGCTGTATGTGGATCTATGAGGATATGTTCCTTATGGAAAGTATCATGTATTACTTTCTTGCATTCATCTTCGGAGCAATCATATGCCGCAAAGCTTTCTTGTAGTCGTTTACGTAAATCATCAGAGATTGTGTATTGGCCATCGTTCTTTAGAGAAGACATATATTGGTTGATTAACACATCATTATGATTGCTAAGAAGGAATAATAGACGCTCTAAGTTACTGGAAACCAGGATATCCATTGATGGGGATATCGTTGGAATAAATGCTCGATTCGCATTGTATGTACCTGTTCGAATAAAATCTGTTAGAACATTATTGGAGTTTGAAGCACACACCAGTTTCTTAACTGGTAAGCCTAGTTGTTTTGCAAGATATCCAGCAAGGATATTACCAAAGTTACCACTTGGCACAACAAAGTTAACGACATCTCCCAATTGAATATCACCGTGATTTACAAGTTTTGCGTATGAGTCAAAATAATAGACAATCTGTGGAAGTAAGCGACCAATGTTAATGGAGTTAGCAGAGGAAAGTTTCATGTGTTTGCACGCCTCTAGCACAACCGGATCTTTCATCGTCCTTTACAATGCGTTGGCAATCATCGAAAGTTACCTTTGACTGCGATGACTTCAACATTTTTACCAAGTGATGTTTGCATTTGTCTCTTTTGGATATCGGATACACCGATTTCTGGATAGAGTACTGTAATAGCAGTATTTTTAACATCTGCGAAACCATTGATTGCGGCTTTGCCGGTATCACCACTTGTAGCAGTCAGAATGGAGATGAGGTCATTTTCATTCTGGTTTTGGTATGCGGCTGTTAATAGATGTGGTAGTAGTGTTAGGGCCACATCTTTAAAGGCGCTGGTTGGACCATGCCATAATTCCATGAGCCAACCATCGTTGTATTTACATAGTGGTGCTACTTCATTGTTTTCAAATGAGTTTTGATAGGCATTTTGAACACATTGTTGGATTTGTTCGTGACGAAAGTCACTTAAAAAAAGAGATAGAATGTATTGGGCTAGCTCTAAATAACTCATCTTGAGGGTAGAGGCTAAATCTACCTTTTGATCAAGTGCTTGTGGTGTATAGAGTCCGCCATCATCAGCGAGACCTTGGATAATCGCTTCAGAAACGGATACAATTTTTTCTTTATTTCGTGTACTAATATATTTCATAGGGCTTCCTTCTTGTTTCAAAATATAGAAAAATGATACACTGTTTGTGTTTTAAATACAAGTGATCTATTTTTAGAAACAGAGGTTTATATGAAGATTGGGGTTTATTGGGACACGGAACAGTTGGTTCTGGTGTTAGAAAAATCGTTGATGAAAAGAATACAAAAGAAATCTCACAGTTAGAGATTTCTAAGATATTAGTGCGCTATGAAAAGGATATTACAGATAAGCGCATGACAGTAGATATTTCATGACATTGTGGATGATTCTGAAATTGATGTGGTAGTGGAATGTATCGGTGGTGATGAGCCGGCATTTAGCTATGTCAAAGCAGCGTTATTCAATGGAAAGCATGTTGTGACAAGTAATAAGAAAATGTTAGTAAATCATTTGGAAGAGCTTTTAGAACTTGCACGTACACGTGGGGTTAGTTTGAAGTATGAAGCTGCTTGTGGTGGTGGAATTCCTTGGATGAGTAATCTAGATCGTACTAAGCGTATCGATGATATTGAAAGCTTCCGTGGCATCTTCAATGGAACTACAAACTACATCTTAAGTAAGATGAGTGATGAAGGTTCAGAGTTTGCGGTTGCATTAAAAGAAGCGCAAGATTGTGGTTATGCGGAATTTGATCCATCAGATGATATTGATGGTATGGATACAGCATATAAAGTAGTACTTTCAAGTTGTAAAGGTTTTGGTATTCTTGCAAATATTCAGGATATTGATATCTATGGGATTCGTCATATCAGTGCAAAGGATATTGCATACGCATGCAAGCATGGTTATGTATGTAAATTAATCGGCTCAGGTGTAAAGTCTGATAGTAGTGTAAGTGGCACTGTTATTCCAACATTTATTCCAAAGCAGAATATCTTTGCGACAATACCAGCGAACTTTAATGCGATTGAAAGTGATTCTAAAACACTTGGTAAGATGACTTATGTTGGTCAGGGTGCAGGCTCTTATCCAACAGCACATGCGGTTGTACAGGATTTAATTGATTTAGTACTTCATCAAGATACTGAGGTTTCATCTGGAGTAAGTGTTTGCGTAGATAACAAGAGTCGAGTGTCCTCATTCTATGTACGTTCTGTCAATCTAAATCGCATAGAAGAAGTAATAGAAGAAAGAATTAATGAAGATACATGCGTTACAAAGAGAATGTCTTTTGTGGAGTTGGCTTCTGTGATGAAGGCATTGGAAGATGATGCGGTATTTGTAGCGGAGGTAATGCATGATTGTAAGTAAGTTTGGTGGTTCTTCTGTAGCCAGTAAAGAACAATTTGAAAAAGTAAAACGCATCGTAGATGCGAATGTGAATCGTAAGTTTATCGTTGTTAGTGCTTGTGGTAAAGAAAATCGTGATGATTACAAGGTGACGGACTTACTATATCTTTTACATGCACATATTAATTATGGTGTATCCTATGAAACAATCTTTAATCTTGTAAAAGAGAAATATCAACGTATCTGTGATTCACTTAGCTTAAAGATTGATTTGGAAAAAGAGTTTGCTAGTGTCAAAGAGATGTTAGATGCAAATGCGCCTGTAGATTATATCGTTTCTCGTGGTGAGTATTTAACTGCACGATGCATGGCTGAATATTTAGGTGCAGAGTTTTTAGATGCGAAAGATATTATCGCCTTTAAATATAATGGTGATTTTGACTTTGATCAGATTAAGCAAAATTTGGATAAGGTTGTGGACGTGGACAAGAAGTATGTTATCCCAGGCTTCTATGGTGCTTTACCAAATGGACAAATCAAAGTCATGAGCCGTGGTGGAAGTGATATTACGGGTTCAATCTTAGCCAATATTGTGGATGCGGAGGTCTATGAAAACTGGACAGATGTATCTGGTATCTTGGTTTCAGATCCACGTATCATAGATAATCCACAACAGATTCCAGTGATTACATATAGTGAACTACGAGGAATGAGCTACATGGGTGCGAATGTACTCCATGATGATGCGATTTTCCCAGTACGTGAAAAGAATATTCCTATCCATATTTTGAATACGAATGATCCAGAGAATCCTGGAACATTTATTCAAGATGATTGCGAAGAATACGATAAAGCTAACGGTACTTCAACCGTTACAGGTATTACAGGACGTAGAGATTACGCATCCTTTACAGTTGTAAAGAGTCATAGTTCAACAGAAGTTGGTTTCTTACGTAGATTATTGTTTATCTTTGAGGAGTATCACATCTCAATTGAAAGTGTTCCAATTACAGTAGATACATTTACTGTAATTGTACATAAGGGTGCAATTGAACAATGCAAGTATGAGATTCTTGCAAGGATTAAGAAAGAATTAGAACCAGATGAATTGATGTTAGAAGAAGACTTAGCGATGGTAGCCATTGTAGGTAGAGGTATGAAACAAGTACCTGGTGCTTCGGGACAACTTTTAAGTGAGTTTGGTAATCATAAGATTAATATTAAAGTCATTAACCAGAGTGCAGATGAATTATCTGTTGTGGTAGGTGTATCCAATCATGACTTCCACAATGCGATTCGCTGTATTTATGATAGATTTATTCAAGAAGAGAGGAAACATGCATGAAAATTGGAATTTTAGGTGCGACAGGTGCTGTCGGTAGACAGATGCTAGAATGCATTGAAGAACAAAACCTTGCAGTAGAAGAATTACGTTTATTTTCCAGTCCAAAATCAGCTGGACGTGTATTATCGTTTCATGGCGAAGGAATCACTGTGCAAGTTGTAGATGAGCATTCTTTTGAAGGATTAGATTATGTGCTTGGTGCAGTATCCAACGCTCTTATCAAGGAGTATTTACCTTTGATTCAAAAAGCAAATGCAGTACTCATTGATAACTCCAGTGCTTTCCGTTTACAGGATGATGTTCCATTAGTCATACCAGAGATTAACGGTGAAGATGCACTAGGTCATCATGGTGTAGTTGCTAATCCAAACTGTTCTACGATTATTGCTTTTATGGCACTTGCACCAATTCATCGCTTATCCAAAATCAAGCATGTTACTGCGACAACATTCCAAGCTGTTAGTGGTGCAGGTGTTGAAGGTATGCGTGAATTACGTGAGCAGATTTTACAGCTTGATAAGGGAGAAGAGGTTCATCCAAATGTCTTCCCAGCACAGATTGCCTATAACTGTATCGCTCAGATTGGTTCGTATCTAGATAGTGGTTATACAGCGGAAGAAATGAAGATGCACAATGAGGGTCGTAAGATCATGCATGCGGATGATTTGCAAGTAAACTGCACTTGTGTACGTGTACCGGTATATCGCTCTCATTCCATCTCTCTAACTGTAGAGACAGAACAAGAACTATCCTTGGATGCGATTCGACAAGAGATGAAAAACTTCCCTGGGGTTGAACTCATTGAAGACCATGTACCTACACCGGTAGAAACTTCGAATCAAGACATTGTATATATAGGACGAGTACGCAAGGATACAAGTCGTGCAAATAGTATTAGTCTTTGGTGTTGTGGAGATCAGATCCGTAAAGGGTGCTGCTTCCAATGCGGTTAGTATTATGACCTATTTAGAAAAAAGTAGATGATGTTTCCGTTAGGGTATTTTAGCTAGATGTGCTAAAATATGACATATAGAGACAGAGAGGAGACAACTATGTTAAATAGACTATTTGGTGCTCTTGCGGTGGCTGTCGGTGTTGGTGCAGTCATTGCAGTAAAACTATTAAAAGATCAGAAAGAAACTGAAAATAAAGAAGTAGAAGATGATGATAATGAAGTACATTTTATAACGTTGTCAGATGGAGATGGAGTAGCACAGCCTACTTACGACGCAAGTGATCGTTCTCCAGAAGTACAGGAAGTATGTGGTGTATATCCATATCTCAATCCAGACTTTGTAGAAGAATTATTAGCAGAAGCTAGTTCCTTAAATGGTATGTTTGAACAAGATACACTTGTGACAATTCATCACTATGTATCATTCGATAACGAAAAGAACCGTGAGGCTTTCTGTGATATCATGACGGCTGCTGGCTACGAATGTGCAGAAGAAGGTATCACAAAGAAGGTATTCGTAGAAGATGGTGCTATTATCAGCGATATCTTAAACGTTGCCAACCAAGCATCTGTATTAAACGGTAACTACCAGAACTACTCTATTCAGAAGTAGGAACAAACAAGTTTTCATAAGAAAAAAGTTGGGGTGAAAGCTTCAACTTTTTATACGATTTTATGAATTTGATATAAATTCACTAGATTCAAGTCTGTAGTTTGAGTGTAAGTGAAAAAGAATGATATAATATGCACGCTTTGTAGATATACAGAAGCTGTGTAAGAAGTACAGGAGATAAGAGCACATGGGGATTATTGAAGTAAAAAATCTCAGTTTTGCATATGATGAAAGTGCCAAGACAATTGATGAAGTTTCCTTTTCTATCGAGGAAGGAACCTATACAACAATTATTGGACACAACGGTAGTGGAAAATCCACAATTGCGAAGCTAATTGCAGGTCTTTTAGAGAAGGCATCTGGTTCAATCATGGTTGATGGCAAGGAATTAAATGTAGAAAACTTGAATAAAATTCGTTCCGATATCGGTATTGTTTTTCAGAATCCAGATAACCAGTTTATTGGTTCGACGGTGAGAGATGATATCGCTTTTGGACTTGAAAATCATTGTGTGCCGCAAGAAGATATGGACCGTATCATCGAAGAAAACGCAGCTCTTGTTGGAATGACAAAGTATCTAAATCAAGAACCTACACGATTGAGTGGTGGACAGAAACAGCGTGTTGCGATTGCAGGTGTACTTGCAATGAAGCCAAAGATTCTCATCTTTGATGAAGCGACATCGATGTTAGATCCACAAGGAAAAGATGAAATCAAACGTGTTATTACAGAATTACATGGTGAAAGTAAGTTGACGATTCTTTCTATCACACATGACATTGATGAAGTCGCTAAGAGCGATTATGTGATTGCGATGGATGGTGGTCATGTGGCAATGACAGGAACACCAAAGGAAATCTTTAAAGATCCAGAGAAGTTAAAGAAGATGAAGTTTGATATTCCTTTTCAGCTTAAAGTTGAGTGAGGAATTGCAGGCATGTGGTCTGCATGTTTCATCACATATTACACAGGAAGGACTGGTGGAAGAATTATGCCAATTACATTCGAGCATGTAAAACATATCTATAGCACCGGTACACCTTACCAATATGATGCTTTAAAGGATATTAACCTGAATATTACAGAAAATAAAATTACAGCGATTATCGGACAGACAGGTTCTGGTAAGAGTACGCTGATTCAGCATTTAAATGCATTACTATTACCAACTGAAGGAACAATTCATATTCTCGATCGTACAATCGACGCAAAAGAAACACCGAAGAAGCTGAAGTCTTTACGTGGTGATGTAGGTCTTGTCTTCCAGTTTCCTGAATATCAGTTATTTGAAGAAACTGTTTTGAAGGATGTTGCGTTTGGTCCAAAGAACTTTGGATGTACGGAAGAAGAGGCTATTAAAAAGGCAAAGGATGCATTAAAACTAGTTGGCCTTGGTGTTGAGAATTATGAAAAGAGCCCACTGGAATTATCTGGTGGACAAAAGAGAAGAACAGCGATTGCAGGTATCCTAGCGATGGATCCAAAGATTATTGTCTTAGATGAGCCGACGGCTGGTCTTGATCCAATCGGTACGGTACAGATGATGGAATTATTCTATGCATTAAACCGTAAATACAATAAGACAGTGCTGATCGTATCACATGATATGGAGCAGGTTTATAAATATTGTGATGAAGTGGTTGTAGTGGAAGATGGAACAATTCGTTTCCATGATAGTACAAAGAAGTTCTTTGATAATCCTGAACTATGCCGCAGTATGAATATTTTACCGCCTGCATTGATTCAGATGAAAGATAGCTTGCGTAAGAAGGGATTTGAGATTTCAGATGAAATCAATGATATTCCAACACTTGCGAAAGAAATCGTAAGGCAGGTGAAGAATCATGGGTAATTTTACACTGGGACGTTATCTGCCATTAGATTCTCCAGTTCATAAGATGGATCCACGTGCAAAGATCATTGCGATGCTAGTGATGTTAATTGCAGTGTTTATTCCAGCCGGTTGGATTGGTTATGGAGTTATCTTTGTAGTAGCCGCTAGTACGATACTTATCTCGAAGCTAAGCTTTGGTTTTATTTGGAAATCCATGAAGCCAATGTTGATGATGTTATTTTTCTTATTAATCATCAATGCATTTGTAATGAAGACAGGAGAACCATTACTAACACTTGGAAGTTTTGTAATCTATAGTGGTGCAGTATTCCAAACACTTTATATTGCGATTCGACTCATGTTGATGATTATGATTACAACATGTCTAACAGCCACAACAAAACCTTTAGATATGACTTTAGGTATTGAAGATTTATTGATGCCTTTAAAGAGATTCCATGTACCAGCATGAGATTGCCATGTTAATTAGTATTGCGCTACGTTTTATTCCAGACTTAATTGAAGAAACACAGCGTATTATGAAGGCACAACAATCACGTGGGGTTGATATGAAGGAAGGTAAACTCATGGAGAGAGTCATGGCGATTCTTTCTCTGATTGTTCCATTATTCGTATCTGCTTTACAACGTGCAGAAGATCTTGCGAATGCTATGGAGGCTAGAGGTTATGCGCCAGGAGAAAAGCGCACACGTTATAAAGTCTTAAAGATGGAAAAACGTGATTACTTTTTATTGCTAGGTGCCTTTACAACTCTAATTGTGATGATTGGATTGGCGATTCTATTATGATGCGCTATAAATGTGTCGTATCTTATGTCGGAAGAAATTATTCTGGCTGGCAATCACAGCGCAAGGGGGATTCCATTCAGGAAATCCTAGAAGCAGTGATTGAACGTATTACACAGGAAAAGGTAAACGTTATTGGATCTGGTAGAACAGATGCAGGGGTAAACGCTAGAGCACAGGTATTCATGTTTGATACAAAGCGCAAGATGCCAGCTCGTAAGTGGATGGGCGCAATCAATGCCTTCTTGCCAGACGATATTCATATCATGGCGGTTGAAGAAGAGGATGATTGTTTCCATGCAAGATATAACGTTCGCTTTAAACAATATAACTATCGTATCAATCATGGGCCATACAACGTATTTACAAAAGATACAGTTTTCCAATGCCCAATGCATCTGGATGTAGAAAAGATGAGGGAAGGTATTCCTTACCTTGTTGGAACACATGATTTTACATCCTTGAATTCTAGCTCTTTGGAAGAATACCCAGATCAAGTAAGAACAGTGCGTTCCATCACATTAACAGAAGAGGATGGCGTTATTACACTAGCATTTGTAGGAAAAGGGCTTTCTTACGATATATGGTTCGTATGATGGCTTCTGTATTCATTGAAATTGGAAAGCATAAGTATGAACCATCTCATATCCAAGAGATTCTAGATGCGAAGCGTAAAAGCTTCCCACATAAAAATAGTCCTGCTGAAGGACTAACATTAGAGTATGTTGATTACTTCAAGACATTGGCACTTGATGAAACAGGAATGGTTCGTGAGTTTTTAATGGGGGATGATACCTCTTGTACAAACCAAGAACTTTCTATATTAGAGCAAAGCAGTTAAAGAGAATGCTAGCCATCAGTTCTATGCGATGACTACAAGACATAGTCAAGAATTATTAGGGTATTATGAAATCAATCAAGGGGAAGCTTCATTACATATTCTTGAAGAAGAACGTGGTATTCCGCTAGCAAATATCCTACTTCCACAACTAGAGAAACGCTTACAAAAGCAAGCAATCTTCAAACCAATTCAGATTTATAACAAAAGTGGAAAAATTGTATCAAATTCAGTAGAAGAAACGAAATAATCTAATTGACTTGCGGGGTATCAACGGCTAAAATGGTAAATGGCACTTCATGCCAATGTAGCCCCGGAAACTACATATGGAGGAAAGTAAAAATGCGTCAAACAACTATGTTAAAGCCAAGTGAAGTTGTTCGTCAATGGTATATCGTTGATGGAACTGACTGCACATTAGGACGTCTAGCTACTCAGGTAGCAACATTATTAAGAGGCAAGCACAAGCCTGCCTACACACCACACGTTGACTGTGGAGATTATGTAATCGTAATCAATGCAGACAAGATTAAGATTAGTGGTGACCAGGATGCAAAGAAGTTCTACTATAGTCATTCTATGTATCCAGGAGGACTTCGTACAAGAAGTACAAAGGTTATGCGTGAAAACTACACTGTTGAATGGGTTGAAAAAGCCATCAAGGGTATGTTACCACATAACAAATTGGGTGATGTACAGCGTAAGCATGTATTTGTTTACACAGGTGCTGAACACCCACACGCAGCTCAGAAGCCTGTTGAGCTAAAGGTAAAGTAAGGAGGATAAGACAAGATGGCAACTAAGAAGAAAGTAACTTATGTTGGAACAGGACGCCGTAAGCAGTCCGTTGCTCGTGTCTTCATGACTCCGGGTACAGGTGTTGTAACAGTTAATGGTCGTACTTTAGAAGAATACCTACCACAAGCAACATTACGCATGGTAGTTAATTCACCATTAGTACTCACAGAAACTAAGGAACAGTTCGATATCAAGATCAATGTAGCAGGTGGCGGTTATACTGGCCAGGCTGGTGCAATGCGTCATGGTATTGCTAGAGCTCTTCTAGAAGCTTCTGCAGATTACAGACCAGCATTAAAGAAGGCTGGTTTCCTAACACGTGATTCCCGTGAGAAGGAAAGAAAGAAGTACGGTTTAAAGGGTGCTCGTCGCGCTCCACAGTTCTCCAAGCGTTAATTTGCTGGATTGGACAGTACAACAAACAAAGAAACACTTTGCATGTATTTGCAGAGTGTTTTTCTTAGTTTTGAACTAGTAGTGTAGAGTGGTGTATTTGATACGAATATAGAGGAAACTGAAAGGGTTTGCTAATAGTATTGTAGTATGCTTAGCAAATGTTAAGTTTTCCTTAAGATAATATATAGAATTTATACAGAAAATAGAATTTATATGAAATATTTTCGACTTAAATAAAGATAGTGGAAAAACCAATGAAATCATTTTTCAGAAATAGAAGAAATTGAAAAATGTAGATACAGTATAGAGATTTTTGATTACAGTGTATGAATTTGTTTTTCATAATACTATCTTCTAAATTCTCAAAAATGATGTGACTTTTGAGTAATAAATGAGGGGTTATTTGTAGTCTTAAAAATCCAGTGCATCGATTTTTGACGATTACAAAATTATCCTCTAAAATTTGTATGACTATGACTGCGCAGTTTTGTTTTATAACGCATTTCATTTTGATAAGGAAACTGGCAGGATATATGTGAATTAAATGCAACTAAAGTAGCAGAATTAAAAAATTTAATTACAACAGTGTATATTACGAAATAATACTAAAAGTAAAGGGGATTAGTAAGTATGAAAAATAGAAAAATGAGATTATTTTCCCATATTATGACAGTTATTTTGATGTTGAATATGGTACTAACAAACATCTTACCAACTCATGCAGTTGGTGCTACACCACCACCGGTTTCAGAGATCGATTAACTTTGGAGCTAAAGGCTCATTGAAGATTAGCCTGAAACCAACGTCACCAACCGAAGTGAGGGGTCTCGATAATATTTCTACAGGCATCGAAATTGACGGTACTGGTTTAACACAACCAGTTGAAGGCTTTGTATCTAGAAGTTGAAGTAAATACAAAGCAATCATCTAAGAATTTCAATGATACAAGAAATATTGAAAGTGATACTTACTTAGATAACTTTTCTACTCCAGCTGCAAAGACACAACCTATTATTAAATCTGAAGAAACAATCGTTACTAATGATGGTAGAACAATTAAGCGTATTTATCTGAATAAGATTGATACAACAGTTAAATTAGAACTTCCTTATGTAATGAGTTTTTCGGATGGTATTACGCCAAAGGATTTTGAATTAAAACCAGTTGTACGTTTATATGATAGTTCAAAGACTAATTTAGCAACATTGACAGAACAGACATATACAATTACGTATAAGAATCCATGGTTAATTAAGCAGGTTGCAGGTGAAGAAACAGATAATCAGCTTGTTTATGGTGGTATTAATAAGCAAGGTGATCCAAATTCTTTATCTGATGATAGAACATCTGATGTCATCTTCAATTTTAGATTGAATCAATACGAACGTTCATATCGTTCGGTTATCATCACAGATACACTTCCAACATATATTAACTATGCTGGTCAAACGGTGACAGCACACTTTGATCCTGCAAAGAATCCAAATTGGACATTAGGTGCAGATGGTAAGACAGTAACCTTGCGATATGATGTTCCGACGGGTGTACCACATTTATTTGATAACTATCGTGATAATCTGCCAGGATATTCAGAGTTAAGACTATCTTTCCCAGGGGCGAAATATTTAAACGGTTCAGATCGAGTAGTATTTGAGAATAATGCAACATTACAGGGTTTACCATATAATCCAAGTACTGCGGAAGATACGATTGGCAAAGTTTCTGGAAATGAACATAACTTTGCGTCAGATAAAAAGAAGTTCCGTTTAGCAGGTGATGACTTTAGTGGTGACGTCATGCTTTCAAAAGCGTGGTCCCTAAAACAATCAAGTTTGACCAGAATAGCTTTAGCGGTACAAGAGTTGACTACGGAATTACATTAATAAATAAACTTTAGATAAAACTTTAACTGATATTGAGTTTACAGAGGATGTTGTAGATACTGAAAACCGTCTATTCCTAACATCAGTCTATGGTAACTTAGCTGCGTTTGGTTCTAAGATTGGATTCCGTATGGATCAAGTAGAACTAAGAGGTTATAAGGATGACGGAACATATGACATTCTTCCTGTTACACCAGATGGACAATACTGGTTATTTAAGAGAGAAACAAACCAAAGCTGGTAAGAGACAATTACAGACATATCTCAGATCAAATTAATGATGGTTCATTAGGTGCCTGCGAATGCGGCAGCGATTGTGCCACAGTATAAGAAAGTTGGTATCTATCTAAAGGACGTAACACTCCAGCCAACAATGAGTATTATATTTAACATCAAGATGATGTTCATGGATCCTTTCCATGAGGAATATAGCGCAACAAGGCCACTAAAAAATATAATTAAAGTAACTTCAAATAGGGTGAATGATGATGGTTCTAAGACACCACTTAACTTGAGTAGTGAGTGGGATACTTCGTTTACACCATTTAATGAAAAGGTACACCTTTGGAAACAAACTTTCTTCCAAAAAGTTGGTATGCCTGGTGAACGTTTTACAGCACGTTTGAATTTCAGTTTAACAGAATTATCTAGCGCCCGTTATTTTAAGAATCCAACATACGTTGACTTACTACCTTTAGGTGTATCTTTCGACTCACAAACATATGTAACACGTGTAGTCAATCATATTGAAGGCTGGTCATTTGAATTCATTAAGAATTACAATGATACAGGTCGTGATGCGGTAAAGATTAAGATGCCATCAGGCTATGCATATCAATTTGAAAATATGGCCTTTGATATTAAGGATTTAGTTATCAATGATGACATCATTCCAAGTAAGGCTGAAAATGATGAGTTAAATAACAATAATGAAGTATATTTCTACGCCGAAAACTGGACAAATGGTGTTCCACCAGAACTAACAGCGCAATATGATCCAAAAATCTTTGTAAATGATGACTTAGATATCAATATGAACAGTGTTACAAATGAGAAAATCTTGAAGGCAACTTCTAAGATTTTAGGTAATAACGTTGAGAGTATTCAATCGGATAAACATATCCGTAGTTTAGAACCAAATATAGAAGGTGGAGCTGCTGTTTACGGTAGAGCATTCACAAATAAGACAATCACAACAGACTTTGCGGATGTTACAAATACAAGCGGTCTTTTCCAATATCGTATTAGTGTTCGTAACTACTACAACACACCAATGAATAAGATTGTGATGTACGACGTATTCCCATTTGTTGGAGATGGTAGAAATTCTGCTTTCAGTAATACTTACAAGGTCCGGTTGAACTAAAGATTGGTTCAACTGATGTAAGTAGTCAGTATGATATTTACTATCGTACAGACAAGTATCCAAATCCAACTGATGTAAATGAACTATCAAGCTCACTTTGGACCACAACACCTGCTGATTATTCACAGGTTACAGCCATCAAAGTTATCGGTAAGAATGGTACGATTCTTGAACCATACCGTGTTTTATCAGCTTACTTAACAATGAAGGCTCCAAAGTATGATGCGACTCTAACAGAAGCAATTGCATACAATAGTGCAAATGTTATCTATAACAATGAGACAATCATGCGTCATGTACCTGCAGTTGCAAACCAATTAATTGATGTAATGGATGTATCTGTAGAAAAGAAATGGTTAGATGTGGATGGTAACCCAATCACTACCCCTGATGTAAACTCCATCACTGTGAAGTTACTTGCGGATGGTGTTGATACAGGTAAGACATTGGACATTACTGCTGCAGATAACTGGAAAGGCAAAATTCACTCATCTACGTCAATACAATATTGAAACTGCAACTGATGGTACGACTACAAAGACACCAATTGTATATTCTGTAGAAGAAGTTGGTGCAAATGATGATGGTCAAGTAACTTACAATGGCAAGAAGTATCAAGTAACTTCTACTTCTGGAAAGGTGAATAAAGACTCCCCAACAGATACAGTTGCATTAGAGATTACAAATAAACTCCTACAGGAAAAGGTATCTATTTCTGGTAAGAAGTTCTGGGTTGATGATGAGGATAATGATGGTAAGCGTCCAACATCCATTACAGTACGATTACTCGCAGATGGTGTAGAAGTGCAGAATAAGACTGTTACGAAAGATACTGATTGGGAATTTACGTTTGAAGATTTACCGAAGTTCAATGGAACAACAGAGATTGTTTATACAATCAGCGAAGATGCAGTAGCAGATTATTCTACAAGCATTAGTAATTATGATATTGCGAATACACATGCACCTGAACAGCTTGTTATTCCTGTTAAGAAGGTTTGGGTAGATGATAATGATGCACAATCATTACGTCCTGCTAGTGTCCATGTAACATTATTTGCGGATGGCGAGAAAGTTGATGAAGTTGACTTAAATAGTGCAAATCAATGGCAACATCTCTTTGATGGATTACTCAGATATCGTAACGGTACTGAGATCCAATATACTGTACAGGAAGAAGCGGTTGCAAACTACACGACATCCTATTCTGGTGATATGACTACATCTTTCACTATTACAAATACGATTGATGGTAAGGTGTCGATTCCTGTCACAAAGAAGTGGATTGGTAAGGAAGCAGAAAGTGCAACAATCCGTCTTTTAGCAGATGGTCAAGAAGCAGCGAATATTACATTAAATGCTGAGAATAACTGGCAACATACATTTACAAATATGCCGAAGTATAAGGATGGAAAGCTCATCACTTATACAGTTGCCGAAGATACGATTGCTGGATATACAACAGCGATTACAGGTGATGCGACAAATTATGTTGTCACAAATACGAATACGAAGAAGATTGATATTCCTGTTACAAAGACTTGGGTAGGACCAGAAGGAACTTCTGCGGAAATTATTCTATCTAAGGATGGTACAGAGATTGATCGTGTAACGCTGAATGCAGCAAATAACTGGACACATACATTTACAGGCTTAGCTTTATATGACAGCACAGATGGCCATGAATATGCGTATACAGTTACAGAAACAGATATTGCAGGATATGATAAGAATATTACTGGTAGTCAAACAGAAGGCTTCAAAGTTACAAATACTTACAAGCCAACACCGGTCACTGTAAATCCTGACCTTAAGAAGACAGTAGAAGGCAATCCAGCAAATCCTGCAAAGTTTACTTTTAAATTTAAAGCATTAGATACGAATAATCCTATGCCAGAAGGAAGTCTAAATGGTATTAAGGAAGCTACTATCACAGGTGAAGGTACAACTTCTATCGGAGAAATTAAATTCAAACTCCCAGGAACCTATGTGTATGAACTGACAGAGGTACAAGGCTCTACAAGAGGCTATACATACGATCAGACAGTATATACGTTCACTTACAAAGTGAAGGATGTAAATGGTGATTTACAATCAGAACTTGTAATTACAAAGGGTACTGAAGAAGTGAATACAGCTGAATTTATAAACGTATATAAACCAAATCCTATTAAGGTTAATCCACCTGTGAAGAAGGTGGTTGTGGGAAGTCCTACAAATCCATCCACATTCACATTCCGTTTGAAGACATTGGATCCAAATAATCCAATGCCGCAGGGATCTACAGCTGGTGTGAAGACTGTTACAATCACAGGTACTGGTGAAACTGAATTCGGTGAGTATGAATTTACTGAAGAAGGAAGCTATGTTTATGAAATCAGTGAAGAGGTTGGTAGTGATCCTAACTATGCATACGATGCGTCCACTTATACAATTACTTACACAGTAACAGATGATAATGGACAACTCGTTGTAGCAACTAAGGTTGTGAAGGATGATGGTACACAGATGCCAGTTGCGACTTTCACAAATACGTATACACAACCAAAGAAACCAACACCACCAACATCTGATACAAATGGAATCACTTCATTTGCGACGATGTTATTGATGTCAATCTTAGGTTTTGCGGCTGCAGTCATTAAGAAAAATCAAATGTCCCGATAAAGTAGTTGATATAACGTAAAAGCGATTAGCAATGGATGCTAATCGCTTTATTACTTAGAATTTGTTTTAAGTAGATATCTTTGATAGAGATATACACCAACACAAGTGCCAACGGTATTAGTAATTACATCACTGACGTCGCTAACGCGATCAAATGAGAGTAATGGTTGTAAGACTTCAATACCAATACTTTGCAGAAAAGTCTGATGAGAATGAACTACCCATGGTTTGAGAGTTGTATTTTTGTCGAATTAAAAAGCCAAATGGTGATAAACAATGATATAATAATAAAGCTCAGTTAGATAATCTCGCGCTGTAACTGCCAGTCGATAAACGGATAGAAGTTTGTCTTTGATGAGAATCCACTGAAATTGTGTCAATATCTTTAGGTTTTCTTCTAATATATATTGATGGATAGCATAAATAATCATGGATATTGTGGTATAAGTGCTATGTTTGTATTAGTACAATTTCGTTTTATGATTGAAAGAAATGATATTACATAGTAATTTTGTGGAATAGTAGGACGTGTGATTCCTATGCTTATGAATTTTATTTTTGATAAAATAGATTGGAGTTTCAGGTGTGACGATAGAAATAAAAAAACTCACTGAAGAGAATATACGAGATTATATAGAGTATCTAAAAATTGCCCGTTCTTTAGAGCCGAGTTTAATGATGACAGATACTGTCGATGATGAAGCTATTATTGATCGTTTAGCAAAAGACAACGATGGGTTGTGTAAGTCATTATTGGCGTATGAAAATGATAAAGTGATCGGCAGATTGGAGTATCATTTTTATACATGTCTTCAGGATAATTATAGGATGTGTTATGTTGACTGGGTATATATATTACCTAGTTTTAGACACAAAGGGGTTGCGAAAAGTTTATTTCGGAAATTGGAAACGATATGTTTGGAAAGTAATATAAATCAATATTTTCTAATCCAAGCAGACAATGATTCTGCTGCTCAATTCTATAAGTCTTTTGACGGTGCTAGTTCACAATTATGCTCAGTTTTAAGAAAAACGTTAACATAGTTTGATGGTGCTTTATCAAGTGGGTAATAAAATGAGGTAAACCTCTTAAGTTGTAATTCAACTTTTTGGTTTACCTCATTTGTGTCTATAAAATTGATAAAGGAATACGCCAATCCAGGTTCCAATTGTATTGGTGATGACATCACTGATATCACTAACTCTATCAAAGGATAGTAATGGTTGTAGAATTTCAATACAGATACTAAATAGGAATCCTGTTAGAATTATTTGTAGTGGTGTAAGTTTTGTGTTTTTGCGAATTAAAAAGCCAAATGGTATAAACAATGATATATTTAATAATGACTCAGTTAGATAATCTCCGCGCTGTAACTGCCAGTCGATAAACGGATAGAAGTTTGTCTTTGATGAAAATCCATTGAATATATTAGGGATGTGTATGATGATAGGCATTAGTGTTAACATCATCATGACACATATATACAGATAGAGTGCACTATACCAAATCAGCTTCTTTTTTGGTAGTTGTTTCCATCTTTGTAAAAAGACAAAATAATATAAACATCCTAAAACGATGAAATCCGGTAACATGGGTAGAATTTGAATTTGCATAGAAGAATTTTAACACACATGCTAGAAAGTATGTAACAATAAATGGTGTGTGTACGGAGGTCAAATGAAATTTCTTGAACAGTTTACACTAATCACCGACATTATCTTTGGACTAATGATCTTGTTATATCTATATCAGATTGTATATATTGCGGTAAGTATGTTTAAAGCGCAAGGTTCCAAAGTTACCTGATGCAAAGAAGAATCATCGATATGCAATTTTTATCTCTGCCCGTAATGAAAAAGGTGTTATTGGTGAATTATTAGATAGTTTACACAATCAGACTTATCCAAAGGACATGTATGATATTTATGTCGTTGCGGATAACTGCACAGATGAGACTGCTGAAGTAGCTCGTAATCATGGAGCGATTGTATATGAACGCTTCAACCAAGAAGAAGTTGGTAAGGGGTATGCATTAAACTTTCTTTACCATCATGTGATTGAGTTGAAGGGTGAAGATTACTATGAAGCTTTCATGGTATTTGATGCGGATAATATCATCGATAAGAATTTCTTATATGAAGTAAATAAGACATTTGATACGGGTGAATTTGATGCGATGACGACATATCGTAACTCTAAGAATTTTGATGAAAACTGGTTAACAGCAGCATACTCTATCTGGTTTATGCATGAGGCACGTCACTTAAATTACCCACGTATGTTGTTGGGGGCACAGTGTGATGATTTCGGGTACAGGCTTTGTTGTTTCTGCGAAAGTAATGAAAGATAATAGTTGGCCATACTACCTTCTAACAGAAGATATTCAATTCTCAGTTGTAAGTACGATTAATCAATTAAAGATTGGCTATTGTGATACTGCAATTTTATATGATGAACAACCATCTACTTGGAAACAATCTTGGAAACAGCGTATGCGTTGGGCAAAGGGTTTCTATCAGATTGATGGTAAATATTTGGGTGATCTAGCAAAAGGTGTCATCACTGCAAAGGGAAGACGTCTTGCCTTCTATGATATTTTGATGACAGTATTACCAGCTGGATTATTAACAATTGCGATTTTTGGTTTTGTATTATGGATTCTAGCTCCGGCTGGTTTAATGCCATACTATGTTCGTCTTGTCTTCCAAAGAGAGATGTTGTGGTTTGTATTTAAAACTATCGGATGCTTGTGGGTATCCTTAATGATTATTGGGGCTATCACAGTTGGTATGGAATGGGATCGTATCGAGACCAATAACTGGGCTAAAAGTTAAGCATTTATTGTTGTTTCCCGTTGTTCTTGTTGTCATATTTACCAATTTCTATACAGGCATTGTTTACAAAAGTACATTGGGCTCCAATTGAGCATCACTCAACAGAAGAATTAAATAAAAAGAATGAATAATAAATGGAGTGAACCGAAAGAGTTCACTTCATTTTTTCATATAATGAAATTATTTGGTGATAAGGGATTATGATAGTAATAGAGATGTTTGAATCACTAGGAGGATTCTGCGATGAAATATGACTTTACAACAATTATGGATCGTCATGGCAAAGATGCGATTGCGGTCGATGGTATAGGAACAGCAGGAAAACCTGAGTTGCCTGATGAGGGTTTTGATGTAATTCCAATGTGGATTGCAGATATGAACTTTCCTACAGTTCCTTCTGTACAGGAAGAAATCATAAAGCGTGTGAATCATCCTGCATTTGGATATTTTGCGCCAAGCGAAGAATACTATCAGAGTATCATCGATTGGCAAAATAAGCGTAATGGAGTAACAGGATTATTGCCAGAACATATTGGATATGAAAATGGTGTTCTGGGTGGTTTGTTGTCTGCTTTAACAGCTTACGCTGCTCCTGGAGATGCAGTGTTAGTACATAGTCCGACATATATTGGATTTACGCATTGTTTAAATAATAATGGTTTTTCATATTGTACATAGTCCACTCGTAAAGGATGAAGATGGTATCTGGCGGATGGATTATGGAGATATGGAAGAGAAGATTAAGCAAAATCATATTCATGTGGCAATCTTCTGTTCCCCACACAACCCTTGTGGTCGTGTGTGGCAGTTGGATGAAATTCAAAAAGCAATGGAAATCTTTGAACGTAATGATGTAGTTGTTATCTCGGATGAAATCTGGTCAGATATTATATTAGAAGGATATAAGCATATTCCTACACAATCTGTGAATGCATGGGCACATGAACATGTAGTTGCATTATACGCACCGAGTAAAACATTTAATCTTGCAGGATTAGTGGGAGCCTATCACATCATCTACAATCAGACACTGCGTGATCGAATTCATTCGAAAGCCTCAAAATCTCACTACAACAATATGAATGTATTATCCATGCATGCATTAATTGGTGCCTATAAACCAGAAGGGCATGCATGGTTAGAAGAACTACGAGAAGTGATTACTGGTAATGTAAATTATGCAGTAGAGTATATCATAGAGAACTTTCGAAGGTGTAGAGTTAATGAAGCCAGAAGGAACCTACATGTTATTTATTGATTGTGAGAAATGGTGTAAGCAACACACTAAAACAATCGAAGAAGTTGAAAAAGCTGGATATCGTGTTGGTGTTGCTTGGCAAGATGGACGCATGTTTCATGGACCATATAGTATTCGTATGAATTTGGCACTACCTTTCACACGTGTACAAGAAGCTTTTAAACGTTTAGACCAATATGTATTTAATGCAAAGTGGTAGTAAAAAAATCCGTCATTGACGGATTTTTCAATAGTCGGGGTGACGAGATTCGAACTCACGACCTCTTCGTCCCGAACGAAGCGCTCTACCAAGCTGAGCCACACCCCGATACTCTACTGTTTATTATATCAAACTGAGAAAATATGGAGAGTGAAAATTTACTGCTTTGATTGCTTTATGAGATAGAGAATACCACTAATAACACTCGTAATAATTGCTAGTACAATATACATTAATAGAAAACCTGCTATACCTGCCACAATATCAACGAAGTCCATTGTACCGGTATGGGTAATACCTTGACCAATTTCAATCGCAAAGGTAATCACAATAATGAGTGTAAATACATAGATGAAAGTTAATGTTAAAAAGTGATGTCGCTTTGCGAGGAATTTGAAGAATGGATATATAATCGCAATCATCAAAATTCCAAGGATACCTATTACTATAAAATGTAAGTCTTTATCAGATAATCCAATCAGATTATTATCATTCCATGTCAAAATTGTATTATGAATAGAAGTAATTAATTAATCAGAAAATAGAGAATTTTTGTTAACATAAGGGCCTCCTTGGGGAGTATCATAGCAGAATTCAATACTGTTATAAAAGTGATAAAATGATGAGACTTTCAATGAAAGTGATTTAGCGAAAGCTAGGGGAATCGAATTTGTTTGGATATGGTATAATATTGGCATGCGAAAAGCGACTTTTTATAGTGCTTTTTGGGAGATTATTATGAATCAAAATGTAAGAAAGATTACCGAAGGGGCAATGATGGTTGCCTTAATCGGCGTATTTATGTTAATCGATAGACAGTTCCAAGGAACATTTAGCAGTATGTTTGTGTTCCTATTACCATTACCAATGGTATATTTTGGGGCAAAATATGGGCTGCGTGATAGCTTGATGGTTCTAACTGCTATCATCTTTGTGTCCTTTATTTTCGCAAGTCCATTTGCAGTATTCTTCTTTGTCGCGGAAGCGATTATTGGTTTAGTATATGGATGTGGTATCTATCAAAATGTAGAGAGTAAGAGATTATTGCTCAGAACGATGGTTCTTGGAGGTCTTACAGAACTGCTTGCGGTTGTGATTAACGTAGCTATCTTTGGTGTTAGTTTTGATCAACTTGTATTAGAATTACGTGAAACTTTTGATATGATGCAAAAATCAATGGGTTTAACGGTAAATACAAATGTGGATATCAACGTATTATTGCGAAATGTATTCTTCGTAAGTACGTTGATGTTAGGTGTATTAGAAGCGATAGTGACACATATTTCATCAAGATTATTACTCAAGAGATTGCGTATGAAGGTTCCTGAATCAACACCGCTCTATCTATACTTTCCACCTAAGTGGATTGGATATGTAGCACTAGTTGGAATGTTTGGGTATTTATATATCGGTTCTGGTTATATTAAAACAGAACCAGCTCTAACAATTATTTCGGCGTTAGGAACATTTGCGTATTTCTATCTAACAGCAATGGGTGTTGTTGGATTACTAGTTATGATTGGATTAATGGCAAAGGAAAGTCGTAAAATCTTAACATTTGTAGTGTTTATCTTAGCGATAGTTCTGTCATTTCCGGTTGCGATTTATGGATTTTTATATATCACAACAAATATGCATCAACGAATAGTAGAGGAGGGATATCATGCAACAAAAAATGAATCGAATTAAACAGCTTGTTTTTGTGGCACTTGCTATCCAACTTGCGGTTGTTATCTTATTGCAGTTGATTTTCAAATTAAATATCTTGCCAGGTATCTTGGTATTGATTGCAGAGGCTCTTATAGCAGTATATCTCTTAGAGTTTTTCCAATCTGCGAATGAAGAAGAGTCCATTGGTCTAGAAAAGTATTTAGGTGGTTCTTACGCTGATGCGTATCTAGTTGGTGGCGTAGGTATGATGAACTACGATGAAAACTATGTCATTACATGGCAGAGTGAGCTCTTTAAGGAGAAGAGGACTTGATCGTATTGGTTCTAAATTACTGACCTGGTTACCTGAAGCCAATGATATTATTTCCGGGGAAACGGAAAAGGTTAATGTTCAGATTGACCAATATGTTTATGAAGTAAGTAAGCGTGAAAATGCGCCAACGATATTCTTTAAAGATATTACGCTTTTGGATAAGTATCGTGGTAAGTATAACGAAGAACATGTTGTACTAGGTCTAGCTAGTTTTGATAACTATGAAGAAAGTACGATGTATGCGGATGATGCGGATATTGCAAATATCAATGCGACAATTCGTACACCGCTCAACGAATACTTCCAGCAGTATGGTGTATTCTTAAGAAGATTAAATAACAATCGTTACTTTATTAGTACTCAATGAAAGGAATCTATCGTGAAATTGCGGCAGATCGTTTCTCAATTCTAAATATTGTACGTAAGGCTTCGCAGAAGGCTGAAGTATCTATCACATTGTCTATGGCTTTTGCCAAGGGTAGTTCAAACTTTGCGGAGCTTGATGAGACAGTTACGAAGTTAATGGATCTTGCGCAAACGCGTGGTGGTGACCAGGTTGCGATTCAGGTAGTTGGCGAAGATGTTAAATACTTTGGTGGTTCAACTGAAGCTGCTGAGAAGAGAAGTCGTGTACGTGTACGCGTTATGGCACATGCATTACGTGACCTCATTCAACATTCTTCCAACGTAATTATCTGTGGACATAAGAATGCGGACTTTGACTGTATTGGTTCTGCAATTTGTTTATCTAAAATGGCATCTGCTTTCAATAAACCGGTCAGCATTATTGCTAAGACGGGTGGTATTGAAGAAAAGTTAGAAGCTGCAATGAAAGAAAATGAGCAGGAACTAGCAGAAGGCGTAACATTTGTAACAGAAGGCGAAGCCATCAATCAACTGAAGGATGATACACTTGTCATCATGACGGACCATCACAACATTCTACAGTCTAATGGTGCAAAACTATTGGAGATGGCAAAACGCATTGTGGTAATTGACCATCACCGCAGAAGTACAGATATGGGTATAAAGCCTATTTTGATTTATATTGAAGCAGGTGCTTCTAGTACTTGTGAAATCTTGACGGAAATGATTCCGTTTATATCAAGCAAAGTAGATATTTCTGAATTAGAAGCGACATTCATGCTTGCAGGTATGACAATTGATACACGTAAGTGGCGTGAAAGAACAGGTGTACGTACCTATGATGCGGCGAGTGCTTTACGTAAACTTGGAGCTGATCCACAGGTTGCGTATGACTATCTAAAAGATACATATGAAGAGTTTGCATTGAAGAGTGCAATTATGAATGCAAGTGAAAGTTATCCAGATGGTATTGTAATTGCGGCTGTAGAAAACGAGAAGATTACACGTTCTATTATGAGTCAGGTTGCGGATAGTTTATTGAGTATTCAAGATGTAAAGGCAGCCTTTGTTATCGCACAGGATAAGAGTACAGGAATCAATAGTATTTCTGCACGCTCAAATGGTGAAATAAACGTACAGGCAATTATGGAAGCCATGCATGGTGGTGGACATATGACAGCTGCCGCAACACAACGTAAGGATGCGACAGTCAAAAAGAACTCAAAGAAGAGTTAATTCATATTATTGAACAACAAAAGAAGGAGGCAGAAGATGAAAGTAATTCTTAAACAAGATGTTAAAAAAGTAGGAAAGCGTGGAGATATCGTTGATGTTTCTGATGGCTACGGAAGAAATTTCTTAATCGCAAGAGGACTTGCGGTGGCAGAATCTAAGGCTAGCTTAGAAATCTTAAAAGAACAGAAATCAGAAGAAGCTGCACTAGAAGCACAGCGTGAACAAGAAGCACGTGAAAAAGCTGCTTTATTAGAAAAGACAGTAGTTACTTTCACAGTGAAGTCTGGTAAAGAAGGAAGAGTCTTCGGTTCTGTTTCCACAAAGCAGATTGTGGAGGCTTTGAATAAACAAGGCATTATTATCGAAAAGCGCAAGATTATTGATACAGAACCGATTCATAGTCTTGGCACAACAAGAGTAAAAGTTGAATTACACAAGAATGTTATCGGTACAATCGTTGTAAAAGTACTGGGAAGTGAGAACTAAGTATGCCACGCGTATTGCCTTCTGCACCTGAGGCAGAAGCTAGTTTACTTGGAACTATGCTTGTATACCCAAGTTCTTCTCGTACAGCACTTGAAGAAGGACTTGAAGCTGACGATTTCTTCATCGAATCCAATCGTCGTATCTATCATGCATGCGAAGAACTGTATCAAGAGGGTATACAGATTGACTCTACCACTGTTGCGACACGTTTAAAGGATACAGATCTTTTAGATAAGTCTGGTGGAATGGAATACATTCTGAATTTAATGAATGCTGCTGTAACAAGTGCGAATACATTAACGTATGTTAATTTGATTCGTGATAAAGCGATGATGCGTCGTATGATTGAAGCTGCTGAAAGAGTTGTGGAAGAAGGCTTTAATGGACAGACAGATTTGAATGATTATCTTGATCGTTCAGAGAAAGAAATTTTAAATGTATCTCGTAATCGTAAAGCTGGTGAATTTAAAAATCCTAATGATGTCTTAAATGAAGTATTAAAGACAATTCGTGCAGCATCTCAGAATTCATCTGAGATTACTGGTTTAAAGACAGGCTTTAATGATCTTGACCGTATTACACATGGTTTACAGCGCGGAGATATGATTGTTTTAGCTGCGCGTCCATCTATGGGTAAAACAGCGGTTGCCTTAAACTTAGCAATGAATGCTGCGCTTATTCCACAAACTCAAAAAGGTGCAATTGCGATTTTCTCACTTGAGATGGGTGCAGAACAGTTAGCGATGCGTTTGTTAAGTGCGAAGAGTCATATTCAGGGCGATAAGTTAAAGACAGGTCGTTTAACAAATGAAGAGTGGAATCGTATTAATGAAGCTTCAGCAGAGTTAAAAGCTTCTAATATTTATATTGATGATATGGCAGGAATTAAGATTCCTGAAATCTTCTCAAAGTGTCGTAGACTACAAGCAGAACATGGCTTAAACATGGTTATGATTGACTATATCCAGTTGATCAGTGGACCATCCGATCGTTCTGGTGTAAACCGTCAACAAGAAGTATCCGATATCTCTCGTAGCTTAAAAGCACTTGCACGTGAGCTAAAGGTTCCAGTTGTGGCCTTATCTCAGTTAAGTCGTAGTGTTGAAGCACGTGAAGATAAAAGACCGATGTTAAGTGACTTACGTGAATCTGGAGCGATTGAGCAGGATGCCGATATTGTTATGATGTTGTATCGTGAGTCCTACTATAACGAAGAAGCAAAAGAACAAGCTAGAGAATCTGGAACAGAACGTTTAGAAATCAATCTAGCAAAGCACCGTAATGGTGCGACAGGTAGAGTTTATGTAGCGTTTGAAGCAGATACGAACGCACTATATAACATTGCCCCAAATAAACCACAATAATGAAGGAGGAAGGCATGAAAAATTTGATTGCTGTAACAATATGCTTAGTGTTATCAATCGTAATTGTAATCGTGCCTTCTTTTTTCTATCCTTCCTATGAGGGTGTTGTAGCAGGAACAGTTGGTGATTTTAACCAAACTGTAGAAACGATTACTTCTGATATACATAAAGTATATAAGTTGTATAAAGATCAAAAGTTGATAGGTATCATAAAAGATAAAACTTACATGGATGAACATCTAAATACCGTTTATGAAACAAAGTATGCGAGCATGTTTCCAAATACACATATCAGTATTGCTAGTAACATGTATCTTGTTGAAGAGATGAGTTCAAATGTATATACAGATGCAGATGCTGAAATCATGCAGTATTTAGATGATCATTCTCTATACAGCATTGCTTGTAAATCAATCTCTTTCTCCGATGGAGATAAAGAGTATGCAAGAATTTTTGTGAAATCAGAAGAAATTTATCAAGAAGCGTTACAGAAGTATTTATCCTATTTTATTGATGAGGATACACTAGAAGCTATTCATGAGCACCAGATAATTCCAAATTTAATGGAATATGGTGAAATGATAATGGGTTTCAAAATCGATCAAACAATACAGATTGCGGATGCGTACGCATCCGTAGGAGAGATCAAGACTACGGAAGAAGAAGTATTACGTTATTTATCCTATGGTGATAACGAGAGTCTTGAATACTATACAGTTGAAGAAGGAGATACACTAGCTTCAATAGGTTTACAGAATTATGGTTTAACTGCAGAGCAGTTAATGCGTATCAATCAAGATGTAATTACAGATGTAAATCAAACTTTAACTGCAGGTACAAAACTATGTGTAACGTATTTTACTTCACCAATTGATATATATGTTTTTAAACAAAGACTACAGAAGGAGACCTTGTTCTATAAGACTTCTGTATTAGAAGATAATACAGTTGAAACTGGTAAAACTGTGGTTAGACAAATTGGTGCGAATGGTTCAAAGAATGTACTCTATCATGAAACATGGGTAAATGGAGTACTAAATACAGGACAAGAACTATCATCTGTTGTAACAGCAGCTGGACAAGATGAAGTGATTGCGGTTGGAAAGAATAGTGATTTAGCTATTGGTAGTGGTAGCTTAGCATATCCTGTTGAACATCCTGAAATCATTTGTGAGTATGGATGTTATGCAGGGCTTGAGTCGATTGATTTTATCAATCGATATAATCGATGGGGAAATATACTGGCTGTTGATGCAGGTAGTGTCAAAGAGAAGGGTTATACAGATGAGTTGGGTAACTATGTAATCATTGACCACCACAATGGGTATCAGAGTGTATATGGGCATATGTACTTACCATGCTCATTAGAAGTTGATGATATCGTTAGAAAAGGTGATGTAATTGGCAAGATTGGTATGACGGGTAAAGCTACTGGACCACATTTAACATTTAGCTTATATAAGGACGATGAGCCAGTGAATGCATGTTCTGCATTGATGGATTGTGAGGGTTTGAACTGATGATGGAATTTGCATTATTAGCGAGTGGTTCAAAAGGGAATAGCTTTGTGATTGTGGATGGTACTACAAAAAGTTATGATTGATTGTGGTACAACAAAAAAATATCTATTTGAACGCTTAAAAGAACTAGAGATATCGTTGGATGATTTAGATGCAGTTTTAATCACACATAATCATTCTGATCATATTTCTCAAATTAAACATTTCGTATCATTACCAATCTATTCTCCGATTGAGATACCAAATATAGATACCTTTTATGTAAAACCTGGTTCTTCCTTTACGATTGAAACTTTGCGCTTTACACCAATTGCACTATCGCATGACGCGTTAAATACAGTTGGATATATTGTTGAAAATGGAATTGAAAAACTGGTATATATCACAGATACGGGATATATCAACGAGAAACATATTCCACGTATCAAAGATGCAGATTACATCGTCTTAGAGTCTAATCATGATGTACAGATGCTCATGGCAACAAGTCGTCCACAATTTACCAAACAGAGAATCTATAGCGATACAGGGCATTTGTGCAACGAAGATTGTGCAGCTGTACTAGATCAAATTGTTACAAAGAAAACTAAAATGATTATTCTTGCGCATTTAAGTGAACAAGCAAATACACGCAAGAAAGCTTTAGATACAACAATACATGCATTACAAAATCATCGAGGTTCACTGCATGAATACTTACTAGTATGTGCAGCAGGGCAATATGAGATGATTAGAAAGGGTATATATGATGAAAAAGTTGATGCCGGTAGCGTTAGCGCTATTATTGGTATGGAATCTAGTCCTAACAATGATGTTAATTAGGAATCTTCAAAAGAATAATACAGGTAATAATTCCCTTGAGGATATGAATAGTACAAACTATACAACATCAGACTATACCAATGCGATTGAAAAGAGTAGAAGTAGTGTAGTAACTGTTGAAAGTGATGGTTCTTACTATAGTGGTATTATCATTGCAAAAGAGAAGGAAACAGTGCATATATTAACAACTACAAAGGCTATAAAGAATGGTAGTCCTAATGTAGTATTTGATAGTGGTGTGCGTGTTAGTTCTACAATTGTTGGAGATGATACTGAAAGTGGACTAGCAGTGATTCAGGTTACTACAAACTTTGAGGTAAAACCATTTACGATTTTAGATACGAATGCTTTAGCGCAGGGAGCTAATGTCGTGGTGATGAGTGGTAGAAATCTAACAACGGGTAGTGCTGTTGTTAGCAGTGGTATTACTTCAGAACCAGGTGTATGGCGTATAAGTAGTACGACTACTTGGTTATCTTCTATGCTAGAAATGGATACACCAATTACTTCAATTCAAGAAGGTGGTGCAGTAATCGATTTAAATGGATCACTTGTTGGAGTTGTGGCAAGTCAACCATATCAGGGAAATTCCCGTATGGAATACGCAATCACTGCAAATGAAATGAAGCTGATTTACAATGCAATTAAGACAAATGGAAAAGTGATGCGTGGTGCACTAGGTGTTGTAGTGCGCAATGTATCGAGTATGCTTGCATATGAGAAGAGTGCGCATGGCATTAGCATAGATATGAAGACGGGATTATATGTTCAAACAGTAGTTGAAAAGATAGATACAGAAGACGGTCTTCAAGAAGGAGATATCATTACAATGATTGATGGTATTGAAATGTCATCGTATCAAGATGTGCTTGCAAGATTGTACATGCATTCAGCTGGTGATACTGTAAATGTATCTATTATCCGTGGTGGCGAAAGTAAGCAGATTGGTGTGGTTTTACAATGATTAAATTATTGCCTGTGGCAAACTGAAAGAGAAGTGGATGAAGGAAGGTATCGCTGAGTATGTAAAGCGTATCCGTCCATACGATAAGATTGAAGTAATTGAAGTACAGGATGAAAAAGCACCAGAGACAAATTCCGCTGCTGAAAATGAGCAAGTAAAGATTGTAGAAGGGCAGCGGTTATTAAAGAATGTACGTGATGATGAATATCTCATCTTGTTAGATCTTGCAGGACAAGATATCGATTCTGTGGCTTTAGCAAATAAAATTCAGGATTGTTATAACCATGCTAGAAGTAAGATTACATTTGTGATTGGTGGTTCTTTGGGCTTGAGTAGTGAGCTAATTGCGCGTGCTGATTTCCGTTGGCGTATCTCAAAAGCAACCTTCCCACATCAGCTTTGTAGAATCTTAGTGGTAGAACAAATCTATCGTAGCTTCCGCATTCTACATAACGAGCCATATCATAAGTAAATTTCTAACATAGAAATATTGTATCGAATTGCAACTTCCTACAATGTAAACGCTTGTATATGAAACAAGTATGTTATAAAATACAGATATAGTAAGTAAAAATTATCAGGAGGATAAACCAATGAAAGAGATTACTGTTACAGTTGTTGACCCAGTAGGATTACACGCACGTCCTGCTACAGTTGCTGTAAATGCTGCAAGCAAGTTTAAGAGTGAAGTAAAGGTATCCTATAAGGGACGTACAGTGAATATGAAGTCCATTATGGGTGTTATGTCACTTGGTATTCCAACACAGTCTGAAATTACAATTTCCTGTGAAGGTGACGACGAAGACTCAGCTGTTAAGACAATTGAAGATGTTCTTCGCGCTCAAAAAGTTATTGCTTAATAGATAACGATAAGGGGAGAAAGATGTTTTGACATCTTTCTTTTTTCTTATGTTAAAATAGGAATAAGGAGCTAGAAATTATGTATTTAGATGAATATAAACGTTGGCTATCTGCAAACTTAATCGACTTCGATTTACATGCAGAATTAGCTAGTATTGAAAATGATGAAGAAGCGATCAAGGAAAGATTTGCAGTATCCTTGAAGTTTGGTACAGCCGGTTTAAGAGGTACTCTTGGTGCTGGTACAAACCGTATGAATATCTGGGTTGTTCGTCAGGCTACACAGGGGTTGCGGATTGGGTTAAAACACAGGGTGGTACACAAACTGTTGCGATTAGTTATGACAGCCGTTTGAAGGGTTGGACATTTGCGAAAGATGCCGCTGCTGTATTAGCGGCTAACGGTATCAATGTTCGTCTTTATGATGAACTAATGCCTGTACCTGCCTTAAGTTTTGCAACAAGATATTATCACTGTAACGCAGGTATCATGATTACTGCATCTCACAATCCTGCCAAAATATAACGGTTTTAAGGCATATGGACCAGATGGTTGTCAGATGACAGATGATGCGGCTGCGATTGTATACGATCAGATTCAGAAGACAGACGTACTAACAGGTGCGAAATATATTTCCTTTGCGGAGGGTGTAGCCAAGGGTCTTATCCAGTTTGTTGGTGATGATTGTAAGGAAGCACTCTATGAAGCAACAGAAGCGGGACAAGTTCGCCCAGGTCTATGTAAGACTGCCGGTTTAAAACTTGTTTACTCTCCATTAAATGGTACTGGTCTAGTACCTGTAACACGTGTGTTAAGCGATATGGGTATTACAGATATTACAATCGTTCCTGAACAGGAATATCCAAATGGATACTTTACAACATGTTCATATCCAAACCCTGAAATTTATGAAGCGTTAGAAAAGGGATTGGAACTTGCGAAGAAGATAGGAGCAGACTTGATGCTTGCAACTGATCCAGATGCTGACCGTGTAGGTATTGCGATGAAGTGTCCAGATGGTTCTTACGAACTTGTATCTGGTAATGAAATGGGTGTACTCTTATTAGATTATATTTGTGCTGGACGTATTGAAAAGGGCACAATGCCTAAGAGTCCAGTCGCTGTTAAGTCTATCGTATCTACACCTCTAGCAGATTTAGTTGCGAAACACTATGGTGTTGAATTACGTCATACATTAACAGGTTTCAAGTGGATTGGTGATCAGATTGCACAGCTTGAAGCAAATGGTGAAGAAGAGCGTTTCATCTTCGGTTTTGAAGAGAGCTATGGTTACTTAGCGGGTTCTTATGTACGTGATAAGGATGCGGTTGTTGGGTCTATGTTAATCTGTGAGATGGCTGCGTACTACCGTAGTATTGGTTCCTCTATCAAGCAGCGCTTGGAAGAAATCTATGCACAGTATGGACGTTTCCTTAACCAGGTAGATAGCTATGAGTTTGCAGGTCTTTCCGGCATGGATAAGATGGCTGGTATTATGAATACTCTACGTACAAATCCACCAGTAGAATTTGCTGGACGCAAGGTTGTATCTGTAACAGACTATAATAAGCCTGAAGAGACAGGATTACCTAAGGCAAATGTACTAATCTTTGGTTTAGAAGATGGTGCGACAGTCGTGGTTCGTCCTTCTGGTACAGAGCCTAAGATTAAGACATACTTACAACTTTAGGCAAAGACTTGGCTGAAGCACAGAAGGAAAAGGATGAGTTAGCAGCAGTGCTTAAGCCTTTATTCTCCTAAGAAATTTGAATACAGATAGATGCAGGTTGATATCTGCATCTTTTTGTTTGGAATTCTATGTTTGTTTATACGTTTTTTGACATCTATCTGTATCTATTCAATACTGGCAATGTTAAAATAAATGTAACGTAGTTACGGAGGATCACATATGAATTTAGAACGTATCATTGAAGAGTTTCACCAGGGTCATTCCTTGAATGCATATGAGGTGTTTGGTGCCCATTTTGTGGACGGAGGGGTTCGCTTCACAGTGTATGCGCCTCATGCAGAAAATGTATGGGTCGTTGGATCATTTACAAACTGGGATGAGAATCAGATTTTGATGGAAAGAATGAACTTCCAAGGTGTATGGACAATCACAGTTCCATATTTAAACGAGTGGGAAGTTTATAAATATAAGATTCAAACAAGAACAGGCAACATTCTATATAAAGCAGACCCATTTGCTTTCTATAGTGAGACAAGACCAAATACAGCAAGCAAGCTGGTTGATTTAAACAAACTAACTTGGACGGATGATAAGTGGCTCCAAGAGCGTAGTTTAAACTTTGATAAGCCAATGAATATCTATGAGCTATATGTTGGTGGTTGGAAACGTAATGGTGAACATCCATATTCCTATGACATGCTTGCAGATGAACTGATTCCATATATCAAAGAAAATGGATATACACATATTGAGTTAATGCCCTTGAGTGAGTATCCATTTGATGGATCTTGGGGATATCAGGTAAGTGGATACTATTCCTTAACGAGTCGTTATGGAAATCCACAGGAGTTTAACCGCTTTGTGGATCGTTGCCATGCGGCTGGAATAGGTATCATCATCGATATGGTGCCTGTTCACTTCGTAAAGGATGACTTTGGTTTACGTTACTTTGATGGTGAAGCGTTATATGAGTATCCAAATGAATATGACGCAAACTCTGAGTGGGGTACGATGAACTTTAACTTATGGAATGAAGAAGTACGTTCCTTCTTAATGTCATCAGCAGCTTTCTGGGTAAATATGTATCATATGGATGGTATTCGTATCGATGCGGTATCTAACCTCATTTATTGGGCTGGTAATCGTGATAGAGGCACAAATGATGGTGCGATTTACTTTGTAAAACGTTTGAATTACTACATGCATAAGGAATTCCCAACTGTCATGATGATTGCGGAAGATAGTTCTGATTTCCCGAACGTAACAGTAGCGACGGAAAAAGATGGATTGGGATTTGACTATAAGTGGGATCTTGGTTGGATGAATGATACTCTCAAGTATTATGGAACAGACCCTATCTATCGTTACTATGACCATCATAAGTTGACTTTCTCAATGGCATACTTCTATAGTGAGAAGTTCTTACTGCCATTTAGCCATGATGAAACGTACATGGCAAGCATACCGTCATCGATCGTATGTGGGGTGACTATGATGCAAAGTTTGCACAAGCAAAGAACTTGTATGCATACATGTATGCTCATCCTGGTAAGAAGTTAAACTTTATGGGTAATGAGCTTGGTTCCTTCCGTGAGTTTGATGAAACTCGTGAAATTGACTGGGAATTACTCCAGTATCCAAAGCACTATTCCTTCAATTTATTTATTAAGAAGTTAAATGAGTTATATTTGTCACATGCGTGCTTGTATGAAGCGGATTATAGCTATGATAGCTTTAAGTGGATTGATGCGGATAACAATATACAAAGCGTATATTCATTCTATCGTAGTAGTAAGGATGAATATCTTGTGTGTGTATTGAACTTAAGTAATGCAACATATGAAAATTTTGAGTTAGAAATGCCACAAGGCGGATTCTATAAAGAAGTATTGAATTCAGATGACCAAATCTATGGTGGTAATGGAATGATCCATCCTAGAGCGATTCGTACTTCAAAGAAAGATGGAAAGAATATTTTGAAGATGAATCTTGCACCTTTTGCGGCAGTTTGGTTTGTGGCGAAAAAAAGAGGTAAGAAATAAAGATGTCAATATTTAATGCGTATTTAGATGATTTTGGGAAAATTACTGTAACGATTGATCGTAGCTTTTATCATGGTGAATCAAGTCGATTCCAATTGACGGCAATAGGTGGTTATGTAGAGGAACTATCAATTGAAGGTGTAGAGACACATGATAATTTTGTCCTATATCGTCTAAAGGGTTTATATGAACCTAACTTCCGTATGGATTATCAGGTTCGTGAAAGTCATGGTAGATATACGCCATTGATTGCACGTTTGATTGTAAAGCGCGAACGCTTTAATGCCTTGTATGGGTATGAGAAAGATGACTTAGGATCACACTATACTCCTGAATATACATGGTTTAAGGTATGGGCACCAACTGCGGTAAATGTATCACTATCCTTAGATGTTAGTGGTGTTCAGATACTAAAGGCAATGGAACCTAGTGAAATGGGTACTTGGTATGTAAAAGTTCCAGGTGACTTTAAACATGCGACATATACATATTTAGTAGAACGTAATGGTAAAGTGGTGAAATCCTTAGACCCATATGCATATAGTTGTAATGGAAATGCAAAGGCAAGTGCAGTGATTGATTTATCTGAATTAGATAAGATTAAAGATTATCCTTTTGAAGATACAATCGCACCTACAGAAGCAATCATCTATGAATGCAGTGTTCGTGATATGACAATGCATCCATTTACTGGTACTACAACACACGGAAAGTTTCAAATCATTATGTGAGGATGGAACGGAATATAGAGGTCTTCCTACGGGATTAAACTATATTAAGTCCTTAGGTGTAACGCATGTTCAGTTTATGCCATTAACAGACTTTAGTACGGTTGATGATTTTAAACCAGAACTCAACTACAACTGGGGTTACGACCCTCGTCAATATCTATCGTTAAAGGGAGTTTTAGTTCTGATCCAGATCACCCATATGTACGCATGAAAGAGTTTAAAGAACTGGTAGCATGTCTTCACCGCAATCAGCTACGTGTAACATTAGATGTTGTCTTTAATCATGTCTATGATGTTGCGGAAAGTGCGTTTGACTGTTTAGTGCCATATTACTACTTCCGTTATAACGAAGAGGGTTATATGTCTAATGGTTCATACTGTGGAAATGACTTTGCTTCAGAAATGCCAATGGCTTCTAGATATCTTGTGTATGTCATTCGTAACTTAATGCAAATTTATGGTATTGATGGCTTCCGTTTTGACTTAATGGGAATCATTGATGTTGCTACGATGAATAAGATTCGTAATGAAGCAATTCACAATAACCCAAGTGCACTAATTTATGGTGAAGGTTGGGACATGCCGACGATGTTACAAGCATCACAAAAGGCAAATATTCATAACCAAGGGGCAATGCCTCACATAGGTCATTTCAATGACTATTTCCGTGATGTCATTAAGGGTAAGACAAGTGAAAGTGAAAAGTATGAGCGTGGTTATGCGACTGGTAAGTGGGAAAATGCATTTGCTAGCTTAGCAGCTTTAACCGCAAATGTTCTTGATACACCGCATTATAAGATATTCTTCTCACCAGATCAGTCCATCAACGGATTTGAAACACACGACAATAGTACGGTGTGGGATAAGATGCATGCATGTTGTAATAACGAAGATAGAGCTACTCGTATTCGTCGTCAGAAGATGATGATTGCGATTACGATGGTTTCACAAGGTATACCGTTTGTACATGCTGGTTTCGAATTCTGTGCTACAAAGAAGGATAATCATAATTCTTATAACGCTCCAGATGAAATTAATCGTATGGACTGGGAGAGAATGGAATATTATCAAGAAGTTGTGAAGTATTTCCGTAAAGCAACAGCACTTCGCAGGTCAGTAAGTGAATTCTGTCTGAAAACTGCGTTAGAAATTAATGAAAAAGTGAAGGTTTGGGTTGCGGATGACCAGACTGTATTCTATGATATTGCAGGTTCGAAGGGTAAGGCTGAAACGATTCGTGTCATTATTAATCCATCAACTGGTGATCGATTCTATAGTTTTGATGAGAAGTGGCAGATCATTTTTGATGGGAATGGTAATAGTCAACCAGGTAAATCAAATCATGTTTGTGTTCCAGCATTAAGCCTAATCGTATGCAAGAGGTAAAATATGGGATTATTTGGAAATCTATTCGATAGTGAAAAAAGACATTTTCATCAAGCTGAAGTACTCGCAGATAAAGTTTTAAAATTAGAAGAAACATATGCGCAGAAAACAGATGACGAGTTACGTGAAGTAACAAAACAACTACAAGAAAAAATACAGGCAGGGACATCTTTAAAAGATGTACTGCCTGATGCTTTTGCGAATGCTCGTGAAGCAGCAAAACGTGTATTAAATGAATTTCCGTATCGTGTTCAGGTATTAGGTGGTGTCCTACTACATGAAGGTGATATTGCGGAAATGAAGACTGGTGAAGGTAAGACATTAACAGCTGTTATGCCAATCTATTTACATGCATTAGCAGGTAAGGGTGCACATGTTGTTACAGTCAATGAATATCTAGCAAAGCGTGATGCGGAGTGGATGGGTCGTGTATATACCTTCCTTGGCCTGACGGTTGGATGCAACTTACACTCTCTTTCTGAAAGTGAGAAGAGACAGGCATATGCTTGTGATATTACGTATACAACAAACTCAGAACTTGGATTTGATTATCTAAGAGATAATATGGTAATGCGTAAGGAACAACGTGTATTACGTGGTTTACATTATGCTGTATTGGATGAAGTTGACTCTATCTTAATTGATGAGGCTAGAACACCATTAATTATCAGTGGTCCAGGACCAGTTTTAGATCAACAATATATTCAAGCGGACCGCTTTGCGAAGAGTTGTAAAAGAGATGTTGATTTTGAAATTGATAGAGAAGATCGTACAGTTGTATTAACAGAGGCTGGTTTAAAGAAGGCTGACCGTGCCTTCGGCATTGAAAATATCTATAACGGTGAACATGCAAGCATAGTACACTATATTCAAAATGCAATGCGTGCAAACTATCTATGACAAGAGACGTTGAATATGTCGTTGGAGATGATGAAATTATTCTTGTTGACCAGTTTACTGGTAGAAAAATGGCTGGACGTGAATTTAGTGATGGATTACATCAAGCAATTCAGGCCAAAGAAAATGTTGGTATCAAGCAAGAGACAATTACGCTTGCGACGATTACATATCAGAATTTCTTTCCGCTTATATGACCTGTTAAGCGGTATGACAGGTACTGCAAAGACAGAAGAAAATGAATTCTTAAATACTTATAACATGCGTGTATATGAAGTACCTACAAATAGACCAGTAGCTCGTATTGATGAACCGGATTTGGTATTTAAAGATAGACATGAAAAATATGAAGCTATTGTTGCACATACAAAAGAATTGTATGAAAAGGGACAACCAGTATTAATTGGTACTTTGTCGATCGGTATTAACGAAGCGCTCAGCGAAATGTTAAAGAAACAAAATATTCCTCATCATGTCTTAAATGCAAAAAATGATGAGAATGAAGCAGAGATTATCGCAAAGGCAGGTCAAAAGTTTGCGGTAACAGTTGCAACAAATATGGCTGGTCGAGGCACGGATATTAAATTAGGTGACGGTGTAAAAGAACTGGGTGGTCTTGCGGTACTTGGTAGTGAGCGACATGAAGCAAAACGTATTGATAATCAGCTACGTGGACGTTCTGGTCGTCAAGGTGACTCTGGATTTTCAAGATTCTACTGTTCGATGGATGATGATTTGATTGTGGAATATCATACAGACGAAAGCGAAGGTTTGATTGAGCGCTTTGAACATGATAAAGAAAATATCAATAAGATGAGAGCACTGATTGATCGTACACAAGAACGTGCCGAAGGTTTACACTTTGATACACGTAAGAATACATTAGAGTATGACGATGTATTGATGACACAACGCCATCTAATCTATGATCAAAGAGACAAGGTTCTCGATCTTGAAGATATGGAACCGCTTGTTCGTGAGCTCATCAAAGAGAATCTATCTTCTGCGATTGAAGAATATCATCAGATTCCTAATAAGAATGATGCAAAGCAAAAACTTGCAGAGTACCTAAATGGTATGGGAATTGATGGTATGCAGTATGCTGAAGCAATCCATAGAGAATCACAAGAAGAGATTACAGATGCAATTATGGATGTATACCACACAAAGACTGCAGAGCTTCCACAAGAAGAACTACAGAGTATGGTGAAGTTTATATTCTTGCAGATTCTTGATCGTGAGTGGATTCATCATGTGGATGTTATGGAACATTTAAAAACGAGCGTTCGCTTACGTAGTTATGCAAATGTTAAACCGATTGATGCGTATCGTGAAGAGGGATTCAATCGATTTAATGCAATGATGCAGAATATCTCAGAACAGACAGTTTCTACATTATTACACATCCAAACAAATGTAGTATCGGAATAGAATATGTAAAAATAAAGGCGGAATACTTTTTGGAGAGTATCCTGTCTTTTTGATTTTTACAAAAATAATCATAAATTTTATAGATAAATGAATTATAATAATATAGATATATAAACATTATTTGAGGGGAATTATGGTCAAGAAGATATGGAAGTATTTACAAGTCACATTGTTAACAATTTTACTATCCATTTCATCACTTTCAGTGCTACCTGTAGCGGCTCTAGATGAAGTAAAGGATGACACAGACTTATCAAAACTTGAGCTATATCAATTTACACTTACACAAGAAAACATGGAGATTATTTCGCAATCAGCTTCTGTTGTGAAAGATATCGTTGATCCAAATGGATCATGGAAACAGGCAACAGTATTTTCATTGAAGGTTGATAAAAATAATACTGCAGAAACATTCGATGCACCACTTAAATTGAAATTCTCCAATGCAGGTACTTTGTATGGGAAGAATGTAGATGTTTTTGTGACTGTCAATAAAGTAAATACAACTCTCCTTGCGAGAAATAGTGAGTACAACGATCCAAATAAGACAGTTCTCCCATTTTTAACAGTTGATGAAAATTGGGGCACAAAGTCTATTCAGATTATGGATTACATCTATCCAACACATCCAAATATTACGCATAATTTGGAAGGTGCATATGCATTTGATGCGGATGTAACTACAGAATTTAAATATCAGGACGGTACTCCATGTGACATTAAGATGGTTATGTTGCCATCAGATATCGATGTCGTTAAAGGTAGTCGTAAAGAAGCATTCTCAATCTATGATATGAATAATTCTGTCGATAAGATTGTTATGAATAATGCAAACTATCTTACACGTACAACCAATGGAGATAAAACAACTTGGGAACCATCAGATGGTCGAGGAACAAGTGGAGATGCTGAGTACAACGCATCTGGATTTGCAGTACGTTCAACAGACAACAAGATGCATTTTGAATATACAACAACAGCAATTTGTGGTGGACTATTTGGCTTCTTTGCGGAAGCAAAAGCTCCAGAACCAACAAAGCAAGTAGATAAAGCAGAAGTTCCTGCTAGAATTGGGGAAGAACTCATATATACAACAGAATATACAATCCCTACTGCAGGTAAAAATATCATTGGTTCTTTCAGTAAAATGAGCATGACCGATGAATTCGATGAAAGATTAGATTTCCAGAGCGCTACTGTAAAACTTGCAGGACAGACTTTGACAGAAAATGATGATTATACTGTTGAAAAGAATGGGCAGAAAGTAACAGTTCATATTGATAAAAAGCACTTAGGAAAAGCGAATAGTGGTAAGAAGTTCGAGATTATCTTTACCGTAAAGACAAATGAAAAGATTCTAGATAACGGAACTGTAATTAAAAACAAAGTAACGCAAACAGTTGATAATGTAATTACTCCTTCTAACGAGGTGGAAACTAAGGTTCTCTACAACAAGACACATGAATATATTAGTGGCACCCCTGGAAAAGAACTACCAACTGAAGTGAAGGTTTTATTACCAGATGATGTTCATAATATTCCTAATGGCACTACTGTAACTCCAGATACTCCAAAAGGAAATGTCACAAAAGTGAGTGTACCTGAAGGAAACTGGGTATTCAGAGGATATGATAAGCAGCAAGAAACAATCAATAATAAAGATGCACACACTTTATTGGTGTATGGGTGATTGAACCATATGATGAGCCAATCAAGGATGTAGCCTTTGCTGCAGATCCAACAACAAGTATTGATAATAAACCTGTAAAACCAGGGGATGAATTAGAATATTCCATCAAATTTAAGAATACGACGACATCACAACGTGATGTGACAATGACGGATATTATTCCTGAAAATACAACATATGTGGAAGGCTCTGCATCTCCAACAGGTACATATGATGCGGCAACAAGAACATTAACTTTAGAGAAAACAGGTTTAGCAGCAGATGCGGAAGTTGTCTTCCGCTTCAAGGTTAAAGTAAATGAAGACGCAAATAGTGTTGTGATTGAAAATACAGCAACTGTTAAGTCTGGAGATAATACATTTACAACGAATACAACAAAGAATCCTACTCCAACACCTCCATTAAAAGATGTTCATGAGGAAGGTAAGCTAGATACAAGTATCAATAATCGTCCCGTATCTGCCGGTCAGATTCTAACCTATACAATCTCATACAGAAATACAACAGGTGAAAAGCGTACAGTGATTGTGAGTGATACAATTCCTGCTCATACACAATATATTGATGGAACAGCAAACGAAGCTGGTGTTTATGATTCGTCAACAAAAACCCTACGCTGGCAGAAAGTTGATTTAGATGCTGGTGACAGTGTGACATTCCAATTCAATGTCAAGGTTGATGCGGATGTTGATGGAGAAGTCATTGAAAACCATGCAGATGTAAATGACGGTTTTAATCAATATGTAACTAATACAACAAAGAATCCAACACCAAAGAAAGTTACACCTAAGACATCAGATACTATGAATGTATGGTTATATGCATGTGTATTATTATCAACATTTGTGGTAGGAATGATTATTCTTCAAAAAGATTTTTAATGCACTTTAAAAATGGTAAAAAAATGATAAAAACAAAGGATATCTATACTATTGAAGAGATAGTTTAGGGTATCTTTTATGTTTTAACATGATGTATTGAAACATGCATATATGTGAATTCGATCTGGTTTCTACATTTATGATTAATTTTGGCAATATCATTATTTTTCATACTTTAAATATAAAAAGTTGTATTTGGTGTATGTATGATACATAAAAATGATATGTTTTTCAGAAATAAACATATGTTGAAAATGATTATAAGTGTGAATAAAAAGAAATAATTGATTAAAGGGGGTATTCATTTGTGAAAAATGGTCTATTATAAAAAACCAATACATGGAGGGAAAATTATAATGAAAAAGTTGAGTATCTCTTTAGTTGCTCTTGTTTTAGCCGGATCATTAGTAGGCTGTAATAAGACAACTGAAACAACAACTTCTACAAAGATGAAGGCCGGTACATATACAGCTTCAGCTGCTGGTATGAACGACAATGTTACAGTAGAAGTAGAAGTAACTGAAACAGAAATCAAGTCAGTTAAGGTTACTTCACATGCTGAAACACCAGGTATTGGTGGAGAACTTGTTGACAAGGATGGAAAGGTTGTTACAACTGGGGGCGTAGCACCTGTTCAATTGATTCCTGAAGAAATCGTTAAGCATCAAAGTTTATCTGTTGATAATGTAACTGGTGCAACAATTACATCAGGAGCTATTAAGACTGCTGTTAAGGACGCTATCAAACAAGCAGGTGGCGATCCAGATGCATTTAAGAAAGAAGTATCATACGAAGACAAAAAAGACGTTGAAGCAGACGTTGTCGTTGTAGGCGGTGGCGGTGCTGGTCTTGCAAGTGCTGTTGAACTCTTACAAGGTGGTAAGAGTGTAGCAATTATTGAAAAAGCCGGTGAAGTCGGTGGTGATACATTAGTTTGTGGTGCAATTTATAATGCACCAGATCCAGCATTACAACAACATGCTGAAATGAGTGATGCAGTTAAGACTACTATTGAAAAAGCTTTAGCTGAAACACCAGTTAACGAACAACATGCAGCATTAATTGCTGAAGTTCAAGCTCAGTGGGATGCATATAAGGCTTCAGGTAGAACAGACTTATTCGACTCCAAGGAATGGTATGCATTGCAGACTTGGATCAATGGTGATAAGGTTGCTAACTTAGATTTAGTTAAGGCATTATGCTATAACGCATTTGGTGGCTATGAATGGATCGAATCCATGGGAATGAAATTCCAAGATAAGATTTCTCAAGGTGCTGGTGCTCTATGGCAACGTACACACACATCTACAATGAAGATGGGTACAGGCTTTATCTCCGTATATGCAGACATGCTTGAAAAGTATGGTGATAAGGTGACATTATTAACAGAAACAACAGCTACTAAGCTTGTAGTTGACAACAACCAAGTGAAGGCTGTTAAGGCTACAGACAACCATACAGGCAAAGAAATTACAGTTACTGGTAAAGACGGTGTCGTATTAGCAACTGGTGGTTTCGGTGCTAACGCTAAGATGGTTCAAGAATACAACACAACAGGTAAGTGGCCAGATCTTTCTAAGACAGGTACAACAAACCGTTTCTCAGCATCACAGGGTGATGGTATCACAATGGCTAAGGATGCTGGTGCTTCATTAACAGATATGGAACAATTACAGCTTCTATATTTAGGTAACTTAGTTGACGGTCAGATTTCTAAGTTCCCAGCACGTGATGTTAATGGTACAGACCAGATTATCTTCATCAATAAGGAAGGTAAGCGTTTCGTTCGTGAAGACGGTCGTCGTGACCAGATTTGCGGTGGCGTTCTAAATCAAACAGATAAGATGTTCTATATCCTCGAAAGTGGCGATGGTGCTGGTTATAAAGATATTAAAGATCCATCATGGAGAAGTGGTGACGGATTTACATTTGAATATCTAGAAAAGAATGGTTTCATTGTTTACGCGGATACATTAGAAGAACTCGCTAAGAAGTTAGACATGGATCCTGCAACATTACAGGCAACTGTAGATGAATTCAACAAGAGCGTTGAAAGTGGAAACGATGAATTCGGAAGAACTCTATACTCCACAAAACTTGAAAAGGGACCATGGGTTGCAACTCCTCGTCAGGCTTGCGTTCACCATACAATGGGTGGTGTAACAATTGACCCAGAAGCACGCGTACTCAATGAAAAGGGCGAAGTAATCAAGGGCTTATACGCTGCTGGTGAAGTAGTTGGTGGTATCCACGGTGCTAACCGTTTAGGTGGTAACGCTGTAGTAGATACAGTAGTATTCGGTAAGTTATCTGCTGATACATTACTAGCTGACACAAAATAGTAAGTAATTAGAATCAATAAGTTAAGGTCTGAGTTTGCTCAGACCTTTCTTGTAAATAAGGAGAAATGAATATGAATAAACTGATAAAAGCATTTCTTACATGTACGATTATTTTTATGACAGGGTGTAACTTATTCCGGGAACCTAGTAAGAAACCTGTTATTTATCTATATCCTGAGAGTACAACGGAGGTAGATGTAAAAGTAAATCTTGATGGGAAATTCACTGCAACATATCCAAAGTATCATGATGGCTGGAAAGTTGTGGCAGAACCAGATGGAACGATACATTCATTGGATAACAAGAATTCATATTACTGCTTATTCTGGGAAGGATTTGTAAATTATACTCCAGACTTTTCAACTGGTTTTGTTGTGAAGGGGTCTGAAACAGAGGCTTTCTTAGAAGAAGCACTTACAAAGTTAGGACTAAATGATCGGGAGAGAAATGAATTTATCATCTATTGGTTACCACAGATGCAGGATAATGCATATAACTTAATATCTTTCCAGAATGAGAACTATACGAATCATGCGACACTCGATATTTCTCCAAAGCCAGATACAGTCATTCGTGTCATGATGGCATGGAAACCGTTGAAAGAATCAATGGCGATTCAACCACAGAAATTAGACAGTGTAGAACGTAATGGCTTCACAGTTGTTGAATGGGGTGGAACAGAGTATAAATAGTAATATTTCTCAAAAAACCATACTTCTGTTATACTAAGGAACAAGGAGAATGAATAAATGAAGATAAGAAAGTTTTTACTTGGCTTAATTGCCATGGCACTTCTTTGTGTAATTTCACCTGTACATGCAGAAGAAACAAATGCTGATTTCGATCAGTTTATGAAAGATGAGTTCATCGAACAGATGGAGAGTGATTATACATCACTACATTTCGCATTAAAGGATTATGAGAAATATGGTATTACAAAGCCAGAACCAACGATTGGTGAGCCACCTACAATTGATAACTCAGAGAGTATTGCGAAGGTGGAAGAGTCTTTAAAGAAATTAGAACAGTTTGATTATGATACGTTGTCTGATGTACAACAACATGACTACGATACATATAAGTATTACTTAGAAAGTACTCGTGAGTTATTGAACTATCCAATGTTTAATTTCCAGTTCTTACCAAACCATGGTATTCAAAGTAATTTGATTACAAACTTTACAGAGTTTATTTTCTATAAGCAGGAAGATATCGATGATTATTTATCTGTATTAGAGAGTGTTCCGGCATATATTGAAGGAGCATTAGAAGTAACTCGTACACAGGTAGCGAATGGATACTTCATGACTGATGCAGCTTTAGATAGCACATTAGATGGTATTGCAAAGTTTGTTGCAAAGACTGATAACAATCCACTCATTCAAATCTTTAATCAGAATATTGATAAGTTTGAAGGTTTAACAGAGGAACAACGTGTTGCTTATAAAGAAAAAAATCGTGATTTTATCTTAAATACATACATTCCTGAATACCAGAAACTTGCACAAGAACTTGAAACATTCCGTGGAACTCGTACATCCTTAAGTTTATATGACTTACCAGATGGAAAAGAATACTACGCAGCATTATTACGTTCTAAGTCTAGTTCATCTGCTACTTTACAAGAATTATTTGAATTAACAGATGAACAGTTAAAGAAGTTAATTGATGAAGCTAGAAGTTTATACTTGCACGCTAAGAAGTCTGACAACTTAGAAGAAGCATTACCAGAGAAAGATCCAACTGAAATATTGAAAACATTACAGGGACAATTACAGGAATTCCCTGAAGGTCCTGAAGTAACATTTACAGCAAGCTACTTAGATCCATCTGTTGCCAATGATGGTATTGTGGCATATTACATGCAGCCACCAATCGATGACATTGTAAACAACGTTATCAAGATTAATGGTGCTAACGTAAATTCAACGAATGAAATGTTTACTACTTTAGCACACGAAGGTTTCCCTGGACACTTATTCCAGATTACTTGGTACTTGAATACAAATCCAAATCCATTACGTACACAGCTCAGCAATATTGGTTATACTGAAGGTTGGGCAATGTACTGTGAAGATGTTGCTTGGGCATATTCTGAGTTAAATGATGGTGCAAAGGAAGAAAACCGTATCAATACAAACCTAAACTACATTTTACCTGCACAGGCTGATTTCTTGGTGAATGGTCTAGGTTGGGATGAGAAGAAGTTAGGCAAGTACTATGAATCATTAGGATTAAATGCGGCAGCAGCATCCAATGTTATTGCGGCTGTAACACAAGAACCAGCTTCTATAGTTCCTTATGGTATAGGTCTAACATATTACCTTCACTTCCGTGATCAGGCGAAAGCTGCACTTGGTAGAAAGTTTGATGTAGTAGAATTTAACCGTATGTTATTAACACATGGTGATCGTCCATTTGATATCGTACAAAAGGACTTAGAGAAGTATCTCGAAGCAAGTGGTGTAAGTGCTACAACATCAACTTCTAATAAGCTATTTATCAATCCAGGGTAAGATTGGTCTTTGGGTATCGTTAGCAGCTACAGTATTAATTTTAGTTGTTGTATTTATCCGCAAGAAAAAGAAAAAATAACTATCAATAACTAGTGAAAAATCATACCGAAGTGGTATGATTTTTATATAAGAGGAGTACGTATTAAAATGGATAATCAATGGACAGAATGGCTGCATCAAGAGTGGAAGAAAGAGTACTTCTTGAAGCTATCGGATTTTTTAAAGAATGCCTATGAAACAAAAGAAATCTATCCACCAAAACAGCAAGTTTTCTCCGCCTTTCATCATTGTGATTATAAGGATATCAAGGTAGTCATTCTTGGCCAAGATCCGTATCATCAAAAAGGACAGGCTCATGGTTTGTGTTTTTCTGTCAATCCAGGGGTAAAAGATACCACCAAGTCTTTTGAATATGTATAAAGAATTACAAGCAGAGTATGGCTATCCAATCCCAAATAATGGTTATCTTGTACCATGGGCAAAACAAGGAGTATTCCTATTGAATACAGTGATGACTGTAGAAGATTCTCACCCACAGAGTCATGCTGGCATGGGATGGGAGACTTTCACAGATCATGTGATTCAAAAAATTAACGAAAAAAATGAACCAGTGGTCTTCTTGTTGTGGGGAAGAGCAGCCAGAAATAAAGCATGCATGATTGATAAAACGAAGCATCTTGTATTAGAGGCTGCACATCCATCACCACTGTCTGCATACAATGGTTTTTTCGGCTGTAACCACTTCAAGAAAGCCAATGAATTTCTGGAAAATAATAATCGTAAGACAGTTGATTGGCAGATTAAAGATATTTGAAAATTTCATCAAAAAAATGAGTGAAAATCTGTATATTTTAAGTGTTGGTAATGTTCTGATTATCAATATTAGTTTATAATGTAAGCGTATCCATAGTTTTAATAAGGAGGACTTTATGAGATCTAATGCAATGGTTGCGATGATTCTTGCCGGTGGCCGTGGAAGCCGTCTGCATGATTTAACAAAGAAGGTCGCAAAGCCTGCAGTGCATTTTGGAGGAAAGTATAGAATTATCGATTTTCCACTGAGTAATTGTGCAAATTCAGGTATTAACACAGTAGGTGTACTAACACAATATGAATCAGTTTTATTAAATGCGTATGTTGCAAAAGACCAGTTCTGGGGTCTTGATACAAATGATGGTGGTGTATTCGTGCTTCCACCACGCGAAAGAGATCAGAAGGGTTTTGAAGTGTATCGCGGAACAGCGGATGCAATTACACAGAACATTGACTTCTTAGATAGCATGGCACCAGAATATGTGCTGATTTTATCAGGTGACCATATCTACAAGATGAACTATGAAAAGATGTTGAAGCATCATATCGCAAAGGGTGCTGATGCGACAATTGCTGTATTACAAGTTCCATTAAAGGAAGCTTCTAGATTTGGTATCATGAACTGTGATAAAAACGACATGATTCAAGAGTTTGAAGAAAAGCCAGCACATCCAAAGAGTAATTTAGCTTCAATGGGTATTTATATTTTTACATATAAGACATTACGTAAATACTTACTTGAAGATGATAAGAATGAGAACTCCTCACATGACTTTGGTAAGGATATCATTCCTGCATACTTAGATGATAATAAAGTTCTTGCGGCATATCGCTTTAAGGGATATTGGAAAGACGTTGGTACAATCGACTCACTTTGGGAATCTAATATGGATCTGTTGAAGAATGATAATGCCCTCAATTTAGGTGATCCTGATTGGAAAATCTATACAGAAGATATCAACGCATTACCACAGTTTATCGGCGAAAGAGCGGTTGTACATAACAGCTATATCACACAGGGTACTGTTGTATTAGGTGAGGTTAACAACTCGTATTAGGTACAAATTCCTTTATTGATGAAGGTGCAATTGTACAAGATTCTGTTATTTTAACGGGTTCTAAGATTGGTGCTGGTGCGAAGATTACACGTTGCATTGTTGCAGATAATGTGGAGATTGGACCAGGTGTTGTCTTAGGCTCAGCAGATAGTGATCATATTGAATTGATTGCTAAGGATGTTACGGAGTAGGAGGGGAAATCATGAAAGCTTTGGGTATTATTGCATTTGAAGACAGTTCCGTTAATATTGAGGGACTTGGTGATTTCAGACCTGTTCCAGCAACAGCGTTCATGGGAAGATATCGTATTATCGACTTCATTCTCAGTAATATGACAAACTCTGGTATTGATAGCGTTCAGGTTTACTGCAAAGAAAAACCACGTAATTTAATTGATCACTTGGGAGATGGTCGTCATTACAACATCAACTCTAAGCGTGGTAAGTTACGTATCTTATTTGGTGAAAAGACATTCTCATCACCTGTATATAATCATGATATTGCAAACTATATCTTGAACATGCAGTACATTGAGAAAGATACGAACCCATATGTTGTCATCGCACCAAGCTACTTTATCTATAATATCGACTTTAGTGAAGTATTAGATACACATATTGAAAGTGGTGCAGATATTACAGCATCGTATACAAATACATCTGATGCTAAGACAGCATTCCATGGATGCGATACATTCACAATGGATAAGGATAAGAGAGTTCTTTCGATTGATAAGAACCGTGGAAAGTACAAGACACGTTCTGTTTCCTTAGAAGCATACGTGATGAGAAAAGACTTGTTTATTACATTAGTTAAGACGGGTGCTGAAATTTCATCACTATACTGGTTCAAGGATGTATTACGTGAAGTAGTAAACGAAGTAGATATTCGTGGATATGCAGTTAAGGGATTTGTTGCATGTATCAACAATCAAAAAGAATACTATCGTATTAACATGCAATTGAAGGATTACAAGGTTGCCTTTGACTTATTCAAGTCAAATTGGCCAATCTATACGCATACAAATAACTCTAGTCCATCCTTGTTTACGAAGGATTCTGATGTTACTGCAAGCGTAGTTGCCAATGGTTGCGAAGTAGATGGTACAGTTAAAAATTCAATCATCAGTAGAAATGTAAAGATTGGTAAAGATGCTGTGATCGAAAATAGTATTGTATTACCAGGTGCTGTCATCGGTGATGGTGTTCACCTTGATCATGTCATCGTTGATAAGTATGCAACAATCCATAAGGTAAAAGAACTTGTTGGAACAGAAGATAATCTCATTTACGTAAAGCGTAGAGATTGCATCTAGGAAGCGAGGAGTATTCAATGAGCAGATCAGTATTGTTTGTGGCAGGAGAAGGCTTACCATTTATTAAAACGGGAGGTCTAGCTGATGTTATTGGAAGCTTACCAAGAACATTAGCAAAGCGTGGTCATGATGTACGTGTAGTCTTGCCTTTGTACAAAAAGATTATTGAAAAACATTATGATAAGTTAGATAGACTTGGTACAATTCAAGTTCGTTCTGGATGGATTGATCAACCAGCCACGTTCTATCGTTGTGATGTAGATGGAGTTGTATACTACTTTGTTGAACATCAAGGATATTTCGAAAGAGATGGACTATATGGCTATGAAGATGATGGCGAAAGATTTGCCTTCTTCCAACGTGCTGTATTAGATATGATTTATTTCATCAACTGGTGGCCAAATATCATTCATGAAAATGATTGGCAGACTGGTATGATGCCATTAATGGCACATGCATGTTATGCGGATGATTATCGTTATCAACAAATCAAGCATGTTTATACAATTCATAACATGGCCTTCCAAGGAAACTTCGGTGTTGAAATGATGGAGAGTTGTCTAGGTCTTGATTACAGTTATTTCGATAATGGTTCCATCAAGTTTGACACAGGCATCAGCTTCATGAAGGCTGCAATTGTATATGCTGACAAGATAACAACAGTATCTCCAACATATGCCGAAGAGATTCTGACACAGAGCTATGGTGAACGTATGGATTCTGTATTACGTTACCGTCGTGGAGATTTATGGGGTATTGTAAACGGTATTGATACTGTAGATTGGAATCCAAAGACAGATATACACATTGCAAAGAACTACGATCTCAAAAACTATGTATCTGGTAAGAAGGAAAACAAGAAGGCTCTACAGGAAACTCTTGGCTTAGAAGTGAAGAGTGATGTTGCGTTAGTTGGTATTGTATCTCGCCTAACTGAGCAAAAGGGTATCTATATGATTACAGAGAAGTTGCGTGAGATTATGGATCAAAATATTCAGTTTGTAGTTCTAGGTACAGGTGAAGTAAACGCAGAAAATTCATTTAAGTGGTTAGAGTCTGAATATAAGGGTAGAGCAGTATACTATTGTGGATACAATGAAGATCTTGCACACCTAATCTATGCAGGTTGTGATATGTTCCTTATGCCTTCCATCTATGAACCATGTGGTATTGGTCAGTTAATTGCCATGCATTACGGTACGCTACCAATCGTACGCGAAACAGGTGGTCTAAAGGATACAGTTCACCCATATAATCAATACACAGGTGAAGGTAATGGCTTTAGTTTCTGGGCAGCAAATCCTAATGACATGATGTATACACTACGTTATGCATTAGAACAGTACTACAACAATAAGACCGGCTGGAAGGGCTTAGTAAAGAGTGCAATGAATACTGACGTTAGTTGGGATCAAAGCGCTAGCCAATATGAACAGTTGTATTACTCAATTTGTAACTGGGACTAAGTGACTCTAGAATCAATCGACCAAAAAGACAGAGAATATCTGTCTTTTTATGTTGACTGGTAATAAAATGTGATAATGATTAAAAATGATATAAGAAAGTTGGTAGAATTGAATGAGAAAGCGATACTATTTGATTTAGATGGTACATTACTACCAATGGACCAGGATATATTTGTCAAAACGTATTTTGGATTAATGGCGAAGAGAATGGCTCAGTTTGGTTATAAACCAGATGAGTTAATTCATACAATTTGGACAGGAATAAGTGCAGTTATTAAAAATGATGGAACACTAACAAATGAGGATTTATTTTGGAAGTGTTTTGCGGAAGTGTATGGGGATGAAAAAACACGAAATGACCGTGTAAAATTTGATGAGTTCTATCGTGAAGATTTTCCCAAAGGTGCAGGGTATCTGTGGTTTTCAACCACTCGCAAATGAGATTGTTCAATATGCAAAGCAGCAGGGATATAGGGTTGTGCTTGCAACGAATCCTTTATTTCCAAGAATCGCTACAGAGGAAAGAATTCGTTGGGCAGGGCTAGATCCAAATGATTTTGAACTGGTTACTACTTATGAGAACAGTCATGCATGCAAGCCCAGCCTATTATATTATCAAGAGATATTAGATACCATAGGTTTAGAGGGTAATGAATGCCTTATGGTTGGAAATGATATTGGTGAAGATGGTGTTGTAAAGCAATTAGGTATGGATATCTTTTATATTACAGATTGCTTAATCAATCAAGATGGGATTGACGTTGAACATGAACTACACGGAAGCTTTGAGGACTTGAAGGAGTATATTTGACTAGGTTAAAAGGAGAATATGGAAATGTTAAAAAATAGAGTGATAACACTGATTTTAATAGTATGTTTGTATCTCATGTTTTCTTATATTGCAGAAAGTTATGCGGCTTTCTACGTAGCTCTATTAATCATGAATCAATTGTATTTTCTTATAGGTGGATTGTTGTATGGTAAAGTGCAAGGTTTTGATTGGCTGATTTTAGGCTTAGTGATTATCCTATTCATTCCGGTTAGTCTTAATCTATTTGCTGGCTGGGGTATTATATCTTTTGCAGGGAATTTATGCAGCTATAATGGGGCTGGGAATGGTAATTGAAATAAATTTTTAAAAGAAAAAGAGGTCTAATCAGAAAGTTTGATTAGACCATTTGTTATTTTTGCACAAAAATAAAATACAGAATATTTTTGGAAGCGTTTTCTTTTATACAAATTAAGAAAAATTGTCTTAAAACAGTCATTATTTGCGTTTCTTCATTTTCAAGTTTGGCGTGCAAGTGTTATAATTTCAGCAGTATATAGGAGGATAATTCAAATGTCTAAAGTTACTGTAAAAGACTTAGATGTTAAAGGAAAACACGTCATTGTTCGTGTTGACTTCAACGTTCCACACAAGGGAAATGTAATCACTGATGATAATCGTGTTCGTGCAGCATTGCCAACAATTAATTATCTTACAGAGAATGGAGCAAAAGTATTACTTTTGAGCCACTTAGGTAAGATTAAGACTGATGAGGATCTATGCAAAGAACGACATGTCTATCGTTGCAGATTGCTTAGCTTCTCTACAGAGTGCACCTGTGAAGTTCGTAAATGCAACTCGTGGTGCTGAACTTGAAGAAGCAGTTGCTGCTCAGGAAGAGGGTTCAATCGTATTGATGCAGAACACTCGTTATGAGAAGGGCGAAACAAAGAATGATGAAGAGTTAGGTAAATACTGGGCTTCATTAGGCGATTTATTCGTAGAAGATGCATTCGGTTCTGTACACAGAGCTCACGCATCAACTGTTGGTATTCCAACACATATTCCTTCAGCTTTAGGTTTCTTAGTTGAAAAGGAAGTTAACTTCTTAGGAAAGGCTGTGAATGACCCACAAAGACCATTCGTTGCTATCTTAGGTGGTGCGAAGGTTTCTGATAAGATTGGTGTTATCGAAAACTTATTGAAGATTGCGGATAAGGTAATCATCGGTGGAGGAATGGCTTATACATTCTCAGCTGCTAAGGGTGGCAAGATTGGTACATCTTTATTAGAAGCTGACAAGATGGAATTAGCGAATGAATTCATGAATAAGGGAGCAGGCAAGTTATTCTTACCAGTAGATACAGTTGTAGCAAATGACTTCTCTAACCCAACAGAAATCAAGATAGTACCTGCTGGAGAAATTCCAGATGGCTTTATGGGCTTAGATATCGGTCCTGAATCTGTTAAGAAGTTCCAAGATGAATTAGTTGGTGCTAAGACAGTATTCTGGAATGGACCAATGGGTGTATTCGAAGATGAAAGATTTGCTAAGGGTACAATCGCTATCTGCGAAACATTAGCTAACCTTGAAGGTGCTACAACAATCATCGGTGGTGGTGACTCTGCTTCTGCTGCTAAGAACTTAGGTTTCGCAGAGAAGTTCAGCCACATCTCTACAGGTGGTGGAGCATCTCTAGAATATATGGAAGGAAAGGAACTCCCAGGAATCGCTATTATTCCTGAGAAGTAAGGAAAAGAAACATGACAAGAAAACCAGTAATTTTTGGTAACTGGAAAATGAACAAAACACCTTCAGAAGCTGCTGAGTTCATGAAGGGTATTGAAGAAGTATTAACAGGAACAGAAGCTGCTGATTATGGTATTGGTGCTCCATACGTAGACTTAGACGTTTGCGTTAAGGCTGCTAAGAACTTACTGATCGCTGCTGAAACTGTCATGAAAAGGATTCTGGTGCATATACAGGCGAAGTATCTGTACCAATGTTAAAGGAAATCGGTATTACATATGCATTATCGGTCACTCTGAAGACGTACATACTACAACAGAAACAGATGCTGCTTGTGCTGCTAAGTGCAAGAGATTATTCTGCTAACATCACACCTATCTTATGTAGTAGGTGAAACAGAAGCTGAATACGATGCTGGTAAGACTGAAGAAGTTGTTAAGTCTCAGTTAGCTGGTTCTTTAGCTGGATTAACAGCTGAAGAGGTATCTAAGATGGTTATTGCTTACGAACCAATCTGGGCTATCGGAACAGGTAAGAGTGCTGATGTAAATACAGCTGAAGCTTGCTGCAAGCTAGTTCGTGAAACAGTGAAGGGCTTATATGATGAAGCGACTGCTCAAGCAGTTCGTATCAATACGAGCGGATCTGTTAAGCCAACAAACATCAAGGAATATATGACTTTGCGAAGACATCGATGGTGCGTTAATCGGTGGTGCATCCTTAAAGGTTGAATCCTTCAAGGAAATTATTGACGCTACAAAATAGGTTCTTACTCAGCTTAGCTGAGAGAATATGTTTTAGGTTATCATAGGAGGAAAATTTAGATGCCTAATTTTATTGATCCAATTGCTGAAGTGCATGCACGCGAAGTCTTAGACTCTCGTGGAAATCCAACAGTAGAATGTGAAGTTACAACTGAGTCAGGTGCTTGGGGACGTGCTATCGTTCCATCAGGTGCGTCTACAGGTGAACGTGAAGCTTTAGAGCTTCGTGACGGTGACAAGAGCCGTTTCCTTGGAACAGGAACATTAAAGGCTGTTGCTAACGTAAATGAAAAGATTGCTCCAAAAGTTATCGGTTTAAATGTATTTGACCAGAACTTAATTGATAAGACAATGCTTGATCTTGATGGAACACCATTCAAGAGCAACCTTGGTGCAAATGCTACATTAGCTGTTTCATTAGCTGCTGCTCGTGCTGCTGCTGATGCTTGTGGATTACCATTATACAAGTATATTGGTGGTGCAAATGCTAAGGTATTACCAATTCCAATGATGAACGTATTAAACGGTGGTAAGCACGCTGATTCTTCTGCAGACTGCCAAGAATACATGATTATGCCAGTAGGTGCTAAGAACTTACACGAAGCAGTTCGTATGGGTGCTGAAGTATTCCACAACTTAAAGAAGGTATTAAAGTCCTACAAGTACAACACAGCTGTAGGTGACGAAGGTGGATATGCTCCATCATGCGTACCTGGAAACAACGGTCCATTAGAGACATTAGGTAACGAAGGTCCATTAGCTTTAATGGTTGAAGCTGTTGAGAAGGCTGGCTACAAGTTAGGTGAGGATATTTGCTTCGCTATGGACTTAGCCGCTTCTGAATTCTATAACGCTGAAAAGGGTGTTTATGAATTAACACGTTCTGGTGAAGGTGATAAGACATCTGAACAGATGATTGACATGTTAGCTTCATGGGTAGAGAAGTATCCATTAATCTCAATCGAAGACGGCTTAGCTGAAAACGACTGGGATCAGTTGGGTTAAGTTAACAGAACGTTTAGGCGAAAAGGTTCAGCTTGTTGGTGATGACCTCTTCGTTACAAACACAACATATATCAAGAAGGGTATTGAATTAAAGGCAGCTAACGCTGTATTAATTAAGGTTAACCAGATTGGTACATTAACAGAAACATTAGATTCTATCGAAATGGCTAAAGGAAGCTAAGCATACAGCAGTTGTATCTCACCGTTCAGGTGAATCTGAAGATTCAACAATCGCTGACTTAGTAGTTGCTACAAACGCTAGGCCAGATCAAGACAGGTTCTATGAGCCGTACAGACCGTATCGCTAGTACAACCAGTTGATGAGAATCGAAGAAAGATTAGGTGAAGTTGCAGAATACCTGGAGAAGACAGGCTTTCTACAACGTTAAGGCTCTTTCTTCAAAATAAGAATGATTTGAAAAAGTTCACTCATATGTGAACTTTTTTTATGGAAAAATACAAATAAATTATCGTATGAATTCCCTTTAAAAAAGAATTGAATGATACTATTAGTGTAGGAGGATTTCAAAGATGAAATTTATTGATGAAGCACGTGCGTATCAAGATAATATGATTGAAGATTTACGACAGCTTGTAAAGATTGAATCCGTACGTGATGACGCTGCTGCGACAAAAGATGCACCTTTTGGACCAAACATCGCAAAGTGCTTAGACAAAGCATTAGAGATTGGTAAACGTGATGGTTTTAAAGTAGAGAATGTAGATGGTTATGCTGGTGTAATTCAGTATGGTGATTTAGAAGAATCTGTTGGTGTACTTGGACATTTGGATGTTGTGCCTATCGGTGATGGCTGGACATTTGATCCACTCGGTGGAGAAATCAAAGATGGCTATATCATGGGTAGAGGTACATGTGATGATAAGGGCCCTGCAATTGCGGCTTATTATGCAATGAAGATTCTAAAGGACAAGGGCTACAAGTTAAAACATAATATTCAAATGATTTTGGGTACAGATGAAGAAAACTACATCTGCTGGTATTCTTTACTATAAGAAAGTACGTAAGAATCCAATTATGGGTATCGTACCAGATGCAGACTTCCCATGTATCTATGCGGAAAAGGGTATTTTAGACTTTACTGCACAAGGCAAGATTGACTCTTGTATCAAGTATATGAAGTCTGGTACTGCATTTAATGTAGTTATCAGTAAGGCTGATGTTATCGTTGATAAGCCGCTTGCAAAGGAATACTTTGAGAAGTTCTTACTTGCCAATGAGTTAACTGGTGAATGCTATGAAGATGAAGCTGGATCACATTATCATATCGATGGTAAGCCATTCCATGCGTCTCGTCCTTATATGGGTGTAAATGCGGCTGTGAAGATGTTTGAATTTATTGGTAGTTGCTATAACGATGAATTCAGCTTAAATGCTGTGAAGTTATTCAAGGATCCATATGGGGTTGGATTAAAGGTTGCGTATGATGGTGCATATATGGGACCTCTAACATTCAATATGAGCGAGCCAATATTGAAGATGGTCAGGTATACTTCGCATTAGACTATCGCTATCCAAATGAATGCGAAGGAAGTGATTTATTAAAGAGAAGTGCAGATATCATCAAGGAAGTATTACATATTGAAACTGAACTTGTAGATGATTCTAAGTGGTTATTGAATGATCCTAACAGTGAACTGATTCAAACATGCTTGAAGCACTATCGTGCATTTAGTGGTGATACTTATACACCTCCTCTACGTATCGGTGGTGGTACATATGCGCGTAGTTTTGATAATTTTGCGGCATTTGGCCCAATCTTTCCAACACGTGAATATGCGTCATGGGTAGGTGCTGAACATGAAGCAGATGAAGGATTTGAAATTGAAACAATGATACTTGCTTGTGCAATTTACGCAAATGTACTCTTTGATTTAGCTTGTGAACAATAAGAACCAAATTATTTAAATTAGGAAGTATCTACGGATACTTCCTTTTATGATGGATAATACATGTGCCAATGGAGTAATTATGTGGTTAAATAATAGGTATGAAAACAACCAAGAATTTACCAGGACAAGATAGAGTATTTTCATTGCGCTACTATTGGCATGGATTACCAGAAATTTTGTATTATCAGATTCCTGCAAAAATCATTCTGTTTATGATGGTTTCTTTTGCGGAAGGAATTCTTGGTTCTATTATGAACCTAACGGGTATCTACTCTGTCAGTAGTGGGGAACTTCCATCATTACTACGTAGTTGGTATGGTTGGGCTGTTTTAATTGCTTTATCAATATTATTTACGATATATATGGCACTTGATATTATCATATTGATTTTATTAAGCCGCAATATTCTATATCAATCAAAAGAAAAAGATGAAGGAAATCATCTCTACCGCGGTTCGTATATCTCGAAAGTTTATTAACTTTAGAGGCTGTCTAGTTGGAATGTATTTTGCGGTTATTATTCCACTGAATACCGCAATGATAGGATTACGTTTAACAAAACATGCGGTACCACAGTTTATTTATTCTGTTATACGTTCAAATAACGATATATGCTTGCATATGTTATTTTAGTGTGCTTTTAGACTTTGTTGGCATTATTCATATATTTACTTTCCATGGAGTCCTTTTTGATAACTATTCACTAGCTACATCCATGCATGAATCAAGAAGTTTATTTTTTAAGAACTGGAAAAGTGTTATTTTGTCGTACTTAAAATTCTTTGGATGTTCTTATTGATACTTGTGATAGGGATAGTGACTATTATTGTTATACCGTACTATGTATCACATTGGATTATGCAAGTGAAATTCTGGTATCACTATCTGATTATTATGGTAGTGATTCTGGGTCTTATTTTTATCTTCTTATTTACAATGATATTTATTCAGGCACAAGCAATGTGTATCACCCGTGTCTATGATGAATGTACACTTGCGGGATATCAAGAAGAAAAGTTTACAACACCTGTTCTTTTCCAAAAGAGTTTCCGCTTTGTTATATCGATAAGTCTCTTGGTATCACTTATATTAGGTTATGTTGGTGCGGGATTTTCGATGAATCTGTTTCCCAAAGGAATATGCAACAGAAGTGATTGCACATCGTGGCGGAGGAGATTTGTCAACAGAAAACACAGTAGAGTCAATTCGTGCTGCAATAGAGGCTGGTGCCAGTGCATCCGAAATAGATGTTCAAAGAACTGCAGATGGTCACTATGTCATCTTTCATGATAATACGCTAAAACGATTATGTAATGATCCACGTACAATACAAGAGCTCACGCTAGAAGAGATAAGAAACTCAGAATTACAGCCCCTGATGGTCATCAGGTGAGAATCGCAACATTAGAAGAGATATACTAAATACTGCAAAGGATGAAATTAAACTCTATATCGAACTAAAGGGTAAAAGTGCAGGTATGCAGATGGCAAATGATGTCTATCAAATGCTTGTAGAAAGAGATATGGTTAATCAAGTACGTATAATCAGTTTGAATGCTAACCTGATTACACAAGTTGAACGAACCTATCCGGATGTAGAAACAGAGTATCTATGCTTTATTGCCTATGGAGAAATCGAGACGATGGAAGTGGATGCGGTTGGTTTAGAAGAAGAATTAGCTACTACAAAGAATTGATAACCTACATGAAGCAGGGAAGAAAGTGGACGTATGGACCGCAAATTCCTTTTGGATCAATCATACGATTTATGGTATCAGATGTAGATGGTATTATCACAGATAGCGTTCAACTGGCATTGAATATTAGAGATGGAAAGAGTGATTTACCTGACTTTACAAGGTTATTGCGAATTTTCTTCCCACAATTCTAATATGCATGCATGTATTATATATGATATACTGTCTGAAATAATTTATAATGTATTAATTTTCTTGCAATCAACAATGATGTATCATAAAACCACTGTAAAGATAAGGTAAATCATTCCTGGCTTTATAGTGGTTTTATAATATAAAAAGGGAGATATGTGGAAAACTTCATTCGTAATTTAACAAAAGAGGAAGACTCTGATTAATAAAGTATTCCTTGCATTATTATGCAGCCAGTTGGCAATCATTCTAGCTTCATTCTTTAAGATTGCAGTATTGCCAAGCTTTGGGAAACTAAATATATACGCAATGGCTAGTATGGCAACACTATTCTTGATTTCATCAGTCATTGAAATAGTATTTACATTAAAGAAAAATGAGAAAAGTATTCATTACACTTAGAGTTATTAACTTGTTATGGCTATTTAGTTTAATTGGACATCTCGTAAAGCAAATTGAAAATTTACAAAAGACAGAAGCTCTTGTAGATTTTGGTGCTGGTGTGGTAGAGAATCTATACTCCTGGTTATCATTTGGAATTGTTAATTTCTCAATCCCTAGATCTGGATATTCTTATTTATTAGGTACAGTCAATGTTATTCGTATTCTAGCGGATATTAGTTTGGTTATCTTACTAATATATGTATACTTTAAGATTTTTCAAAAAGGATGAATTTGATACGACACCATGTTTTGAAGGTAGTTTAATTGCAAAGTTGCAGACTGCATATAATCTAGATAAGGTTGTAACAGGAGCGAGTATTGCATTAATTATTTCACCATTCTTGAGATTTATGAGTAATGGTCGTATTGAAGTACCTGCATTCGGTACAAGACCATTCGGATTGCATCAGCGATGATAGCTCTTGGAGTATTAATAATTCATGGAGTACTTACAAAAGATACACAGAAAGTTACAGAAATCTATCCTTATAACGCTTATTACATTTATCATTTGGAATCCAATCTTTGTGCTTCGTCGAGGTGGTGGCGTAGGATATCTATTATATTTAGTTGCGATTATTACACTTGGTGTTGTCTATATTAAACGTCATGAAGGAAAGAAAGTAGTAGAAGTACAGTCTGTAAAACAAGAAGAAACTACAAAACCTGAAGAGTCAGTAAAGGCAACAGAAACTGTTACAGTGGAAGAACAGGCTGTTAAAGACGAGCAACCAGCTGATAAAGAAGAATCAAAACCTGAAGAAACTATCCAGGAAGAGAAAACTGTAGTTGCAGAACAACCTGCTAAGGATGAGGGTGTTGTAAATGAAGAAACTTCTAAATCAGAAGAAGAGGATTCTGAGAAGAAGTAAAGTGGTATTGGACATCAATATAAAGCGATGTTATAATACTGTGGCAAGCGAAAGGAGCTTTTTAGATGCTTAACGCTATATTAATGATTGTATCGGCTTTGCTGATTGTTTTATCACTATTACAGGGTGGAAAATCTGACGGTATTTCTAGTGCATTCACTGGAAATGGCGGTTTAAATCTATTTGCCAACACAAAGGAAAGAGGATCTGAAAAGGTCATTTCTAATCTAACGTTGGTACTTGGAATTGCATTTTTTGCTTTAGTTATCGCGATAAGAGTGATTAAGTAACCGGTGAAAGCCGGTTTTTTCTTACGAAGAGACATTGGTTATTATCAGATATTGCTTAGAATAAGCTATAACAGAAAGAAGAATTATGGAAAATTTAAAACAACGACTATTAGAATACATTGAAAATCATCCAAAGAAGAATCGTAAAGTGGACGATATTTTAAGTGCACTTGGAATGACTTCTTCATCAGACTTCGTGAAAGTAAGCCAAGCATTATCTGAATTAGAAAAAGAATTATTGCTATTTAGAGCAGATGACAACCAATATTTAACACAAAAACAGGCGGGTGTAGTAACTGGTAAAATTTCTATCAATCGTTCGGGACTAGGTTTTGTAGACCGTGAGGATAGGGAATCAATTAAGATTGATCCTACTGATCAAAATACTGCACTAGATGGAGATACTGTTCTTGTCCGTTGCAAGTCTTGGGAAACGTATGCGCTGAAAGTATTAAGAGTTATTTCACGTGCAAAGGATTTCATGATTGGTACATTCTTATCACGTGGAAAGAGACTAAAGTTTATTCCTGATGATGAAAAGCTTCAAGATAAATTAATTACAGTAAAATATGATCAAGATTTCCTTCCTGTCGAGGGAATGAAGGTTCTTTGTCGTATACAGAAGTATGGCACTGCAATTGTTGTATATGTTGAACGTGTCATTGGTTATAAGGATGATCCAGGAGTGGATATTCTTGCGATTCTTTTAGACCATGATATTGACCCACAATTCCCTGAAGCTGTTATGGAAGAGGTTAAAACAATTCCTCAAGAAATTCAGGAAAGTGATAAGAAAGAGCGCGTTGATTTAACAAATGAAACAATCGTCACAATTGACGGTGATGATTCTAAGGATTTTGATGATGCCGTAAGTGTAACTCCTGTTGAAAACGGTTGGGTATTAAAAGTATCTATTGCGGATGTATCTCATTATGTAACAGAGAATAGTGCTTTAGATAAAGAAGCTTTTGCACGTGGTTGTTCAACCTATGTAACAGATAGAGTTGTACCAATGTTGCCACACGAATTGAGTAATGGTATCTGTTCCTTAAATCCATATGTAGAAAGACTAACAATTACATGTCAGATGAATGTGAATCTGAGCGGTAAGATTGAAGAATACTCGGTTTATCCAAGTGTAATTCGCTCTACAGAGCGTATGACATATGCAAATGTAAATAGAATTCTTGATGGTGATGAAAAACTTCAGGAAGAATATAAGCATTTAGGAAATCTATTCTTTGATTTAAGAGATTGTGCTGATGCAATTCGTGCAAGTCGTACAGCGAAAGGTGCTATTGACTTTGATGGTACAGAAACAGTTGTGGAAGTTAATGAGAATGGTCATCCAATTGATGTACATGCACGCATAAGTGGTCATGCGGAAAGAATTATAGAAGACTGTATGATTGCGGCCAATGTGTCCGTAGCTAACTATATGAAGTGGTTAGATGTACCATCTATCTATCGTATTCACGAGGCTCCAACTGCAAAGAAGATGAAAGAATTTGTTCGTATCTCAGAAGGTATGGGACATAAACTGGTATTAGGTAAAACAGCAATTTATCCAAATGAATTACAGAGATACTTAGCATCAGTACATGATATCCCTGAATATCCAGTATTAAGTACTATGTTACTAAGATGCATGCAGAAGGCAAGATATGATGCTTCTTGTGTAGGACACTTTGGTCTTGCGGAAGATGAGTATCTACACTTCACATCACCAATTCGTCGTTATCCAGACTTGATTGTACATCGCATGTTACGTAAGTATTGTTTCCAAGCAAATGATAACTTAGAACAACGTACAATTGATTTAGAAAAATGTAAAGAACAAGCTGAACATGCGAGCATTCGTGAAAGAAACAGTCAAGATGCGGAATACGCATGTGAAGATATGAAGATTGCTGAATACATGCACGAAAGAATTGGTAAGACTTACTCGGGTATTATTTCAAGTATTACGAACTTTGGAATGTATGTAAAACTAGAGAATACTGTAGAAGGTATGATTCGCGTTGCAGACTTTAGATGATGACTATTATGAGTTTAATAAAGGATCGTTTTGCAACTCGTAGGGTCAAAGACGTAAGAAGACATATCGTATCGGTATGCCTATAAAGGTAACAGTTGTTGATGCGAATAAAAGATGCAGGTACTGTTGATTTTGCAATCGCAAAGAAACCTTCTAGATTTACATCAGGACGTGATCGTTTCTCAGAGACGCATCGTCACGTCAAACACGTCATCAAGAGAAGATAAGATCGGATAAGAAATTCTCTGACAGAGAAAGTTCTCTGATGAAGCATCCAGACAAGAAATTTGGCGATAAGAAGTTTGGGGACAAGAAGGAAAGAAAACCATTCTCGTCAGATCGACGTGGTAAATTTGGTGGCTCTAAACCAGCACATGCAAAACAAGGTGATAAGAAACCATTCTTTAAAGGGAAAATCAACCGGAAGGAAGATGACGCATGGCAGAAAAAGACACATGAAAAACAGTAGCCCTAAATAGACGTGCTTCACACGACTACTCCTTGAGGAGAAGTTCGAGTGTGGTATTGTTTTGACAGGCACAGAGATAAAATCAGTTAGACAGGGTAAGATACAATTCCAAGATTCTTATATTTCCATTTATCGTGGAGAAGCTTGGATTAAAGGAATGCATATCTCCATATACAATATGGAAATATCTTTAATGTCGATGAAACACGTGATCGAAAACTGTTATTACATAAGTTAGAGATATTCCGTTTACACCAAAAAGTAAAGTTAAAAGGCTATACTTTAATTCCAGTACGCATGTATTTGAAGGATGGTAGAGCTAAGCTTGAAATTGCACTTGCGAAGGGTAAGGATTTGTATGACAAACGTGAAACAGAGAAGCTACGTGACGCAAAGCGTGCAATGGAGAAGGCATTAAAGTTACGTTAGAAAGGAAGTCGAAATTCTTTTGTTGGGATTTCGATTTTTTTATACACTATAATCTAGTGTATGCAATCAGTGTGTAATATCGTATAATCCAAGTAGAAAATAGTAGTGGAGTATAACAACAGGAAAACAACAAAAGATAGTGTATTTTGAATATATACAGAAAGAACTCATGACAAATGAGGAGTACAAGCAGGTATCAATACCAATGTGATTGCTCAGCATTTTGGTTTACAGCGTTCAAATATTTCAACAATTTTAAATGAACTTGTAAAAGAGGAACGTCTAGAAAAAACAAACACTAGACCTGTACTATACTATCTTCCTCATATAAGGAAAATAAGGAAATATACAATGTTAGTGAGCATTTAATCGTGGTTCAGAGGGGAGTCTTGCAACGCAATACAAGTTGCTAAGGCATCCATTCTATATCATAATACGCGCTTGAACGTACTTGTTACCGCAAAGCCAGGCTGTGGTACTACACACTTTGTTTATGCGATGTATTTATTTGGCAAGGATGCTGGAGTCTTTCAAGCAGATAAACCACTCTATAAGATTAATTGTAGACACTATAGAAGAGACTAAGAAAAGGATAGACGATATCTTATTGCTAGTGCATGATATGTGGAGAAATCATATTTTGCGCTTCGCGTAATTTGCGAGGTGGGATGTTATTTATTGATACGTGCGAGTTTATTGGACCTCGGCAGCGGGAAAAAGAGTAAACTATCTACTTTCTTAGAGTCGGGAATGATATTTAGTGAAACAAGTGGTCAAACCCTAGATTGCAATAAGACATTTTTAACAGTATCTTGTGGTCCAAATGGATTTGCTGAATTGTCTCGAAAGATACCGATGATACTAAGCTTCCCTGAGTCTTTGCAAGTCGTCCTGTAAAAGAGAAACTGGCTTTAATCAATTATTTCTAATAACACAACAGAGGCAACTAACGCAAAACGAGATGTTGAGGTAAAACGTGAAGTTTTAGATGCACTATTATTAACGGAATTTCGACATAACGTAAGAGGTCTTGAAATGGAAATTAAGCGTGCTTGTGCTACTTCATGTAGTACGAGTACTGGACGATCCAGAATCTAATAATGAGGTAACCATTCAAGATTTTACGCAGGAATGGTCAAAGGTCTTATGCGCGCTGCGTATACAGACAACATAGACTAATGAACTGCTAGGACACAATCATTGTTTATCTATAATCGCGACGGAGATTACCAAGCCTCTTGAAAATGATAAGTCACGCGATTTAAGAGACGAAGAGATGCGTTTACAGTATGCAGGAACTTGTAAAGCATGGAATAGATAAAGATACAAATTCATAATGTAGTAACAGCCAGCGTAACAAATCCATTTTAAACGATATAACCACTATCAGAAACTTTTACATGATTATGATATAGAGCAGCTATCTACGATTGTTGATGATAAAATCATTCACATGGTGACAAAAATTATCAAATCATGCAAGCATGAATTACAAAGAGAGATTAAACAGCAAGTTTTCTATGGCCTATGTTTGCATATGAATTCTCTGACACTGCAAAGCTGACTAACTCACGTGTAGAAGGTAAACAGGTTGTACATATTATTCAGGATTTTCCAAAGGAATATGCAATTTCAAATGAACTTGCACAAATGTTTAAAGAAGAGTTTGATATTGAACTCACCTATTCATGAAATTGTAATTATTGGCTACGTGTTCTTAATTAAAGATGAGGAAGATACAAAGGGACATCCTGTTTCTCTTATACATTTTCCATGGCAAAGGTGTAGCCTCATCACTCAGCGAAGTGACAAGTACATTGACACATACAAATAATGTATATTCATATGATCTTTGTTTAGAGAAAGATTCTAAAGAAGCTTGTGTAGAAATTAAAGATCTGATTACACGTAGTGATGACGGTCGAGGGAATGATAGTGATTTATGATATGGGCTCTATCAAAACAATGTTAGATACCATTGCAGAGGAAATTAATATTAAGATTCGCTATATTTATTTCCCGATAACATTAGTAGGATTGGATGTAGCACGTAAATGCGTACAAGAAGAAGACTTAGACTATGTTTATCACACACCGATATACGGGAGTTAAAAGAATATCCTGCATCCAGCGACTCTAGAACAGAAATCATTATTACACTCACCATACTGGAGAAGGTGGTGCATTCCAGCTTACATATACGACAATCGACATCTCTAACCTTGGTATCAAGACAATTCCACTTGCGATATCTAGACGTGAAGAATTAATCCAACAAGTGATGGAATTAAAGAAGATATATCAGCGTTCATTGTTTTGTTGGTACGTATGATCCAAAACTATTGGGAATTCCTTTTGTTTCAATCACAAAAGTATTTGAGAATAAGCCAAATGATATCGATAAGATTTTGATGTTTGAACCAATTCAATCAAAACGTTTGGATTTATGAGGCAGTATATTCGTTCTTAGAAGATCGATTTAAATACATTTCTGTATCAAAACTAAAATCGATTCTACCATCTATTGTTGATGAGTTTGAAGTGATTTATTCATTAAACACTGACCAAAAGACAGGTTTATTTGTCCATATTGCTTGTTTACTAGAAAATACAAAGCAAGGTGTTCGTCAAAGTGGTGATCATAGCATAGATGATTCTAGATCAGTATCCAGATGACTTTAAGATTGTTTCAAAGATTTTTAAAGCCTCTAGAGAAAACGTGCTTAAGCTAATTATTGAAGATAATCATATCGCTACAATGATTCGAATTTTAAAGAAGATATAGAAAACATGCATACATGAAAAGAGCAGGAATCTCCAGCTCTTATTTTTAAAGAAACTATTCTTTCTCGCCAAACTTTTTATGAAGGAAAGAACGAAGTGTTTTAAATTTTTCTGGTTGCGGTAATTTATAGTTCTGAATTCCTTCGCGTTTATTTAAGATATCTGTACGCATATCGTATAGAGTGAGACATTCTGCCAAAGTCTATCCATTGGTAGAACAAGCGGACTATGGGGTTCATATGTTCGAATTGATCGTCGTGTCCACTGACAAACTGTTCGAAGTCAATCTTGAGCCCATCACTTGTTTCTTTGGTTTGATATGTAATACGAATTACACTTGTGATGGAATGAATTGTGGACTGATACAAACTACCACGTCTATACTCATCAATTGTAACTTTACATTGTGCAGGCTTATTATCATAAGTAAGCCCTGATTGCGCTCTTTTCTACTTTCTTTTGTGTCGTTTTCTGGATAGAATCCAAAAGCTGTTCTTCTAGATAGTCATAAAACTCATCTGAAGTGATATTAAATGTTCTAGTTAGTTTCATGGTTGTATTATAGCATGCAATGAAATGAGTTTTGGTTTTTCATTCATATTGTATTTAGTGTATACATGATTTCTATTTTTAAACACTAGCATTTATTAGGCACAAAAATCTATACACTAGCATAAAAAGTAGATTTTTAATAGAAATAAATAGGAAAATAGTGTTTTATACACAAAATAGTGTATAAATTTTAGACTTTTAGCCTCTGAAAGCGCTTTGACAATGGTTATATAAATATACAAAATAGGGTTGTCAAAACAAAATGATGAAAGGGAAATTTAGAAATGGCTGAGGAAATCAGAAAATCAACAGGCAGACGAACAATCATCAGACATGATTTCGTTTGGAATCATTGCCAATGCCGAGTGATGCTCGATCATTTGCGTTCCAAGCTAATAGATGCCGCCAACATGGTGACTTTGCGCAAGCAGATGAGTTGATGAAGAAATCTGAGGAAGCGGCGACTCTAGCACAAAAGTCACAAACAGACTTGTTATTCAAAGAGATGAATGGTGGACATACAGATATTAATGTTCTACTTGTTCACTCACAAGATCGCTTGATGACAAGCATGCTGGCACAGGAATTAATTAAGAAATTAATTTGATGTACAAAAATAAATAGAATGGATGGAGGAGATAATATGAAAATTTTATTGGTTTGTGCAGGTGGTATGTCTACAGGTCTCTCATGAAGAAAATGGAAAAGCACGAAAGAAACAGGAAGATAATTCTATTAATGCTGTTGGTCTTGTGAATATCAAGATGTATACAAGGATTATGACATTATTATGACTGGTCCACAGGTAAGCTATCGCTTAAATCAAATTAAGGAAGATACAGGTCTTTCATGTGAGGGTATTCCTTCATTCGATTATGCAATTGGTAACTGTGCAAATATCATGAAGATTGCAAACCGTTTATATGCACAGAAATAATTTAGAAAAAGATAGGGAAAATTAAAATGAGCGATGTATTTAACAGTCCGTTGATGATCAAACTTCAAGACTTTGGTCATAAATTGGGATCTAACAAGTTTTTATCAGCATTACAAGCAGGTATGATGTCATGTATGGCACCAATCATGGTTGGGTCACTATTCTCAATCATTTGTGCAGTTGGCCCAATGATTGGCTTATTCCAGAATGGAGATGCAGTCTATAACTTATTGTATCTACCATATCACTTCACAATGGATCTTTTGGCATTATGGATTGTTCTATTGATGGCATTTAACTATGCAAAGTCGATTAAGCTAAAGGCACCGATTATGACAGTTATTCAAACAGCAGTATGCTTTGCGTTGCGTGTACATGAGGTACAAATGAAGCGGGTGCAAGTGTTATCGATGTAACATACTTAGGAGCACAAGGAATGTTTATTAGTTTCTTTGTCTGCTTTGTAGTATGCCAGGTTGAAAAGTACTGCCAGGAAAAGAATATTCGTATTAAGATGCCGGATGTATGTCCTCCATCATTAGTAAACGGTTTCTCAGCAATCCTTCCGTTACTATTCGCAATCGTACCTTTATATGCTCTTGAAGTAGGAATTGGTTTAGCGACTGGTGGTGCGTATGGTGTATGTTCTGGATTCATGGCTGTATTATCTGCTCCATTAAATGCATTAGTTTCAGTACCAGGTATGTTTATCCTTGTGCCATTTGCAGCTCTATTATGGTGCTTCGGTATTCATGGAACACTTATCGTTATTTCAGTATTGATGCCATTAATGTTACAAGCATACGCAGCAAATGCGGCAGCATATGCACAGGGTGGTTACTCAGCATTGGTATTCTATCCAGTTTCACTGTTTGTAGCTATGGCATCATGTGGTGGATCTGGTAATACACTTCCATTAGTTATCTTTGGTTTAAAGGCAAAGTCCGAACAGATTCGCGCTGTATCTAAGATTTCCTTAGTACCTGGTTGGTTTGGTATTAACGAGCCAGTAACATTCGGTATGCCAATTATGTATAACCCAATCTTATGTATCCCTTACGTATTAAACGTTATCGTTGTTATGGCTTGTACATTATTCATGTATAAGATTGGATTCTTAGTTCCAGGTTTCGTTCCTATTATGACATTAATGCCTATGGGATTTGGTTCTTTCTTATCTACTCTTCGTTGGCAGAATGCAATCTGGGATTACTTGACAATGATTCCAGCAGGTCTTGTATGGTATCCATTCTTCAAGGTGTATGACAACCAGCTATACAAGCAGGAACAAGAAGCAAAGGCTGCTGAAGCAAAAGCATAATATTCGTTTTGTAAAAGTATGATGACGTTGGGCATCTCTGCCTGACGTCGTCATTTTAAAGATAATCAAATATCTAAATTCGAAAGGTAGGTAGATTTATGGGTTTTCCAAAAGATTTTTACTGGGGTGGAGCTACAGCTGCTAATCAATATGAGGTGGATGGACGAAGGTGGAAGAGGACCAGCAATGACGGATGTTACTACTGGTGCTACTAAAGATACACGTTTCGTAACATATAGAAATGCGGATGGCACACCAGGAAAATACACGATGTTTGGTGGTGAATTACCAGAAGGTGCTAGTTATGCAGTACTAGAAGGATATCATTATCCAAACCATGTTGGTACAGACTTCTATCATCACTATAAGGAAGATATCGCATTATTTGCCGAGATGGGATTCAAGATGTTCCGTATGTCAATCTCATGGCCAAGAATCTTCCCACACGGTAATGACGATAAACCAAATCAAGAAGGCTTGGATTTCTACCGAAATGTATTTGAAGAATTACGTAAGTATGGAATTGAACCACTTGTTACAATTTCATATTATGATGATCCACTCTATATCGAGGAACATCTTGGTGGTTGGCAGAATCCTGATACGATTGGATTGTATGAGAAATATTGCCATGTGATTTTTGAAGAGTACAAAGACCTTGTTAAATATTGGTTAACATTCAATGAAATCAACTGCTTATTAATGATTGCAGCATTTATGCCAAACGCTGCTGTAGAGAAATTACAGACTTCATATATCAAATTACACAATCAGTTTGTGGCAAGTGCGAAGGTTGTAAAATACGCTCATGATAAGTATCCACAGTTTAAGATGGGATGTATGATTGCAGGTATGATTTCTTATCCACTAACATGTGATCCAAAGGATGTACTTGCAAATCAACATCGTATGCAGGATACCTTCTATTATTGTGGTGATGTTATGGTACGTGGCTACTATCCTGGCTTTGCAAAGAAGACATGGAAGAAACTAGGATTAGATGCTTCATTCTTTGAAAAGGATGCTGAAATTCTAAGAGAAGGTCATGTGGACTTCTTTAGTTATAGCTATTACGCAACAAGTTGTGAAACAACACATAAGGATGTTGCGAAGGATGGTGTAGGAAATATTTCTATGGGCTATCAAAATAGTTATATCAAATACTCTGAATGGGGTTGGGGCATGGATGCGGATGGATTACGTTTCTCATTAAATGAAATCTATGACCGTTATCAAGTTCCTCTTATGGTAGTTGAAAATGGACTGGGTGCAATCGATACATTTGAAGATGGTAAGATTTTCGGTCCATACTCGTATTGAATATATGCGTGCACATGTTGAGGCAATGCTTGAAGAAGCACTGGATGATGAGGAATTGTGGAACTTGTTGCGTATACACCATGGGGATGCATTGACTTGAAGCATCTGCAGGTACAGGTGAAATGAGAAAACGTTACGGATTTATCTATGTTGATATGGATGATGAAGGAAATGGAACACTGAACCGTTACCGCAAAGAGGTAGATTTCTATTGGTATCAGAAATGGTACTCAATCCAATGGAACAGAAATAGACTAAATATAAAATCAGAAAGGATAGTGCATATGAGTTTTCCAAAAGATATGGGTGGAGCTACAGCAGCCACAAGGAAGGTGGTGGTTGGCAAGAAGATGGTAAGAGGTATCAACACAAGTGACACATTAACGAATGCATCAAGCATTACAGTTGCACGTAGAGCAACTTGGAAGAATCCAGATGCGGGTGAAACTGGTAGTTCTCTGAATGATGTTTTATGTCTAGTGAAAGACCGATTCCTGAGGGTGCTATTCAGCCATCCTCGATGGAGAATATTATCCTCAGCCATGTGCAACTGATTTCTACCATCGCTATCAGGAAGATAACCAGCATTACTGGCAGAAATGGAGCTTCGGTGACATTCCGTTTTATCCATGAACTTTAGCAAGAATTTTCCCAAATGGAGACGATGAAACACCAAATGAAGCTGGCTGACAAGTTCTACGATATGCAGTGTTGACGAATGCAAGAAGTATGGAATTGAACCACGTAACGTTGTCACACTCACAGAAACTCCAATCGCTTTGTAACAATTAAATATGGTGGTTGGAAGAAGTCGAGTGCATCGATTTCTTTGAAAATGTCGCGACAACAGTAATCAAGCGTTATGCAGGAAAAGTAAAATATTACTTGTACATTTAATGAAATTAACATCATGTCCTGGATGCCATATATGGCGGGTGGTATTGTAGATTTCTCTGATCAAGCAAAGGCACAGGGTGCACACAACCAGTTTGTAGCTAGTGCAAAAGTTGTTAAGTTTACACATGAAAATTATCCAGATATTAAGATTGGACAGATGCTTGCATACCAAGCCAACGGTATAAGCATACACATGCGATCGTCAGTCGAATCCTAGCACTAGAGCGTGAACAACAAAACAATCTGGTATTCCGATGTGCAGACTGGTGGACGCTATCCAGAATTTAAGTTGAAGGAGTACGAGCGTAAGGGTATCAAGTTAGAGGATTGTCCAGAAGATTATGAACTCATTCGTGATTACTCTGCTGACTTCTTAAGCTTCTCTTGTTATGGTAGTTCTACAGTAACAACACACGAAGTAAAAGATAGTACAGGTGGTAACTTTGTAATGGGTGTTCCAAATCCATACGTTAAGACGAATGCATGGGGTTGGGCAACAGATCCTGCATGTTTACGTTTAGCATGTAATATACTCTATTATCGTTATAATAAACCAGTATGGATTGTAGAAAATGGTATTGGCTGGCAAGATAAACTAGAAGCGGATAATACAATTCACGATGATTATCGTATTGATTATTTACGCCAGAATATTCAGTCGATGGATGATGCTATTAACAAGGATGGCGTAAATCTAATGGGCTATACAATGTGGGGCTGCATTGACCTAATTTCAGCCGGTACTGGTGAAATGCGTAAACGCTATGGTTTTGTGTATGTAGACCGTGATGATGAAGGTAAGGGTAGTCTAGCTCGTTATAAGAAGGATAGTTTTTATTGGTACAAGAAAGTCATTGCGACACAGGGTAAAGATTTAGATTAGTGTAAAGATGGCGATAATACCGCCATCTTTTGTGTAGGAGATGTATATGAAGAAATATATGATGCGTGCAGATGACCCAGGCTTTTCTAAAGCAGCTACTGCGGCATTTGGTGAGACTGCAGCCGGGCTCATTCGAAATATCGGCTTTATGGTAAACATGCACGCATCCATGCATGGATATGAATTAGTAAAAGAATATGATATCTGTTTAGGACAACATACCAATGTTTGTGTTGGAAAACCAATCTGTAATCCAACTTTAATTCCTAGTTTAGTAAATGAACAGGGGATGTTTAAATCCAGTAAGGAATATCGTCAACAAAGGAAGACTTTGTTGTACTTGAAGAAGCGATTCTTGAAGTAGAAGCGCAATATGAACGATTCAAGGAAATCACCAATCACGAGCCAGCATATTTTGAAGCACATGCAGTAATGAGTCAAAATTTGATGAAGGCGATTAAAATCGTCGGAGAAAGACATGGGTTAAAAACATTAAATATGAGCTTTGATGGTAGTCCTTTGGTTGTAAATGGGCAGAAGATGTACATGCATATGGATAGCATGTTTCCAGAATATGATCCAATGCAGTCATTTCTAAAGATGTTAGAAGCAAAGGAAGATGGATATCATATGATGGTATTTCATCCAGGGTATCTAGACCAATACATCACGACAGTTTCTTCACTCACAACTCCACGTATGAAAGAAGTAGATATGCTTGTAAGTGACAAGTTTAAAGAGTATATCAAGACAAATGGAATTCAATTATATACATATGATGAGGTATAAAGATGGCACATTTAACATGTAATTTCTTTGCGAAATCACTAATGCGTACTGTAGATATTACAGTGATACTTCCTACGGATAAAGTTGTATTTGATAATCCGAGTTATGAGATACCAAAAACATTTAAAACACTCTATCTACTACATGGTATCTTTGGGAGTACATCTGATTGGATTCATGGTACGCGTATCGAGACTTGGGCACAAGAACGTAATTTAGCAGTTGTCATGCCAAGTGGCGAGAATAAGTTTTATGTAAATCATCCATATTCAGGGGATAACTTTAGTACTTTTATTGGAGAAGAACTTGTTGAGTTTACACGACGTTCATTTCCCCTCTCTACAAAACGAGAAGATACCTATATCGGTGGGCTTTCGATGGGTGGATATGGGGCACTGGTAAATGGGCTAAAGTATCACAAAACATTTAGCAAAATTATCGCACTATCTCCAGCGCTTATCTTAGATACAGTTTTTGAATCTAGTTATGACGATACAGGGCTTTTTAGAAATCGCCATTACTATGAATCAATATTTGGTGATTTAGACCAGCTAAAAGGTAGTGATAAAGATTATTGTGCTTTGTTAGAAAGATTAGAGACGAAAGATATTCCGGATATCTATATGGCATGTGGAACAGAAGATTACTTAATCTATGATAGTAATATTGCATTCCATACCTACTTGGATGAACATCATGTTGACCATACATTTATTACAGGACCTGGAGGTCATGATTGGATTTTCTGGGATACATATATTCTAAAGGCATTAAATTGGTTGAATTTAACAACAAATGAAAAAGGAATCAACAGTGGAAATGTTGAACTAGAAAGAGGGTAAATACAATGAGCTTTCCTAAAAATTTTTTATGGGGCGGTGCGACAGCCGCAAATCAATGTGAGGGTGCTTGGAACGTTGACGGAAGAGGTCCTGCTTTAACAGATGTAAAGACAGGCGGAAGTGTAAAATCTCCACGACTTGTCACATATATCGATAAAGATGGAAAACCACACGCAGAACCAGAAGTAGCTTCTGGAATTCCAGAAGGTGCACATTATGCAGTATTAGATGGCTATCTCTATCCTAATCATGATGGTATTGATTTCTATCATCGCTACAAAGAAGATATCGCATTAATGGCAGAGATGGGATTTAAGACATTCCGTATGTCTATTTCATGGTCCAGATTATATCCAAATGGTGATGAAGAAACACCTAACGAAAAGGGAATCGAGTTCTACCGTAATGTATTTACTGAACTTAGAAAATATAATATTGAACCACTTGTGACAATCTGGCACTTTGATACACCACTTTATCTCGAAGAGAAGTTTGGTGGTTGGAAGAATCGTAAACTGATTGAACTATACGTTCGTTTTGCGAAAACATGCTTTAAAGAGTTTAAGGGTTTAGTAAAGTATTGGTTAACATTTAATGAAATCAATAATACAATCATGTTCTTGGATATGTTTGGTCAAAATGTAACGGACAAAGATTTCCAAAATGCGTATCAGATACTACACCACCAGTTTGTAGCAAGTGCGAAAGCAGTACAGATTGGTCATGAAATCGATTCAGAAAATAAGATTGGATGTATGATCTGCGGTATCACATTCTATCCAATGACATGTGATCCAAAGGATATCTTACTAAATCAACATACATGGGAGAAGAATATCTACTATTGTGGTGATGTTCAGTGTAAAGGTAAATATCCAACATTTGCAAAGCGTCTTTGGAAAGACCATAATGTGAAGTTGGAAATTCTACCAGAAGACCTAGAAGACTTGAAGAAGGGTACAGTGGATATGTATTCCTTCTCCTACTATATGTCTACAGTTGTAACTACACATACCGTTACAGATAAGGTATCTGGTAATTTCTCTGCTGGTGCAAAAAATGAGTATCTACAGTACTCTGACTGGGGATGGGCAACTGATCCTACAGGATTACAGTACTATCTTGAAAAGATGTATGACCGTTATGAGAAGCCATTACTAATTGTAGAGAATGGTTTAGGTGCATTCGATACAGTAGAGGAAGATGGTAGTATCCATGATCCATTCCGTATTGATTATTATCGTCAACATATTGAAGCAATGTCTAAAGCAATTGAAAATGGAGTGGATTTAATTGCGTATACAACTTGGGGATGCATTGACCTAGTGTCCGCAGGAACAGGTGAAATGCGTAAACGCTACAGTTTCATTTATGTTAATAAACAGGATGATGGGACAGGTGACTACAGCCGAAGTCGTAAGGATTCCTTCTATTGGTATAAGAAGGTTATTGCATCAAATGGTGAAGATTTAGCATAATACAATTCGATTTGCCTACTCGAGTTGTGGAGGTTAGACAAATGAAAATCATAGGAATTGATATAGGTGGTAGTTCTATTAAATATGCAATATTTGATGAAAACCGCACAATACTATCAAAAAGGAAAAGTGAAAAACACCGGCAGATGAGTCAATCGATGTGAAAGAGTCAAAATATGTGATGCAAGATCTGTATGATGTAATCGATTCCTTCATTCCAAGTGATATTGATGGAATTGCCATCAGTATGCCAGGAAGAATTGACTCTGAAAAAGGAATTGCAATTACTGGGGGAGCGTTAATTTACGTTCAAAATGAACCGGTTGCAGCGTATTTTAAAGAAAAATATCAAGTACCTGTTTGGGTTGGAAATGATGCAAAGTGTGCTGGATCAGCAGAAGTTGGTTACGGTGTTTTGCAGGATGTTGATGATGCGCTTGCGATTATTCTTGGTACGGGTATTGGCGGATGCTTAATCAAAGACAAGCAAGTTCATCATGGCAAGCACTTTACAGCTGGAGAAGTATCCTGTATTTACGTGAATACGCAACCAACATCCAACTTTAGCAATGTTTGGGCGATAGTGAATGGAACGTCTGGACTACTTAGATTTGTGCAGAAACATTTAGATACGAAACAGAATTATTCTGGAGAAGAAATCTTTGAAATGGCTAACCATGGTAACCAACAAGTTCTATCCGCACTGGATGAGTACTGTTGGAATCTTGCGGTACAGCTCTATAATATCCAGACAATTTTTGATCCTGAAAAGATAGCGATTGGTGGAGGTATCTCGGCACAACCGTTATTAATTGAGAAGATTAATGAACAGTATCATAAACTGTTTGTGGATTTCCTACCTGTAAAACCAGTTCCAATCGTTGCATGCATGTTTAGAAATGATGCGAATCTAATTGGCGCATATTATGAGTTAAGAAAGATAATGGGGTAATACTCCATTATTTTTTTGAACTTGTGGTTGCATTTCTTGCAAGATACTTGCAATGAACCTTGTAGCGTGATATATTCCAATTGCGTTACAAATAACCAATGGGGCTGTCATGGTTTCGACAGGTTTATGTTTGATTTGTGCGGCAGTGGAGTGGTGACCTAATCACTAAATAAATTTAAACGCAAATAGAACAAATAGTTTCGCTTTTGCTGCCTAAGAACGCTTGATGCGTTGCAGCAACCCAATCAATGCTTTAGCCATTCTGTATTGATTGCGTAAATAAATGGATACGGTGAACCCAATGCCTGTAGGGGGAACCCGACAATTTACAGGTAAATTCAATAACTTGTTCGCTCACTGTCGTGGTTATTGTCTTACTTTACAGTGAGATAAACTGTAGATGCGCAAATGTGGGACTATTCTTGGACAGGAGTTCGACTCTCCTCAGCTCCACTAAAAAGATAAAAACGACCTTAGAGTCGTTTTTATTATGACTATGTGCAAAAAATTTGAATATTGTGAATCACATTGTTAGTTATAGTGAACTATGCTAATCTAAAACTGAAGTTAGATTAAATTTTGAGCTAATAATGAAGTTGTTATGTGTGTTTTTGACTGTAAGTATAACCGAAAGGAATAGTGATAAGAATGCTAAGTCAGAAAGAAAAGGCAACAATTACAAGAAAATACCAAAAAGCAGAATGAAATCTGCATGTCAAAATTTTACTTGCAAAAAGATATGGTGTAGATAAGGTGGAACCTTATTGGCAAAAGGTAGAAGAACGATATAATCAAATCTTGGATGAAGCACCAGATATTGGCGGTGAAGCAAATTCAATGAGTCATAATCTCTATGAAGTAGCATGGATAATTGCTCTCTATGATGTGGTAGGAAGAAACTTAACAAAGGAAGAGATAGATACTGTAATTCATGATGTTATGGAAGATGGTTTGAATACTCTTCACAAAATTCCAGGTAAGTTTTTGCTCGAAAGAAAGTTTATACGAAACCTTATCATCAAATCGTTAGATAAATATCAGAAAAAAACTAAAAGCCACATCTACACAAAGATTGGCATAATACATAGGCATGGAAGTACAACACGATATCAATGATGGTGTTCACTTCGTACTAAGAGGATGTCCGATTAAAGACTATTGTGAGAAACATGAAATGATGGAGATTTTGCCATATTTTTGTAATATGGATCATCAGATGATACAAGCATTGCAACTATACCTAATACGATCAAAAACATGTTCTAATGGTGATGACATATGTGAGTATACAATTGTTACAAATGATAATCCTTTGGTAGAAAATAATCCTATTTTTGTTAAGAATGATGGATTGATTCTGACAAAGAAAATATAAGTTCAAATACTGAAAAATATAAAAATTTTTTAGTAGATGATGTTTCAATGATTTCTTTTATGATTTTGGTGATACTATAGTTCTATGGAAAAGGAGTTACTATGTTAAAACAAATTAAATGGAGATCTATATTAGTTGGAATTGGATATATTCTTGCAGGTTTATTATTAATCGTTTATCCAGAAAGTAGTAGAGATCTCATTGCGTATGTGTTAGGTATTGCATTAGTTGTATATGGTATTGTTTCTCTTACAACATACTTTGTTATCAATGTAAAAGAGAGTTTGCGTCGTAATGAATTCTCAATCGGAATCATGGCAATATTTGCTGGTCTTATTATTATCTTTAAACAACAAATCTTGCTAGATATCATTCCAATCCTACTTGGACTTGTTATCGTTGCGGATGGTTTTGATAAGTTACAGAATGCAGTCGTTGCGAAACGAATAGGTTCATCCCAATACGCAACGTACATTGTATTAGCAGCTGTTTCTATCGTACTTGGTTTTGTTGTTATGTTTGTTTTGACTGGAGCAGAACTACAAAAAATCTTGTTTGTTGTGATTGGGGTAAGCTTAGTTTACTGTGGAGTATCTGATATCTTCGTAGTCTTATTTATTGCAGATAAATTCCATAAGTTCTTGAAGAGTTTTGAAGTAAATGGAAAGATTGTTGATGCGGAAGTTGAAGAAGAAAGAGTAGTAGAAAACGAAAAAGAAACTAGTGAAGAAGAGAAGTCGGAATAGCCTGACTTCTCATTTTCGATACAATCACTTAAAATAGATACATGGAGGAAGTTTTTAATGTTTAATGATTGGTTTAAAATTGGTCCTATAACTGTACATGGATATGGATTCATGATTGCAGTTGGTATTTTGTTTGCGTTCTGGTTATCAGAACGTCTAGCAAAAAAACATGGACTAGAATATGAAAAGATTGATGGAATGATTTTCTTTATCATCATCTTTGGATTTATTGGAGCGAAGTTACTCTATATTGCGACGGTGTGGGATACATTCTTGAAAAATCCTGTTGTAATTTTGAGTAATGAAGGATTTGTAGTTTATGGTGGTATCATCGCTGGTATTATTGCGGCGTGGATTTATTGTAAATGGAAAAAGTGGGATTTCATGAAGTATGCAAACGTATTAATGCCTGCGGTTTCACTTGGTCAAGGCTTTGGACGTATTGGATGTTTCTTTGCGGGATGCTGCTATGGTATTCAAACAACGGCTTGGTACGGTGTTGAGTTCCCGGCTGAGTCTCTTGGACCTGGTGCTGGTATCAAGGTTATTCCTACAGAGTTAATTTCTTCTGCTGGTAACTTCTTAATCTTCGCTTTCTTACTAAGAAACTTATTGAAGGGCAAGCATCCTGAAGATACAGCAGCTTGGTACTTGGTCCTTTATGGATTAGGTAGATTCTTAGTAGAGTTCTTACGCGGTGATTTAATCCGTGGACAAATTTGGATTTTCTCTACATCGCAGTTTATTTCTATCTTTGTATTCTTAGCAGGAGCGTTCTTGTTATGGTATAGACAGAATCATTCAGATTTGAAAAAAGAGGTAGCCGCATGAGAATCGGTATTGCAAATGATCACGCATCTGTAGAGATGAAGAAGGAACTTGTTGCTTATCTTGAATCACAAGGTCATGAGGTTGTTAACTATGGTACAGATTTATCTGAAAGTACAGATTATCCTATCTGGGGTGAAAAGGTATCAATGGCTGTTGTAAATGGTGAGGTAGAACGTGGTATCGCAATCTGTGGAACTGGTGTTGGAATCGGTATTGCATGTAATAAAGTTAAAGGTATCCGTGCATGTATCTGCTCTGAACCATATAGTGCTAGATATTCAAGATTACATAATAACGCAAATGTCATCGCGTTTGGTTCAAGAGTCATTGGAATTGAAACAGCGAAGATGCTTGTAGATGAATTCATGAATACTGAATTTGAAGGTGGCCGCCATGAACGTAGAGTTAATATGGTGATGGACATTGAAGCGAGAAACTTTTAATCGGTGAATACCGGTTTTTCTTTTGGCAAAAAGAAAAACCTTCACGAATGTGAAGGCTATTGTACTACTGGTAATTCAAAGTCTTCTTTCTTTTCAAGAATCGCCATGAATTCTTCGCCAGTAATTGTTTCTTTTTGATATAAGAACTGTGCAATTCGATCAAGATCGGCTTTATGTTCCGTTAATAGTTGTTTTGCTTTTTCGTGTTGTTGTTTCACGAGTGCTACAACCTTTTGGTCAATTGTTGAAGCTGTACCATCTGAACATGCAAGTGATGCATCACCACCAAGGTATTTGTTATTTACAGTTTCCATTGCGACCATATCGAATTCATCACTCATACCATAACGTGTAATCATAGCACGAGCAATCTTTGTTGCTTGTTCGATATCGTTGGAAGCACCTGTAGTAACTTGTCCAAATTCAACTTCTTCTGCTGCACGACCACCTGTAAGTGTCGCAATACGGTTTTCTAATTCAGACTTTGTGTAAAGAGGATGATTACCTTCTTCTACTTGCATTGTATAACCTAGAGCACCACTTGTACGTGGAATGATTGTAATCTTCTGCACAGGTGCACTATGTGTCTGTAGTGCTGCAACTAATGCATGTCCTACTTCGTGATATGCAACAACTAACTTTTCTTTATCTGTTAAAATTGCATTCTTCTTTTGATATCCTGCAATAACAACTTCGATACTTTCTTCTAAGTCTTTCTGACTCACTGCATTTCTCTTTTCACGTACAGCACGTAGAGCTGCTTCGTTAATGATGTTCGCAAGTTCTGCACCAGAGGCACCAGAAGCCATGCGTGCAACTACGTTATAATCAATACCTGGCTCTGTCTTAACTTTCTTTGCGTGTACCTTTAAGATATCTTCACGACCTTGAAGGTCAGGTAACTCAACTGGTACACGACGGTCAAATCTTCCTGGACGTAGTAGAGCAGGATCTAGATTTTCAGGACGGTTTGTAGCTGCTAGTACGACAATACCATTATTACCTTCAAATCCATCCATTTCTGTAAGTAATTGGTTTAATGTTTGTTCGCGTTCATCATTACCACCAAAGTTACCTGCATTACGTTTACCACCAATCGCATCGATTTCATCGATGAATACAATACATGGTGCTTTTTCTTTTGCGTCTTTGAATAAGCTACGAACTTTGGAAGCACCCATTCCTACGAACATCTCTACAAACTCTGAACCAGAGATAGAGAAGAATGGTACGTTTGATTCACCTGCAACTGCCTTTGCAAGCATGGTCTTACCTGTTCTGGAGGACCAACTAAGAGAATACCTTTTGGCATAGTTGCACCAATGGATTTAAACTGGTTTTGGATCATGTAGGTAATTTACAATTTCCTGCAGATTTTCCTTAGCTTCATCTTCACCAGCAACATCATTGAAACGAATCGTTGTCTTGTCTTTATCGTATACACGAGCATTTGACTTACCTAGGTTAAACATACCACCTAGACCACCTCCAAGTGGAGAATCTTTTCCGCCGCCTTGCATTGTACGGTTAACATAACGCATTAACATTACCGCAATAATGATTGGAAGGATCCAACCAAAGAAGATGTTCATAAACAGTGAACCCTGTTGTACACGTGTACCAGAGAATTTCACATCATGACTTTCGAGACGGTCAATTAAATCAGGGTCATTTACTTTTACAGTAGAGTATACTGTATCGCCATCTTTGAGCTTGTATGTAATTTGAGAAGACTCAATTGTCACCTCATCAATTTTGTCATCGGTGGTTTGTTGAATAAATGTACTATAAGGAACTTCTTCAATTTGTGCCTGCTGAAGAACAGGTCGTAAAACCAAGTTGAGTAATACTAATACAATTGCGACAAATGCATAATAGTACACAAGAGGTTTTTTCTTCTTGTTATCATTCATATATATAAAACTCCTTTCGGATAAAAAGATTTTTAGCACATTACTCAATATAGAGTGCTAATAAAATACTATGTGATTTCGTGTGAAAAATGATGTAGCATATAAGAGATGGATAAAAATTTCTATAATAGAAGAAAATGAGCAGTGAGAAACTACTAGAAATTTTAATAAAGTATTCTTTCTAGATTAGAATGTGATGTTTTGAATATAATTAGAATTAGAAAAGTTTTTCCATCCAGAGGAACTGGGACAGATTTCCGAAGAATATGTACTTAAACCAAAAGTTGTAGTTCAAAGAAAGTAGTAGAAAATCTTTTGTGGAAGGGTAATTATATGAAAATGGATGCTAGAGAAATTAAAAATAACATATGATTATTATTCTTGCGTCTGTGGAGCAGATGTAAGTAGTTTTGAACATGGTATACAGCTTATTTGTACCGATGAAAGAAGCAATATATTAAAGGGATTTGGATGCAAATATTCGATATATGTCTTGTGTAAAGAGGATGCTTGTATCGTGACTTATGCACCTAAATACCAATCTTATTTTAATGAACTTACACAACTAAAAGATGCTAAGGAGCTGATTGACACAATCAAGCAGTCTTATCCTTTAAAAGGATATCAATTAATGGAGTTCGCAGAGGAACGTGTTTTTGATTATAAAGATGCAAGGATGCTGAACAGAGATGATTATCCGCTATTTGAGATTTTTTTTAAAAAAGCATATCCATCAGTTTCTGAAATAGGTTGGCTCAAAGCCTATTTTGAAGGAAGAGTGGATAAAGGTTTTTTCTTTGGATATATCATTGATGATGAACTTGTATCGTTATGTGATGCTCCAGATATGCCATATATGGAGGGGTATATTCAGCATACAGGAATAGTAACTTTACCCGAGTATAGAAGAAAAGGCTATGCAAAATTATGTGCAGCCCTAGCAACACATCACCATATTCAATCTGGAATTGTTCCTCAATGGGAATGTACATTAGATAATATTGCATCGATTCAAGTATCTAAATCAATCGGTTATAAAGAGTTTGCTCAAGCATTTATCTTTGAGGAATCGTAAATTGAAAAAACTTTATAAATGAAGAAAAAGGGAAATGAAAGCTTATCATACTAGTATATTGCTACTAAATATATAAAAAATTATGATTAGTAAGTTTAGAAAGTAGGATAAAATATTTAATATACAAAATTAATCTATTGATTTTTAGGTAATATAGAAAAAGTTAGTAGAGTTAATTCTAAGGAGGTGATACCATGAAAGTAACATACTTAAACCATAGTGGTATATTGGTTGAACTCAAAGATTGCTATTATGTTTTTGACTACTACAAGGGAGAACTACCACCTCTCGATAATAAGAAGGATGTAATTGTGTTTTGCAGTCATTCTCATAATGATCACTATAATCCGTTGATATTTGACCTTCTCAATCAGAGAGGGATGCGTTATCAAGCTATACTAGCAAACGACATCAGTGATGAAAATAGATTGTCGAAGATAAAGTATCGCTTTGTTGAGCCTGATAAATGCTATCAGTTTGATGGTGGAATTCAAGTTGAGACCTTACTTTCAAATGACAGTGGTGTTGCGTTTATAGTGAGTAGTGATGAAGGGACTATTTATCATAGTGGTGATTTAAACGATTGGTATTGGGAAGGGGAGCCAGAAGAGGATAACCTAGAACTTCGTACAATCTATCATGCGGAGATTGGGAAATTTAAGGGCAGACATTTTGATGTTGCTTTTGTTCCACTTGATCCAAGACTAGAAGCACACTACGCTGACGGGTTATTATATTTTCTAGAAAATGTCGACTGTGATGCTGTCTATCCAATCCACTACTGGGGAGATCCTAGTGTGATTCAACGTTTTATCACGGAATACCCAGAGTATCAGTCACGTATTAGAAACACAGAGGCGGCGAGAGGAGAAGAGATATGAAGTTTAAAATGATTCACGAGAATTTAAATGTTTCAGATTTAGAAAGATCCATTCGTTTCTACAATGAAGCCCTCGATTTTCACGAGGTGAGAAGAAAGACAAGTGATGACTTTATCATTGTGTACTTGAAGAGTGAGGTTGGTGAGTTTGAATTAGAACTCACTTGGCTCAAGGATCATCCACAGCCATATGATTTAGGGTGAGTGTGAATTCCACCTTGCATTTAAGGGCAGATGATTTTGATGCAGCTCCACAGAAGCATAAGGAAATGGGTTGTATTTGTTTTGAAAATGAGGCAATGGGTATTTACTTTATCGAAGACCCAGATGGATATTGGTCAGAAATCTTGCCATAAAGTGAAAGGACAGAAACGTATGCTTTCTGTCCTTTCATAATGACATTATCTTAAATATCGTGTTTGAAAACCTGAAAAGAAAAACTCTAAGCCCTGATGTATAAAGGCTTAGAGTGTCATATACTATGGCGTCCTCGATGCGATTTGAACGCACGACCTACTGCTTAGGAGGCAGTCGCTCTATCCAACTGAGCTACGAGGACGTAGGGAATCATGAATGATACATTTTGGAATGCATATTAAGACCACCATATTTAATATTATACTTTTGCATTGTTTTGTTATATTTAACTCTTTTCTAGGATTTAAAATACTTAAAGGTAACCATGTTTTTGAATAATTATTCTATTTTCTGAAAATTTATTACAAAGATAATGAAACTAAAATATTGATAAAAACAATATTAATATTCAAAATGTACAATAAAATAAGCAGTTTTGATAAAAAATATAGAAAAATGATATGAAAAATACACTTTTCACAATACTTTCACTATTTCACCATATATCTCACACATGGTTTGGGTATATTATAAGTGTCTTAATATGACAGAGAAATTATAAATTTCTTTCCCTCCCAAAAAAATAAAAAGAAATCGAGATCTGTGCCAGCGGATCTCTTTTTCATGTATTCTTCATTAGTTTGAAAATTAGAAATGGTATAATGATGAAAAATATGATTAGAATTTGAACTAGAGGTTTTTATGAAGACAGTTGAAATAAAAGTGGAACAGGGTATATTGCGTGGTGAAGAGACAGAATCTAAATTGATTTTTAAGGGTGTACCTTATGCGAAACCTCCAATTGGGAATTTACGTTTTAGTTCACCACAGGCACCTGATCGTTGGTTAGGTGTTAGAGATGCTTTGGAATATAGTAAGATTTGCCCACAACCTAAAGCATCAAATCCGTTTTATCGAAAAGAGTTTTATAATTATGAGCAGTATCCTTATCCAGAAATGAGTGAGGATTGTTTATATTTAAATATCTGGGCGCCAAATCGTAAATCGGAACATGGATATCCAGTCGCAATCTGGCTCCATGGTGGTGCTTTTGACCATGGATATGGAAATGAAGTTCCGTTTGATGGAGAAGCGTTTGTACAAAATGATGTCATTCTTGTGACAATCAATTATCGTGTTGGTGTATTTGGGTTCTTTGCGCATCCGCAACTAAAAGAAGAAGATCCTGCGCATTGTGTGTCCAACTATGGAATTTTAGATCAAGTATTTGCGATTCGCTGGATTCGTAAGAATATTGAGGCCTTCGGAGGAGATCCTGATAACATTACGCTATTTGGACAAAGTGCTGGTGCGATTAGTGTTCAGACATTGATTTCTAGTCCTACAACACGTGGTATGATTGCCAAGGCAATTATGCAAAGTGGTGCTGGGGTAGATAATCCTATCTTCAAACATAAGACTGTTGAAGAAGCGTATGAAACTGGTGAAGAAATTATGAAGCTTGTGGGTGCGAAAAATATTCAAGCATTACGTCAAATTCCTGCGCAGAAGTTAGTGGATATCTTACCAAAACTCTCCAAGCATGATAATCGCTTGCTGTTTGGACCGGTGGTTGATGGCTTTGTGCTCGAAGATACATTGGATGAACTGGCAAAACGTGGTGATGTACAGAATATTCCGTATATTATAGGTGCTAATGGCAATGACTTTGGTTTGGGTGTTGATGAGCCGATGCGTAAGTCTAAGTACTATCAGAGTATGATTGATTTTGCAAATCTAAGAAATGAACATCACGAGAAACCAACATACTTATATTTATTCAACCGCAAATTGCCATCAGATGATGCAGGTGCGTTCCACTCTGCTGAGTTATGGTATATGTTTGGAACGTTGAGTCGCTGTTGGAGAGAGATGGAAGTGCGCGATTATAAGATTAGTGATGAGATGGTTTCTGCTTGGACGAATTTCATGAAGACTGCTGAGCCGGGTAAAGGTTGGAAACCTTATACGGAAGAAAATAGTTTTATTCGTATGTTTCTATAAGAAAAAGAACACAATGAATGTACCGACCCCGAAAGTTAGACCAAGAGTCTAACGAATGGAGGTCGGTACAGAAGTGTTCTTTTTAGTTACTCTCTTTTCCTTCTGGATAGAATAGGGATGGAATGCGGTCGGAATCAAATACATTATTGTATTGTAAACAACGGTATGTATTGATATCTGGATCATTAATATCATTTACAGATTGGTAGTATTTACCAGCTGCGTCATAACAGCCATATAGACCAATGACAGGATACTTATCTTTTAGTTCATATAAGAATTCCTGGTATGGAGTCATCTGGTAGTTTGCAGTCTTCATGATGAGTGAAGATAGGTAGTTAATACTTAACTTATCAATTGTCTCATCTGGAATATCATAGTTTGCCCAAATGGAGAATGGAGTAATATATTGTGTCATGTCGTTTTCAGGCGTACCTGCATGTGGGAATAGAAGGTTATCACAATCTGCACCTAAGGATGGTTGGTGGTCATCAAACATCACAATCATTGTAGGTTCTTTTACCTTTGAGAAGTATTCAATCAAGTTCTTGTAGTCTTGATCAGAAATCTTCATTAATGAGAAGTAGTTTTCAGCGTGACTATAACCACCACCAATAGAACTGAAATCGACAGTCTTCTTTAAATCATCCTTATCATCATAACCACCATGGTTTTGGTAGGTAATATTGAAGATAAAGTTTTTCTTGTCCTTTTCCTTTTCGTAAGTTTCTTCTAGAACTTTGAAATTCTGTGCATCACTTGGATATCCATGGATTGTTTCTAAACCATCAAAAGTTTCTGCGAATACTTTATCTTGGTATTGTAGTTTCTTCCAAGCAGAAGCACGGTTCCAGTTTGTGGATTTACCAAGGTGAATACCCGTTGTAGTAAAGCCACTCTGGTTAAAGTAGGAAATCATAGAAGGTACGTTTCTGTGCATATACATATTGAACGGATATACCCCACCTGCAAAGAATGCAGTTGTATTACCTGTTAAGGATTCATATTCACTATTACATGTACCACCACCACGTACATCGACGTAGAGATTTCACGAATTGTATTTTCTAGAGACAGGTAGTAAGGGATGATGTTATCGGCGTAGTTTGTACCGCCAATATTCATATCCGCAAAGGATTCATTCATAACCATGATGATATTCGTTGGTTTTGTGCCATTTGGATCGACGTTGGCTGCAGCTCTTTCAGCAAGCTGTTTACCAAGTTCTTTGAGTTCCTCTACAGAATAGCCTTCTGGTTTCTTTGGTTGATCAGAGATGTATTGGTTAATAAGACCTGTGAAGCTTAGGGCTGTACCATCTGTTTGGAAGATGGATAATAGGTTCATGTCCCATAGATAGTATTGACCAACGCTATTTAAGAAGAGAGCTACAACAATAATTAAAATAGGGTAGGTTGCGTAGTAAATATTTATCTTAGTGTTATCACGAGGTACAGCTCGCATCAATAGATAAATTAAGATGGAGATGATAATAGCGATAACCATGAAGTAACGAATCTGTACTTGATAGTTTGAGATGACATCTGCAGCTGTACCAATTGCGGTTAAATCCCATGGTGCGATTGGACGGTTGCGGAACTGTGTTACGTACATATTTACGATACCGAAGATAACGACAAATAAGTTACTAATTAGAACTGAGATTGGTAATCGACGGAATATTAAGTAGATTACTTTATATAGAACAATATAGATAGCAACGTTATAGAAACGATTCATCAAGTTGATGTAGTAGTAGTTACCAGTACAGATTTCTGACATGAAGAAGCACCAAATAGGAGCTGCTATCAACATCATTTCATTCTCTGGAATGTGCTTTGACCATGAAAGCTTCTTATCAATCAGATACGCAATAATCCAGCTTAGTATTAAGATGGAAAGATATACTGCAACCCAAGCTGTCTTAGGAAGGTATTCTCTTGTATCTAACTGTAGCCAACCTTCAACACCATTTAGCGTTAAGTTGATTGTATTGTCATTTGTATTAATGACCATACCTTGAGAGGCAATGATCTCGTTGGAGATATTTTCAGGTGTATACTCTGCAAGTTTAAATGGTCCAAATGACACATCAATCTTTGAGATAGCGATGTCCGTCTTTACGTTGTTAAAACCTAATCGTAAAGAGTTTGTAACGATAGGAATGTTACTGAGGTGAATGACTTCCCAAGATGGTTGTGCATCTAACCATGTCTTATGAGAGTTATAGTTATAGTTTGCAAGATTTCTTCACCACGGTCTGTATTGAAGTTTGAAACAACAACAGTACCTTGGATACCTTTTTCTCATGTGTACATCAAAGGAAAGATGTGGCGCATAAAACAGTAAGAACATTGCCGAGATGAGTGAGAACCAAACGGTTCTACGAATATTTAGTTTTTCTTTTTAAAATTTCATCATTTATCACTTCCCTGAATAATGGTAGCACAAATGGTTAAAGTGCAGTTAACTAAGATATGACTAAAAATTTCAGAATTTAAAAAGAGTAATTCCGAAGAATTACTCTAGTCATTAGCTGAAATAAACGAACTCATCTTGTGGTTTTTGGTAGTTTTGGATGCGACTAGCATAAAGAACTAAGGTCTTACCACCATTATCTAATGGGATGGTCTTAAGGTTACCTTGTACTTCATACCAGTTATCCTTTACAAGTTCTTCTACTTTAACGCCTGTAACCGTTAATCCGCATAAAGACTGGTGTCATTTGCACAGCATACCATTGCTTGTCTGCCCATGATAAAGGTCTGATGATAGCCTGGTAATGTCTCGGTGAACTTACCGCGTAGGATGATTTCTTTTCCATCATATTTATCTGGGTTTTCAATCGCATCCATATACCAGATGCCATAATCATCATCTTTGATATCGATGATAGGGGCATTGATATTGAATGGTAGTACACCTTCTTTAAGAGTGACCTGGGCACCGTGTTCGCCTTCGTAGAAAATCTGAGCTTTTTTATTAATAGCTTTGATATTGCCACGCAGCATTGATGCGGAGGTATCTGGTGTACAACGATTACAGATAATTGTATCGCTGTACTTTAACTGCTCATAAATGACAGAACGCATTGCGTTAATATACATTTGGAAAGTTGTCGCATCTACTGTTGTAAGAATCTGTACCAAAGGCCAAAGTTTTGGCATCTGTGACAAGATAAAACGGCGTGATTGACGAGGTTCCGTTGTATTCAATGAATACTTGAGTTTGGATGATAGATGGTATCTAACTCGCGAATCTTTTCTACGTTTAAATCCTCTGGAGAGTCCATATATTCAACGAATGCTTTGCGCTCTGCGAGGTATTTATCGTTGTATCGAACTTCACCTTGTTCAAAACAAATGATTAACGTACGGCTATTTTCTTCCATAAAGGAAGGGTCGTTGAGTGTGTCTAAGATTAAAGATGTTTTACCGGAATCAAGAAATCCCGTAAAGAGATATACAGGAGTTGCCGTTTACTTCACCGCAAAGATTTCCTTGATGCGAGCAACGTCTACTTTATCCCCAATAACTGTGATTAAACCAGTGTAAGCAGGGGAACCAATGCGGATATCTGCATCTCCTGGAACATAGTCAAAGAATAACCAACTTCCATCATGACTAGGAACAATACCCTTTGCACGGATGATATGTTCATCTAGTTCAGAAAGTGCTAATGCAATATCTTCTACAGAGTATTTATTAACTGTTTCAATACCGATTGATGTGAATACTTCATCCGCATCGTGTCCATGATGGTGGTGATGATGGTGATGTTCATGATCGTGATGATCATGGCCACAACAGCAACACTCTTCCTCATCATGTTCTTCTTCCTCGTGGTGGTGATGGCAGCAACATTCTTCATCATCATGATGATGTTCATGGTGGTGCTCTTCATGTTCGGAAGAACCACAGCAACAGCAGCATTCTTCTTCCTCATGGTCGTGATGATGGTGCTCATGTTCATGATGATGCTCATGTTCATGATGGTCATGACCACAGCAACAATCGTCATCATCTTCATCGTGACAACCACATCCACAACATCCACAGTCTTCTTCCTCTTCGAGTTCTGGGAAGCCATCTGTAGAACCTTCCATAGCTTCGATGATTGCTTGACCAGAGAGATCATCCCATGGAGTGGTAATGATTCTTGCGTCATTATTTAATTCACGGATAATTGCGATATCCTTCTGTAATGTTTCTTCATCAACAAGTTGAGTTCTAGATAAGATGATGCAAGCAGCTGTTGTAATCTGATCATCAAAGAACTCCTTAAAGTTTTTGTGATATGTTTCGCAACGCTTTGCGTCTACAACAGTACTGTAACTATTTAGTTCCAAACCTTCTACATCTTTTACGACTGCTAAGATATCGGATAATTTACCAACACCAGAAGGTTCGATGATGATGTGGTCTGGATGATACTTCTCTACTACTTCTTGTAAAGCGGTGCGGAAGTCACCTTGTAAATGTGCAGCAGATACATCCGCTGTTGATTTCGTGACAACGATACCGGAGTCCTTTTACCACCGTCAATACCGATTTCCCAAATTCGTTTTCTACAAGAACAACTTTTTTACCTGCATATACTTCTTTGATTAGCTTTTGAATCAATGTCGTTTTTCCAGCTCCTAAAAAGCCAGAGATAATATTAATCTTTGTCATTTCGATTTCCTTCTTTCATTTATTATTATATCCTTTGCGTCAAATTCACCAAATACAATGCATAATCGCTAGAAACATAAAATTCTTTCCATGAAGTAAAGGCATATAATGCATAAGAGGATTATTTGTGTTTAAAATATTAACTATCAAGAGATTAGAACTAGAACGTGAACAGTTGAAGATGTTAAGAAATCAACTCTTTTCATTGCGTACGCAAGAAAATATTCAAATGATTCATGATCGTTGCCAAATCATCATGGATAAAGTTGAGGATGAAATTCGACAAATTCCAATTACAGATCTTGCGAAATCTTTTGCTAGACTTCCTGTAGCATAAGTCAACCATATCACAACGATGTATGATTTATTGAAATATAATCGTAGACAACTAGAAGCGTTAGATGGTATTGAGGATGAAACGGCAGATAAACTTATGTTACTTTACACCGTAGTATTACGTATTAAAATCAGATCCACTATCGTATAGACTTAGAACATCTAGCGGATAGAGATAAAAGACTCTTCAAAATACTTCTATCTACATACAAAAACTTTGCGAATTTAAATTCAATCTATCAAGAAACAGGCGTGGAATCCAAAGCCTATATGATAATAGTGGTCTGATTCGAAATTTCTTTAGTTGGATTTTTAGTGGTAGAAAAAAAAGAAACAGAGTTTTTAAAACCGTAGAAGATGTAAAAGTACTTTAACCGGTCTTCTTACGCAAAAACAATCAAACATTTATGATAGTGTACTGCACTAAAATGTAGATTTGAAACGATATTGCAGGACTACAAAGAACATGGATTCAATACTATACGGTAATTGAAAAACTTTGCGGAAATTGAAATCACGCAGGATATTGATGTTGAAGAAAGGTGATGTTTTCGCTGTTGACACAAATACAAGCAACACCATTATTGTTAGAATCATTCCATGCGGGTGCGTACTCATTATCCGAATTTGGAACTAAGTATGTCTTTGCATCCAGAAGAGATACGTGCAGACGAGAGTGGGACTAGGAAAAGACGTCAAGCGATTGCGGCGATGAATCATTTACATCACGAGGTCATCGTTGTTTTCTTGTAGTCTGTCCAGCGGCATGTTACTAAACTGGAAGCGTGATGAGATTGAAAAACCTAACAGTACATGCAAGCCCATATGTTGCATGGAACCGGTAGTGATTTTGAGCGGAAGAGTGATGGTGGTATTGCAATCATCAACTATGAAGGATTGGATACAGATCATCCTTGATGAAAGTTTTCCCGCTCGATATTATGGTTGTCGTGGATGGAAAGCTGCTACTTTGTCTACAAACGATACACACACGCACGAGGAATACGATACGAATCATGTGAACAGAAGAAGCAGAATAATGCTTTCTATGCTGACCGGGTACAGCGATTGATAATAACGTGGGTGAAATGTGTGTATGCTGGTGTTGAATGTTTAAATCCGTCAATCGCAGCGAAGTGAAAGATAGCAAATATCTAGCGAAAACAGACTTTGGTCCGCAAAGAAGATTGCACCAGTAGCATTTACGCCGCAAGCGTGTCGGATGTACTGATGGAACTTCAGAGCTAACGATTCATGACGAGGTGGTGCATGATGAATGAGAGGTAGTCTCTTACCGCACCGGTTGGATCCTGGAAACTTTTGTGGCACGTGCGTGAGGTGTCTTGGGATTCACTCAACTCCCACAGCCAGGGCGAATGGAGTTTGACTTTGTTTCGAGGCACTCGGTGAAGGAAGAAGGTAGTCATATTCTCACTGATTTGCTGAGAAACGCTTCATCTTTCGACATGACAGATTTACTGTAGGAAAATCTTTTGCTAGCCATTGAGTGAAGAGTTATCGCTGCAGCTTGACCACAGGAAATTCTTACGTCAGTTTGATGAACCTGTTGCACGGTATTTGCCAGTATCAATGCGGCTGGAGGAATCGGATTAAAACATTCAGAAGCGAGCAAGTAGTCATGCTGCGAACCTCCGTTAAAACCATCCGATGTGAGGATGCGGGCCTCCTCCCGCATCTATCGTATGGGGCAGGTTAATCATGTGTATTTGTGTACCGACTATTATCGAGCAGATACGATAGATGAGTAACTGAGTAAGCGATCACATGGCTAAACAAAATATCTTCAATCAATTTTGCGGATGAGTCCGAGATATCCGATCGATTAGATTGCAGTTGAAAAGAAGATGATGTACAAACCCTGATACAAAGCGAAAGAGATGAATCTCATTAAGTGAACAAATAAAACTGATAGTACTATGATAATTTCCCGTACTAGAACGGTGAACAGGAGGAAGCAGGCATGATTTTCAGACAAGTGATGAATCAGATGTGTTGCTGTTGTAATTTAAATGATGTCCGGATGGAATGCTGTTTCTGCGTCGCTGCTGAGTTTACCTTTATTGCAGTGATTCGTAAGCACAATAGTAAAGCATCCGGGCATATGATTGCATGTGCTCGGATTTTTGTTTTTACCGCTCCATATATATTACATGAGAGAAAAGAGGAAAAATAATACTATGTCAAATATCATCAACAACTGGAATTGATTGGTCACACCACTATTAGTACACACTTTGAAAAGGAGCTTGGCCTAAAGGCACGTGTTGCAGCGAAGGTTGAATACTTTGACTTAACGGGTTCCGTAAAGGACAGAAATTGCCTTATCATGAATGATTGTAGATGCTGAAAGCATGGGTTTATGACCAGGTTCTGGTGTGAACTCTCATCAGGAAATACAGGCATTGGTTTGGCTGCCGTTGGTACGGCGAAGGGTCGTCGTTGTTATTCTGGTAATGCCAGATACAATGACTGTTGAACGATCGTGCAGATAGTTGCTATGGTGCACCAAAGTTTGTGATCTGTAACAGAAGGTTGCCAAGGGAATGAAAGATCGCACATTGCTATAAGGCAGAGAGAACTTTGCGAGCGGTGTTGAACTCGTTATGTCCACAGCGGTTCGAGCATATGTCACGTCGTAAAGCACATTGTAACAGCAGGACCAGAAAGTGGGAAGATACAGATGTGGTGAGGTTGACATCTTTCATTCCTCTATCGGAACAGGAGGAGAGCAATCTCTCGCACAGGCAAGTATCTCGGGAAAGAAATCCAAATGCGAAGGTGAAGTTGGTGGCTGAACCAGCAAACTAGTGCAGTATTATCAGGTGGTGCACAGGACACACAAGATTCAAGAGTATCGGTACCGGTTCATCCTACAACATTAGATACGAAATCTATGATGAAGTAATCAAAGTTACAGATGAAGAAGCCTTCACAACAGGTGCTGAAATTGGCAGAAGGAAGGAATATTAGTTGGTATTTCTTCAGGTTCAGCAGACACGCTGCACGAAGTAGCGAAGAGAGAAGCAGATGCAGTTAATTGTTGTTATTACCTGATTCAGGAGACCGCTATTTAACAACTATTCGCGATAAAATGGAAAATTACGAAACTACTCAATAAACTAAATGAGGTGAGATAAGATCTTCT